>ERZ779840.1617-NODE-1617-length-21182-cov-5.508212_pt1 | contig 21182 bp, 20 predicted proteins | sample MGYA00511561_ERZ779840 | MGnify/ENA primary metagenome ERZ779840 (study PRJEB29588, sample SAMEA2162036) | human gut metagenome | biome: human gut; feature: human-associated habitat; material: faeces | place: Denmark | collected 2008/2010 ...
AAGCTATGTCTCCTTTTTGCTCTTTTCAATTTGCGCAAGTTATTGTACATTATCGCACGAGACGGGCGCGAATGCACTCCATACTCTCGTAATCCGGGTTGCACAGCGCAGGCATGACCTCCAGAAGATCGTGCTTTTTTGCGAATTCCGCCGTCGGGCATGCGGTGAATTCATAGTAGATCGGCTTGTCCGGCGAGAAGGGTGCGACGTACATTTCGTAGTCGCCCCACTTGTCGCACTGCTTTTTGGCGTTGAGGAAGGCACGGTACATCAGTTCTTTGAAAAACGGCCGGTTACAGTTGACGAATTTCAGCTTGCGGAACGCGCCGAGGAAAAGATTGCCCTCCATTTCCTCGATCTCGGCGAGGCTCGTGACATCCTTGCACACGACGTAATATGCCATCAGGGCAATGCAGTCATAGGTGCCGCCCTTGCCGTTGTGGAAATTTTTCTTTCCGCCGAGGTCGGTGCGCCAGTCGGCAAGAAATGCGACGTATTGCCGCTGCACACGCTCCCAGACGCGCTCGCGTGCGTCGGGCGGGAAGTGCAGGGCGATTTTGGATTGAATCTGCTTTTTGCATGGCCTGCTGTAGAGCACATGGCAGGTGCGGTCAAATTGCAATTTGCTGTCTTTCATGCTTGCCCTCCGATGATTAGCGTTTGCTAACTGATATGACCGCATTATAGCACATCCCTTCGCGGGGTGCAAGCGCCGCCGCTGGTATTTGAAGGAATTTTAGCATTCTCGGCCGATTTGTCCGGGACTGGCATGCTTCTTGCGCAGAGCAGGGGAGCGCTAGGAATTTTCCACGACGGTCTCGTGGTAGAGTTTCAGAATTTCCTGCAATACGTCCATGTGAGAAAAGTCCCGGTGGTAGACAAGACTCATTTCGCGCGCCATGCTGAGGTTTTCGATGGGCAGGATCGTCATTTTTCCCTTGCGCACCTCATCCATGCAGGCACTGCGCGCGAGAATGGACACACCGAAGTCCTTGCGGATCAGATCCTTGATCGTCGCGATGTTGTCCACCTCCAGTGCCACGTCGAAGGCGCCGATGCTCTCGCCGCGGCCGGCCAAATGGCTTTCAAACTGCTTGCGCGTGGCCGAGCTTGGCAGGCGCAGGATCATGCGCTCGCGCTTCAGATCGTCCAACGTGACCATCGCGTGACGTGAGAGCGGATTGTTGTTCGAGAGCGCACAGACGATATAGTCCGTGTCGAGCATCAGCGAGTTCAGGCTCTGCGTGTGCGGCTTGCCCTCAACGACGGCGAGATCCAACTCGTAGTTGTCCAGCGCATCATAAAGATTATTTATGGTATCTGTTGTGATCGTTATGAGGATACCGCTGTTTTCGTGGCTGAATCGGGCGAGCACCTCGGTAATCAGATTGCTCTCGGCGGTGTGGGTGATGCCCACCCGCAGACGGGTCAGGTTGCGCTCCGCATCGGCAAGGTCGGTGTGGAGCTTTTCATACATTGCGTTCAGCCGCCGTGCACAGCGCACGACGATTTTTCCCTCTCTTGTCAGGGAAAGACGGCCCTTTTCACGCAAAAAAATCCGAATATCCAGCTCCTGCTCGAGCTGCGCAATGTGGTGGCTGACAGCCGGCTGCGTGAGCGAAAGCTGTGCGGCGGCACGGGTGAAGCTGCCGGTCTCCACGACGGCCAGCAGCGTTTGTACCTTGGGATCAAGCATGGCGTTCATTCCGTTTCTTTATGGATTCATTAAATACTATGATTTGCATTTATGGCAGCTCTATCGTAACATAGAGAAAACAAAAATGCAAGGGGGGAAGCCGTGTGAAGCTCTTTCAAACGCTGCCGCAGTCCTCGCAGGTCATTATTTCCGTGGCGCTGATGCTGTTTCTCGGCTTTGCCATGACGCGCCTGACCAAGAAGCTGCACCTGCCGAATGTGACAGCCTACATTCTGTGCGGAATTATAATCGGGCCGTACTGTCTCGACCTTGTGCCGCAGACGGTCATCGACGGCATGGACTTTTTATCTGACATTGCGTTGGCCTTTATCGCCTTCAGCGTGGGCGAGTTTTTCCGCTTTTCGACCTTAAAAAAGACCGGCGGCAAAGCGGCAATCATCACGGTTTTTGAAGCCTGCGTCGCATCGGCCTTCGTTTTTATTTTAACCTATTATATTCTGCACATGGATCTGGCCTTTTCGGCGGTTCTGGCGGCGCTGGCCTCGGCCACAGCGCCCGCCTCGACCATGATGACCATCCGTCAGCTCGGCGCACGCGGCGACTTTGTCGATACGCTCCTGCAGGTCGTGGCAATGGACGACGTCGTCAGCCTCGTGGCTTACAGTGCGGCCATCTCGCTGGCGCTGGCCTCGCTGGGTACGGGTGTGAGCGTCAAAACGGTCGCGCTGCCCATCCTTGCAAACCTTGCGGTGCTGGCCTTGGGCGGCGTGTTCGGACTCGTTTTGAAACTGCTGCTCGGCAACCGTTCGCGCGACAACCGGCTGATCGTCTCGGTCGCGGTGCTGTTCGCTTTTTGCGGCATTTGCACGACGGTGGACGTCTCGCCGCTGCTCGGCTGCATGTCCATGGGCATTGTCTATCTGAATCTGACAGACGACACCGACCTGTTCAGCCAGCTCAACTATTTCAGCCCGCCGATCCTGCTGCTGTTTTTCGTCCGTTCCGGCCTGAATTTCAAGCTCGATACGCTCCTGCACGGCGCAGGCGGCATTGGCGGAACACCTCTGCTGCTCGTCGGCGCGTTGTATTTCCTCGTGCGTATGGCGGGCAAGTACGTCGGTGCGTTTGTGGGCTGTGCGCTGGTGCATAAGCCGAAAACCACGCGCAATTACCTCGGCATGGCGCTTGCACCGCAGGCGGGCGTGGCCATCGGCCTTGCGGCGCTGGGGGCGCGGACGCTGGGCGGCGCGACGGGCGACGCCTTGCAGACCATCGTGCTGGCCTCGAGCGTTTTATATGAGCTGGTCGGCCCGGCACTGGCAAAATTGTCGCTCTATTTATCGCATTCCTATTCCGATAAACTTGAGGACGCGGCGCCGCTTGCGCCCGATGAGCCGCAGAAATCCGAGGTCGAGCTGCTCATTGAGCGCATCCAGAAGATCCAGCAGGAGCTGCCCGCGCATGCGCAGCCCTCGCAGGAGGAGGCGGCTTTCACGCGCGCGGCGCGTGAGCAGGAGAATTTTTACCACGGCCGTCTGGCCGGGAGGAGGTAAGTTATGGATCCCATTGCAAGAATTCTCGGCGCATGGTCTCAGGAGCTGACGGCGGGCGCGGTGGCGCTGCGGCTGGGGCTGGCGATGCTCCTTGGTGCAATCGCGGGCTGCGAACGCTCGGAAAAGCGTCACGCCGCCGGATTGCGCACGTTCATTCTTGTGACGCTGGCCGGCGCGATCTGCATGATGCTGGATGTCTACCTCGGCAGCCGCTATCTGATCTCGGCGGCAGCGGTGATCGCAACGGCGATTTTAAGCGTTAATTCCGTGCTGTACAGCTCCAAAAGTCAGATCAAGGGATTGACGACCTCGGTCGGCCTGTGGGTTTGCGTGGCCATCGGTCTGGCTTCGGGCGCGGGGCTGTATACGGTGGCGATCCTGGGCTTTGCGGCGCTGCTGTGCTGCCTGCGCTGGTTCCCGCCCTTTGAGACCTATCTGAAAAACCGCTCGAACCACTTTGAGATCCACCTGGAGCTGACGAGCAGCAGCCATTTGCAGGACTTCGTCACGACGCTGCGGCGGCTGGGAATGCGCATTGACGACATCGAGTCCAACCCGGCCTATGTCAATTCGGGTGAGAAACGGAACGCAAGGTTAGTGACTCCGCCTGTAATGAATCATATAAGCCGCAATAGGATAACTCCCTATTGCGGCTTATTGTGGTATTAATATAGGAATTTTCGTGGCGTTTGTCCTGGCATTACTGCGGTGTCGGCCTTTCTATGTCCGGTGGGCTGCATTTGCCGGCGGATGCGGCCAGCGCGTTCTGGTAAAGGCATACGCACAGAAGCTGCGTGGAGACCTGCTTGAGCAGCGCACGTAACGCAGCAAGCTCCGCCAGGGCGTCAGGGCATGCGACGACCCCTTTCGTTATATTTTCGCGAAGGAGATACAGACGCTCAAGTGCGGCCTCAAGTGTACGGCTTGCAGACATACGGTTTTGCTCCGAAAAGCAATGGCTTGCAGATTCAGACATAATGCACACGCTGTGGCTCAAAGCGATCCTGCTGGACGCGTTCTTCGGCAGGAAAACCGCAGGGAATCAGCGCAAAGGCTTCAAGCGTGGATGGCAGAGATAGAATCTTTCGGACGTTTTCTATCCACTCCGGCTGGGGCGCGATTCCTATCCAGCATGCGCCAAGTCCAAGGGAATCTGCCTGCAAAAGAAGATTTTCTGTAGCCGCGCTCAGATCCAGCAGGCGGTGCGCATCGGAAAGGCAGCCGACACGCATACAGGGCACGATTACCACGGGCGCCTGCGCCGCGCACAGCGAATAAGGTGTCGCTTTGGAAAGTGCCTGAATGGCAGACCGGTCACGGACAATGTAAAACTCCCACGGCTGCTGGTTTCCGGCAGAAGGCGCAGCCATTGCGGCGCGGAGAAGCAGCGTCAAAAGCTTGTCCGGCACGGCGCACTGCTGATATTTCCGGATGCTGACGCGGTGGAAAATACTGTTCACTGTGCCTCCTCCGATTTTTCAGCGCCTTCCAAATGAAGCGCAATTGCACGGTCGAGGCGTGCAAGTTCATCAGGACTCAGCGCCCAGTCAAGCGCAGCGCAGTTCTGCACCGCGTGCGAGGGCTTGCTGAAGCCGAGAATCGCAGTATCCACAAAATCCTTTTGCGTGCTCCAGTTGATTGCCACCTGTGCAGGTGTTGCATGATGCGCTGCGGCGATCTCGTCCATCGTTTTCAGCAATGCCTGAATCCTGCTGAATTTCGGTTCCTTGTAGTAGTCGTAGAAGGTTACGCGTGTATCGTTCGGACTGAATTGCGGCAGTGTACGGTAGACGCCAGTCAGAATACCTGCCCCTAGAGAGCCGTAGGTCATGGTGCCGATGCCGCGGCGATGCACGGCCTGCATGAATGCCTCGCTGCTGCGCGAGACCATGGAATACTGCGGCTGCACAGCGCCCACATGTAGCAGGGCATCGGCACGCAGTGTGTCCCCCTGCGTGAAATTGGAAAGGCCATAGCAGCGGATTTTCCCCTGTGTTTTAAGGAGCTGCATGGCTTCAGCAACTTCTTCCAGCGGGGTTGTGTCATCGGGCCAGTGGACAAACAGAAGATCAAGGTAATCTGTGCCGAGACGGCGCAGCGAGCCTTCACAGCCCTCCATGATTTCTGCACGGGTCATTCGTTTGTAAAGACTTTTCGGGCCGATATTTCTGCTATAATTCAGGCCGCATTTTGTTACAAGCAGCAGATGGTCACGCTGTCCGACAATGGCCTCACGGATGATTTCTTCAGCGCAACCGTAACCAAAATCCGGCAGATTCGGGTTACCGAAGCCGTAGATTGGAGCAGTGTCGATTGCGTTGACGCCGTGGTCGATCGCTGTGCGGATCGCATCAACAGAGGCGCTTTTCGAGATGTCACCCCAGCCTGCGCCGCCGATTCCCCAAGTGCCTATGGTTATGGCGGAAATTTGAAGGCCGGTGTTACCGAGTTCCTTATATCGCATGTGTTTCTTCTCCTTTGATATCTTCAAATTGGTAGCGGATCCAGCCTGAATGCGACTCTCCCGCTTGGAGGATGATCAGGCCGCTTTCTGCAAAGCCTCGCTCGTGCATATTGATCGCATCGGTACAGCAGGTTTGGGATTCGATGCAGAACACCTCGGGAAGATCGTTGGGGGGAAAAAGATCTTTGTAGGCTTTCATTGTAAAGACAACGACGTTTTGAAAATCCTCGGACATCCGGATGCGAAGCTGACGGCCCCGCATAGGATAGCGAATATAAACACTGTCGCCGTGCAAGTGCGTATACACATTGTCTAGGCAAATTTCGTCCAGACTGCGAAAGCTGCGCAAATCAAATTCTGGATGGTCTGCAACCGGCAAAAAACGTCCGGTGGGAAGCAGCTCTGGAGTGGTTTCGTATACGGAATCCGCTTCAACCTTGATGAGAATTGGCTCTTTTGGGTCAGCTCGCATGAAAAACGGATGCTTGCACAGCCCATAGGGCATAGGACGTTCGTCTAAATTATCGACGCGATACGAAAAACTCAGGCAGCGCTCTGTAATGCGATATTCCACAGTCAGCCGGTTGCGATAGGGAAAAGCGGGGAAATTCTCATCGCCGGGCTGCATTTCCAGCCAAAGACGCATTGCAACGCCACCCTCGGAAAGAACTGGCTCGTCATATTGCCAGCGGCTGTCATAAGCAAGCCCGTGGGAATCCCGCAGATGGCCGAATTTCTTCATGAGAACCCGTTCCCCGTGAAAGATAAAAGCGCTGTCGCGAACACGGTTGGGCGTTGGATATGGGATATACGACCCCCACGGAGCCGACAAATACAAATACGGATCCCAAATTTCACCAGAAAGCTCGTAAGGCTGATGATCAAAGCAGAGTCCAGTGGATTTTGCACCGATATTCGGGAAAATCTTTACGGAAAGAGGGGGGCTGCCATCAAAGCTTGCGCCAAGCTCATAGTACTCCAGCGTATCGCCTCGCGGATATTCATCGCAAAAGGGCATGGGTGCGGCATGAAGTTCACGCATGGGTTTAACGACTTTTTTGCTGTAAAACTCAGACATAGCGACTCCTTTGAGCGTTAGAGCGTTCTGAGAACGCCTCGACAGTTCATTAACGGTAGGAAACTGGGTTGACGCTGTCGTGCTGTACGTTGCCGATGTACTTCGTTGCTTCCTTCAGAACGTCGGCATAGCTGCCGTGTACGCCGCAGACGTGGTGAATATAAGGTCCGTAAATCAGCTTTTTTTCCCATTCGGGCCAGTTGCTCGTTTCTATCCAGAGGTAATTTCCGTTTGTGACAGGACCATCGACTCCTTGAACCTCATCGGCAAAGAGCAGATAATTTCCGTCAGCCTGATCCAATCTGGCGACGGTGACTTCTCCGTGCTTCAACTCAAAATACCCCTTGCAATTGCAGATTCTCGGCTTGCTGCCCTCTCTGTGAAGCGAATAGGCAAAGGGGCCGCAGTGCCAGAGCAGCTCGGCGTTGTCATTCGTCGGATGGCGGATGGTCAGGTCTGCAATAAAGGGAGCTGATTCGCCGCGCGCTGCCGCTTGTAGCAGGCGGGCGGTGATTGCGGCGTGAAGATCGGTTTCGCAAGCGGCAACAAGACCACGATCGATCAGGTCGCCCAGAATGAAGCAAGCCTGAATGCCGAAATTGGCTGCAAGGTAAGCCCAGCATTCAAAGGCCAGACAGTCCAGATTATTGATGCGAGCCAGTTCCTCGACAGCCAGCTCGATAACGGCGATTTTCTCCAGAACTTCTTCTCCGATGGCGCTGCAATCGTATTTGGACGCAATATCCTCCATGCGTTCGCGGATGCGTAGGTCGGGCGTGCCTTCTTCGGAAGCCCAGCCTGCATAAGGAAGCTCAATACCCATCATAGCGCCGATAGTATTTGCCTTTCCGCTGCGGAGCTTGCGCACGACCTGCGTGACCTCCTCAGTCCAGATCGGTGTAATCTCTATGCCGAATTTTTCCATTAACTCGCTTTCATTGATCTTCACGGAAAGAAACTGACGCGGCCGCATACCGAACTGCCCGACGCGCATATGCCGCATCGCCTTCACGACAGATGCGACACGGAGAAAACGGTCGATGCCGTCTTCCAGCTCCGGCGCATCAAGCCAGCAGTTTTCAATGTAGGTGAAGGGAACGTGTGCGCGCGTCAGCGCTTTTGAGGTAGCAAACAGGCCGCACTGCGTGTCATACACACGGAAGGCCTCGCCCTCCGGCGCCGGATCGCGTGGACCCCAAAGCAAAACCGGAAGGTTAAGGCGCTTTGCAAGCTGTGCTACAGGTTCTTCCTGCCCGAAATTACAATGCGGAAAAAACACAGCATCGACGTTTTTTTCACGGAAATAACGCTCGATTTTTTCCACATCCCGATTGGAGCAGAGAATGCCGCCGTCCGTAATGTCATCGATAGTCAGAAACTGTATATCATGCTGATGGGAAAGGATTTCCTCTACTCTGCTACGAATCTGCTTTTCCGTCGCTGCAGCGACTGCAGCGGGAAACATGTCCCGACGAACAGGGACATATCCGAGAACGATCCGATGATCGACCATGACTAATCCTCCTTGTCAGAAAGTAAAGTTGTTTATAAAATCGGGATGGCTGCCGCCATCCCGATTCCTTGGAAGCTGCGATTATTCTGCATCCACACGGAACAGGTCGATGTTGTCCATCGTGACAACGGTAACTCCGGTATCTACATTGCTGGGCAGAGGAACAATCCCGTTTTCTTCCCAGTTGTCATAGGGATTGACCATCTTGTTCGCATAAGTGTAGAGGTAAACAAGCATATTGTAACCCATGACATAGTAGTTCTGTGCAATGGTGCCGGTGCAGGTGCCCTCATCCATCTTTGCAAGGATAGACGGATCGGTATCGAAGCCAATGTTGACAAGCCCTTCGTAGTTAAATTCTGTCATGGTCTGCGCAACGCCAATTGTGCCGGTGCCGACCGTGGAGAACACACCCTTGACATTGGGATAGGTCTGCATCGCAGCGGCAAAGTTGGCCGCGGCGCCTGCGGAGGTGCCATCGTCAGAGCTCAGCACTGCAACAACGTTGATGTCGGGATAGTTGGCTGCGAGATAATCCTGCGCCCCCTGCAGGCGCTCCATATGGTTGAGCTGACCTACCATTGTGAAGAGAATGACGTCGCCTTTCCCGCCAACCTGACGGGCAAGTTCCTCTGCGCCTGCTTCGCCGGCGGCATAGTTGGAGGTGCCGATGTACATGAGACGGTTGGATTCTGCGCTGTCGGAGTCGAAGCAGAGCACGGGCGTACCCGCAGCGATGGTATCATTGATGCAGTCAACAAAGGAGTTGGGCTCCAGCGGAGAGACGGCAATACCGGCAGCGTTCATTGCGGCGGCCTGCTCAACGGCTGCAACTTCTTCCGCGACAACAAGAGAGCTGGGGCCGGTCAGCTCGGCCTGAACACCGAGATCTTTTGCGGCGGCCTGAAATCCCTCCCAACAGGGAGCCCAGAGAGAAAGTGTCGGATAGAAGGTGACCATATAGTAGGTCTGGTCGGAATGCCCCGTGAAGGGACTATCGACCGCGTCGCTGGACTGGTTTGGAGTGGAGTTGCCCGGATCGTTGCTGGGATTCTGGTTCCCTGTGCAGCCTGCAAAGCAGGCAAGAACAAAGACGAGCGCGAGGAGCAGTGCAAACAGCTTTTTCATTTCTTTTCCTCCGATTTTTGTTGTATTTGTCATTTCGGATAATCCGAAGTGAACGATGGATTAGTGGGTGCTCTTCAAGCGGCGTTTCTCGCGGTTCACGTGGATGAGATAGTCGATTATGATGGCAACCAAAAGAATCAAGCCCTCACAGAGCGTTTGCCAGAACACGTCGAGCTTGTAAATGACCAGCGCATTGCTCAGCAGATTCATCAGGATAATTCCGAGGAAGGTGCCAAGAATAGAACCCTCACCGCCCTTGATGGAAGCACCGCCGATTACTGCGGCAGAAAGGACGGTCATTTCAGTGCCAATGCCGGCATCACAGGTTGCTGTACCGAAGCGGGTTGCGTAGAGAATGCCGGTAACTGCAGCAAGGCTGGCAGTGGTAACATAGACGCTTACCTTGACCTTTATGGTATTGATACCGGAAAGGATTGCGGCTTTTTCATTGGAACCGGTATAAAATAGCTTGCGCAGGGTTGTGGTGTGGCGCAGCAGGATCTCGGCCACAATGGCAATGAGAAAATAGATCCAGATGAACATTTGCAGGCCGAGGAATTTGTACTGGGAGAGATTTTTGAAAGCAGGAGTTGTCAAAACCTTCACGGGCAGGCCGGAGGAGATAACATAGACAATTCCGTGGATGACTTTCTGCATTGCAAGAGAGGCAATCAGCGCATTCAGACGAATTTTGCCGATCAGGAAGCCGTTAATAAGGCCTATACCTGCGCAAACGACCAGAGTTAGAATCGCGCAGAGCCAGATGTTCATGCCGGTCTGAGAGAATACAGCAAGAAGCATACCGGAAAAACCCATCACCGCGCCGATGGAAAAGTCGAACACACCGGCAATACAGGCAAAGGTAATTGCCACTGCCAGAATGCCGTCCGCAGCGAGGCCGAGAAGGACGGACTGAAGGTTTGCGGTTTTCAGGAAGAAGGGATTCGTTGCCGTCATAATGACAATGGCCAGAAGCACCAATACAAAGACTGTAAATTCGCGGGCGCTTGTCAGGTGCTTGGCCGTCCGCAGGAGTTTGCTTTCTTTTTTCATTTCCATACTCTCTGTTCCTTTCAGTGTTGGACAGCGGCTGTGTTGCCGGAGGCGTATTGCATAATTTCTTGCTCATTGATGTCTGCGCCGCTTACTTCGCCGACAATCTTGTGCTCATAGACGACAAGAACTCGATCACACAGGCCGATAATTTCCGGAAGATCGGAGGAGACGACAATCACACCAACGCCTTCGCTCGCAAGCCTGCGCAGCAGCTCGTGGATCTCTTTTTTCGCGCCCACATCAATACCCTTGGTTGGTTCGTCCAAAATCAGAACTTTCGGATGGATCGCCAGCCATTTCGCAAGCATGACCTTCTGCTGATTGCCGCCGGAGAGCGTTGCGCATGGCTGATTGATTCCCCATGTTTTGATATTTAGATTCTCCACATAGCGCTTGGACTGCGCGCTTTCCTTTGCGCTACTGAGGAACTGACCGTTTGCGACGTTAGATAGGTCGGCGGCGGAGATGTTTGTCTTGATTGCCATGTCCAGGAAGAGACCGGCTGCTTTGCGGTCCTCGTTGACAAAGCCGAAACCGTTGCGGATGGCTTCATTGAGCGTGCGGTTAGAAATTTCGGTACCATTGAGCCACAGCCTGCCGCTTTGGCGTTTTCGATGTCCAAGTATGGCTTCAATGATTTCCGAACGACCTGCTCCGACCAGACCTGCAAAGCCGAGAATCTCGTTTTTATGCAGTGTGAAGCCAATCTTACGGAAGTCCGGTTCAAACCCGACATTTTCGCAGCGGAAGATCTCCTCTGCACCGATGCACTCGGCTTTAGGTGGATATTGGTCGCCGATGTCGCGCCCGACCATCAGCTTGACAACATCGTCCGGAGTAACCTCTGAAACGCTGACCGTTTTGATCAACTGACCGTCGCGCATAACGCTCAGCGTGTCACAAAGCTCGAAGATTTCACTCATACGGTGAGAGATGTACAGAATGCTGATCCCGCGGTCGCGCAGCTTCCGGACAATGGCAAAGAGCTTGTCCGTATCAGCCAAGGACAACGCGGAAGTCGGCTCGTCGAGAATCAGAAGCTTGCAGTTGAGGGAAAGTGCCTTTGCTATCTCAACCATTTGCGCGTTGGCGGGATTCAGCTCCTTGGCAATGGTGGAGGCGTTGATTTGCGCACCCATGTTGTCAATAATTTTCTGTGCCTCACGGCGCATTTTCTTTGTATCGGCAAAAATTCCTGCCTTTTGAGGAACCCGACCGACAAAAATATTGTCGGCAACATTCAGCGCTGGGATCAGCGCCGTTTCCTGATGCACAAAGGCAATTCCTGCACGTTGGGAGTCCAACGCATTGTGAAAGACGCAGTCTTTTCCGTCAAAAATAATCTTTCCGCCCTCATCCGGCTTAAAAACACCGCCGATGACGTTGGAGAGAGTTGACTTTCCCGCACCATTTTCTCCCATCAACGCATGGATTTCTCCACGTCGAATCGTTAGATCGATGTTTTTCAGAGCTTTCGTTCCGGGGAAGGTCTTCGAGATGTTTTTTGCCTGAAGCAGAATTTGTTCCTCCAAAGTCGTCTGCCACCTCTTTCGTTTGTGTCGTTATTGTTTTATTTGCTTCTCTTTCCTTTCATATAATAGCAGGTGTGACTACGCAGTGCAAGATGGCAATTCAACCAATTTTCGCAAAATAATTTGTGAATAACGCACAAATAACAGAAGCGCGTGAGGCTTTTGCTGAAATTCCTTCCGGTACAGATGTTCGAATGTGAACATTTTTTTCTTGACTTTTTCAAACGAGAGGACTAATATAAAAGAAAGGGATCTAGTTCCCATGCAATGCAGCTTACAAATATTGTGGCGGTCTTTTCCTGATGGTGCTTGCAAATTTGCAACAATTCTGTTATATTTAACCTATAATACAATGGATTTGCTCTAGTGTTGAGCGAAAATGACAAAGCATGAGGGAAAAGGTATGTTTGCGATTGAGCGGCAAAGAATGATCAAGCAGCTATTGAACCAGAATAAGCATGTTTCTGTGGCAGAGTTGAGCTGCTGCCTGAACGTTTCTGAGGTTACGATTCGGCGCGATTTGGAAAAGTTGGAGGGCGAGCGCTTCCTAATGCGAACGCATGGCGGCGCCGTGCTGCTTGACCCGGATAGTGGGGAACCCGCTGCGCAGGTGGACGAAGGAGCGCTGAGTGCGGGAGACGGCATTGACGAGATCTCCGATTTGGCTGTGTCCATGATCGCGGATAACGACATTATTTATCTAGGAAGCGGTGCAGTCAGCGATGCAATTGCCCAGCGCCTGAGCAGAAAACGAAATCTGATTGTTTTGACCTGTTCGCTTCCGGTTGCGGCAGAGCTTTATAAAAACCGAGATTTGCAGGTGATTATTCCTGGAGGCGCCGTTTCACCGACCGGACTTTTGTTCGGAGAGGGTGTGCAGGAGTCGCTGGATACCATGCACGTGGCCAAGGCGTTTATTGAAGTTGAGGGCTTTAATGCCAGCGGTTTCACCACGAGAGATCAGGCGCTTTGCCTGCTCGCACGCCGAATCGGAAAAATCAGCGACCATGTGGTATTTCTCTGTCCGCCGCAATCCTATGGCAGCATCTCCTTTTATAATATCGGTGCACTCTCCCTGGCGGACAGCATTGTCACGACGGCGGAGATCAATGATTCATTCAAAGAAGCCTGTGCGGAAAAGCATGTAAAGCTCTTTACTGCGTATGGTCTCTGACAGAAGCAAAAGGAGGGATGAAATATGCCTGAACAGCTTCTGCGTCTTGTGAACGCTGGCTATGTAGACGATTCTTTTCAGGTGCTTAAGGACATCAACTGGGAAATCCGCAGCAGCAGCCTGTATCAAATTATCGGTGCAAATGCTTCCGGCAAAACGGCGCTCCTACGTCTGATCGCGGGAATCGTGCCGCTGACCTCCGGAAGCTTCTACTGGAGAGGACGGAAACTGTGTTTTCGCAGCCAGCGGGACGCTACCGACTGCGGGATTGTGTATCTTCCGGAGGAACCCCTGGTTTTTCCCAACTCTTCGGTTGCGGAAAATATTATCACTGTTCCGCGCGTGAACGATGGACGAATTGCATTTGTCAGCCGTACCCGTGATGCAGAGGCTTGTAGCGCGCTCTTGCAGCAATTCGGCCTTGAATTTGCTGCGCAGACCTCTGTGGATTCCCTGTCGATCGGAGAAAAGCGCATTGTCGAGCTTTTGCGCGCCTATCGTAGCGGGGCGTCCCTTGTTTTGATGGATGCACTCTGCGGCTGGATGAGCGAGACGGAGTATGAGACGATCATCCAAATTCTGGTTGCTATGCGTGAGCAGTATGATACCTCTGCCATTGTCTGTGCTTCGAGCGTTGACCACATTCTCCATGATGCGGATTCCATCCTCTACCTAAAATTCGGGCGGCAGGTGGCCTGCCTTTATCGGGAAAAACAAAATATCAACCGGATCCCTGTTGAATTTCGCAGTGAGCATCTGGAATATCCAAAGCTGGAACTTAAACCCGGCGAAACGCTGATGGAGCTTCAGAATTTCCTGCTTCCGCAGTGCGGCTGCGTATCTTCGGAGACATTTCAACTGCAGCTCCATGAACGTGAGATTGTTGGGCTTTACGGAGTCGATATGCCGCGCTGCGAGGCGATCTGCGAGATTCTTACGGGCAGACGGCAGGACTATGAGGGGAAGCTTTTGCTGAATGGCTTGCCCGTCCGGCTCCAATCGCCGCGCCATGCGTTGCGTTTGGGTCTGGCGTGTCAATCGGTGAATAAAAATGAAGCCTTTTTCCGCAATCTGTCCTTGCATATGAACCTGACGCCGCCGGTTTCGGACAGCCGGAACCTGTTTGCCTGTCGGGCGGAGCAACTGAACGCTTCCGTTCGTGCGCAACGCCTGCATCTGGAGGAAAAGAACGTGGCTGTGCGTTGCGAGCATCTCAGCAGCGGAACGGAACAGAAAATCCTCATTAGCCGCTACCTGTCGCAAAAAGCGAAGATTTTCATATTGTTCCATCCGACACACGGCATGGACAGCAAATCGAAACTGGATATCTATAATTTGCTGACCCATTTGCAGCGCAGTAGCTGTGGCATACTGATTTTTTCCAATGATTTAGACGAGCTTGCATATATGTGCGATCGGGTGGTTGTTGTCCAGAAGGACGGCATATTTCAGATTACCGGAGATAGCGCGGCACGCGCAGCGCAGCTTTACCGCTATATTGCAACTTATCGGCGATAACCTTATTCTTCCATTTGCTTCTCTTTCCAAAATGAACAAATGGAGGATTTAAAATGGAAATCAAAATCAAAGAGTTGACGCTGGAGAATTTCAAACCTTACGGTTCTTTCTCCCGCCTCATCAACCCGACCACCCGTGGCAACGGCTTACCGGGGATGTCTTTTCATGCAGATATGGAGGTTCTGGAGCTTGGCTCTGCACACGCAGCGGCCTTTTCCGTCACCCGTGTGACCAACACACTGCCGCATGTGATCGTCGCGCTTGAGAATCATTCCCACTGCGGAGAAGGAATTCTTGCACTGGACGGCGATATGCTGGTGTACTTTGCACCAGCAGGAGCCGACTATGCAGCCGCACTGAAAGAGGTAGAGGCTTTTATTGTGCCGCAGGGCGTTATGGTGACCATCCGTCCCGGTGTGTGGCATTGTTGCCCCTATACTGTCAATACCGAGGTTCTGCATGTCCTCAATGTTTTGCCGGAGCGCACTTACGCCAACGATTGTACGATGAAAATGCTGGCGCCGGATGAGCGTATCCGCATCGTGGATTGAGGAGGCACGCTATGGCACTGGTAAAAGTTCGTGAGCTGCTGGAGGCAGCGCAAAAGGCCAACACTTCCATCATTGCCTTCGATGCCTGCGACTACAATACAATCTACGCTTGCATCAAGGGCGCGGAGACCGCGCGCAGACCTGTGATCGTCATGCTGTATCCTTCGATGCGGTCGATGTTTTCTTTCGGCGCCTTTGCTGCCGCTGTCAAAGATCTTGCGTGCAGTGCGACCGTTCCAGTTGGGCTGCATCTGGATCATTGCAGCGAGCCGACGGTCATTCTGGAAGCGATCCGCGACGGCTTTACTTCCGTAATGGCGGATGGCTCTGCGATGCCCTTTGAAGAAAATGTTGCGTTTACCAAATCCGTGGTAGATATGGCAAAGGTGTTTGACGTAGATGTTGAAGGAGAGCTTGGCCATGTCGGGCAGATTGCAGCGGGCTTCGACTACACAAATCGGGATACCTTTACGCGGCCAGAGGAGGCGGCGGCTTTTGCCGAGCGCACCGGAGTGGCGTCTCTGGCGGTAGCTTTCGGAAGCTGCCATGGGATGTACCGCGCAACGCCGAACCTGGATCTGGCTCGATTACAGGAGATTGATAGGGTGACCGACACGCCGCTTGTTCTTCATGGCGGTTCGGGCATCCCTGCCGATCAGTTGGAAAAAGCATTTACTATGGGAATCAATAAGTTCAATGTCGGCACGGAGTTCTTCCTGCTCAATGCACGTTTGACGCATGAGTACCATACGGAAAAGTACGAGTCAAAGCCCTTTGCCGACCTTGCCTATATCCGAAAAGGCTTGACGGATTATATTGCGCAGAAGCTCACGCTGTGCACTCTGAGCGTGTGAGGTATGCGTGATGGAAAAGAGATTTGACGTAATCGGTGTAGAAAACCTCATTATGGATCTGGCGCTTCAAATCAACAAGCTGCCAAAGACAGACGGACTGGCACTGCTGAAGGACTTTTGCTGGCAAAGCGGCGGCAACGCTGCCTCGGCCATTGTTGCATTGGCCAGACTGGGGGCGAAATGCGGAATGATCGGCACGGTCGGCAGCGATCCTTTCGGCCGTTTTTGCAAAGAGGATATGCAGCGGCACGGGGTGGACATTTCCCATATTAAAACGGTAGAGGGAGAGACGACCTTCTGCATCTGCCTTGCAGAGGAGGAAACACAGGGTCGCAGCTTCCTCGGGAAAATGGGAACGGTAGGCGCGATGAGCGGCGAGGAAGTGGATGAAAGCTATATTGCCGAGGCCAGAGCCATCCATTTGAGTTGCATTCCGTCTCCAGCGGTGCGCCATGCAGTAGAATACGCGCGGAAAAACAACGTGCTGATTTCGCTGGATGCGGGAGCGCCGTTCTCCGGCGCAGCAGAGCTTGCAAAAAAGGTGGACATTCTCATTATGTCCGAGCAGTTCTATGGGACGTTGTTCCGAGATGAAAACTATGAGGAAAACTGCAGAAGCCTGCTTGCAGAAGGACCGCAGATTGTGATTGTTACTTTGGGAAAACGCGGCTGTGCCGGTGCGGATGCAAATGGCAGCTTCGCACTCCCTTCTTTCCAGAAGGGCTACCCCATTGTAGACACCACGGGGGCTGGCGACGTATTCCACGGAGGCTTCCTGTATGCCTATCTGGAGCGATACGGCAAGGCACCGCACAACTACACGCTGGAGGACTGCGCACGCTTTGCAAGCGCGGTATCCTACATCAACTGTACCAGCCTCGGCGGACGCACGGGCATCCCCAGCTTGTATATGGTGGACAGGTTTCTGGCAGACGGCACAATTGACAAAACAGAGATCGAGCCGAGAAGAACCTTTTATAAGAATGCAATGTTCCGTACCTGAAATCTGAACACGGATAATCCACAACAGCATAACCGTGAGGAATGCCGTTTGGACTTTTTGACTTCCTGATCGAATCGGCGCTGCACCGTTTTGGGTGCAGCGCCGATTCGCTGTTTATCAAATATCAGAATTGTTGTATACATCCGCGCCAAGTTGGCCGGGGCGAAGATTGGATTCATCTTCCTGAAAACGGTTATCCGGAAGAACTTTACCCAAAAGATATTCCGGCGGCTCAACGCATTTCATGGTAATTGCACCCTTCGGGCAGGTTTCGGCACAGCAGCCGCAGCCCATGCAGTTTTCCTCCATCACAAAGTGACGTTCGTCTTTTGTGGTCTTGTTATAGCGTACATCGATGGCGTCAAACATACAGCGTTTATTCCGGCAAAGACCGCAGTTGACACACTTTTGCGGATCGACCACAGCTCTGAAACGGGATTTTCCATAATACTTCCACGGCTTAAAGGCGGATTCGAGCTGCACAGCATTCTTCAGAAGTACGCAGGCATCTGCTGTACAGGAGCACATTACGCCGCCGATCTCATCGAGCTTGTCCGTGTGCTTGTTGACGTGACAAACAGGGTATTTCTTGCCGGATGCCTGAATGTAATCGAAAGCCTGTTCCCACGGGATGACCGTGCCGATTTCGCGGGCTTCTGCGGCGTCGGCAACAAGGTCGAAGCTCAGACAGATATAAGGGTCGGACGGAATCTCCGGATAACGGATGCGGCAGGCACATTGATTCTGCGTGATCTTGCGCCGCGAGCGAAGAATCTCTTTGATATTTTCCGCAGGCAGCAGATCCGGATTATCTTTCACGGAATCATAACGTGGAATGATGCGTGCCTGACCCATTTGACCGTCTGCTTCCATACGTGCAGCGACACGGGCATCGATTTTGCTGATTTCGTTTTCTACCATAAAGGCCATGACCTTATAATAGCCATCGCCGTTGCGTTCATACCAACGGCGGCTGTTTTGCAGATCGATCCACATGCCGCAGGTAGGTGCGGTGTCCGGACCGTGCCCGGTGCCCTGAATCTCACCACTGAAGAAGCGTTCGGTCAGTTCTGCGTTGGCGGCTTCCCGGCTCATGCCAAACTTACGCGCAAAAGCTTCGGAGCAACCATATTTTCCACATTCCGGCGTCCAGTCGGGGTCTGGAAGGGCAAGCACAAGTCTTGCGCTTTCCGGTGTCATCTTGCTGGCGAGAAGCCATGGCATATATTCCGAATTTTTCATTCGGGAGTCTATTTTTTCTGTCAATTCCCGAAAAATCGGGTCAATTTCCTTGTCCAGAATGGCATTGACCTTTGCAAGCAATTCCGGCGACAATCTTCCTTCTTTGCGCATTAGAAGCACCTCTTTCTTAGATTTTTTGATAAGACATTTCTGCCTCGTCCAAAAGGTAACGGGCAATCGTCCCAGCAACGGAGTAGCAAAAAGTGGGCGTTAACTCTGCACCGTAGAGATTCTGTCTGCGGATCTCTTTTAGCTGAGGCAGGGAGCCGAGAAATCGCACGTTATGCTCAGATAAGGCGCGCATGACATATTCCTCCTGATCCTCATCTTCTATTTTGTTCAGGATTGCCCGAATGCGGTGAATGCCTAAGCCTTGCGCCATGTACTGTATTTTTTCAGCCAGCTCGATGGATTCGTTTGACGGCTCGACGAGAATCAAAACGGTGTCGCAGCACTGCTCTATGCCACGTCCAAAGCTTTCCACGCCGGCTTCCTGATCGGCGATTACTATCTCATTACGGCTGGGCGTGAGATTTTGGATTAGCAGCTTTGCATAGGTTCCGATTGTACAGGCACAGCCCATGAGCGGATCGTCGATTTTTCCGGCGCAAACGAGCCGACGGTTTCCGTTCTGTACGACAAACGGCTCGACCAGATCGGAAAAATTCAGAGGGTCTTTTTGCAGGAATGCGAGCGCCTGCGGATCGCCCTGCGCGGCATTGCTTAAGGCCGGAGGAGCGGAGGGCATTCCGAGCTTTTTCCACAAGCCGCCGTTGGAGCTGTCCGTGTCCATAATCAACGTCTGGTAGCCGAGCATGGCCAACGCGCCCGAGAGCAGCGCGGTAGTCGTGCTTTTGCCGGCTCCGCCCTTGCCGCAGACGGCAATTTTGCGAATCTTCAAATCCGCATTGCGCAGATGGCCGTTTTCACGGATCCATGCGCGCATTTTTTCCGTAGCGGCATGCTTTTCTGCGAGTGTGGTTGCGGAACAAAGACCACATTGAATGCAGCCGTCACCGCCATAGCCTGTGGCTCCGATGGGACAGTGAAACAGACCCATATCTGTTATTTTTCCTCCAGTTCGTCGTGCACTGACCAACCGTCAACATAAGGAACGTCTGGAATCCAGTCGGGATCATGCACAATCTTCATTTTAAGAGCGTTTGTAGGACATGTAACAACGCAGTTGCCACATCCTTTGCAGAGATTCTCGCGTACAACCGCCCTACCATCCTCTACATGGATAGCATCATAATTACAGCGGTCCACACAGGTTTCGCACCCCACACAAAGCCCTTCACGGACGAAAGGACGAAAGCGGCTGGGCTTACGGATGTCCTTGTAGCCAACTTCCTCGAAAGCATTGACGGCGCAGCAGTCCGTGCAGCAGGTACAGACATAGGTGGTATCGCGGGTGTTCGGCGTCATATAGATCGCGCGAGAGAGGTCGGCCTCCTTGAGCCGTTCCATGGCCTCCTCCATCGTGGGATGGTAGACATTGTGTTTGCTGGCAAAAAACTCTGCCTGACGGTTAAATGAGAAGCAATGTCCGTCGCTGCTGCCGTGTTCATTTAGATTGTCTTTACAGTAGTCCGGATCATAGCGGCCGAGATCAATGTAGGATTTGTATGTACGGCAGACACATTGCGCGGTGACCATGGTATTTGCGCGGACGTTGCGCTCCATAATTTCCTTCATGTTTTCGCAATACATGACGCCCGGAAGATCTTTGATGGATTCATATTTTGGAATTACCCGCATATCGCCGTTCAGCCTTTTTGCAATATCGGGGTGATATTCGAACTTGATCCACTTATCCATCAGCTTGAATGCCTTAATCATCGGCATCCAGTCCAGACCATAGGCAAGCAGGCCAGTGCCGATACTGTCACGGAAAGCAACAGAGTTTTGGTGAGGCGCATAGACTCTTGGGTTTGCAACGTTAGAAGCGATAATCTTCCCATGAAGTTCCATTTCACTGAGGACTTTTTCTGCATGAGTGGGATTGAGATTGAGTTTTTCGGCAACTTCCTGTGCAGTTGCCGGAAGCAAATTGACCATTGCCATTTCTTCCTTGGTGTAGACCTCACTGAGCAGATAGGGAAGCATGTGTACATTGGGACTCTGCTGCGCATACACTTTTACGCCGTCCCAGTATACGGGATCCAGTTCCGGCAGCGGGCTGCCGAGAATTTCTTCTACCTGTGCGAGTTGCTGTTCTTTTGTATACATCTCCGATTGCTCCTTTGATTGCTCTTGACTGAATTTCGAACGGAATATTGCGATAATGTTCGATTGGTTTCATTTTACACACAAAAACAAACAAAGTCAATATCTCGCCGGTTTTTTGTAGGATTTCATTATTTTTTGCTGTACGAATTGTACAAGTTGTCAAAGGGCGCTTGTGAAATGCAACAGATAGCGCGTGGATGTAGCTCCAAAAGTAAACTGTGGTGAAGCTAGCCGATTTTTACTACCCTCAGACTGCTGAATGAATTTAGACGATAGGGATGCTTAGAGTAAAATGGGCGATGCTTTACTCCCAAAAGAGTTATAAATCATTTCGTTTTGTTAGCTGCTGCCATTCGGCATTGTACGGTACCGCTGTGTGGCAACGGCAAGGGCCGCCTCTAAAATCCGGCGACTGGTTTGACCCATATTCTGACCCATACGGGAAGATCAGCGGATGGACAAAGACACATCAGATGGACTTTGAGATTTTGCGTTTGCCGCAAATCGGACGAATTCGTGCGAATAACGCCAAAGAAACACTGCGTAGCAGTGCTTCCTCGCCCCTGACCGCAGCTCATAACCCGGAGGTCGTTGGTTCAAGTCCTTCCCCCGCAACCAGATTTGTCC
>ERZ779840.1633-NODE-1633-length-21007-cov-5.435662_pt1 | contig 21007 bp, 17 predicted proteins | sample MGYA00511561_ERZ779840 | MGnify/ENA primary metagenome ERZ779840 (study PRJEB29588, sample SAMEA2162036) | human gut metagenome | biome: human gut; feature: human-associated habitat; material: faeces | place: Denmark | collected 2008/2010 ...
AGTTGCTTTCCATACTGATTTCGGAGATTTCGGATGAAAGGATTGGAAAGCAGGATAAAGGAGGTATTCCGGCCTGTGCCGGATACTCCCCAATTACACCGCCCGGCAACGCCGTCCGGGGCTTTTGAACGGTTTTCAAAGTGTTACCTTTTCGGAAAGTATCCAGGATTTAGGCGCCTGAAAAGGTCGTTTCCTTAGAGCCGCAACAGTTTTGATGGGGGGGCGTTCCCATCAGGAAGGAGAAAAATGCAAGAAAACAATAATAGCAACAGAATTGGCATTTATATCAACAATGACTTGCTGGCCCGGTGCGACGCAGCCATGGAGAGAACCAGCGCGGATTCCAGAAGCGAGTTCATCCGGGAAGCCATTGAACACTATATCGCCGTACTGAACATGAAAGAAAGCAGCCGGGTGCTGACACCGGCGCTGGAATCTGCCATCGGTGGGAAGATCGCACTGCCCGAGGACAGGATCAGCCGACTCCTGTTCAAGTTGGGTGTGGAGGTTGCGATGATGAGCAACATCATTGCCGCTACCCATAATATCGATGAAGATTCCTTATCCGCCCTCCGCCGGTTCTGCACCAACGAAGTTGCTGCCATCGGCGGTAAATACAACTTCGAGGACGCGGTAGAATTTCAGAAAGGGTGACAATGGATGGCCAGACTGATATTGAAATCCCCCTATCTAAAACCCGGCGGCAAGAAAAGCCCCGGTGGATACCTCAAGTATATCGCCACCAGGGAAGGTGTGGAGATGGCGGAAGATACCTCCCGTCATCTCCCTGCCACGGCAGAACAGCAGAGGCAAATTACAAGGTTGCTGAAAAAGTACCCGGACAGCAAGGAGAGCCACGAGTACCGGGACTATGTAGATAACCCCGCCCGTGGAAATGCGGGTGCGTTCATAGCAAGTGTAATGGAACTTCACGGCGATGCTCCCCAAAGGGATGTATATCTGAAATATATTGATGAGCGTCCCGGAAGCAACGGCCTGTTTACAGACGAGGGTGTCCCCATCGTGCTGTCCCAGGTACAGAAAGAGATGAACGAGCATCCCGGCAATATCTGGACGCACATTATTTCCCTCCACCGGGAGGATGCGGAGCGGCTGGGCTACAACACGCCGGATGCGTGGATGCACCTTCTCCGTTCCCAGAGGAATATGATCGCCCAGCAGATGAAAATATCCCCGGAGAACTTTCGCTGGTACGCTGCGTTTCACAATTCCGGCAATCATCCTCATGTCCATATGATGGCCTACTCAGCCGACCCTAACGAGGCATACCTCTCCACCAAGGGGATCGAAACCATCAAGACAAATCTGGCGCAGGAGATCTTCCGCCAGAATCTGCTTCAGATCTATCAGAAGCAGTCCGATCTTCGGGACGAGCTCCGGCAGGAAAGCCGTGAGAGAATCATGCAGATCGTGAATGAAATCAACTGCGGCGAATATGAAAATCCCCAGATGCAGATGATGTTCATTCAGCTTGCGGACAGACTGGAGAAAGCCAAGGGTAAGAAACAGTACGGATATCTCAATGCCGGGACTAAAAAGCTCGTAGATGCCATCGTTGCAGAGCTTGCCGGGGACAGCAGGATTCGGGAGTTGTACGCTCTGTGGTACGAACAGAAAGAAGATGTGCTTCACACCTATACGGATAAGATGCCGGAGCGGATTCCTCTGGAACAGCAGAAGGAATTCAAGGCCATCCGAAATGCAGTAGTGCAGGCAGCGCTGGCAATCAATCTCCCACCGGAAGTCTTACCCCTGTCAGACCCCGTTCCGCCCTGTGTGGACTTTGTTGACGACGGCTCGGATGTGTACCCGAAAGCGATTAGGAGCCTGCGTGAGCCGGAGGTGGAGCCAATTCCCGAAGTGAAGCAGTTTCTCCATGAAGCCGCCATCCGTGGCAGTGTGGATGCGGTATATGGAGTGGGCAAGCAGCATCTGAAAACAGATATTCAGAAAGCTATCTCCATGTTTGAATTAGCAGCGGAACAAGGCAATTCCTATGCCGAATACCAGCTTGGCAAAATCTACTGTTTTGGTCAGGGCGTGCCGCAGAATCTGGAAGTGGGCATGGACTGGCTGAAAGTATCCGCAAGCCATGGCAATGAATATGCCGCCCAGCTACTCGAAAAAGTGCAGAGCCACATCCACCGACAAACCGCCTCCGCTGTCTTCGGACTGTTCCGGGGATTGGCTGGTATGATTCAAACCAGTGCCAACCAGCATATCCGCCGCAGAGATTCCATCGACCGCAAACAGCGGCAAAAAATCGAGGAAAAGAAGCAGGCTCTTGGCCAGCGTTCCGATGGTCAGGATTACAACAATGACATGGAACAGACTATGTAACGAAAGCCGCCGGACAGCACCAACAAGTGCCGTCCGGCGGCAGGTAACAAAATGAATGAAACAAATAAACACCCCGGAAAGGGTCAAAAATAATGCAAAATCTTTGGTAGATTTCGTGAATAGCTATTTTTCCTTTCCTGTGGTAATGTGTGTCGCTGATAAGGAGGGATCGCAGATGGCGAAACGAAGAAGCAACGGCGAAGGAAATATTCGCAAGCGGAAGGATGGCCGCTGGGAAGGGCGATATACGGCAGGTCATGACCCGGTTACTGGCAAGCAGGTTTTCAAGAATGTGTTGGGAAAAACACAGGCAGAAGTCAAAGAGAAACTGAAAGCCGCACTGGAACAGAATCAGAAGATCGATTTCACCCGGACGGGCAAGTACACGGTGACCCAGTGGATGAACGAATGGTTTGAGAATGTGTGTAAAATCAAGGTCAGGCCATCGTCGCACCAGACTTACCGTGGCTACATCGACAATCACATAGCTCCGAATATCGGCAAAATTCCGTTAGAGAAGCTCAGCACTATGGACTTGCAGAAGTTCTGCCGCAAGCTGATGGAAAAGGGGCGGGTAGAGCGAATTGAATCTAAGCATCAGAACAAGGGGTTAAGCGCAAAGACTGTATGGAATATCAACCAGGTCATCTCCTCGGCTATGGATTTCGCCGTGGCGCAGAAGATCATTGCGGAGAATCCTTGCAAAAATGTTTCCCTGCCGAAGATTGAGCACAGGGAAATGCAGACTATCCCGGTGGATCAGTTGCAGGCATTCCTGGAAGAAGCCAAGCGCAGCGGGTTCTATGAAATGTACTATATTGAACTATCCACCGGCCTGCGCCGGGGCGAACTGCTGGGACTGAAATGGCAGGACATCGATTGGGATAACGGAGTGATTACTGTCCGCCGGCAAGTCGCCCGAGTGAATGGAGAGATCACAGAAGCCCCCTTAAAGACAAAGAACTCCTACCGCACAGTGAGCATCTCACCTCAAGCGATAGAAGTTCTTAAAACACAGAAAGCCAAAACCAATGACGAGTATGTATTTCCTTCCTTGCATGGTGGCCCCATCTCGCCGGACAGTGTCAACAATATGCTGAAGCGGGTACTGGAGAGGGCTGGCATCCCGAAGGTTCGCTTCCACGACCTCCGCCACACCTTCGCCACCCTGGCCCTGCAAAACGGTGTAGACATCAAGACCGTATCCGGCATGCTCGGCCACTTCTCCGCAGGCTTCACCTTGGACACCTACGCCCATGTTACAACAGCAGCGCAAAAAGAAGCCGCTCAAACTATGGGCAATGTGTTGAACTTAAAATAATGTCAACTGGATAATCACCTGTTTTTTGCGCGGCTACAGGAAACCGAGTAGCCAGTCCAGAATTTCAAAGGCGCACGGAATTCTCCGCAGATTCAGCAGCAGAAAGGTCTTTACAACCACATCAAAGGACTGTATGTTGGTATTCTATGAATCAACTTCCTTTGGACACAGCTATAAAACATTCAGCAAATCCGAAAAATGATCCAGAATATAGTCACCGTATTGCTTTTCTGCGGCGTCGCCCACAGCTGCGGCTTTCATGCCGCCTGCATGAGCCGCGTCTACACCGGAGACCGCATCCTCAACCACCAGACATTCCTCCGGTTTTAAGCATAGAAATTCCGCCGCTTTCAGGAACACTTCGGGGTCCGGCTTGGATCTTAAAATGTTGGTTCCATCAGAGACAGCGTCAAAGAAATCTGCAAGTCCGATGCGTTCCAGAATGAATTTGGCGTTTTTTGAGGAAGAACCAATGGCCAGTTTCAATCCATCGGCACGAAGCTTGTCCAGTGTGGTTTTCACCTCCGGGTTCAAATCCGCAGGGGACATCTGGCCTAAGAGATTTCGGTAGTAATTGTTCTTCCAACCCGCATAGGCTTCTTTTTCCTCCCGGGAATAGTGTTTGCCGCCAATCTGTTCCAAAATATCCATGCATGCCATACGGCTGACCCCACGGAAGCGGTTGTTGTCTTCCCGGCTGAAGGGAATCCCCAGTTTGTCCGCCAGAGCCTGCCAGCCAAGATAATGCTGCTCATCTGTGGACACAATGACACCGTCCAAGTCAAATAGAATTGCTTTCATCAAAATATCCGTTCCTTATTGTAGATTACGTTGCCAATTCCGCCATCAACTCGAACATCTCGTCGAATCTCCGCCTTTGCCAAGAAGCCTTTAGAATCCTTAAAGCCAAAGGGCACGTCATCGGTTTTACCTGCCATAATATCCTCGCAGACTTGGATCACACCGTCAATGAGTCCAATGTTTCCATCTCCGGGGCCATGGGAAAGATATACAGCATCGAACTTTCCTTCCAGCTGTGGTCTCAGCAATTCCAGGTTTTCCTTATATTCCTTGACCGTTGTGGAATAGGGCTCGTGGAGGAACGTCAAATAGTTGCACGCATCCCCCAGCAGAAGCGCCCGTTCCTCCCGAATCAGCATCACCACGCTGCCTCGGGTATGGCCAGGAAGATCGTATATATCAATGTGCAAACCGCCCAGGTCGAAGCTGTCTCCCCCAGCCATTTGATGAATGGTTGCCAAGGGCTTTGCCGGGATGATCTCCGACTTCTCTACCTTCTGCGAGCACAAAAATAGGCCATCACGGCGGAAGCCCATATCTGCGTGCTGAATATAGATGTAATCATCCGCATGGTTCATATAAACTTCTTCAAATTCTCCTGCTCCCATGGCATGATCTACATGACCATGGGTCAGCAGGACCAGGATTGGCTTGTCTGTCAGCTTCTCTACATAGGCTCTCAAAAAGCCCAAGCCACTGCCTGTGTCAATGAGTGCGGCTCTTTCTGTTCCCTCCACCAAATACATCAATTCCATGCCGGGTGCCCGAATGCGGGTGGTAGTTGGGGATATTTTTTCATGTTCAAATGTAATCATAGCTTCTCCTTTGCCTTCCGGAGTAGATCCTCGCAGGCATCTACAATGGCTGTCAATTGTGCTTTTTCTGCGTTGTCATAGTGAATGCCGCAGCGAACGCAGACTACGTCATCCAGCTGTACCGCTAACTCTGAAGCCCATTGGGCACTGATTACACCATCCTTATGTCCGGGCCTCTCTAACGTCTCCACTGTTCCGTCAGATGCAGCCAAGCTTACAGCTCCCACATGTGTCGTGCATCCGCCAAAAATGCCAACATCCCAACCTTCGTTCAGCTTTTTGATTTCCACCCGGATTGGAAAATCCAGCACAGTTCGCTCCAGAGTCATGCCATTCCCTCCCAGCGGCGGTAGTTCGGTATCTCAATATCAAACTGATCCAGCACCTTGCCCACAATGTGGTGAGTCATCTCCTCGATGGATTCCGGTTGATGGTAGTAGCTGAGCATAGGCGGCAGGATCACCGCCCCCATCTGACTCAGTTCATAGAGGTTGCGAAGATGGATCGTGGAGAACGGAGTCTCCCTTGTTACCAGCACCAGCCTGCGCCGCTCCTTCAGTGTCACATCCGCTGCCCGCAGCAGCAGATTGTCAGAATAGCCGCTGTGAATACCGGCAACGGTTTTCATGCTGCAGGGAATCACGACCATACCCATAGTTTTGAAGCTGCCAGAAGCCGGGCCGGCACCAATGTCCCGGTTGTCATATACCACATCCGCAAATTCGGTAAGGCTCTCCATGGCACACTCCTGTTTCAGGGTCAGCTCGCCGCCATGAGTAATGACCGCATGAGTCTGAACGTCCGTTTCTTTCAGTATCTTTAGCAATGCCACCGCCAGCGGTGCACCGGAAGCTCCGCTGACACCCACGATTAGTCGTTTTTCAACCATTTTTCTGGGTTCACCTCCAGAAATTGCGCGCGCTTGAATCTCTCCTTTAGGTGGAAAGGTACTGTGCAGTCAAAAATCGTCTTGCAGGAAATTCCACGGTTTTCAATGCTGGGGGAATACTCCGGTCCGGCGCTTGGATCCAGGGGATGACATCTGGCGCCGGGAATCGTGATAATGTCCCGATCTCCCTGGAACCGGGTATTCATCGCCCACAGAACATCATCGGTATCGAAAATATCCACATCCTCATCTACCAAAATCACATGTTTCAGCTCCTGGAAGGCAGCAAATGCCAGCAACGCCGCCTGTCGCTGCTTTCCCTCGTCGGTTGGGACAGTTTTTCTAACCTGCAGCACCGCCATGTACTTACCGCCCCCGGATGGATGGGCATGGACATTGAGAACCTTTCCCGGCATGGCTTTTTCCAGCATTCCATAAATGCTTGCTTCCGTGGGAATACCGGCCATAGACACATGTTCTGCCGAGGGACCGATGCAGGTCTGCATAATGGGATGCTCCCGGTGGGTGACCGCCTTGACCTTGATGAGCCAGCACTCGTGGCTGGCCACGCCATTGTAGCCGGGAAATTCCGGCATGGCAAAACCTGTGTGGCTATTCTGATCCTCCACCACCTTAATGCCCGGCTGAATTTCGCCCTCAATCACGTATTCGGCATTGGCAATGCAGTTTTCGTTTATGGAGACGCATCTGTGCAATTCCACAGGCTTTCCACGCAAAGCCCCGGCAATGGACAGCTCGTCGAAGCCCAAGGGAGTTGTGGGCGGCTCAAAGCAGGATGTCACCTCAATAGCAGGATCAACGCCGATGGAGACAGAAATGGGCAGCGGAATTCCAAGCTCTGCGGCCCGCTCCGCCATAGCTCCGATGTGCCGAGAGCCAGGCTGCAGAAAAATGGACAGCTCGTCCTTGCCTTGGATGCACATTCGGTGGATGGTCACGTCGGACTTTCCGGTATCCGGATGCGTGGCATAGCACATTCCCAATGTAATATAGGGTCCTGCATCCACTGGGGTATTGGTGGGTGCGGGAATCAGTTTATTCAAGTCAAAATCCACGTCCGACGCCAGATGCACCACTTCTTGGCAAGGCGCCTCTCCCTCCACAACGATAGGATCGATAGGATTTTCGGCGCATCGGCACAAAAGCCTCCCCAAGTCCTCAGGCGGGCAGTCCAGCAGAGCAGCCACCCGTTTTCGGCTACCCAGCACGCCAATGGCAATGGAAGCATCAGGATGGCCATTGATGTTATGGAAGAGCATGGCGGGGCCATTGACCTTCGTAGGACGCTGGACAGTTCCCCCAGCCCCCACATAGCGATAGACTCCGGCCAGCTCCGCCGCCGGATTCACCTCCACATTGGTTTCGACCAGTTGACCCGGCATTTCGCGCAAAATCTCCAGGGTGCTGCGCAAATCATTCACATGATTCATATGTTACCTCACAATATCGTATCCGGCAAACCACAGAAGGCATCCACAGGACTGATGCCTTTGAATTTTGACTTACCCATCAGCTTCTCAATCACCAGACGTATTGTAGTTTGGGTGGCTGTGTAAGCATTTACAAGGGTGCGGATTCTGGGGACATCCTGCAAATGGTAAGGATTCGCCAGCGACACAAATATACTGACTTCTTCATTCACAAACCGAGGCATATCCAGCGCGTGTTTTTGGCACCAATTGATGCGCACCGCAGTCTGGTTGCTGGCCTGTTCGTAGTTCGCAATGTACAAAGTGAGGCGATCCTTTGATAAATTGGAAGTGCCATGAAGCTCATCCGCATATGGCTCATAAATTTCCACTTGGAATCCATTCTGCTCCAGTATTTCTCTGGTAATTGTCTGAACGGAGCCATCCAACATAGCATCCTTGCCCAAGGTTACCAGACGGATATTTGGATAGCGCTCAGGGGTCATGGGCAGCTTCTCGGGCTGCTTGTTCTTGACCAGGGTAATAGCCTTGTCGGCGGCCTCTTCATGCCACTTGGCAGCGGGAACAGGATCGTTTTCCACCTTGTGGCAGAATTTTGCTTTCAGAGCAAGGATTCTTGTAACAGCTTCATTCAGCCGCTCCTCAGTCAGGCGTCCATCCTTCAGCGCATCCAGCATATAGCCATAATCCTCTTCAAAGTCCGTGTTGAAAACCAGCATATCGCAGCCTGCCATGATGGAAGCCGGAATGGCTTTCCGCCGATCCATGGCCTGACAGTAGCCGCCCATAATGGTGGCGTCGCTGGTGATGACCCCATTGAAGCCATATTTCCCTCGCAGAACATCTGTTAGGAGTGTTTTGCTGAGCGTCGCAGGCATCATGGCTTCCTCAAAAGACAATGTGGGATTTACATCCATTGCAACGCAAGGCTGTGCAATATGTCCCACCATCACACTCATCAAGCCGTTTGCAATCAGATTTTCATAGACCTTGCCGTAGGAATCATACCACTTGTCAGCATGAAGGGAGTTGTAAGTGGGGTGCAAATGCTGATCCCGGTAATCAACGCCATCACCCGGGAAGTGCTTGGCACAAGCGGCAACACCGCAGCTCTGTACCGCTTTGACATAGCTTTCGGTCATAGCCTTGACCCGCTGGGTATCAGACCCGAAAGTACGGACATTGGTGATAGGGTTCCGATAATTTAGATCCAGATCGCACACCGGAGAGAATGTCCAGTTGATGCCAGCGAGGGCACCTTGGGTACCACAAACCTTACCGAATTTCGCAGCCATTTCAGGTTCATCAGTGGCAGCAGTCAGCATAGGCCAACCAAAGAGCGTGCCGTCGGACATACCACCGGAGCCGCCCTCTTCCAGATTGGCTGCTTTCAGCAAGGGCACCTTTGCCACTGCGTCCAGCGGTGCGTAATCCGCCTTGACATCGTCACAGGGCTTCACCGGACGGAAAAGAATACCGCCAATCTTGCCTGCGGCAACCATCTCTTTCAGAACATCGGGTGCATAGTCGCCGCCCATAATACAGAATAACTGTCCGACCTTCTCCGTAAGGGAGAGGCTGTCCCGGGTAGATTTCACCCAGGCAGCTTGCTCCTCATTCAGGAGAAACGGCATTTTTCTCACATCCACCATAGTTATCCCTTCATAATGCCATCCAGCCATGCGAAAACAGCGTCCAGGTTTTCATCAGTGTAAAACAGTGCATCCTCATGATCAGCGCCGGGAATCAGGCTGTGCTCCACATTTTCTTCACCGATATAGCGGGTCAAACGCTCCGCAAAATGGACAGACTGTGTGCAAGGCACTCTTGCATCAGCGTCACCTGCCTGAATCCATGCCTGAATGCCGGTAGGTATTTCGTCTGCATAGGTTTCCCAGTAGGTTTTATAGGTAGTTTCCCTATCAGCCAGGATATCCTGCCCCAGGAATTTGCTCTCAAAGGAACCGGCAGTGCTGTCTGGCTTACCTGCTTCCTCATACAGCGTGTAGAACTCCACGGGAGCATAAAAACTGACCAGAGCCTGCACATCATTGGGAATATCGATGCAATCTGTTACATCGCCGTTCAGTTCCGGCACATCCGGGGTCAGCGCAGTCATTAAGGACAGGTAGGCTCCGGCGGACTCTCCCCACACAGTGATCTTCTCGGGATTCCACCCATAGTCCATTGCGTGGGCTTTCACAAAGCGGACAGCCGCTTTCACATCAGCTAGAGCAGCAGGGAATACAGCTTCAGTAGCCTTACGGTAGTCAACGCTGACAACGGCGTAGCCCTTCTCCAGCGCTTTCGCGATCACAGGCTGAATGATGGACATACCCTGATCACCGAACATAAAGCCACCGCCGTGAACCAGAACGATCACCGGGCAGTGATCTGCATCTTCAGGAACATAGATATCGCAGACCTGGGCGGCAGAATTGGAAGCATAGGAGATATTTTTATTGCCATCCGTTTCGGAAGGCACAGTCTCTCCGGGGGTGTCACCGCCGCCGGCAGGAACGAAGGTTCCGGCAGCGTCATCTACGGTCATGGAAGCGTTGCCATCCACGATCCAGTCCCACAGGCCGGGAGTGGTGTAGGAAGAGCTGGTGTCCACATTGGTCAGGCCCAGGATGGAAACGACATCTCCCTCCCGGGTATAGGTTCCGGCATAGACATCGGTAATCATCGGATTGCCGGGTAGGAAGAACCGGCAGGTGCCGTCATCATACAGGTCAATCTGGGCGGTTTCTTCCCCCATCATGCCCTGAAAGACATAGGTATAGGAAGTAAAGGACGCTTCTGTTGTACCTGCGGGGTCGGAAGTTGCCGCATCCGTCCCGATGGTAGAGGGAGTAGTCTCCCCGGTAGTGCCGGAACAGGCAGCAAGGGTCAGCAGCATACAGGCTGTGAGAATCAGAGATAACAGTTTTTTCATGTTCTTTCCTCCTTAAATTTGATTGATATAGTTAGAAATTTCGATGACGGCCGCCTCAGACTGGGGCAGGATTCCCAGCGCGTCGAAGAAGCCATGGCAAACGCCGCAGTACCGCAGAACCCGGACGGGAACGCCAGCGGACTGCAGCTTTTGGGCATAGAACTCGCCCTCCAGGCGCAGGCCGTCGTATTCCGCCAGAATAAAAAGCGTCCTGGGAAGTCCTTTGCAATCACCAAAGGCCGGGCTGATATAGGGTGTTTTCAGATCGTATTTCCCTTGGACATACACATCCGCATCCCCCTGATTGGAACGGTCGGAGCCGATGCGCAGCATACCGGGCAGTAGGTCTTTCTGCTCCTCCACAATTTCAAAGGCGGATTCGTCTCTGGCATAGCCGGGCAAGTCCTGATTGGTAAAGGTCAGCTTGGCGTACAGCAGCACCTGGGCCGCCACATAGCCTGTCCCCCTGTCCTGATCCATCTGGGCTGCGGCAGCGCACAAGTTGCCTCCTGCGGAGTCCCCGGCAATGGCAATTTTCCCGGCATCCATGCCAAACGCCTGTGCGTGGTCATGGAGCCAGCAAATCACCTCGTAAATCTGAGTACAGGGAATGGGATAGGGGTGCTCCGGAGCCAGACCGTAGTCCACATTCCAGACCACCGCATCCGCTTTTTCCGCGATCAGGCGGCAGGGATTCTCGGTGGTGAACGGTGTTCCGCCGAAGAAGGCACCGCCGTGAACATAGATCAGGCCGGGACGAACCTTCCGGCCGTGACGGGGATAGTAGCCCCAGACCGGCACCGTACCCACGGAGGTAAGCACCTCAATGTACCGGGTATAAATCTCTTTGCGGCAAAGATTGTAATTGAAGCCGCCCATATGTTCCCGGATAACCGCCAAAGGAGGCGGCGGGCCTTTTCTGCCGGCGTTTTCCGCCTGCATGGCAAGCTCTGACCGGAGCTGTCGAGGGTCCAGAGAGTGGGGCTCTCCATCCGGCACGGCTTTACACTCCACGGTTACTCCGTTTACATCCAGCATTTGCCCCGGTGCTAATAGCTGCCGGACGAGTTCTGTTTCATATTCCATAAATACCTCCAAAAAGGACACTCCGGCAGAAGCATCACCGCCTGCCGGAGTACCCTTAGATATGCTTTTCAATGAAAGCAAACACCAGATCCATGTTTTCCTTTGCAGTGAAACGCTTGTCCTCGTGGTCAGCGCCTTCCAGCGGCACATAGGTAACCTTGTGAGCAAGGCCCTTTGCCTGCAAGTCCTTCACAAATTCCTCAGACTGTGCCCAAGGGACCAAGTGATCCGCAGTGCCATGCTGCACCAGCATCGGTGCCATGTCCTCACCGGCGTAAGTAGCAGGATAAGCGGCTTTCAGAAGCTCTGCAGGCGCAGCGCTCAAATCAACGCCCAGATATCTGCTCTCCGGCATCATGGCGGTGTTGGGATGGACTTCGCTGACACCGTTGGCGATGGCCTGAGAGCGCATGGTCTCAAAGCGGACTGGGCCAAACTGGTCGATACAGACCTGCACATTGGGCTCCACCGGGTAGGTTTTGCCCTCCTCGCCTGGGAAGGCACCGTTTGGCACATTCATGCCGATCATGGCAGCCAGATTGCCGCCGGCGGAGCCGCCCAAAACCGCGATGCGGTTCGGGTCCACATGGTACTCATCAGCGTGGCTCTTGATATACCGAACCGCTTCCCGGCAGTCCAGAACCGCCGCAGGGAAAACCGCTTCGCCGGCTACCCGGTATTCAATGGAGGCCACCGCATAACCACGCTGGATGCCATCCAGATAGGCATCCATGTGATCATCCCGTTTGTCGCCGAAGGCAAAGCCGCCACCGTGAATGTGGGTGAACAGCGGGAAAGGGCCATTGCCTTCATCGGGCAGATACAGGTCAAAGCACTGACGAGGGCTTTCTTTCCCATAGGGAATATCCAGGAATTTTCGTTTCACCCAGCTAATGTCTGCCATCGGGGGCTTCCATTCCGGGGGAGGGCCGCCATGGCCAAATCCATGATCCCCCATAGGGGGCTTGTCACCAAAAGGCGGCTTTCCATTCAGCGCAGGCTCTCCAAAAGGAGGTTTCTTTATTTCCATAGAATTTCCCTCCTTACTTTGTGGCAGCGGGAGCATCCTTGCGGACGCGTACCATGGGCTTGGGACGGCTCTTCAGCGCGTCGAAAGCAATCGCCGCCATCAGAATCAGGCCCTTGACGGTATACTGGGTATAAGTGCCCCAGCCGGCCAGCATCATGCCGTTGGAGATGATCTGCATGACGAAAATGCCCGCCACCATGCCGACCACATTGCCCTTTCCACCTTTCATGCTGATGCCGCCGATAATGGCGGCGGTCAGGCATGTAATCTCCGTGCCGGGGCCGGTAGTAGCGGAAGTCTGGTTCTGCTGAGCCAGCATATCGATGGTTGCAACGGCAAAAATAGCGCCGGTGATGGAAAAGCACAGGGTCTGGATCAGGTCTGCGCGAATGCCGGAAAGTCTTGCGCATTCCTTATTGCCGCCAATTGCCAAAATATCGCGGCCGAAGTGGGTCTTATTCAGCAGCAACCAAGTGGCGATCACGATGAATACCGCCAGGTAAACATCCAGCGGCAGACCCAGAAACTTCTGCAGATACAGCGCCCGGAATTCTTTGGGCATACCGGAATAAGATTTGGAGCTGGTCATAGTATAAACGATGCCCTTAAATACCTCAGAGGTAGCAATCGTAACCACCAGAGGGAACAGCTTTAGCTTGGAAGCAATAATACCGTTCAGGCTTCCCATCAAAAAACCAACGGCAATACAGATAGGCCAGATAGTCCAAATGGGCAGGTCTGTTTCCAGCATAATGATAGCAGCGGTGCAGCCGCAGACTGCCATCTGATTACCAACGGACAGATCGATACCGCCAGAGATCATAACAAAGCAAATACCCATACCTGCAATGATGATATAGGTGGACTGTGTCACAAGATTATAAATGTTTCGTCCCGTAAGGAACAAAGGGTTCATGATTCCGAAGAAGATAATCAGCACTGCCAGAATAATATAGACAGTACCTTCCTGATATAACTGGCGGCCGGCAGCGCCTAAACGGGCACCGATGGATTTATTCTCGTTCATCTATGTATCCTCCCTTATAATCCAGAAGCAAGCTGAAGAACCCGCTCCTGGCTAAATTCACTGCGCTGCAGTTCTCCGGAAACCATTCCCTCGTGCAGGACGATGATCCGGTCAGACATTCCCAGTATTTCCTCCATATCGGAGGACACCATGATAATGGCCTTTCCCTGCGCAACCAATTCGTTCATCAGGTTGTAGATTTCCTGCTTTGCACCCACATCAATACCTTTGGTGGGTTCATCGAAGATAATCACATCCGGGTCAGCCGCCAGCGTCTTGGCGAGGACAACCTTCTGCTGGTTACCACCAGAAAGATTGATAACCATCTGATTGATATTGGGCACCTTGATTCGCAGATCACTGCGGTATTTCTCTGCCAGTTCCTTATTCTTTCTGCCGCTAATAAATCCCAGCTTGGTCAGCTTGCGCATAGCGGACAGGCTGGTATTGAACTTCACGGTGTTGAAGAGGATCACCCCTTGCTCCTTACGGTCTTCGGGAATCAAACCAATACCATGTGCAATGGCGGAAGCTGGGGAGGTGATATGCATCTTCTTGCCTTTCATCCAAACTTCGCCGGAATCCATCTTTTTGGCGCCGCAAATCAGCTCCATGGTCTCACTTCGACCAGAGCCAACCAGACCGGCAAATCCAAGCACTTCGCCCTTATGGAGCTGGAAACTGATATTCTCGACCGAGTTTCCAGTCAGATTTTTGGCCTCCAGCATCACTTCACCGACAGGGCTTTTGCGAGTGGGGAAGTTTTCATTCAGCTCTCGACCAACCATCAGATTGACCAACTGCTGCCGGTTTGTGTCGGCGGTGTTGATGGTAGTCACATACTGACCGTCACGGAGAACGGTGATACGCTCGGTGACCTGGAACACCTCGTCCATACGGTGGGAGATGTAGATGACCGTCACGCCCTTGGCTTTCAGCTTGGCAATGACAGAAAACAGCAGATCCACTTCGGCGGCCGCCAAAGGGGCGGTAGGCTCGTCCATAATCATGATCTTAGCGTTGTTCGAAATGGCTCTTGCGATTTCAACCATCTGCTGGTTGGCTGGACTGAGCCGTTCTACACGCATTGCCGGGTCAAGCTGGAAGCCATACTCGTCAAAAATCTCCTGAGCCAGCTTATTCAAATGGCGCTTAGAGTAGATTTTCCCCATCTTGCGGCCCATAAACATATTCTCAGCCACAGTCATAGGGGTGACCAGATTGATATCCTGATAGATAACGGCTACGCCGTTTTCAGCGGACAACGCAGGGGTCATCTGCGGATAGGATTTCCCGTCAAAGATGATCTCAGCGCCGGGATCGGGGTTGATTGCACCGGAGATAATTTTAATCAGGGTAGATTTACCCGCACCGTTCTCCCCCATAACGGCATGAACTTCACCCTGTTTGAAGGAAACAGAAATTCCGTCCAGCGCCACAACGCCCGGATAAGTTTTTCTGATATTCTTTAATTCAAGCATTTACCTGCCTCCTTTATGAAAAGGTAAGGGTCACTCCCTGGGGAGTGACCCTCAAGGTCTTGTTATTCTGCGGGAGCAAAGGTACCGGCTGCTGCGTCAATGGTAATGGTGGCGTTGCCATCCACAATCCAATCCCACAGGCCGGGGATCTGATACTCAGAGGAAGCATCCACATTGGTAAGGCCGGTAATGGTGATTACATCGCCCTCACGGGTGTAGGTTCCAGCATAAGCATCCGTGATAATGGGGTGATCCTTCAGTCGGAAGTTCACTGTGCCATCCGCATTCAGGACAATCTCCGCAGTTTCCATGCCACCCATGCCTTCGTAATCGTAAGTGTAAACACCATCTCCAGCAGGAGCGGAAGGTGCATCCTCTCCACCTGCTTCGCTGCTTTCCTCGCCGCCAGGCACCGTATATGTGCAGGTTGCGGGATCGATGATAATGGTCGCGTTGCCGGTCGTTCCATCAATATAGGGCCACAGGCCGGGCGTGGTATAGGGAGAGGCGGGATCCACGTTGGCCAAGCCCTCGACGGAAACCGTCACACCATCACCGGCGATGGTGTATGTTCCCTGATAGACGTCCGTAATCATGGTGCTGCCGGGCAGGAAGAATCGACAGGTGCCATCTTCCATCAAATCAAACTCGTGCGTCTCATCGCCTCCGATACCGGGCTGAACGGAGAGGTATGCCGTACCGCCCTGGATGGCACCGCCGCCAACCGTCTCGCCGCCATCGGAGCCGGGCTGACTGCTTTCCTGCATATTTTCATTGTAGCCGTTTGCTGCATCCCAATAGGTCATCAGGCCGTCATGGTTCAGAACCTCTTCGTAGGTATAAGCGGAAATATAGGAGGGGGTGTCGAAGCAAACCAACGCAGCGTTGCCGCCGTTCAGTTCTGCATCAATGGGATAGTACAGGCCGATGGAATTGGAATTGGACTTGCCATAATCAACACCGGCCTCCCCAAACATGACCTTCTCCGCCAGATTAGCCAGCGTGGCAGCCGCGTCACCGCCGCCGAACTGACAGGCTCCACGGAATACACTGGTAGTACCGGCCGCATCCGTAACAGAGCCAATCAGGTAGTCATACTCGTTACCCATAACACCACCGGAGAAGAAGGCAAATTCCTTCTGCTCATCAGCGGGATAGGTATCCATAATGTACTGAGAACCAGCAACGGATGCCAGGGAGTTGTAAGCGATCAGGACACGAACCTTTTCGTTCTCGGTCAGCACACCGGAAACCACATTTCGGTTATCGCCGGAGATGTCCATTTCCGTAGAGCTTGCCTCAAGGCTTTCCACACGGGATGCGATCATTTCGCAATAAACAGGGTTCTCAATACGGTTTGCTTCGTCTACGACTTCACCCATCAGAGTGACATATTCGCCTTTGGCGTTCTTCAGCCACGGCTCCAGGATTTGAGCTTCACCCAGACAGCGCAGTTTTGAGTCTTCAGAAATGGTGGATGTCAGGAAGCAAACTTCCCATTCGCCATTGGGATCCATGTGTTCCTCAACCCAAGTCTTGGTAATGGAAGCGACATACATACCAATCATGTACTCATCATCGCTGGAAACAGCATTGTAGGCATCCTCACTGATGGTTCCGGTCCCGCCGGAGATGACGACCTTGATGCCTGCCTCCCGGGCGGAAAGCAGACTGTCCTCCAGGGCTTCAATCTCACAGGGCAGAACAATGATCATCTCCGCACCCATCAGGATGAAATTCTCCAACTGCGCTTTCTGGTTGGACGCGCTATCGTCAGCAGATGCAACCTGAACCTCATACCCCAGCGGTTCAAACTTTGCCCTGAGCGCCTCTTCCTGCAGCACGGTGATGGAGCTGGACTTGTTCTGCATACATACGCCAATGAGCTTGGAGCCCTCCGACTGTTCTTTTCCTCCGCTGCAGCCGGCGAAGCAGCCAGCCACCATCACCAGAACCAGCAAAAGACTGATAAGCTTCTTCATTTTTTGTTCCTCCTATGTTTTTTCTTTCAGGCACTTTTCGTCCTGCTTGTTTACGCCCCTATTTTATCATCCCTTTTTGCATTAGGAAACAGCTTCCTGCCTTCTTGCTATTCAGTTATTTTGATTTTTGTAGAGCGTTTTTGGGGATTATTAATTTATTTTTGCTGTTGACATAGCAGTTTTTACCAAATATAATAATCTCAAACAGAACAGATTCGCCAAAATATCCGTGATGTTGTTATTCTGTTTCTTTGATATTATGAGGTGCTTATGGATTTTGATCGTCTTGCTGAATTTGCTGCCATCGCAAAACACGGCAGTATAAAAAAAGCGGCACAGGAGCTTGGTGTCTCCGGTGCCGCTTTGAGTGCGCGTTTGATTGGATTTGAAGAACATTTGGGAGCACAATTGTTTGCGCGCACCCGTGATGCCATGGTTCTGACGCCCGCCGGCCGGCAGTTGCTTCCCAGTGCGCTGGAGATTTTGGACAGTTGCCATAAATTGCAGCGGGAGATTCACGCCGCTCAGGAACACACCTACCATCAGCTTCGCATTGCCATTACAGGCTCCAACCTGCCGCTGTATCTCGGGCCTTTTCTCGACCAGCTCAATATCAACCATCCTGACATCCGCATTGAGATTTTGGATGACACCCATTTTGGAATTATGGATGGGCTGCAATCCGGAGCGGTAGATATCTACTTTGCGCCGGTTATGGAGGATTTCGCGCCAAAAGGACTGTCCAGAAATTTCGTGTCTTCATCCACAGCTTTTGTCATCATGCCGCGCGGTCACCGTCTGGCTAACCGCACGATGGTCTCGATCCGGGAACTTGACAGGGAACAGTTCATCTTATATCCCCCCACCGCGGAGAGCGCAATTCGTGATTTCCAGCTTCGCAATCTTCAGGATTCCGGGATCCACTATACCCTCTATGACGGCGATACCTCCACTTTGTTTTATAAGCTCTTGGTTCCGGTGGGCAAAGGATTGCTGCTCCGTCCTACTCCTATGATGGATGTCCCGCCCAATGCCGTCTGCCTGCCGATTACGGGCCTGCCCCATCCGGCAACCATGTGTTTTTTCTTTGACAAAGCAAATCCGAAAGCCGATGTTCAAGCCTTTGCCAGAGATTTTCCAAACTTTGCAAAGGAGGTTGCCAAGCGTGAATACAAGCAGACTATATGAGTTCTTGGTTCTATCCAAGCTATTAAGCTTCAGCAAGGCAGCCGAGGCGTTGTATGTTTCTCAGAGCGTCTTGACCAAGCATATTCAATCACTGGAAAAAGAAGTGGGTGTTCCTCTGTTCCTGCGCACCACTCACGGTGTAGCACTGACAGAAGCCGGAAAATTACTTGCGAAGGAGGCACCAGAACTGCTCGGTAAATGCGACAGTGTTCTGCGTCGGCTTCGCAGCAAGAATATTCCCGCTCAGGGTTCCATCCGAATCGGCATGGGTCTGGAATTCTCCTATTCGAATCATATCCGGCAATTCTTTCAGGGCTTTTTGCAGCGGTATCCCGATATTGAGCTGAAATATGATGTACACATGGGCAGCACACCCAGCCAAGTCACTACCCAATATGACCTGTTCTTCACCCCCTGCGTTTACCACGACCTGCCATCCACTGTCAGTCATGTTCTTTCCCAGCGGCATGGAACCTTTGCTTTGCTCCCACCAGGGCATCCTCTGATGGCCCTTCCTGCCGTAACCTTGCACCAGCTCGCCGGGCAGACCATCATTGTTCCCTATGCGGAGGAGCTGTTTGGCCCCTACGCCCAGAATTGGATGCTGGTTCAGAAAGCCACCCGGGGGCAGGTATCCAGCATTAAGGTTGACAACCTCTCCACCGCGCTGTTTTTGGTCACCATGGGCAAAGGAATCTGCATTGCCCCCCGGTACGCAAAAAATCTGCTCCCTTCTGAATCCTTTTCCCTCAGCATCTCCGACCGCAATTGCCGCTTCGATGAATACCTCTACTACCACGAAACCGGCAATGGCGCAGCGAAGCTGTTCTTTGAGGAATTTCAAAATACGATTACGCCCAAAGAATACTGATGGATTTCACACTGCAGCCATTTCATGCACATGGCTCCGCCAATCATACAATGTCATAGCACCTAACCAAACGGAATACACAAGCACAGCCTCCTGCGGAGCTATTGCGCAAACAGTTCTGCAAGAGTATTTTTGAAGATTAAAAAACAGAAGATAAATTTAGAATCCTGCGTTGGAGACACCCCCACCATACAAGCATACATATACCCGCCAGGCAAGCACTAACAAAACGAATAGAACAAATAAACCTCCTGCGGACAGTTGCTACGATAGTCCGCAGGAGGTTGGTTTTTTCGGATGTTTGCTTAGGCGGGGGTACTTTATACCCCAGTTTGTGAACAAAAACAGTTGACCCATATGTGATTTTCCACAAATTTTCCTCAACGAAAATCTATCAAAAGTTTTGAATTATTATGGGATTTTCCAATTTAGTGGACGCTGGATTCTGAAAAATGCTGTTTTGTCCACCGTATGATGTTCCATTATGTGTCAAAATATGGGTCAAACAGTTTTGACAGTGATTTTCCCTTATTCACTCCCAACTATTTCACCCCAAAACCAGCCAAATGCAAAGAAAAGCCTCTTGAAATCCGAAGATTTCAAGAGGTTTTTTGGTTGCGGGGGAAGGACTTGAACCAACGACCTCCGGGTTATGAGCTGCTGTCAGAGGTGCGGTAGCACTGCCACACAGTACTTCTTCGGCGTTATTTGCAGCTATTCGCACGATTTCGTCCGTTTTTTGGTAAATCCAGAAAGCTCAAAGTCCATCTGATGTTCCCCAGTCCATCCGCTGATCTTCCCGTATGGGTCAGAACATGGGTCAAACCAGTCGCCGGATTTTGGATGCAGCCTTTGCTGTTGCCGCACAGCGGTACCGTGCAATGCCGTGTGGCAGCAGCTAATAAAACGAAATGATTTATAACCCTTTCCGGAGCAAAGCATCATTACCACATACTTGCCAACCGCCGCTTTGCGGGTGGGGGCAAACCGCACCATTTTCCGTTTCAATCGTTTTCCCTTCCTGTCGTGCGATGCGGAATTCAAACCCGAATGCAACGGGATTCCCGTGCGAATTGACGGAGGCCAACCAAGTAATACAGCGCAAAAGCAGATCGAAAAAAGGGACGCAAACGCAAGGCGGCAGAATTGCAGCAAGTGACCGAGGAACATCTGTGAAAAAAGCGCAGGACACCAATAGGCAGGCTGCGGGGTAGGTGACGAACAGATTCGACACCATAGCGGCTGTTTTTACAGGATTGGTTTGGATTCGATTGTAACTTCAGAAGTTTTATGGTAGAATATATTTTGTAAAGTTATAGCCACTTGCAGAGATTATTTTTCCGTAAAACCCCTCGTATCGCTCTGTTGTAACAAGCTTTGGTTTGTACTGCTCAAAAACAGCAAAAAGAGAAGTGATCAGGCCAAGGCCGCCTCGTCTCCATGCCTGTCATACTCCGATTATTTGCAACGCGCTTTCGGATTATCGCCGCATGATTTTGAACTTAAAAAGACCTGCTAAGAAAAGTCAAGTAGAAATTTTAAGGTAGTTTGCTGTGCAAAAAAGCTGCACCAAACCAAGCCGCTTTGCGTCTCAAATTTGAAGCGGCGGCCAGCCAACGTTATGTGGCAAGGTCAGGCGGTATGTTCCAGCGACTCCAGATAGGCCTTCACGGTGGCGTAGTAGATGCGCAGGAATTTGTTTGCAGAAGCCATCATGTAGAGACGGTAGTACTGCTTTCCCACAAAAAGCCAGACGGACATATCAA
>ERZ779840.1640-NODE-1640-length-20933-cov-2.867851_pt1 | contig 20933 bp, 14 predicted proteins | sample MGYA00511561_ERZ779840 | MGnify/ENA primary metagenome ERZ779840 (study PRJEB29588, sample SAMEA2162036) | human gut metagenome | biome: human gut; feature: human-associated habitat; material: faeces | place: Denmark | collected 2008/2010 ...
TATCGAAACGCCGCTTCTGCTTAATTCATAAGCCAGCTCTGTCACCTGCGGAACAACGGAAGAGATGATACCTCCTTCGATCTGCTCCACCGGAATCTCATACAGTTCCAGTACATTTTTCAGGCTGACTGCGTATTCCAGCTCTGTTTTTGCCTTGTCCGTGGAGAGTCTTTCGATAAAGTATGTTTTTTTCCCTTCCACACACCCAAGGACGATGTTCGTGTTGCCGATGTCTATTGCAAGGATCATGATTCAGGTTCCTCCTGTAAAAACTATGAAATGAAATTCTTGTGGTTTTATTATACATGGTGCGGCGCTTTGAGACAAGGAAAAAGACAGCAAGAAAAAGACAATTAAGTCGATTTCATACTGTCTTCTGAATATTTCATTTTGAATTATCTATTCTTGTTGTTCACAAAAATAAATTTTACATCATTCTCAAACGTACGATTTAGCAGAATTTGCCCTGAAAATGTTTGAGTACTATACATTTTTACATCATTCTCAAACCATTACTTACAGATTTAGGGGAGGTGGAAAGTTTGAGTACCATACATTTTTACATCATTCTCAAACTCTTCCCATTCGGCGGGTGGCATATCGTCAGTTTGAGTACCATACATTTTTACATCATTCTCAAACTAGGCTTATACCTGTGCATGAAAACAATGTGTTTGAGTACCATACATTTTTACATCATTCTCAAACGACTGCGATGATGATGAGATAGCAATTAGCGTTTGAGTACCATACATTTTTACATCATTCTCAAACGACAACACGACTGGACAACAACAAGAAAAAGTTTGAGTACCATACATTTTTACATCATTCTCAAACCCGGAAACGACATTGGAGGGTTATCGGATTGTTTGAGTACCATACATTTTTACATCATTCTCAAACTAATATAAATATAACCCTCTTCGTAATACTGTTTGAGTACCATACATTTTTACATCATTCTCAAACCTGGCTGATGAATGGCGACGCTTGCGTCCTGTTTGAGTACCATACATTTTTACATCATTCTCAAACATGGAAGTTGACGGACAGCCGATGTACAAGGTTTGAGTACCATACATTTTTACATCATTCTCAAACCCAGCAGACACACGACGCCGTGACACTGAAGTTTGAGTACCATACATTTTTACATCATTCTCAAACAGCGTTGCAAGACAGTCGCCCTCATGGAAGGTTTGAGTACCATACATTTTTACATCATTCTCAAACGCTTTCTGTTCCCATTGCTCACTACTCCTTGTTTGAGTACCATACATTTTTACATCATTCTCAAACAGGCGGCAAATTGGGACTCTGACGGCATTTGTTTGAGTACCATACATTTTTACATCATTCTCAAACCCTGCGTCCAGCCGTATCCCATCCGATCGGGTTTGAGTACCATACATTTTTACATCATTCTCAAACCCAGAGAAGCACGAGGCTGATTATTGTATCGTTTGAGTACCATACATTTTTACATCATTCTCAAACCTCAAATTTAAAAATGAACTGCTTTCATCTGCACAAAACAGGTACTCAAACATCCGATGGATATTAATAGACATCACATCCATCTTTGTCAATTATATAATATTCTCTCTGATTCGAAAAGTCCCTTTGTATATTTTCTATGAAAAGCAAGGATATTTCATAGTAGCATGCCATTTGGGAGAGTTTGTTTATTTGTGTTTCGTTCAGATAGGATCGAATATTGACTAAAATCACCAGTTCTTTTTGGAGAAGTTCGGCCATAACTTTGATATATTGCGTTAATTTTTCCAGAAGTCCCATCTCTTTTTCGGTTTCTGTCTGAACTCCCATCAATTTTAGGAGTGCGCTCAAATCGATTTCCTCATTTTGTTCCAATTCGTACCCACTGACAGCTTCCAATTGATAGATGTATTTCTTCAGTTCCGCAATAATTCTCTGTGTTTCCAGAAACATTTCTTCATTTTGCGCACTTTTGACCAGCTCTGTAAATAACCGTTTTTGTATTCTGTGATCCGCAAAATCAAGAGAAAAGGGCGTTAATACCAATTCCACATCTCTTTTCATATTCAGCTCTGTGTCAGCTTTAGAAAGTACGAAATTTCCCTCCTCTCCCTGATTTTGTTTTTACAGCTGCTCCACATATTTTAAAAACAGCTCCGGTGATTCTATAATCCATTCCGTGGGACAGTTCCGATGAATCGCAATAGGTTTTTCCAAGTCCACATGTACCAGTTTCATAAAATCACCAGCCTTTCATCCGTATTCAACACTTCGCTCTTTACGTTCCCAACAATCAGATCCATTTTCGCATACTGCTTCTCAGTCACCGTTAAAAGCTGTACCAGGCCTTCTTCCGGCTTATTTTTATGAATCTGATCCACGATTCCATTCACTGCAGTTGTATTTAACGCAAGCTTACAGTATACGGATTCCTGGAGCATCAGGAATCCGCTTTTCAATAAAAACTTTCGAAATCTCGCATATTCTCTTCTCTGATCGCCCGTCAGCACCGGAAGATCAAACAGTACCAATACTCTCATAAAACGATAACTCATAGGCCGTAAAACCGGATCAATGCACTGTCATTCTCATTTAAGGCATCAAATACACTTTTACAGTAAATTTTTATGGCATTATTCACATACTGTGTTTTCCCGTCTATCATGACTTCGTTGTTTAATACATTGACCAACTGTATTTTTTCCTCATGCGTAAATTCTTTCCTCTGCATTTGGATTACTTCCCGGTCAATCAGAACACGGAACGGTTCCATCAAATCGGACGCCAGATTAAACTGATTAAACATATTATCATGAAAGAGTCCGAGCTGTGTAATATAACCGCTCGCTACAATTTCTCTCGCAAACGCAGACAACAAAATGCTATATCCGTAATTCAGCGCTGCATTTTCCGGACAATCCGCAGTTCTGGTAAATGTCATGCCGAACAACGCATTGAAATATACCTTTGCCGCATGCCCTTCCCGGTTTGTCTCATCGTTCCAGCCAATCTCCTGTAAATATGATTCTAACAGACCCGCTTCTTCCTTTCCCAGATTTTTTAATAGTTCCTTCTGTTTTCGTATTTTTTCCGTCACAATCTCTGTCCAGATCGCTTCCTTACTGTGCCGGCTCCACTGAATCTGCTTTCTGATTTTATTGCTGGTATCATGACTTCCGTAATACCCAACCAGTTCCGACGATGGATTTCTCTTTTCATCGCAAAAAATCACTTTTATTTTCTTTTTGGTCAGCTCTGCCAGCAGACTTGTTGTGACTGTTGCTGCTGTTGACTCAATCAGAATGGTTGAGATTTCACTTAAATGTATTTTTGTTACTTCTTCATTTCGTACCACAAGATAACCAAGCTGATAGTCCAGCTTTGCCCGTTTGGAAATAACCACAATCCGCCAGCTCATAATGCATTCAGGTCTACTGCCTGCTCGTAAATACCGGTTGGCGATTGATGAATCATTTCGATTCGACTGCAATCGGTTATATTTTTGTTGAGATACAAAATTCCTGCTCTTCCAGATCCTCCAATTAATTTCAAATCAGCGGTAACACTCTGGCACTGGAAAAAATGTAAAATTTCATACAAAACGATACACTTTTCTTCTATGCATAATTCTTTAAATTTTTCTCTTTTTTCCGTTAATGTCTTTGCCTGTGCTCCAAGTTTTTTTGCATATACCGTATTTGTTAATTTATTTAAAAAGGTTTCATACAGCATCACCACCTTCTTTTCTTCTAAATGGTCGGAATCGTAAATTTTCAGTTCTTTATTCTGTTTTTTACGTTCCACGTACTGTACTATTTTTTTCAGTATTTCTGTTTCTTCCTGGGAAAGTACCAGCTGATTTGCACCTTGCATCAATAGCTGATCCCCTGATCTTCCGGAAACCCACATATAAAATCCGTCCACACAAAACAGAGTATCTATTTTGATTTCCGGCACCAGCACTCGCGGATTCTTTAACTGTCTTTCCTCTTCCAGATACCGAATTATATTTTCTTCTGACTTCTGAATTTCCTTTTTCAGACGAATCGGCACATACTCGATTGTTCGTATTTTCTTTCCCTTTTTGCCCTCCGATTCTGCCAGTACAAAGTAAGCTCCCGCCTCTTTGTTATATCCTCCATACTTCTGTATATCACAAAGCCGTTCATCACTGCTCTTGATCGGAACCTGACCTTTTCCTTTTTTGACAATCTGCTGGTCAAACAATGCACCTGTTGCCTCATACGATCTTCGCGTCACAAGAATGTTGTTCTTTTCCATAAACTTTCGGACTGTCACAATGGTTCCGTTCCCGCCTTCCCAGGCAATTTCTCCGTTTCGTTCAATTCTTTCCTGTTCAAACATCTTCTTCAGATTATAACTTCTTCCCGGATTTTCCTTAATGAAGTGAATCGGATTTGATGTGAATTTTACAAAATATGCGTTGCCAACGACAATATTCAAATAAGCATCCTTCGCATGATGATAATCATTCATCTCCCGTACCTTCAGAAATTTAAAATCCTTACGGAACTTTGAAACGGTTGGCGCTTTTACATAAACAATCTGTGTATCCGGGATCACCTGCTGCAGAATACTTGCTGCCGCTTTTGTACTCTGACGAGTTTCCACCAGCTGCCTGGAAATAAATCCAGCCAATTCAGACGGTTCAAATCCATTTCCTCTTATCAGCCGTTTATATTTTTCTTCACTGATCAATCCGGCATCCACTAAAGATTTCCAGAATGGCTGCATTTTTTTCCGAACTGTTTCATCGATCGGATATTTATCCTCTTTCATCTGATTACACTTTTTCTTTACAAGTACCCGGTTATCCAGGCTATCATCCATCACTTTGGACTGTGGAAAAATATGATCAATGTCATACTTCTGATTATCCCACAATTCCTCCAGTTCAATTGTTTCACCGGAATACATGCATTTTCCTTTTTGCGTATAATACAAATACAGCTTGTCTCTTCTCATTTCCGCATCGGAACGCTTTTCAATCTCATCTATCCAGTCTTTTTCTTCCGCTTTACATTTTTTATAAAGTTCCAGCAGTTTCTTTTTTCTTGAAGAGGTTCTTCCCTGATCGGTTTTTTCTCTTGCCATTTCTATAAAAACACGTTTCGGTGGGTTTCCCATCACTTTACAGATTTCCTTTACAATCAAAAGGCTCTGCCAAATCTGCCGCTTCACTGCCGGTGATACGTAAAGCTCCTCGACTAATTCATACGAAATATCCCGTTTTTTCTGTTCGTTTCCATTCTTTTCTTCGATTGCCGATGCAAACAAATATTTTTCGCTAAGCAGTTGCATCAGATTGTCATTCGTCTCCCACAAAGCCCGAATAATAGACCATGCCTCTCCCGTTTCCGGTGCCGGTGCTTCCATCTCTTCCAAAAACACTTTTGAGAGTCTTCCCCAACCACGATACGGCAGTTTACTTATGCTGTCTCTTTGTTTTTCTGTCAACTCCGGAAACAGTTTCTTTAATCTCTGTTTCAGTATCGCTTTATCATCTCCAAACAGCGTTACGTTCAGGATGATGCATTCTTTTTCCGCCTGGTTCAGTGACAGATTTGTTAATTTCTCTTTAAAGTCATGGTATGCCGTAAGAGAACTCTTGAAATCACCATCAATTCCGGTAATTTCAACTTCTTTTCCGGTAATTCCTTCTTTCACTAAATAGTTTTTCAGTTTTTTCTGTGTAACCTTTCTGCTTTTCTGGAATACTTCTTCATATATTTTCTGTTTCTGCTCTACAGATATCTTTTCTCCATCCAAACGCAGATTATTTAATTCATTTAAAACTTCGTATTTGCTGTACAGCAGAGAATACTTTGGTAAAACATCTTCACTTGGCAGATAAGTACATTTATTCGTCATTCTTCGAATAAACTGCTCTGCACTTGCTTCCAAATCTACCATCTCATCGAAGTTCCATGGATATATTTTGCCTTCTTTTCGTACCGCCCAGTTACTCTTCTCCCCTTTTTTTCGAATTCCGTTTAAGGGTCCTACGTAGTACGGAATGCGGAATGTGAAAATCTTTTGAATCTTCTCTCCATTCTCTTTCAGTAGCGGAACTTTATCTTCCAGATTTTTCAGGATTGCATTTAATTCATATAAATGAATCTGATATGGAATGACACTGTTGTCTTTTACAGTCTGTTTCGGAAGAAACGTTCCCATTTCCATTTCCTTCTGCATGCAGGATGCTTTCGTCACATCTGATATCTTGCCCAGAATATTCTTTTTCAGATAACCGTAAAAGTCTTCCTGACTACATTGTTTTGGTGCCTTGATATACGCATAATAATTAGCTTTTTCATCCTTTTTTGCAAACAGTCTCTGATATTCTTCCCTTGAAAGATTCTCTCTGACCAGCTTTTTCAGATCTTTCAGATCTTTTTTATGCTTTTCATAAAGTGCCACTTTTGCCTCTGAAAGAGAAGAATAGTTCTGCAAAATATCAGCCAGAACAGCCCAATCGTACACTGCTTTTGCGTGTTCAATTAATACATATTTTTCTCCCAGCTCTGCTTCGATCTCTCCAGCGTATTCTTCATAACCTGCATCTGCGAAGCAAAGTTTTGGCCGTTCCAGTGTATCCATCTGTTTTTCCCCAAACAGATTTCCCAGTTTTGCTGTTCCACCGGTAATCAATCCCAGCCACTCTTTTTCACAGGATGTTTCTGCCCGCATTGCTTTTACTGCTTTTGTCTTTTTCGCAGATTTGGTCAATGTTCGGTCTTTTAAAATTGCCTCTATTTCCTTGCTTCTTTCCACTCCAATCTCGGAAGAAAAGCCAAGTTCTTCTGCCCGCACTGCTTCAAGGAACTGTTCAAATGTTGTCTGAAATTCTCTTACCTGTTCGATATTTCCGTTTAATAGAAAATGGCCTCTGTGTTTCATCATATGATGCAGAGCAAGATATATCAGGCGAATATCAGGCGTTTCGTCAGTTTCCATTAACCATTTTCTCAGATGATAGATGGTTGGAAACTGTTTATGATATTCTTTGTCTGTGTAATCATCATCCGCAAACAATGCATAGGGAAGTTCCGGACACTTTCCCTGCCTGTCACGCTTATCCTCTGGCCAGTAACGACTCTCTTTCATTCTGCGAAAAAATCCATCATCTATCTTTTCTACTTCTTCCGCAAAAATTTTCTGCAGCAATTCTATTCTCCAATTACGACGATCCAATCTTCGTTTTGCTGTCCGAAACCCTCTTCTCTCTTCTGCAGTCTGTGCACTGTCAAATAGCCGTACACCCCAAAGTGTTTTTCCATGTGCGCGCAAAATTTCGTACTTCTCATTTGTCACAGCCCATCCAACCGAACTGCTTCCCATATCAAGTCCGAGATAATATTCCCCTTTCATCTGTTCTTTCCTCCATTTTCTACATTTTATCTAATTTTACCATATATTTTGATTTTTTACATCTTTTCTTTCCTATTTTCAACAATTCTACTTCCTGGTTCTTGCTGTTCTCACAGTACTGAATCATAACCATGTTTCATTTCTAATTTTAGACAACAAAAAAACTGCTGTCTATGAAGACAACAGTTTTCGTTCCACACACTGTGGACCATCTAACGATGGCGTTTTCGATAAATCGTTATTTGAACTTATGATGTAAAATTTAGTATGGTACTAAACTATCTACACTATACTTCTATTTTTTCCTTTCGTCAATCTTTTTTAGAAAGTTTTTATGATAATTATTCCATTTTTTTCTCTTGCGTCCTTCTTGTTTTTATGGTAAAATATATCTTGTTCTGATTACGAACACTGCCGCTGTGGCGGAATTGGTAGACGCACTTGACTCAAAATCAAGCGGTGAATAACCGTGCCGGTTCGAGTCCGGCCAGCGGCATAGCTAAAAAAGATCTGCAAGAACGAACGTTGATGCAGATCTTTTTTTATTGTCTTCCCTTCAAAAAACAGCTTTTGAAAGAAAGAAAACCCCTTTCGAAGAACCGGCCATCTGCCGCATGGTTCTTTTTGAAAGGGGTTTTACTGTTGTTATCTCTTATTTATTTCCAAACATCTTTTCATACTCCGGTGTTCCATCCAGTGTAGCGAAGTAATCCTTCGGGGTTTCTGCGCGGCGGATGACTTCAAAGCTGCCGTCCTCTTTTAACAGAACCTCTGCAGATTTTAATTTTCCGTTGTAGTTGTATCCCATGGAAAATCCATGTGCGCCGGTGTCGTGGATGAAGAGGAGGTCTCCGACTTCCACTTCCGGAAGCATGCGGTCGATCGCGAATTTATCGTTGTTTTCGCACAGGGAACCTGTTACGTCATATTTGTGGTCGCACGGCTGATCTTCTTTTCCCATCACCGTGATGTGGTGGTAAGCGCCGTACATTGCCGGCCGCATCAGATTGACCGCGCATGCATCACAGCCGATATACTCTTTGTAAATGTGTTTCTGATGGATGGCGCGGGTAACGAGTCCGCCGTACGGTCCCATCATGAAACGGCCCATCTCCGTGTAAATTGCAACATCGCCCATGCCGGCCGGAACGAGGACTTCATCGTACACTTTATGTACACCCTCACCAATCACGCGGATGTCATTGCCTTCCTGACCCGGTTTGTACGGGATTCCGACACCGCCGGAAAGATTGATGAATTTAATCTTCACGCCCGTCTCTTTCTGCAGCTTTACAGCCAGCTCAAACAGTGTTTTTGCCAGAACCGGGTAGTAATCGTTGGTTACGGTATTACTTGCAAGGAAGGAATGGATGCCGAACTCTTCTGCCCCTTTTGCCTTCAGAATGCGGAATGCCTCAAAAATCTGCTCGGTTGTCATACCGTATTTGGCATCTCCCGGATTGTCCATAATATCGGTGCTGATTTTAAACAGTCCGCCCGGGTTATAACGGCAGCAGACTTTCTTCGGAATGTAGCCCAATGTTTTCTCAAGAAAATCAATATGTGTAATATCATCAAGGTTAATGATCGCACCAAGCTCTGCAGCCAGTTGATACTCTGCAGCCGGTGTTACGTTGGATGAAAACATGATTTTATCTTTCTCAAATCCCATCGCATCGGAAAGCATCAGCTCCGTGTAAGAAGAGCAGTCGCATCCGCAGTCATATTCACCCAGCATTTTGATCAGTGTCGGGTTTGGGTTCGCTTTCACAGCAAAATACTCACGAAATCCCGGATTCCAGGAAAAAGCTTCCTTTACCGCTTTCGCATTCTCACGAATTCCTTTTTCATCGTAAATGTGAAACGGAGTTGGTACTGCTGCTGCGATTTCTTCCAGTTTTTCTTTTGTTACAAAAGGCTTCTTCGTCATTCTCTTTTGTCTCCTTCTTCTGCTTATTTTGCCTGAATAATGTGAAGCATGTTTGTCATATATCCTTCACCCGTCACCTCGTTGGTGGCAGGGTCTCCGGCCGTAAAAATAACCATATCACCGCGTTCTACAAGCTCCTCACGGCGCACCATATACATAGCATGGGAAATGATGTTCTCCGTAGAATCTTCCTCGTATCCGGTCACCGGACGAACGCCCCAGTAGAGCTGCATTTTTCTTCTTGCCCATTCATATGGGGTAACGCCGTAAATCGGTACGCTCGGACGAAGGTTGGAGATCAGTCTTGCGGTCTGACCGGACATCGTCGGGGTCACAATGCAGGCTGCTTTGATGTGTTCTACCATAGAAACGGCTGCGCTTCCGACTGCCGCGGAAACATTCAGCTTTCCTTCCAGCGCTTTTCCATCGCGGTAATCTTCGAATTTCAGATAACGCTCCGTCTGCTCGGCAATCTCTCCCATCATGGTAACTGCCTCGATCGGATATTTTCCGGCTGCTGTTTCGCCGGAGAGCATGATCGCATCCGTTCCATCATAAATTGCATTCGCAACATCGGCTACCTCTGCACGGGTCGGACGCGGGTTCCGGATCATGGAATCCAGCATCTGGGTTGCTGTGATAACCGGTTTGTATTTATGATTGCATTTTTCAATGATGATTTTCTGTACATGCGGTACCTGGCACGCCGGAATCTCTACACCAAGGTCTCCCCTTGCAACCATCACACCATCTGCCGCATCGATGATGCTGTCGATGTTCTGCACACCCTCCGCATTTTCGATTTTGGCAATGATATCAATATGCTCTCCTCCGTTTGCCACAAGAAACTCACGGATTTCGTTAATTGCCTCTGCATTTCGGATAAAAGAAGCCGCTACAAAATCAATATCCTGTTCAATACCAAAGAGAAGATCTCCTTTGTCTTTCTCCGTGAGGTTCGGAAGATTGATCGAAACGTTTGGTACATTCACACCCTTCTTTTCTCCGAGCTCGCCGCCGTTTACTACGGTACAGACAATTTCCGGTGCATTTACTTTTTCTACGCGCAGGCCGATCAGACCATCATCGATCAGTATTGTGTCTCCCTCTTTGATATCTTCCGTAAGGCCTGTGTAGCTGACAGAACAGTGATTTTCATCTCCGGTCTCCTGAACGGTTGTCAGGGTGAAGGTCTGTCCGGTTACCAGATTTACTTTTTTGCCATCTTTCAAAACGCCGGTACGGATTTCCGGTCCTTTGGTATCCAGAAGGATTGCCACAGGAGTTTTCAGCTCTTTTCGAAGCTCTTTCAGCATATCCATACGCATTTTCTGCTCATCGTGGTCTCCATGAGAAAAATTAAAACGAGCAACATCCATTCCGGTTTCAATCAGTTTTTTCATCAGGTCACGGGAGTTGGTATTTGGCCCCATGGTGCAGACAATTTTCGTTCTTCTCATACTTTCTCTCCTTCTTTATTTTACATGTTCATGCGTAAACAGGTGATCCTGGCAGTATTCATAATTTCCGTTGCATCTGGAGCAGAAACGGAACTCCAGATTCGGATCATCCTTTTCAGTCCGCCCGCAAATCGCACATTTGTGTTTTGTGATTCCATTTGGATTGCGGTATTCGGCTTCTCCTCTTGATACGGCTTTTTTAAATTCTTTCCTGCGTCTGTTCTGCCGGAAAGAGTTATGTTTTCCCTTTCTTGTCATCAGGAAAAACACCAGGACGTTTGCCAGGGAACACAAAATAACAACACATCCTGCCCAGTTTCCGCTCAGAATGCTGGTAATCATGCTATAAGCAAGAAGTGCTACGTCAAGATACGCCAGCCATTTGATCTTGATCGGGATAATAAAGTACAAAAGCACCTGCATATCCGGAAAACTGATCGCAAAGCCAAGAAAAATAGAAAGGCTGATATAATAGGTGCTGAATGCAGTTCCCATCAGCGCCGGATACCCCTTCACTGCGTACTCGATTCCATACAGCAGGAAGGAACCGAGGATCGTCATCAGAATACCCGAAAAGATATAAACGTTATATTTGAAATCTCCCCAGGCTCTTTCAAGACTCGTTCCGATTGAGTAGTAGAAAAACAGCATAATAATCGTAAAGATGTCGAGACTGCTCGGCGGAATCAGAATCCAGCTCACCAGACGCCAGATCTGGCCATGCAGAATATAGTATGGTTCCAGCGTCAGATACTGTCTCATGATGGGAGCCGCAAGCGCAATGATATATCCCGCAATGTACGTTACGATAATGTACATCGTCAGATGGCTTAATGCATATCTCCCATATTTTCGCTCCATTTTGTCTAAAAAATTCATGCACACTCTTCCTTTTTGTTTGTTTTATTTCACCGGCTTTCACTGCCCGAAAATACATTCTCATTATACGTGCTGCCTTTTCGTTTGTCAAACGGTATAACGGTGAATTTCGTCTCTGAAAAAGAGCTTTACGAATGTTTTACTTTCCGGTATAATTTATTAGAAATCTTTTCCAGTTATTTTATAAATATACGAAAAAATTCAGGAGGACTTTATATATGGCAGGATCATCATTTGGTACCATCTTCAGACTGACCACCTGGGGAGAGTCTCATGGAAAAGGCGTGGGCGTTGTTGTGGACGGAGTGCCGGCCGGCCTTTCGCTTTCCGAGGAGGATATTCAGGTTTACCTCGACCGCAGGAAGCCGGGACAGAACCGCTTTACCACAAAACGGAAAGAATCCGATACCGTTCAGATTTTATCCGGCACTTTCGAAGGAAAAACGACCGGTACCCCGATTTCCATGGTGGTATGGAATGAGGATCAGCATTCCAAAGATTACAGCGACATTGCTTCCTATTACAGACCGGGCCACGCCGACTATACGTTTGATGCAAAATACGGTTTCCGCGACTACCGCGGCGGCGGACGCTCCTCAGGACGCGAGACGATCGCACGCGTGGCTGCAGGTGCCATTGCCTTAAAAATGCTCTCTGAGCTTGGCATCACCGTTTCCGCCTACACCCGCTCCATCGGTGACGTGGAAATCCAGTCTTTTGATGCCGTTGAAATCGCGAATAACGCTCTGAAGATGCCGGATGCAGAGGCTGCCGAAAAGGCTTCCGAGCTTTTAACAAAAGCCATGGCGGAAAAAAATTCCGTCGGCGGTGTGGTCGAATGTGTCGTTCACCATATGCCGGCCGGTGTCGGCGATCCGGTGTTTGAAAAGCTCGATGCCAACCTTGCAAAAGCACTCGTCTCCATCGGCGCCGTAAAAGGCGTGGAAATCGGAGACGGTTTCTCGGTCTGCACAGCTACCGGGCTTACCAATAACGATGCCTTCCATGTAAATGCGGACGGCTCCATTGTCAAGCTGACCAACCACGCCGGCGGTATTTTAGGCGGTATCAGCGACGGAAGCGATATCGTTGTCCGGGCTGGTTTCAAACCGACCCCGTCCGTTGCTGCTTCCCAGCAGACCATCAACAAAGATGGTGAAAACATTGCCATCGAAATCAAAGGCCGCCACGACCCGATCGTCGTTGCACGCGCCGTTGTTGTCGTGGAATGCATGACCGCTCTTGTCCTGGCGGACGCACTGCTCGTCGGCATGAGCGCCAAACTGGACAATGTAAAGAAAGTCTGGGCTTTGGACGAGAAATAAAGGCCGGACTGCTTCTTTCTGGCTTCAACACAAAAAATGCCTGCGGGATACAGTTCTTCCTGCAGGCATTTTTGTGTTATTTTTTTAGTGAACGCCTTTTTTCGTAATCAGAATACAGTTCGGCGTCTCCACTTTCATCGGGCGGCCTTTCTGAACCAGCACGTTTTTCTCATAATCAACGGTAAATGTTGTGATCGTGTTGGACTCATGGTTTGCCACTGCGATATGTTTTCCGTCCGGGAACATTGCAATATCCTTTGGATATTCGCCGCTGATCGGAAGTGCAAACTTCTTCTCCAGGCAGCCGGTCTCCGGGTCGATATGGAACATTGCTACGGTATTGTCTCCGGCTGTAGAAGTAAACAGGTAGTGGTGATCCGGGGAAAGGCACATGCCGGATGCAGCGTCGTGCGCCTGGTCCACGTTCGCGGATGTGGTGCTGATCGACTGCAGTTTTTCAAATTCCGGTCCGTTTTCCGTATCACGGTAGCTGAATACATCGACTTTGTTCATCAGCTCGTAAATGACATACGCGTATTTTCCGGATTCACTGAAAACGATCTCTCTCGGACCGGATTCACGCTCACAGCGCAGGATATCCACCAGTTTCAGGCGGTCACGCTGTGTGTTCAGCTTGTACATTTTGATCTGGTCAATGCCGTTGTCGACTGCGCAGACATATTTGTTGTCCGGTGTAGGAACGACACAGCTGACATGCGGGCGGAAGTTACGCTCTGCCACACTGCCAAGGCCCTTGTGGAACACGCCGTCCATCAGACTTCCGAGGCGGCCGTCCTTATGGGTATGTACAACGGTTACTTTTCCGTCATGATAGCCTGCCACGAACAGGTATCTTCCGGTTTTGTCCACCGACAGATAGCAGCCGCGCATGCCGTCGATGTCTACTTTGTTGATCGGGGTCAGGTCTCCGTCATCCTCCACTGCAAACACTGCAACGCCTTCATCTGCAATCGAATACAGGTATTTGCCGTTTAAGGAACGGGCAATGTGGGAAGAGTTGTTGACCGGTATGACTTTTCGCTCTGTCAGAGTGCCTTCTTCTACATTTACATCATATAAATGAATACCAATGCTGCTTCCATGGGTATAAGTGCCTACATAGGCTACGTACTCATCCTTCATGTTGTTTTCATCCTTTCTGCCTTCTCGCACATCGTGTGAATTTTCTAAAAATATTTTAACACAATTTCCGCGCCACGACAACGAGGAAAACGGATTTTTGATATGTAAACGGTAACACTTTATTTTTAGACACAGGATATTCTCCTGCAGAGAATTTTTTAGATATTTCTATTGTTTTTAGATTGTAAGAGTTGAGGTTTCCGCTGCATACCATTTTCATTTTCTACGCTCTCGTCAGACTGATTTCCTGACTCATCATTCCCTGCAGTTTCTTGATTGCGCGGCTGTACTGGCACTGCAGCGCCTGCTCGCTTTTCTTGCAGAATCCGCTGAGCTCTTTGTAGCTGAATCCATATGCTCTCCCCCAGAAAATGCGCTGATCCATCGGATTCAGGTTCTGGATGCAGTTCTGCATCACCATTCGTTCCTCAATCTCGGCTGTCGCGCCCGCCTCCCCTTCATTTCTGTTCTCTTTCTGATACTGTGTATAGGAAACTTCATTCTGATAATAATGTTTTCTGCGCTGATTCTTGATCTTGTTTTTTGCCACACAGAACAGCCATTTCGTCATCTCTTCTCCTTCGAGATCGGCAACGGTTTCAAATTTTACCACCAATACCTCCCATACATCGTTCAGCACATCCTTCGCCGTCTCCCGGTCATTGTTCAACTGACCGCAGATATAACGGAACAGCACATGACTGTTTTTCTCGAATATGATCTGAAAAAATCGTTCCTCCTCTTGTCTCATACACTTCTTTCTCCCTCCTGTTATTTCGCTGTCCTTCTCTTCCGGGCCCGTCATATATGTAATGTGTTGAGACTATCGAAATCTTTCGTTTTTTCAGAATATTTCTACTACTTGACCTTATTACTTTTGTTAATAAAGCAAAATATTGCGTTATAACTGCACCGCGGCGCATAATCAAATTTTTTCTTTCGAAACCAGAAATTACTGTTCTGACAAAAAAATTCCCGCAGAAAGGAGCTTTCTTCCTCTCTGCGGGAATCTTCTATTTTGGTTTTATTTTATTTAAAGTAAGCAACACCGGACTCAAAGATCTTCAGATCCTGCTCTCCGTAGATGTTGACTGCTACGCCGTTGTCGCGGCGCTCTGCGTGTGCCATCTTACCAAAGACACGGCCGTCCGGGCTGGTGATACCCTCGATTCCGCAGTAGGAACCGTTGACATTCCAGTACTCGTCGTTGGTCAGGTTTCCGTTGACATCGCAGTAGCGGGTTGCAATCTGGCCGTTTGCCATCAGCTTGTCGATCCACTCTTTCGATGCTACGAAACGTCCCTCTCCGTGGGATGCCGGGTTGGTGTAAACACCGCCAAGCTCGGCGCCTGCCAGCCATGGGGATTTGTTGGTCACAACCTTCGTGTAAACCATCTTGGAAATATGGCGTCCGATGGTGTTGAAGGTCAGAGTCGGGGAATCCTCCGTCTGTCCGAGAATCTCACCGTACGGAACGAGTCCCAGTTTGATCAGTGCCTGGAATCCGTTGCAGATACCAAGGGCAAGTCCGTCTCTCTCATTCAGCAGTTTGGTAACAGCTTCTTTGATCTTCGCATTCTGGAATGCGGTTGCAAAGAATTTTGCTGATCCATCCGGCTCATCACCTGCGGAGAATCCGCCCGGGAACATGATGATCTGCGCCCGGTTGATGGCTTTTTCAAAGGCATCGACAGAACCGCGGATGTCTTCTGCGGAAAGGTTGCTGAATACCTGAGTGATAACTTTTGCACCGGCACGCTCGAAAGCTCTGGTGCTGTCATACTCACAGTTCGTTCCCGGGAAGACCGGAATGAATACGGTCGGCTGTGCCAGCTTGTGGGAGCATACGTGGATGCTCTTTGCCTGATAGCAGCTGTCTGCAACAATTCCATTTTCGTCTGCTGCTGCCACATTCAGGGCATCTACCTCCGGAAGCTCTGCCCCGGATACGGTCTTGAATACTTTTTCCAGCGGTTTGTTCCATGCGGAAACGGCCTCGCGGATGGTGATTTCGGTGTCTTTATAGGAAAGAACCGGTTTGTCTGTCACTTCACCGATGACGGTGTAGGTGCTTGCCAGCTCTCCGACTTTTTCAGCCGGAACTTCGCAGATCAGATCTGCAATATATGGAGTAAAGAGATCTCTCTCGTCTACATTGTGCTCGATGGTTACGCCGAGAGCATTACCGAATGCCATCTTGGATACAGCTGCTGCGATACCCTGACGGTCTACGACATAAGCGGCTTTCACACGGCCGTTCTGCATATCCTCATGCAGTTTTCTGTAGGTTTCCATGACGCCTTCGTACTCTGGAAGCAGATGTGCGTCGACTGGAAGGTGGATCCACACGAGTTTGTCTCCTGTGTTTTTCAGCTCCGGAGATACTACATCTTTTAATTTTGCAACGTCAACCGCGAAGGATACGAGTGTCGGCGGTACATCGATATGGTTGAAGGTACCGGACATACTGTCTTTTCCTCCGATAGACGGCAGGCCGTAGCCCATCTGTGCGTCGTATGCACCAAGAAGTGCTGCGAACGGCTGGCTCCAGCGGTGCGGATCCTCAGTCATTCTGCGGAAATATTCCTGGAAGGTGAAGCGGACTTTGCTGTAATCGCCGCCGACTGCCACGATGCGGGACAGGGACTCGGTTACGGCATAGACTGCTCCGTGATACGGGCTCCAGCTCGATACGTATGGATCAAAGCCGTAGCTCATCATGGTAACGGTGTTGGTTTTTCCATCCGGAACCGGCACTTTTGCAACCATGGCCTGAGTTTCAGTCAGCTGATATTTTCCACCGTACGGCATCAGCACGCTGGCTGCTCCGATGGAGGAGTCAAACATCTCGACAAGACCTTTCTGGGAGCATGCGTTGAGGTCTGACAGGGTGGACAGCCATTTTTCTTTCACGTCGGCAATGTCACCGCTTCTTTTTAACGGGGTGTCCTCTGCTTTGGGAATCTCTACGAAGACATCATTCTCCTGATGTGCTCCGTTGGTATCCAGGAATGCACGGGAAATATTGACAATCTCTTTTCCTCTCCAGGAGAGTACCAGACGCGGGTCCTCGGTTACGACTGCAACTTCGGTTGCCTCCAGGTTCTCTTCTGCGGCATATTTCAGGAACTGCTCACGGTCTTTCGGGTCGATGACAACGGCCATACGCTCCTGGGACTCGGAGATGGCGATCTCGGTTCCGTCGAGGCCGGCATATTTTTTCGGTACTTTGTCCAGATTGATCTTAAGGCCCGGTGCCAGCTCGCCGATGGCAACGGAAACTCCGCCTGCACCGAAGTCGTTGCATTTTTTAATCAGAAGGCTGACTTCCTCGCGGCGGAACAGTCTCTGCAGTTTACGCTCAGTCGGTGCGTTTCCTTTCTGTACCTCTGCACCGCAGGTCTCGATGGATTCTGTCGTATGTACTTTGGAGGAACCGGTTGCACCGCCGCAGCCGTCGCGTCCCGTTCTTCCGCCGAGAAGGATAACGGCATCGCCCGCAGCGGGTTTTTCGCGGCGGACATTCCGTTCGGGTGCCGCACCGACAACAGCACCGATTTCCATATGCTTTGCAAGATAGCCGTCATGATAAACTTCATCCACAAGGCCCGTTGCAATGCCGATCTGATTGCCGTAGGAGCTGTAGCCCTGCGCCGCCGTTGCAGCAAGTTTTCTTTGGGGAAGCTTGCCGCGGATGGTGCTTTCAATCGGGGCAAGCGGGTTTGCGCCGCCCGTCACGCGCATTGCATGATAAACATAGCTCCGCCCCGAAAGGGGATCGCGTATCGCGCCGCCGATGCAGGTTGCCGCACCGCCGAAGGGTTCGATCTCCGTCGGGTGGTTGTGCGTTTCGTTTTTAAACAGCAGCAGCCACGGCTCCTCAACGCCGTCGGCATCGACCTTTATCTTCACGGTGCAGGCATTGATTTCGTCCGACTCGTCAAGATTGCGCAATTCGCCGCTTTTTTTAAGTGCCTTTGCCGCAACGCAGGCAATATCCATGAGGCATACGGGCTTTTTGTCCCCGATGCTTTCGCGAAGAGCAAGATAATTTTCGAATTCGCGCCGAACGCGTTCATCCTCGAATTCAACATCCGTCAGATGCGTGTTGAAGGTTGTATGGCGGCAATGATCCGACCAGTATGTGTCGATAACGCGGAGTTCGGTCAGCGTCGGCTCACGATTTTCTGTTTTAAAATAGACTTTAAGGCACTCCGCATCCGCCTCATCCATTGCAAGCCCGTAAAGCGCGATAAGCTCCTTTGCAGGGGTGTCAAACAGCTTTACGCGCGGCGGCTGAGCAGGCTCGTCGCAGCGCATTGCAAGCGTGTCACAGCATTCAAGCGCGGCTTCGCGCGAATCCACGGGGTTGATAATGTATGCCTTTATCCTGTTCAGTTCTTCGGATGTAAGACTGCCCGAAAGCATGTATACGGCTGCCGAACGCACTGCCGGCCTTTCGCACTGCGCAACAAGGCTTATGCACTGCGCTGCGGAATCCGCCCGCTGGTCGAACTGCCCCGGCAGATATTCAACCGCAAAAACTTTTGCACCCGCCGCATTGCCGCAGATTTCCGCACGAAATTCAGCTTCCGTATAGGTTCTGTCAACCTGCGGTTCGGAAAAAACGGTTTCGATGCAGGCGTTGAACGTCGCTTCGTCCACACCCTCCGCGTCATACCTGTTGATGATGCGAACCCCTTCAAGCGTGCGGATCCCGAGAAATTCGCGAATATCCTTCGCAAGCCCTTCCGCCGCTTCCGAAAATTCGGGGCGTTTTTCGCTGTAAATTCTGTAAACCATTCTGTTGTCTCCCGTTAAATTTCCCGTATTCCGTAATGTTCGTTCTTTCGGCAAATGCCGGCGGTGCCGGCGTTTACCCGTTTTTTAAACGGCTTTCGCGCAATGCGGAAAGTCCGATGTCGCTTCTTGAATATTTTCCGTCGAAATGCACTCGTTCGGCTGCCGCATATGCCGCCCGAACCGCCTCTTCAAGCGTATCGCGAACGGCCGTGATGCCGAGCACGCGCCCGCCGCTTGTAACGAATTCGCTGCTGTCGGGTGTTCCGAGTTTTGTTCCCGCATGGAAGATGCATACCCCGCAATCTGCTTCAACATCGCCGTCAAAGGTGATGAGTTTGCCCTTTTCGTATTTTTCCGGGTAGCCCCCGCTTGCAAGCACAAGGCAGCAGGAGGATTTGTCGGAAAGCTTGATCTCGCATTTGTCAAGCGTCCCCGCCTGCGTCGCAATCATTATTTCAAGCAGGTCGCCTTCAACAAGGGGCAGCACCGCCTGCGTTTCCGGATCGCCGAAACGGCAGTTATATTCAATAACACGCGGGCCGTTCGGGGTGAGCATAAGCCCGAAATACAGGCACCCGCGGAAAGTCCGTCCTTCAGCATTCATTGCGTTCAGCGTGGGGAGGATGATGCTTTGCATAACCTGCTCCTCCGCCGCTTTTGTGTAAAAAGGATTCGGTGCAATAACGCCCATGCCGCCGGTGTTCAGTCCCGTGTCGCCGTCGCCCGCACGTTTATGATCCATTGAAGAGGGCAGGGGAACAACTGTTTTTCCGTCCGTAAACGCAAGCACGGAAACCTCGGGTCCGGTCAGGAACTCTTCAACAACGACAGTTGCGCCGCTCCTGCCGAATTTGCCGCACCTCATCATGTCGTTCACGGCTTCAACCGCTTCCTCGTGAGTTTTTGCAATTATAACGCCCTTGCCGAGAGCAAGCCCGTCCGCTTTGACAACGACGGGAAGGCTGTGGTGCGCTGCGTATTCGGCCGCAGCATCGGCATCCGAAAAGACCTTGTATTCGGCTGTCGGAATGCCGTATTTCTTCATGAGTTCCTTTGAAAAAGCCTTGCTGCCCTCGATTATTGCCGCAGCCTTGCTCGGGCCGAAGCAGGGAATGCCCTTTTCGCGCAGCATGTCGCAAAGCCCCATAACGAGAGGGTCGTCCGGAATCACGGCAGCAAAGTCAATTTCGTTGTTCAGCACAAAATCCACAATTTTTTCCAAATCCGTTGCGGCAATGCCCGTGCAGGTCACCGGGCATGAATCGCTGCCCGCATGTTCGCGGGAAATTCCGCCGTTTCCGGGAAGTGCATATATCTTTCCCGCTCTGCGGCTTTGAGCAAGCCGCCTGATTATCGCATGTTCGCGTCCGCCGCCGCCTATGACGGCAATATTGAGTTTATCCTTTGTTATCTGCATTTTTTACTCTTAATTCCGTTCCTTGTTCCGTCCCTTCCGCATGTTCCGCACCTGCATCGGGAAATCCTTTTCGTCTATGTCCGCTTAATTGACCGTTCTTTTCCGTTCGCCCGGCACACCGCCGAGTGCCGAACAGATCCGAATATCCGAATATCCGAATAAACCGCTCCGTTAAAAATCAATGGTGGAAAAGGCGCAGTCCGGTAAAAGCCATGACCATGCCGTGTTTGTTGCATGCCTCAATAACGGCATCATCGCGCACCGAACCGCCGGGCTGAGCAATATAGGCAACGCCGCTGCGGAAAGCACGCTCGATATTATCGCCGAACGGGAAGAACGCATCGCTTGCAAGTGCGGTTTCGCCGAACCTGCTCAGCCATTCCCGCTTCTGTTCCTTTGTCATCGGCTCGGGGCGGCGGGTGAAGAAATTCTGCCAATTTCCGTCGTCAAGCACGTCCCCGCATTCATCCTCGTTTAAATACAAATCAATTGCATTATCGCGGTTGGGGCGCGGAATATCCGCACGGAACGGCAGGTTCAGCACTGAAGGATGCGAGCGCAGGTGCCAAAGGTCGGCTTTATTG
>ERZ779840.1655-NODE-1655-length-20756-cov-4.231293_pt1 | contig 20756 bp, 12 predicted proteins | sample MGYA00511561_ERZ779840 | MGnify/ENA primary metagenome ERZ779840 (study PRJEB29588, sample SAMEA2162036) | human gut metagenome | biome: human gut; feature: human-associated habitat; material: faeces | place: Denmark | collected 2008/2010 ...
ACGGTTGCGGCGGCCGCGTTGTGACGCTCAAGGTGGATCGTGACCTTGTCCGCATCAGCGGGGTCGGTCAGGTAGACCCACATGCCGGCGGTAAACGCCGCGTCACGGTTGTAAGTCGCGGTATCGACGCAGTAGGCGTAGGCCTCTCCTTCCACGCCTGCCGTGACCTTATAGCTCTTTGCGCCGCTGTGCGTGAAGGCCGTATCGGTATTTTCCGTGACCAGAGATTCATTTCTGCCCCAGTTTTCATAGCCGTTTTCAAAACCGGGGTTGTCCATCAGGTTGATGCCCTTCAGGCCGGTAACGACCGCACCCGCAGTGCGGTTCTCATCAGAGGTCGGCTCCTCTGCTTTTGCAGGGATACAGATGCCGGTGATTATGATGCTCAGGGAAAGAAGCGCAGCAGCGGCCGTTCTGAGCACGCTTTTCCAGTTTTTCATCTCTCTATCTCCTTCGGCTATGTTATTGTGGCTGCATAGCATCCTTAATTGCCTGATCGACCGAGCCGCTCACCGTATCGGCGAGGGTGAGCCATGGTGTATCCATCGCGCGGAATTCCACATAGCCGTCAGGCAGAGGAATGTTTCTCGTCCAGAGGATTTTCGTCGGCATTTCCTGCATGGCCACAACTGCCTCAGCGGCCTCCCTTGTAAATCCATGGCCCATCCACTCTGCAATCGCCGCCTCCGTGGGAGATTCGGCGTCCGGATCGGCATTCAGCACGGAATCATACTGCTCCGCAAGCACCAGAAGTGCCGCGCCCTTGGGATTCTTCGCGCCCTTCATCAGCCAGAAATGGTCGGTCAGAGACGCCTGATACTGCTCGTCGGCACCGCTGTACTTAGGCAGCGGCACGATACCGATGCCGTCGGTCTGCCAGAGGTCTGCGTAGTCGATATAACCGCGGTAGTCATTCGTATAGACAAAGGCCGCCTTTCCGTTTAGGAATTCCGTCGTTGCATTTCCGAGATCAACGAGCTGATCTCCGTTCGGGCCGATGCCATAGATAAAGTTGGCAGCATCCTGAATTTTAGTGCTCTTGATGTTATTGGAATATGTTCCGTTTTCATACTCGATGTAAAGATCGCCGGTGCTTGCAAAGAAAGCCGTGAGGAAATCGCCGGTATTCACAAGGCCGTAGACATCGGTAATGCCATCGCCGTTGGTGTCGGCCGTGGTTTCGTACAGATACTCGCGGAATTTCTCCCACGTCCACTCGCCTCTGGCCTGAAGCTCCATCGGTTCTTCCAAGCCGGCCTCAGAGATCAGGCGCTGATTGTAGAACAATACGCCGAGATTATGCGCCTTGTGGGTAATGTTGTAGATTTTCCCGTCGTAGGTCATCTTTTGGATATCCTGCATGGAGCCGGTCTGCTCCCAAATCGGGTCGGAAAAATCAACGTATTCGTCCCACGGCTGCACAAGATCCTTCATGATGAGCGCCGGAAAGCTCTGCGCGTCACCGATCACAATGTCCGGAATATCGCCCGCCGCGATCAGCTTGTAGAGATTCTCATAGTAGTCGCCCGAGGAAACAATGACCTCGACCTTGCCGCCGTAGTAATCCGTGAAGCGGTATGCCTGCCAGTCCTCAGTGTATTCGGGCAGATATTCGCTCCAGCAGTAGATGGTAACGGTATCGTTCTCCAGAGTTACCTCCGGCATTCCTGTGACGTCCGCACGGGTTCCCTCAATGTAGGTGCGTCCGGTGTCTGCCGGTGCTTCTGGCTGCTTGCTTTCGGAAGATGCATCGGGGGTCTTCGAGCCGCCGCAGCCCACAGCAAAGCACAGCAGCAGTACAAGAATCAGTGCAGTAATTTGTCTGATTTTCATAGGTTTGCTCCTCTCGTGGTATTCTCATATCTACATTATAGTGGTCAAAAACGGTGGATACAATTATACTTCCTGTTCAATTCTTCTCAATTTTTGCCCTGCATCGGGAAAAATTTCTCCGTCTATGACAAAAACTTCCAAATGATTGCTCATCCGACGATTCCCGAGCGTTCCACACTCTCCCGGAAATACTTTTGCAGCAGGAGGTATAACAGCAAGGGCGGCAGGATGGAAAGCAGCACACCAGCCTGCAAAATCAGAATGCCCTCCTGCGCGCTTGCACCAACCTCATACTCCATAATGTGCGCGATGTGATTCTTCAGATTGTAGAGCTGATTCATCACCGTTTTGTAATTGCTCAAAAGAGACGAGGTGTAGACATAGTCGTTCCAGTACCAGACTACGGAGACCAGCACCGTAATCAGGAATGCGCCGCCCGCATTGGGCGCCATAATCCGCGCGAAGGTGCGAAAAGAGCCGCAGCCGTCGAGATACGCAGCCTCCTCCAGCTCCTTTGGCAGGCCACGAAAGAACTGGCGGAAGATGAAAATAATCACGCCGGAACGGATGCCGCTGCCGAGCATCGCCGGCAGATAAAAGGCCAGCGGCGTATTGACAAGGTTGAGATTTACGTCGCTCCCCGTGACGGAATTGTAAAGGCTCACCACTCCAAAAGGATCAAAAAAGCGGAAATTCATAAATGTCGGGATCAGCACGGTCTGCGGCGGCACGATCATGGTCAGAACTACCATGAAAAACACCGCATTGCTCCCTCGAAAACGAAACCGCGCAAGGCCATAGCCCGCCATTGCACAGGAAATGACCTGCAAAAGCGTGCAGAGCGCGACCAGCACGAGAGAGTTTTTCAGTGCTTCTGTGTAGTCGAGGTAGTGAATGGCATTTTTCATGTTATCCCAGACAAAGGTTCTGGGAACCAGAACGACCAGCGGATCGTAAAGCTCCTTCGCCGGGCGGAAAGCCACACTGACGCTGTAAATCAGAGGGTACAGAATTACCACGCTCAGTCCGATCAGCAACAGCGTGCGAAAGAGCGCCTTCAGCAAATCAAAAGTATATGGGATCGCCAATGACGGCGTTCGCCGGATCTTTTTGATTTTTTCTCTCATAGTCAGCCTCCCATATACACCGTTCTGCGGTTGAGCACCCAGTATACGATTCCCACGACAGCCAGAACAACCACCAAATACATCCACGTCAGGCCGGACGCATAGCCGAAGTTCATGGCAGAGGTCTGCTCGTTCACGAGCCGGATGACCGGATTGGTGCTGCTGGTGCAGTAATCGATGATGCTGTAAACGGTATTCATCAGCAGCATGGGCGTCAGCAGCGGGAACGTAATTTTCCAGAAGGACTCCCACGCGGTGCAGCCGTCCAGCCGCGCGCTTTCATAGAGATGACGAGGAATCGTCTGAAGTCCAGCCAGGAAGATCAGGATTTGCACGCCGGTACGCCACACCAGATTGAAAATATCATAAACATAGGGCATCACGGTTTCCGCAAGCTGATAGGGAATTCCCATGGCCAGCAAGACTTCGTAGCTTCCCATCCCGCCGAACAGGCCGCCCGAGCTCTGCCCGCTCATGATTTGTGAGGAGAGATAGTCCGTCGTCAGAATCTCGATCACCGCGCCGGACATGATAATCACGGGCAGGAAAAAGATCACGCGCGCAACCGCCCTGCCGCGGAATTTCTGGTTCAGGAGCACTGCGAGAAACAGAGACAGCATTAAAATCAGCACCGTCTCTGCCGCCATGCTGCCCAAAGCGCCTGCAATGGCGCGCACATAGCGCGAGTCCGCCAACAACGCCTCCGTAAAGTTCTTCAGTCCGACGAAGCGCAGCTCAAGTCCGTTTTCCGTGATTTGCAGCGTGGAAAAGGCGTAGCGGATGGATTGCAGCATCGGCACAAAGAAAAACATGAAAAAGCCGATCAGAAACGGCAGGCAGAACAGCCAGCCGCTGCGGGCGCGGCGTCCGGAGAAGGACAGTCGCAGCTTCTTCTTTTTCATTGGAAATCGCCTCCCTCTATCAGATAGCCCTCTGCGGGAATCACATTTCCATCCACCACGGCGGATTCGCTGCCGTAATTGACCGTCACCGTAATTCCGTTTGCGTAATGCGTGCGGCGCAGACCATCTGCAAGGATTTCATGCCGGAGAATTGCGCTGCCAGCAACGCATTCCAGCACGGCTCCGTAGTCCTGCAATTCTTTGCAAATCTGCTCTTTTTCAAGATTCCAGTCGCCGCCATAGAGCTGCTCCAGCTCCGTTCCCTGCAAGTCCGCCGTCTCACCGGCCAGCGCATAATGCAGACTGGCCCCGGTCTCCAAGGCGCACAAAAGCGCCAGCGTGCGGTTTTCGGTCTGATTGACCGGCGTGCCCGCGTAACCCTTGACTCCGCAGAGAACCATCTGGTAAAACGGCACCTCCGCATCCGTAATTTCAAAGCCGCTGCTGTGATCCGGTGCTCCAAACACAAAGTCGACATAGGGCAGCGCATAGAAATAGCCGGTCTCTGCCAGCACCCCACCACCGGAGTGCAGAAGCTCCAGAGTCTCCGTAAACCTTGCTGCGGTCTCGTCCTGCGAAGCGGCACATGCTTTGTGATAATTGGCATAGGAGAGTCCCGCGATGTCCTCGACCGCAATCCCCGCAAGCGGCCAGTGCTCTGCGGAATCCAACAGGGTTTTCGCTCTTTCGGGAAGAACCGCACCGTCGAGCAGATAGCGAACCGGGCGACCTTCATCCGCGGAGTTGCTGGCACGGTAGTATTCATACTGGCAGGAAAGCTCCCCTGCCAGGTTGCGGATCGCATCTCGCTTCAGGCGGACTCCCTTTCCCGAACGCTGCGCCTGCGCCAGCGGCACCGAAAGGTAGACCGGCACCTCCTGCGCCGCGCACTGTGTAAGCAGCTTCTTCAGCTCCGTCTTTGAGCCTGCCGGTGAAAGCTTCCCTGCCGCGAAGCCCATGACGGTGTTTTCATCCCATGCGGCAAGCCGCACCAGCGGCGCCGCGCCGGTGTCCGAAATGCAGTCAATAATCTCTGCCGCCGTTTGCGCAGAGGTGATCTGCTCCGCCTTCTCGTAGAGCGGGATGCCTAAAAACTTCTGCTTTTCCCTGACAGCGCCGTAGATGCTCAAAAACACCGTCTGTGCGGCCGGTGCCTGCTGCATTCCCCGCGCCAGCAGATACGCCTGCAGGCGCTGTGCCATGGCGCTGTAACCGCCGTTTTCCTCGCAGAAGAAATAGGTCACTTCCAAATCGCTCTGCAAATGGAGCGTTTCCTCCACGACCGTTTGAAACGCATCGGCGGTGATATACTGTGTGTCCTCCTCGCGCAGGAGGAAGGCTGCATAGGCTCGGTTGCGCACAGTCTCGTTTCCGTTTGTCGCCGCAAAAATGCGTGCAGCGGCAGCACCGGACGTGACCAGTGCGAGCACTGTATCTCCGCCGCGCTGCATCCCGTAAACCGGCAGATGGACCGTTTCGGTGGAAACGGCATAGGCTTCATAAATGAACGCCCGGTTCACACCATAGACCGGTTCGTCATATGTTCCCTTTTTCCCGTTTCCAAAGTTCATCAATGCACCGCAGCCGTCCGGCAGGAGGAAATATCCCTTCTGTCCCGTCTGCGCAGAGAGAAGGTTCGGCGCAATACGAAACCTTTTGAACACCAGCCGATCCGTCTCACAGATGGATTCGCGGGGAATCCGAATGACCAGTGCATCCTCCCGCAGTGCAAGCTCCACCGCAAAAGAAAGGCCGTCCTTCACGGTAAAGACCGTTCGCAGAATCTGCCCATCCTGTGAAAGTGCGCACTGGGCAGACACCTCGGGGTTGGCCGTGTAGAAAACCGTCTCCTTTTTCAGCTCCAGATCGTAATACGAGCCGGTCACAAGCGATTGAAGATTCAGCCGCATTACGCCCTTGACCGTTTCCGTTTCCTCCGCACCCGCGAAGGAAGCATATTGCCCGCCGTTTTTGAGATCAGTTACCGTGATCTCGTTCGGTGTTTCTCCCATGCTCACCCGCAGTGCGCCGGACTCCAGCACGGTGCCCCTTCGCACCGGCTCAGACGAGAATTCCGTCAGTGAAGCTGGCTGCTCCGCCTGCGCCGGTGCGGCAGTGCAGCCGTTCAGCAGCGTTGTGGCGAGACAGAGCGCCAAGAAACATGCAATCCATTTTTTCATATTCACGCCCTCAGTGTCAGTTCGTTAAAAATGGTAATAATCAGATTCGCCACCTGCTCAAAGAGCACGACCAGTAAAAACAGCAGGAAAAATACGATTCCGATGCCGACTGCCGTCAGCAGCAGATTCACGCAGGCCTTGCCTATGCTAAAGTCATGCACCCGCGTAATCACGATTAAAAGCAGTGCGCCGCTCCAGACATAACCGGCCAGCGAAATCATGGTCAGGAAGGGCTTTTCCTCCAGGGTGAACATCTGGCTTAGAAGCAGCACCAGAAGCTGTGTCAAAAGATACGGCAGCAGCACATAGGCCGAAGCGCAGTAGATCTGCTTGAAGGTGCCTCGGCCGTCCGTCAGGCAGGATACCGACCAGTTGACGATGACAAACAGCAGGTAGATCACGCAGGTCGTCATCAGCGGAAGGAAAATATTAAAGTCACCTGCTTCATTCCGGTTGAACGGGAAGCCGGTCGCAAAATACTTGACGATCTCCAGAAGGAACCAGAACACTACTACACCGCTGGAGAATCCGACGGAAAGCCGTTTCTGATAAAGCAGCTCCTCCAGCGTTGCAATCGGCGCTTTTAACATGAATAGGTGATAAGTTTTTTCCTTGCGGTATTTCTTCCAAATAAATATCGCTGTCCAGATCAATGCCGCCAATACCGCCGCACCAAGAAGCAGCAGTGCAAAGTGCGAACGCATAAAGGTAAAGCGGTATTCCTCAAATGCCTCAGAGTACGCCTCCCGATCCTGTCCCCGCTTCAGATAGGACAGCGCCTCTCCGGAGGCCCCCTCCTGCATCAGCGCCTTGCCGATGCCGGTGCAGGCCGGCTGGCAATAGCTGTTTCTGGAGAGAATTTTCTCCCAGACCGGCTTTGCCTCGGCGTACTCGCCGCTGTTGTATAATCCGACCGCCCGACGCATCAGTCTGCCGTAATCCGTCAGGGAAAAGCGCGTAATATCCCCCGCCTTTCCGTCGAGCACAAAGAGATAATTCTCGTAGGTTTCAAGCGCTGCCGCCTTTTCAAAGGTTCCGAGCTGCTTGCCGCTGCCGCCGAATACGCCGAGCAGCTTCCCGTTCGGGTCATACTGGAATACACGTCCGCGCGCAGCGTCCAGCACGCTTAGAATTCCGCTGTCCGCAATGTCCACGTCCACGAGCTGACTCACGTTGGCAAGCCCGCTGACCCACTGGCTCTGGGGAATGTAATCTCCGAACAGGAGGTTTTTCCCGTCCCAGAGTCCCTTACCGGAGGGATTGAGCTTGCGCACACGCGTGCTTTCGCTGACGGCATTGCGCGAACAGGTGTAAACAAAGTTCTCGCCGTCAATATCAAAGCTGGTGTATGCAATAGGGACAAAGCGATCCATTGCATTTTTCTGTTCCTCGGTCAGTAGCTTTTTCCAGCTCTGGTCAACGAGCATCTCCACAGTCATTTCCACCTCGTTCGGTCCAAAAAAGCCGAGAAAATCGCCGCTTTCCGACAGCATGACCGCGCCGGAGTACATTCCGTCCACAAGGGCGTAGACATTCAGGCCGCGGTCTACAATGACCCGCGTGACCGCAAAGGGAACCGTGGAGTCATACGCCGGAGAATCCGGTCTGGCATAGCTGTGCTGCCGCACGCCGCTCCAGTCAAAGCGCTCAACGCACAGTCGCTGCGTATCGGAAATATAGATCCCCGCCTCGCAGACAAACAGCCCCTGTGCCTGCGAAAACAGCAGCGGCGCACCCGTTTCGTCCGTGAAGTGCAGCTCGTCAAGCAGATGCAGCCGCATGTCCAGCACCAGCAGGCGGCTCTGCGCCGCGTCGAGCGCATAGAGCAGCCCATCATAGACAAAAAGATCCGTCAATCCTGCGGGCTGCTCCGTCGTGCCGAACCCCGCAGAGAAATCCGGCAGATAGAGCGCCGGTGCCGGCTGCTCGTGATTCTCCGCGTCATAGGTATAGCTTTCATAGGGCACCTCCACTGCCTGCGCATGCAGCATCAGCGCGGCAAGCAGCAGCACCGAAAGGAAACACGTTATCATTCTTTTCCTCATCGCGCTTTACTCCTTAATGCCGGAGGCGGACATGGTTTCGATCACTCTTCGCTGCACCAGCAGGAAAAATACGATCGGCGGTAGAATCAGAAGCGCCGCAGCCGCGACACCCGCGCGTGCCGTACCGCCCGAAGCGATCTGATTCAAAACCGTGGGAAGCACCTTGAATTCTTCCTTGTAAATATAAGCCGCACCTGCGCCAGCCCACAGGGACTGGAAGGTAAAGATGCTCAGTGTCAGCCATGCCGGACGCACCATGGGCATAACGATCTTCCAGAGCGTCCGCCACTCGGTACTGCCATCGATACGCGCCGCCTCAATTACCGCAAAGGGCACCATCTGCTCCATAAACTGCCGCATAAGAAACAGCCCGAGCGGCGCAGCCAGCGTCGGAAGGATCATGGCATAGTAGGTGTTCAGCATTCCCGCCCTGGAAAGAATCAAATACTGCGACACCATCAAAACCGGACTGGAAAACAGCAGTGCTTTCACCACGATCTGATTAAGCAGCATCTTGCCGCGGAATTTCCCGATGGTGAGCGAGTAGGCCGCCATGGAGGCGATAAGCACATAAACCACCGTGCCGACCAGAGAAACAAAAATGCTGTTGAACAGATAGCGCGAGAAGGGCACCCACAGAGAATCCGTCAGGCGAAACAGCTCGCGGTAATTCTCCCCCGTCGGATTCGAGACCCAAAAGCGCGGCGGAAAAACGAACAGCTCCTCCATCGGCTTGACAGACTGCACCACGGAATACACCAGCGGCAGCATGGAAAAGCTGCCAGCCAGAAGCAGGATCAGAAAAATCGCCGCCGTGCCCGCCTTGGAGCCGATGCCGCGCGTTCGGTTTGGGGATGTCAGGATTCGTTTCATGCTCAGTCACCTCCCACGCGACGGAGAATTTTCTGTACAAGGGCATTGAAGCCCAGCATCATCAGAAACAGCAGCACCGCAATGGCGCAGGCATAGCCCATCTCATTGCGGACACTCGCCATATCGTTCATATGGGTAATCAATGTCGAGGCGGCGTACTGCGTGGAAACACCGTTGGCGGTCGCACCGGCCGCATTAAGCAGCGCCTGTCCGACCGCACCGGCGGCAAAGCTGGCACCGATCTGCATCACCGCACCGAACAAAAGCTGTGGCTTCATGTTGGGCAGCGTGATATAGATCAGCTCCTGAAGCCGTCCGGAGATGCCGTCGAGCGCACCGGCCTCATATTGTCCGTGGTCTATCCCCTGAAACCCCGCAATGAAAGACAGGAAAGATGTGCCAAGGCTCATCCAGAGCTGCACCACAATGATGCACCCCATAATATATTTGGAGTCCGTTAACCACTGAATCGGCTCGTTCAAAAAGCCCATGGACATCAGGAAGCTGTTCAGCAGGCCGTATTGGTCTCCGCTGAAGATAAACGCCCACACCGTGTACACCGCCGTAGAAAGAGACGGCACATAGAGCATGAAGGTAAACACCGAGCGAATACCCGGCCGGAACTCATTGACCAGCCACGCAAACAGCAGGCAGATGAAGTAGCTCAAGGGTCCTGTCAACAGCGCAAACACAATGGTATTGTTCAAGGAGATCGTGAATACGCTGTCATCAAAAAACATCCGAATGTAATTATCCAACCCGGTAAACCTCGGCGTCTGCACAAGATTGAAATCCGTGAAGCTCAGAACCACCGACGCCAGAATCGGAAGCAGAATAAAGAAGAAAAACAGCAGTCCAAAAGGCAGCAGCATCAGATAATATACCGTCGTATTCTTTTTCATGCGTCACCGCTCCTTTCCGCTATATTCCTCGCGCTTGCGCTCCAGCTCCCGATCGATCTCGGCAGAGTATTTCAGCAGCGCCTCGCGGTAGTTCATTCCGTCATAGACCACGGAACGGAACGCGTTGGTCAAATTGCGCGGCGTATAATAAGCGCCGGGCATTTGAGGCTGTTCCTTAACACTCTGCCACTGGGCAAGGATTCTCTCCTGCTCCTCCGGCAGCCACGGCAGGTAGGCGAACGCCTCCTGATTTGCCGGCGCGTAGCGGCCGAGAGCACCGAGCAAAGCTTCGGTTTTCTTGCCATATTCCGCCTGCTGCTCCGCCGAGGCAAACCAGAGAAGAAACTGCACGGCCTCCTGCGTGCGGCCGCTTCCTCGAAGGACATAGCCGCCCTGTCCCGAGGAGGACTGCACGCTGCCGTCAAGCTTCCCGCCGCGCTGAGTCTCCGGTACGGGATACATCGCCCATTTCCCGGTGATTTCAGGCGCAGCAACCAGCAGGCGATTATATTCCACATAATCCGTAATGCCGAGCGGCATTTCTCCGCTGCGGAAACGGTTGTAGAAGTCATACGTCACCGGCAGGTCATAATCCGTAAAGAGGCGCGTATACTGCCGGAACACCTCGATTGCGGTCTGGTTCTCAAAGTTCGTTGCGGTACGATCGTCATTATAGTAGCCCTGTCCCTGCTGCCAGAGCATGGTCGCAAAGGTCGTCTCCGCAGAAGGAATGCCCACCTGCATATTTTTCCGCTGGATGGCGGGAATCAGCGCGTAGAGTTCTTCCCACGTCTGCGGGACTTCCAGCCCCAGTTCCTCAAAGATGTCCGTGCGGACGAACATCATGGGAAAGTTCTGCGTCAGCGGGACGCCATAGCAGCTTCCGTCGTAGTCATACGGCACAAACGCTTCGCTCTGGCACTGCGCTGCAAGCGCTGCCAGTCCATCCGCACCATCCAGAGGATACAGCGCACCGCGCATCGCCAGATTTACCACGTCCGTGTTCGCGGCATACAGCACCACATCCGGGCTGTTGCCCGCCAGAATTGCTTCCGTAATTCCCTGCTGCACCAGGCTGAAGCTGACCTTTTGCCCTGTCTGCGCCGTATAGGTGTTGTCCGCCATGTCCTTGATGACCTGCATCTGATCCCGTCCGACCGCGACCCAGACTGTCAACACGTCGCTGTCCTCCTCCGTCTTTTGGATGAAGGAATAGAACAGTGATTTCACCTCAAACCACAAATTCTGGAAGAAGCTTGCCGAGACCGCCGGATTCTCCGCACCGGGCGCGTCAAGCAGAATATAATCCAGATCCAATGGCTGATCGCTGATTGTCAGCATAAAGCTGGACAGCGCATCGATATTGCTCCTAAAATTGCTCAGGCGCACGGGAATCGTGTCCGGCTTTTCCAAGAACGACCCGATCTGGCTTTGAAGCGTTGTGATCGATGCCAGTTCTCCGCTTCGCGCCTCAGAAATGCCCTCCAGCAGAGCGCGCTGTTCCTCCAACCGTTCGCTGATTGCCTCCAGACGCGGCAAAAGATCCGGAATATCCCGCTCCAGTGCATACTCGCGGTTGCGATCCGGATTGACGCCGGTAATCATCATGATGCTGCGATACACATCCGTCAGGTCGGAAACAAGTGCGGTCAGCCCGACGATCGCCTCCGCTTCCGGCCCGGGCACGACCTCCATGCGCAGCGTATGCCGGCCTGCGCTCAGATAAACGGGAGCTTCCGAGCCGTCCTCGGCGCAGAGGGTGACCATCTGCCATCCACCGGAATAGGAAAATGCCAGATTTTCCGCCTCTGAAAACGGGATCTGGTCGTCAATGTAGATGCGGCGATTGACGGAAAGCCCGTTTTTATAATACTGCCGTGCTTTGAATTTCAGCGTATACAGTGCGGAGGTCGGAACGTCCAGCTCCCACTGTATCCATTGGCCGTCGGAATTGAAGTTCGCACCACCGGTGATATTAAGCAGCATATCTCTTGCACTGCAAGGCTGCACCAGTGCGTCACTTCGGTCATACTGTGCGCCGATGGAGGCCTCAGAGGAACACATCAGCTCCTCTGCCTGAAAAATCAGTGCTTCGCCCGTGTAGGCCTTTGCCGTCCGGTACTCGCCCTCCGCGCTGATCTGCGCATACGGGTGCGATTCGGGATAGGGCACAAATCGCAGGCCGCAGAGCACGAAATCCGTCCGCACGCCCTCCAGCCGCAGCAGCGCCTCTCCTGCATGCAGAGAAAAGCGCGTTGCCTCGTTTGTCACATTGTCCGTCGTCCGAAGCAGCACCCGGTGCGCCGCACGGGAGGTCTGCGTCTCTGCCCGAAGCTGGTCGCCGTTCACATCCGTGCGAATCGCGCCGTATTCCACCGGCCTTGCAAGCTCAATGGGGAACTGTGTCGAGCCTTCTGCCGACGTCAGCGTTGCGGCAAGCTGGATAAAGTCGCTCTGCGACTCCTTGGCACGGTAGACCACCTCCAGCGCATAATCGCCGGAGGCCGGAATCTGTATGCGATAGGTCACGGCATTCAAATCCTTGGTCCACAAAAGAGCCTCATCCTCTGTCAAAAGCGTACCTTCGACAGATTCCGGGCGAGCGGTCTCGATGGAATCTATCTCCGCCGCCTCCGCACCGCCTGCCAGAAGTACCGCAGCCAGAAGAAGGAGTCCCAGCTTCCGCCATACATTTCTCATAATTTTCCCTCAATTCAGCTTCCGGTTACACTCATGAATCAGTTGATCCAGAATATCATTGTTCAGCACATTCTCACTCAATAGCGTCACGATTCGCAGAGGCAGCTCGTTCACGCGTGCGGCACTTTCCGGACTATCGTCAAAAATTGGCAGACTGAGCATCTGCTCTTTTCCGGAACGCCGCAGAAAGTCCTTGATTTTCTCCAGCATCTCCCGTCCGGCCTCGGAGCTGTTAAGCTGACCGATGGTGGACCATCCGGTAATTTCCTTCTTCTTTCGGAAGGCCGGCGTCATATGCACCGTTGTGCGCAAACGGATATCCCTGCTGGACGCAGCGGCAAGAATTTCATAATCGCCCTCGGCCGCGTAAAAGCGCTTCAGCTCCGTGTCATAATAGGAAAAGCTCCTCGCGTCGAGGCGGAATGTCACTTCCCTGCTTTCCCCCGGCAGCAGTTCTACCTTGGCAAAATCGCGCAGCTCCTGCACAGGACGCAGCACCTCGCCCTTCGGGTTCCCGACGTAGAGCTGGACGACCTCGCTGCCGCGGCGCTTTCCGGTGTTGGTCAGCGTCAGCGTGATGGTCAGCGTATCCGCATCCGTAAGAGCGCTTTTCGATACACGCAAATCGGAATAAGTAAACTCCGTATAGCTCAGGCCATGGCCAAAGGGAAACAGCGGCTCGATCTGCTTGGTGTCATAATAGCGATAGCCGACAAACACTCCCTCGTGATAGTGTACCTTGCCTCCACGCCCGGGATAGTTCAGGTAGGCGGGTGTGTTTTCCAGTGCCTTGGGGAAGGTCATGGGCAGCTTGCCGCTGGGATTTGCAGCGCCGTAGAGCAGGTTGGCAAGTGCAGCGCCCATTGCCTGCCCTCCAAGGAAGCATTCCACGATTGCCTTCACGCGATCCTTCCACGGCATTTCCACAGGCGAACCGTTAGAGAGCACCACAACGGTGTTCGGCTGCACCTGTACCACCGCCTCCACAAGCTCGTTCATCGCCCTCGGGATCTCCAGATTCTTGCGGTCGCAGCCCTCTGCCTCGATGCCCTTGGGCAAGCCAACCATCACTACGGCGACCTGCGCCGCCCGTGCCGCAGCCTGCACCTGTGTCAGTTCTTCCCCTCGCCCCTCGACATAAGTGACCTCGCAGCGGCTGTGCTTTTTCAGCTCATCAAGCGGGATGTCCCAGCGGGTCGGATTGACCAATGCGCTTCCATCCATCTGGAAGCGTGGCTCGACGGCAAATTTGCCGAACACCGCGATTCGACAATCCGGAGAGAGCGGCAGAAGCTGATCGTCATTTTTCAGCAAAACCGTGCATTTTTCACACAGCTCCCGCACAAATTCATGGTGCTGCGGCTCGTCCCATACAGCATTCGGATCCTTGTTTTTCTCTGCGCGGAACACGGCCTTCAGCAGGCGTGCGCAGCAGGCGTCGATTTCTTCTTCGCTAAGCGTCCCGTCGGCAACCGCAGCAAGAATACGTTCGTCACTGACACCGTGGCTGCACGGCATTTCCAGATCCAGTCCGGCCTTCACCGCGCGCACGCGGTTGTTCACGCCGCTCCAGTCAGACATGACAAACCCTTCAAAGCCCCAATCCTCACGCAGTACGGTCTTGAGCAAATACTCATTTTCCGAACAGTAGCTGCCGTTCACCTGATTGAGTGCCGTCATTACCGACCAGGGCTTTGCCTCTTTGACCGGCTTTTCAAAGGCCGCAAGATAGATTTCCCGCAGGGTGCGTTCGTCGATCTTTTCATCAATGAATTCCCGATCGACCTCCTGACTGTTTGCTGCGAAATGCTTGATGCAGGTGCCGACGCCCTCGGCCTGCACTCCCTCAATATAGGCCGCAGCCATGCTTCCCGCAAGGCAGGGATCCTCGGAATAGTATTCAAAGCAGCGGCCGCACAGCGGCGTGCGGATAATGTTGATGGCCGGGCCAAGCAAAACGGAAATGCCGTTGGCCTTTGCCTCGATGCCAAGGTGGCTGCCTGCGCTGCGAATCGCCTCCCGATCCCATGAGGCGGCCATGCCCGGCCCGGAAACATAGGCCACCGACGGCCGGCTTTTGTTCCAGCCCATATGGTCGGAAATTCCCTCCTGCTTTCTCAGGCCGTAAGGACCGTCCGCAACCTCCATGGAGGGCACGCCGTACTGCGGGAAGGGCACCGTCTCCCAGAAATTCTTTCCGGAAAGAAAGGCGGCCTTTTCCGCAAGGGTCATACGGCTCAGGATTGCATCAATTTTATGTTTCATCGGCAAGGACCTCCAGTTCCGTCCGCAGTGCATTTTTGTCGCCGGAGGATGTTCCGACCGTAAAGCGGAACATTCCCGGCTCAAAGCGCCGTTCTCCCTTGGTATCATAGAAGCTCATCACATCGGCATCGAGCCGGAATTCCAGCGTTCTCTGCTCACCGGGCGCGAGATGCACCTTCTGAAAGCCCTTCAGCTCTCGCACCGGTCTGGAAATTGAGGCAGAAACATCACGCATATAGAGCTGCACGACCTCGCTGCCCGCTCGTTCGCCTGTATTCCGCAGCGTCACGCGGAGCAGCGCTGCCTCGTTTCGGTGAATCGCGGTGTGATCCAGCTTCAGGTCGGACAGGCAGAAGCTCGTATAGCTCAAGCCATATCCAAAGGGGTACAGAGGCTGATTTGAGCCATCGAGGTAACGCGAAAGGAAATGCTCCTGACTGTTTTCGTCCTCCAGCGGGCGTCCAGTCGGCAAATAATTATAATACAGCGGGATCTGGCCGACATCCATGGGAACCGACAAGGTCAACTTGCCGCTGGGATTCGCCTCACCGGTCAGCAGCCGTGCGGCCGCGCTGCCGGCTCTGCTGCCCAACTGATAGCATTGCAGGATCGCCGCGCAGTGCTCTGCGTACCAATTCAGCAGCAGCGGCCGGCCGTTTATCAAGCACAAAACCGTCGGCACGCCGGTTGCCTGTACACCTTCTGCCAGCTCCTGCTGCGCCTGCGGAACGGTAATGTGCATTCTGCAGCAGGACTCGCCGCTCATCACGTCGTTTTCACCCAGTGCCAGAATGACCACATCGGCGGCTTTCGCCAGTTCTACCGCGCGTTCCATACCGCCGTCCAGCGGTTCGTTTACGCCGCTGCCCGCTTCCACAGCAACCTCCCAGCCAAGCGCTTCAAAGCCTTGCCGGAGCGTGACCGTTTCCGCCTTGCGGGTGCTGAAGGCCCAACAGCCGCAGAGATCGGTGCTGTCGGCAAAGGGGCCGATCAGGGCAATTTTTTGTCCCTTGCGCAGCGGCAGACAGCCGTCGTTCTTCAAGAGAATCGCGCTGTTTTCCGCGACCTTCTGGCTGTACTCCAAATGTTCGGTGCTGAACACCATGTCGTCGATTTCGTCTTCCCGCAGGAAGCGGTAGGGATCGTCCATCAGGCCCAGCCGGTATTTAAGCGTGAGGACACGTGCCGCAGCGCGGTCGATCTTTTCCAGCAGCTCCGGGTGCTCACGAACGATCTCATCGCCGTACTGCTTGAAATAGGTGGTTGTCATTTCAATGTCAAGACCGGCGTCGAGCGATTTTTCCGCCGCTTCCTTCGGCGTAGCGGCAACGCCGTGCATCATCAGCTCCATCACGGCACTATAATCTGAGATCACAACGCCGTCGAAGCCAAGCTCACCGCGGAGGACGCCCTCCAGCAGCGGCTTGTTCGCAACGGCCGGCACGCCGTCAATCACGTTAAAAGCCGTCATCACCGAAGCCGCGCCCGCCGCTACGCCCGCGCGGAACGGCGGCAGATAGGTGTTATACATCGCCGTGCGGCTGAATTCGGCGGTGTTGTAATCTCTGCCGCCCTCAGCCGCGCCATATCCCAGATAGTGCTTCAGGCAGGCGGCTACGCTGCGGTTGTTTCCTCCGAGCGTTTTTCCCTGAAAGCCCTCAACAATGGCCTGTGCGATTTTTGCACCGAGATATGGATCCTCTCCGGCTCCCTCCGCGACGCGCCCCCAGCGCGGGTCGTGCGCAATGTCCACCATGGGTGAGAAGATATAATTGATTCCGCAGGCAGATGCCTCCCTTGCCGCAATGGCCGCCGCCCCGCGGATCAGCTCCGGATCAAAGCTGGATGACCATGCCAATGGAATCGGAAATACCGTTTCAAATCCATGAATCACATCCTGCGCAAACAGCAGAGGAATGCCGAGGCGCGACTCCTCCACAGCGATTTTCTGATAGCGGCGGATATTTTCTGCGAGCTTCTTTGGCTCGGCCACCTGAATCATGGAGCCGACCTGTCCGCTGCGAATCCAGCCCTCGACCGGCTCTGACTGCATGGTCGTTCCGATATAGACAATGTCCGCACCGACAGACTGCGTCATCTGTCCCAGCTTTTCCGCCAGCGTCATCTCCGCCAGCAGCTCCTGCACTGCCGCGCGGATTTCTGCGGCATTTTTCAGCCCGGTTCTGTATTTCATACCGGTTCCCTCCCTTAACGTTTTTTCTTTCGCAATACCAGCGCAATCACCGCACCCGCAGCCGCAAGCGCAGCCGCGATAATGCCAACGAGCACCGGGACGTTAAGTTCATTCGTGCTCGGCGTTTCTGCTTCCGGCTCTGTGGGCGTCGCCTGCGCAGTGCCGGGCGTACCGCTGAGCGTCAGCCAATCGACCCGTAAGCCGGTGTCGCCTTCCGCATACAGCGCGATCTCACCGTCGCGTGCCACCTGCGCGGAGAGCTTGACGGTTTTGAATTCGTCGGCTGCCTCCAGCGTCACGCGATATTCCTGCCCATCCAGCAGAAGATGGAGCTGTGTTTTTTCGGCAGCCATATAGGTAAGCTCCAGCGTTTCACCGCCGCGCACGCCGGTGAAGCGGACGGCGTTTCCCGCTCCCGTCAGATTTTCGATTGCTTTCCCCGCAGAAGCCTCCGGTACACTCACAATCTGCACATTTCCGGAAAGCTCGCCATACTCCGCCTCCAGCTTATCCATCAGCAGGAGCTTGTCGATCCGGATCGACCCGCCGGTGCAGACGATCTCCAGATTGCTGTCCTGCGCCAACACCAGCGGGATGCCATAAGCGCGGTAGGCCTCCGCAGCGGGCAGCGTAACTGTTCTTTTGGTTCTTCCGTCGGACCTCAGCTCCAACGACGGCGCATTCTCCGCGCGGTAGAACAGCACAAGCTGCTGCGTCATCACGCACTGAGAAAAGGAAAGACTTTTTCCCTCCGTCAGCAGAACTGCGGCGCCCTCGCTGGCCTCCGGGTCAGAGACATAGTCCTCTGCGGCATAGCCTGCATTCTCTGCCTCCGTTTCGCCGTCCACAGGATAGCGCAGCGACCAGTCCATAACGGCCGCAGGCGTCCCTTCCTCTTTGAAAAGGTTATAGCCGAAGTACAGCATTCCCTCAACAAAGGGATAGTTCTTCTTATAGAAGTCCACAGTGGCCTTCATAGCAACGCCTTTCGTCTCCCGGTCAAGCACCAGGCCGGCCATCTGTCCAGGCCACTGGCCGTGGTTATACTCCAGCGTATGGAAGCCGCATTCTACCACCAAGGGTGCACCGCCGGGATAGTCGGCAAGAAAGCAATCCATCATGTTCTTCAGGCGCGCAGCATTGATGATCTCGTCCGGATCTCCGTCTGCACCGGGGAGTGTTTTCCCGACAGGATAGGAGTAATTGTTGATAAAGTAGCCGTCTGCATTGGCAGAGGCGTAACTCGGCACATCGAAGGAACAGTCCCAGCCGTAAAACACACTCAGATACAGCTTCGCCTCTGTATTTCCGTATCCGGCGGTAGCCTCGCGCATCAGCCGCACAAATTCCTCAGCATAGGAAACCTGATTTGTCTTGCTCATCTCGGAATTCACGCCGCCAAGATTGGCCTGCACGGCGGGATCGTCCACGGGCATGTTCAGGGCATAGTATAAGACCGTTTCACGGTTTTCAGGGCGGCTGGTGAACTCGATCAGGCTTTCATACTGGCTCACGACCGAGGCCGCGTCCTGCTTGGTAAACGCGAAGGTACTGCCGTCATAGCTCTCAATGCGGACGCAGATCTTCATATCCAGCGCCTTGAGCTGATCGAACAGCAGTTGCTTATAGGTGTCGTCGTAGTCCTCCAGACCATAGATCGTGATCGCATTGAGGTGATAGATATTTTTGGCTCTGGTCAGCTCCGTTTTTAGCCACGCAGCATCGTCCGAGGTCTTTTCCAGCATAAAGGTCGCACCGCACAGATAGTTGTCGGTGCTCACCTGTTCTTCATAAGGGGTAAGCGTCGCTGCAAAGGTCTGTGCCGTGCATCCGAGTATCATCGTCATAGCAAGTACCAGTAATACAAGTTTCTTCATATTACCGCTCCTTTCTCCTTTTTCTGTATCCTCATTATAAGGAAAAATGATGGCTTCCACAATTCCCAGCAGTATTCTGTTCTTCTTAAAAAATGACCCAACTACGGGCGGTAGTTGGGTCAGGGTCATTTCAGCATAATGATCGATTTTCGGTACTGCGTTGGGGACATTCCGTTCATCTGCCGGAACAGGCGGTTGAAGGTCTTGACATTCGCAATTCCGACCCGTTCGCTGATTTCGGAGATGGACATTTGCGCGTTTGTCAGCAGCAGGTCGCGCGCTTTATTGATGCGGTAGGCGTTGAGATAATTCAAGAAGGTCTGCCCTGAGAACTTTTTGAAGAATCTTGCAAAGTAGCTGGCGCTGAAGCCGAACTCCCCCGCCACCTCCCGCAGCGTAAGCGGCTCCCGATAGTGCTGTTCAATATATAAGAAGAAATGATCCAGCTTCAGGAGCGTCTCTGCATTATCAGCCTCCGCGTTTGTGTACTTTTCCACATAATTGCAGAGATAAAACACCAGATCAAAGATCCGTGCCCGCACCGCAAGGTCCCATGCAAATACATCCGACCGGTTCAGCTCCTCAAGACGGCGCAGGATGGTGCAAACACACTCTCGGTTTTCTGCGCTCCATTGGCGGCTGGTCAACGGAAGGCTCAAGAGCTTATTATGCAGCTCCGTGCGGCTAACACCTTTAAAGTTGTCTCCCTTTTCAAACAGGCGGTAATCAAACAGGATCACAAGCCGTTCGTTGTTTTCGGCAGCCATATAAAGGTGATTACAACCGTCCGGAATGACGATCACATCGCCCTCCTGCAGCTCGTAGACGATGTTGTTGACTACCATCCTGACGCCGCCCTTTTTGCACATCACAACCTCGACTTCGCGGTGCCAGTGCGAGGGCACATAACTGCCGGCACAGTCGTAGAATAGGCGATACGGGATCGACTGCTCCTTTTCATGCAGTTGGAAACTGGAATTCTCCATGGCCCACAGTCCTTTCTTATCAGTATCATAAACGATTTTCCGACAATTTGCAACTGCTTTTCTCCAAAAACCAAGTTCTGACCGCGAATGAGAACACACGCAAATCTACCACTCGCAAAGTAATTCCCGCGCAAAAATGCAGCCGCCGGATACGGAACGACCGTATCCGGCGGCTGTTTGCTTTTTATGCGTACTTTTCAATGATTTTCTGCATGGCCTCAAACTGCTGCTCCATATCGTGCACGAGCTTGAACTGCGTGCGGCAGCGGTCGAGGTTCTGCTCCGGGTAGCTGATGTGGAAATACCGGTCGCCGTCGAGGTAGTCCGTCAGAAAACGGATGCCGCATTCGAGCGTCATCAGCCGCGCGCCCCACGGAAGGTACGCAAGCTCCGTCTCCGTCAAGCCGCCCTGCGCACCGGCGATGAAGTTTTTTGCATAGATTTCGTATAACTCAATATCAAAGTTGACCTTTGACAGGTCTTTCTCATCCTCTGCGTTGTGGTTCGCGCCGAAGCGGATGGAATCGCCGAAGTCGTTGATGGACAGGCCCGGCATGGTCGTGTCGAGGTCGATGACGCAGATACCCTCGCCTGTTTTGCGGTCAATGAGAATATTGTTGAGCTTTGTGTCGTTATGCGTTACGCGCAGCGGCAGCTTGCCCTCTCGCAGCGCCTGAAGCGCGACCGAGCAGTCGGCTTCCCGATCAAGGACAAACTGAATTTCAGCCGCGACGCTCGCCGCGCGCTGCATCCGGTCGGCCTCGCGTGCCGCCAGGAACTTGCGGAACCGATCCTCCGTGTCGTGGAAATGCGCAATCGGCTCGTGCAGCGTCTCGGCGGGAAAATCACGCAGCCGGTACTGAAAATGCCCA
>ERZ779840.1656-NODE-1656-length-20755-cov-4.766570_pt1 | contig 20755 bp, 45 predicted proteins | sample MGYA00511561_ERZ779840 | MGnify/ENA primary metagenome ERZ779840 (study PRJEB29588, sample SAMEA2162036) | human gut metagenome | biome: human gut; feature: human-associated habitat; material: faeces | place: Denmark | collected 2008/2010 ...
AGAGACTGTAAAAAGTCTCTTTTTTCGTGTCTGCTTATCTTTTTGCTACAGCCTTATATAGCCGTTTTACTTCTTAGCCTTGTTTTTTATATCCTTGCATATAATAATCGTTGTATAGCCGCTATTTGTTCTTTGACCGCCGTTGTTTTAAAAACTTATAACGAGTTTTTATAATCTTGATGCCGCCTCTATTTTCTGTATATACAATCTTTTTTAATCCAGGCGTGTAAATATAGCCGCCTTTTTTGCTTCCGCTCCTGCTGCCCATCAAATCACCTCTTTTTTAGTCGTTCGCTCATCTGCTGCCAGTAGCTTGACTTATAAACAATGTCTACATCTATATCAACATCAATTTGAGAACCGAAAACAACAACTTGCTTCGGTTCTAATCGCCTGCACATTTCTTTAAATCCTTTTCTGTAACATTCTTTCCCATCCTCAGAAAAGCATCCGTTTGTCGATACCGCAAGCGTGGAGTGCATCGGTAAACCATCAAAGCAATAGTCATATGTTTTTTCACTCCCCCAGCCGACAACCGGAACGATTTTTAAACCGGCTCGGCTTAAACAATAGCTTAATGCCCGACTTCTGTATATCTGCCATATTTGCAAAGCAAGTGGCATATCATCATAGAAAGTAAAGTCGGGACCACATACATATTTAAAGTTTTTCAGTATATCCATGTATTTACTTGGATTGTTCCAAAGTCGCTCAAACCGTACATCATCTATAAAAAAATGGCAAGCACAATTTTTCGGATGCTTTTCTTTACTTGCAAGATTGAACGGTACCGGCTCAACATTCTCTAAATTTGCGTAAATAGATTGCAACTGAGGAAATCCATATTTCTCGGTCAGCTCTGCTCCTGCAATGTATCTTTCACGCAATACATCTTCTTTCGTATTTACAATTATAAAATCATTTTCGGGACTGCTCATGCTATCACCTCACTTTCGGCAGTTTGCACATTCATACGCACATACTGTCATTTATATATTGTGCAAAATTTACAAGACAAGCATTTTAAACTTATCTTGTAATTCTATAATACCACATTTGACAAGTATTTACAATATCGAATTTTGTTTTTGTAAAATATCCATAAGCTGACCGGCTGACATGAGCGTATATTTTTGCCTTCGCTTTAACTGTATTCTGTCTGTATATTCATAACCGGTATAGATTTCCACTCCCTGCATCATTTCAGATATTGCGTAAACTCTACAACTTTTGCTATACTCTGATATATCAAGTTTAAGACTTTCTATCAAGTCCTCACACTCATACGATATTTGTACGCCTTTTATTTCTGCTATTGCCATACTAAAACTCCTTTTTATTTGTTAGTATAGCAGTTTTCCTCTTTACTGGCAATTCCTTTACTTATCATCAATGCTGTCGTTAAATAGTCACTGTATCGTATCTCAGATATAAGTTTTTCTATTGTCATATCGGGATTTGTCTTTTGTATCTGCTTTAATAATTCCTTTATCATGCCACACTCCTTGTTAATGTTATCATCAAATCGTCAAGTAAATATATCAAATCTGCACCATACAGGCTTATCCAGTCAGCCAAATATTCCTCTTGCTGAATAGGCATATATATGTTATAGCTGAAACAAAAACAATGGCATAATTCATGAGCCATTATTTTGCGTAAATAGCCGTTTTTTACATTATCTGATACATATACTGTCTTGTCGTTAAAATCGGTCACAGCAAGGCTAATAGAGCCGTCAGAACGCATAAGTTTATTACTGTCACTTGGCACAAATACAATTTGCCATATTGTATTATTTATTGTAAACATAAAATCACCTCACAAACATTGATTTTATTATTTAAAAACAGGCTACAGATATTGCTATCTATAGCCCTAGATTGTCAGAAAATATTATTCTCAAATCTTAGAAACAAGCGTACTAAGTTGTGTTCTTAAAAGATTTTTCTCCTCTGCGGTCATGTCACCAAGCAAGTGTGTAATGTCTGTTGACAACTCTTTCATGTAGCCGTCAAGGGATTTCATCTTATGCTCTTTATCTTCCTGAGTGTTCCCTTTGTGTAACTCTTTTGTTTCTGTATAGTTACGCTTTGCCCTGTCATAGTTGCTTTCAGAGTAGTTTCTTGACATATTATCGTTGCCACCCATATTGCTTGACGGCTCACTGTAATACATCTTTCCTCTATCATCCCTATCCATGTCCCTCATACGCTCTCTTTCGTCGTATTCAGGGTACATATGATAATATGGCGGTTCTTCATATCCTCTGCGTGTTCCACGACCTTTAGGGGCGAATCTGCCGTTTGCATAGCGGTAAGCGTCATAAAATCTTCTGCCACCTTCTTCACCGTACTCAGCTTTGAGAGTTCTAAGTAGTTCCTTGTCGTACTCTTCTGCTTCTTTCATGCTTTTAACAATGACAGCTTTGTATTCTGCTTCGTTTAAGTCTTTTATCATATCTACGACTTGCCCCATCTCACAAGTATCAATATTTTCAACACCTTTGTCAAATTCACATAATGCTTTTTCTGTTAAGCATTCAATCATTTTATGCATTCTTTCAATGTGCATTTTCTTTCACCTCCTAACCTATTCTGTTTACTGTAATGTTAGCATTTGAAACACTGATAGCCTGTGTAGATGTATTTTTGACAGAAATTGCCTGGCAGCATCCGCAAGAAAGCCATACATCCGTAGACGTAGCAACATTGTTAAATGCTTCTGTCGCTGTTGGCGTTGAAATTGCAAGTGTTGATAAATCCGGTTCACCATCTATTGCAATCGCAAGGGATATAGCCCCTGCCGTACCGCCATCAGGAACTGCAATATTTCCGTTAAATTCTACCCTGTACTTTGCACGGCAATTATTTGTCGCACCCTTAACATTGATTAAGCCGCTTCCTGTTCTGTGGGTAATACATCCTTTATTGCAAGTTGAAGTCGGTGTATCTGTAAATAATACATTTCCGTTTGTAGCTACATTCTGTACGGCTACATTACTAAATTCAGCCATTTTATTTACCTCTCTTTCATAAAAATAAGGGCAAACATTATAGCCTGCCCTTTGTGTTTGTAAGTAATACTGCATAGCAGACATAATCGAGTTAAACTCAATTAAGATACTCAATTATTTAATTGTTTAGCATCCGCATCCTGTATTACATCCGCATCCATAATACACATTTGGATTAGGAACTGTGTATGCCGGGATCGGGGCAGGATTTACAGCATTTATAATCTGCTGTGTCTGAGCCGCCATCTGAGTTGTAAGTAGCGCGCTCTGTCTATCCTGTGAAGCTGCTCTGCGAAGGTCGTTATTTTCTGCCTGTAAGCTAGAGATTTTTTCATTGCAGAGATAATCAAGAATAGCGCGTGTTCCTGCCTGCTGGCTGTCAATAATATCTCTTGTATTATTGTTCATTGTGTTCTGTAAAGCACAGGTGTTGGTTGCCATATTGTAGTTTACACCCTGTATAGCTTCTCTTGTATCACAGCAGCAGTTTGCAATTTGCGTCTGTAATGCGTTTGTATTCTGCATATTAGCGACTGTATCAGCGTTAATAGCCTGCTGGATGCCATAGCCAGTCTGCATGATATTTGTGTTAATACCATTAAAGCCAGTAAGCATACTGTTGTTCATAGCATAGAAACCGTCACAAAGTCCGTTAGAAATGCCATCAAGTTTTGAAACAACAGTCTGATTATCAAAGCCACGCTGAATAGCACTGTCTGTATAAGCGGCGGCAGTAGAACCCATTCCATTACCGTTACCCCAGCCGTTGTTACCAAAACCACCCCAGCCGAAAATAAGAAGAATGACAATCCACCATGCACCGTCTCCCCACATACCATCATTGTTTCTGTTATTGCCTGTTACTGCCGCAATATCGGCAAGGCTAACTCCGTTGTTAAACATATTAGTTTACCTCCATTTGATTTATTTACAAAATAGGGAACTGGTTTTTATTGTCCGGACAAAACCCTAATATGTACTATTTTTGAATTTGTTTTTGAATTTCCTGTATATTCAATCCCTGTTCATTCATAAAATTACCAAGAATTTGCTGTGCTCCATTCATGTCGCCACTGTTTATTTTCTGCAACATATTTTTTGCCATTGGATTTCCTTGATTTGCCGCTTGCTCTAATGTTTTCATAGCGGCTTCTTTTGGATTTTTTATATTTTTAATCTGATTTAACATCTGCATAATCTGATTATTCATTTACACCGCCCTCCTTTTTTAAAGTCGAAGTTTTCCTTTGAGAAGTAGCACTTTTACACATTTTGTTTTCTAACTCGTCAAATTTATTAAAAATCTCATCAAACTTCTGCATAAATACCGCTGTGCTTTCGTCTGATAGGTCAATTTTCAAGTTTTCGATATTTTCTGTATTATTTATGCCTTGACTGTTTTTAGACTCTGTATAAGGCTTATACACGACTGTTTTTATTGAGCCGTCTGCACCCCATTGTTTTGCATAAATTTCCGTCAAGTCTTGTTTAGGAAAAAATGCAACTGAGCCGTCCATAGGTACATCATTAGCTGCAATTTGTTCAACTGCTGCCACCATTCTGCCATTTATCCCTGCTTGTATCTGTAAATTCTGCTGTTGTGGTACTTGTTGAACTGGCTGTTGCGGTAACTGCTGCTCTTGAAATCTTTGCATCGGGTTGTACGGATACGCATTATAACCCGGAGTATAAGTCATTTGCTGTTGATAAGGATTGTTTATCATGTTCTCTCTCCTCTAATACATCCTCAATAACGCTAAACAATATTGTTTGAGTTACTAAGTCTAATTTTTGTATTTGTTCCCGTGAGAGTAATCGCTCTCTTAAATCTTCATCGTACAATTCAATCACTCTCCTTTTCGTAATTTTATTTTCACACAAAAAAAGCCGCTTAAAGCGACAGAAAAACGACAGTTTAACGACCAAAAAGCGACATTTAAATTTTATTTAGTTGTAAAAGTACGATAAATACGGCATTAGCACTAACATACTGCCGTAGGCATGGCGTGTAGTATGTGCTAAAAATTCTTTAATTGTATTTCAATATCTCCATTGACAATTATTATCTTGTCAATTATACTTTTAAGTATCATATTTTTATTTCTTTTGTCGATGTTGTCCCAAACATCGGCAATTTTTTTGATGTTCTCATAAGCAACACTTTTCTTTTTATTTGCTTCTTTACTTGATAATTCAGTTTCAAGTTGTTCTTTTAAACTGCTGATAGTATCATCTGACTGTTTTATCATATCCAAAACATCGTCATTTCCATCTGCATAAAGATTAAAAAGCCTTTTGCGGCGGTTTTCTTCTTTCTTAATTTGTGACTGTATTATCTCAATTTTGCTTTGCTTTGCGACTGGCTTTTGCGATGATAAATTTAAAGATATTTTCATTATCTCAGCTTCGACTTGCTTTTCAATGTTGGCAGCCCATTCTATTGAATTATCGCAATCTTTATTATAATTCGGCAAATAAAATAAATCTTTGTTTCGTGAGCAACAGTAAATTTTTTTAGGTGCATCAGATTCACTTCCCCATTTTTGATAACGCATTTTACAGCCACACACACCGCAATAGCATAAACCTGTCAATAAATTTGGTTCTTTGTTAAGGCTAACTGTTTTCTTTTTTCTTCTGTTTTTTCTTACTTCCTGTGCAAGCTGAAATCTATCTTTATCAAAAATAGGCTCATGCAAACCTTGATATAAATTGCCTTTATATGGTATCATGCCGACATTCACTGGACTTGTCAAAATCATTTTAACAGTATGCTCATGTTTGAAATTAAGCATTTTTTTGATTGCAGCATCCGAATAGCCGTCAATAAACAAATCTAATGCTTGATTTGCTTGCTTTTTTCTTTCGGGAATGGCTACTAAAATTCCTTTTTCCTTATCATAGTTATAACAATAAGGAGTGTTGCCACCGCCCATCCAGTACCCTTGCTTCACTCTTTCCAACATACCGCCACGCATACGCAACATCATTGTGTTTTTATCAAGCTGTGCAAAAACTGCCATCATCTGAGTATATGCTTGTTCCATCGGACTGTCGTAGCTTATACTGTCATGCACGCATTTAAACAAGATGTTATTTGCTTGAAACACTCGTTCAATGATATATATTCCGTCAACCATGCTTCGTGACAATCTATCTAATTTAAAAGTAACTACACATTTTATCCTTTTTGCAACACAATCACTAATAAGCCTTTGTAACTCAGGTCTATCCATGTTTGCTCCTGTGTAGCCATCATCAATGTAGTAATCTGTAATTATATACTCATTTTTCTTACAGTAATTCTCAATGTCTCTTTTTTGACTTTCAAGACCATTGCCCTCTTCTGCCTGCTTTTCTGTTGATACTCTCATATACGCAACACATTCCATCGCTTAATCCCCCTTTATATAAAAAGAATGTGCCGCATTTATCGCACTTTACGACACATTCTAACCTCTTTTTGCTATAATGTCAATCAAGGCATGATGATATGACTTTCACAACATCAGCAGAAAGTTTTATATCTTCTGCTTTTACTTCTTTACCATCAACAGTTATCTTTACCATTTAAGCCCTCCAGTTTGCCAATCTTGTTTTTAATTTTTATTACTTTTCTATTAACAGTACGCTCGCATATCATTATATGTTCTGCAATTTCGATTATGCTTTTTCCTCTTGAAAGTAATTTGAATATATCTTCTTCTTCCTCTGTAAAATTGGCGTATTTTAAAATAAAATCAAGCTCCGGCTTAGTCAGTTCTGAAAACTTCATAAGCCATTTCTCCTATATTTCTACTTTTGGTACTGCATCAAGCAAACAATCTTTACACAGCTGCTCTCCGTCATATCCGTACAATTCTTCTACATCTTCCCCACAACAATCACATATAAGTTGAGGTATATTATGTTTCGGGCAACTATCCCCAAGGCAACCTATTTCGTTGGGGCAGTCAACGCATTCACTTTCAAATTTTATCATCTTGCTTACCTCCAAATAATAGATTGTTATTCCTTTTCCATACATCTGTATTTCTAAATTTAGGTAAACAGCTTACAGCTTTTGTTGCACACTTTACGCACAACTTCCCGTCTCTATCAAGGAGGTTTCCACAGCGATAGCAAAGTCCGTAAGCTGGTCTTTCACTTCTTGTTATGCCTACTTTTTCTTGCTGTTTTCGTATTTCTCTGCCTTTCTTGCGTCTTTTCTCGAGACATTCTTCACAATGTATATGTCCCTCTGCACGCTGTCTTATTTTACACATTACGCAAAGATTTTGCTCATCATAACGCTGTCTTGCTTTTTGATAAACTTGTTTATTGTACGCTTCTTTGCTACCAGCTGTTTTTATTGCACATTTAGCATTTATTTTTTCAGCATACGCTAAACACTCAGGGCAAGTTTTTTCACTGCCAAACAATTTGTTTTTGCCACATTTCGGGCATAGTCCCAACGTTTTGAAAAACTCTCTATCTTCTCGATATTTATTCTTCTTTTTTTCGGTACATTCCTTACACAAAGTTTTATTTGGCATTGCAGGCTTACCACAATTAGTACATAAGCCATGTTCTTTTCTTTGACGATAACGCTCTTTAAGCCACTTCTTTTTATTTTCGCTATACATAATTTTATGGAGTAAAACCGGTTTTTACTGTGCACAAAACTCTTACTCCTTTCTTAGTTAGTCTACAATCTCATACTTATCTTCGTGAAATTCTCTATCTTCTTCATTAGAATAGGCTCTTTTACAATCTGTACAAAATTCTAAATGTATCTCTATATCTGTGCTGTTCTCATATTTACATCCTTTGCAATCATTCATTGTATAATCACCTCGCTAAATTCTTATTTTTTAACTGCTCGTTATTCCTACTTACCACCTGCCTTTACGATTTCGATTGATATTCCCAATCATCAGGAACGCCATCACGCATATTCCATCCCATATCTTCAACAGTGCAATGATGATATGGAAAGTACACCGCCTTAATCACTCTTCTGTAAAGTTTTCCACCATATCCTATACGCTCTACCGTTGCCAAAACTTCATCCGAGCATTTTCCAACATCGCATTTTGGCACTGTATTTTTATTCCATTGAGCCATTTTCTCCACCTCTCAATTCTTTCAGCTTTTCTTCTGCTGCGGATTGTGCTAATTCCATACCGGCAAGGCATCCGTTAGCATATGCATTCTCGTAACATCTATCTATAGCTAAATAAAATTCATCGCAAAACAATTCTGTAAGAGGACATTCTGAACACTTATAATTCTCGTGGTAGCATGTAGACTTTATATGAACACATTCTCTATATCCTGTCGTGTCATCTTTTGCCGGTAACTTAACAAGTCTACCCTGTTCCTCTAACTGCTGATACTCTTTGGATTTTTCAAACCACTCAGCTAACTGCTCATGGTCTTTTGCGACTTTAATGCAAGCTTTATTCATAGGATTATCACTCTCAAAAAAGCTCGCACGATATTTATATTCTTCTGCTTTTTCTTTTGTATGTTCTATAAATTCATCAATGTTCATTGCTGCTCCTTTCTTCTCATGACTAACTCAAAATCTGTCTCTGGATATGTGATAGAATATTCTTCTTTTCCCACCATTTTTCCCATAAACCATTCAAATACAGAAGCTATTGCACTATCCGTTATATCCGTTTTCTGCCCTATCCACATGTGTTTATCTGTATCTTGCGTTCCATAATAAATTCTGTTGGTAATAGGACTTACTCCTGTTCCTTTCTTTTTAGCCATATAATCTCCTTTCTAAAACGGACACTCTTTTTCTTTGTGTTTAGCAAATAATCTCTTTATCCACTTAGGCAACATACATTTCCAAACTGGAACATTAAAATATCCATTTTTATCAAATAAGCACCCGCAATCATCACATTCTCCCTCATAGCTTCTGGTTTCCCAACCACAAGGGCAATTCTCGCAATCATTATCATACCAACAGCTAACTTCTGTGTAGTGTTCCCACTTATCAGAATTTTCAATAGGCTTTGAATAGCCGATTGTTGTAATTCTTACATTTCCAAATCGTTTGTCTATTTCAATATCTTTATGTACTTTGAATAATTTCATTTTTACTCTCCTATTTCAATAATTTCCTTGCATTCAACAACTTCAAAATCTCTATCCCAAGAAGAGCAACCACTTTCAGCCTGTTTTGCTGTTCTGTATGTTTTAATTGCCGTATCTTTCAATTCATCAACTTTGACAAAATGAAATAATTCTCTTGATAAACCGCACCATATTTCAGTACGATTTCGTCTCATAACGACATATCTTGTCCTTTCTATTCTCAAAACGGACATTCATCTCCTTTCCTTAAACTCATTATTTAATGCCAAATTCTTTTTTATATTTCTCAGGCATAGGAACACTGTTTCTAACTTCCATTTTGCCTGTTTTCTCGTTTTTTTTTATCTTCAAGTGATAAAGATATAGTCCTTTTATTTTCACTTGCTATTTGAGCCGATGCAGAATTTGTATTTACCATTTCTATAAGTTTCCTTACATTCTCAGGCATTTTATTCAACTCTGTTGCTCGCTTGACCTCTGTTCTATATGTCTTTATAAAATTACTGCTCACAACATTTTCATTAAATTCACTATCGCAAGCCCAAATCTTTAACTGCTGTGGTGTTCCGACGGTTTTTTGCACTACTGTCGGCAACTTTGCAAACTCCTGTTCAGAATTGTAGCCACAATTTCTTAACGCTTTTCTGACTATCGACCACGCTTCTAGCTCGTTCAACTCAGATGGTTGTGTCAAAGCCTGCAATATTTCTATAAGTTGCCCCGGTGCAGGCGCAAAACCACTTGTGTTAGTAGTCATGTATGCTTTAAATGCCGCCATGACAACATTATTATCATACTCGCTTAAACACATGAACCACGCATTTACCGCCGCTTCTCTGCTGGGGGGATTGTAATTAGGATATACAGCCTGCATCATAGCAAGTAATTGTCTTACTTCTTTTTCTGTCATAAGCTACAACCCCCAACCGCCTAAAAATTCTTTTGTGCTGTCTTTCTGTTTAATTTGCTGATTCAAATAACTTTCAAATTTACTACCAAACAAAGTGTCGGGTCGCAAATACAATTCAAATTTAGTCCCTTGCCATTCGGCAGACTTCTTATCAATCACTGTCATGAAATCAGAAACTGTATAACCATCAGCAAATCTCGCCGTTATATGCTTTCTAGTGTTTGCTGTGTTACATCTGTAATGCGTGCCGCACTTTTTATTCAGATAAGTAACAATTTTCTTTATGTCCTCTCCTGTGATGTTCTTTTTATTATTTACAGTATCAGTTTCAGCAACAGAATCAGAAACAGTATCAGATACAGATACAGATACAGATGCTTCTATGGGGTATCTGACTAGCTCTTTATTACCATTCTTCACACTTTCTGCAACACTTAAAACATAATTTCTAAATTTTTCACATTTTATGTACTTCGCCGCTGATATAACTCCTGTGATAGTTTTTGCTGAACTGCTCCAATTATATTTATACCAATTCAGAATCAGCACTTCTTTTGTGCTTTCATTAAATTTGATAACATTATGTATTTCATCAAACCTTTTTAATAATCTCAGACAAGTATCTTTGTTATATCCTGTATCTTCACTCATACTCTTGTAACTTATTTCATAGCATCCACATAAGTTTGTCTGCGGATTTGTTAAAAGATACAAGTAAAAATATTTATCTTCGGGGGTGAACTCGTCTATCACCTTATTATCACTCCAAAACGAAAGCCTTACATTTCTGTAAATCGCCATAATCACCACTTCCTTTTTCTCTTATGTTTCTTCTCCTGTAAATAAATGCCGTACTTTTTCGGAGATGTATATTTCGTCAAATCTACATTAGTAGGCATTATGTTATATTCGCTTTTAATAAGTGTTTCAGGAAATCTCCCTTTCATTCAATCACCCTCTCTGTAAATATACTCATTATGCTCAATCATTTCTGTAATAACATTCGCCAAATCAACCCAACTGCAATACTTCTTTGTGTCCTGCATATCTTCATCGTAATACTCATATTCAATCAACTTCTGTGAAGTAGCCGTACACATTCCATGTATATAGCAAGGCTTTTTAACTGGTGAACCAAAACCGCCTGTTCCGTATTCGTTTTTCAAAAACGCAACTTTTTCTCTCAAATTATGATTTTCAAGAAAATACTCTTTTATCCTTTTCGTCCCACCTCGAACCCTTGTACCGCATAAAGCAAGTGCTTTCAAAGGATTAAACTCTTTCACTTTGTTCTTATCTTCTAAGAAGTCGAATATATCCATCTGTCCGCTACAAGAATAATTGTCAAAATTCATACTTTTTCTACCAAAAGGAAACCTCAGTTTTATGTCGCGACAACCTATTCCTTTCTTTGATTTTTTAGCTTAATTTCAAAGCCTTTTTCATAGCGTCAGCCATATCACAGATGCCCTTAATATAGCCAATAGTAATTTCCTTGTAGTTACTGTCACATTCGACAAGATTGTCATCCACAAAATCGGTTACTATTTCGTCAATAAGTCTTACCGCATTGTGGTTTATGTTTGCTTCGCATCAGGATATTTCTCTTTGTCAACCTCGCTCATAAACATTTCAAGAGGTCTATTCCAAATATGTCCTTCACAACCGTACACCACTGAAATTTCTGTAGTTTCTGTGTGTCTGCAAATCCCAATGATATTAACTATTTTGCCCTGCTTAAAATGTCTATATTTTTCACCTGTCTGTGGAATAGGTCGGTCAAAGTTGTAAGCACTATCACAAAAGCCTTTAAAATGTCTTGTTAATAACGCAAGGTCACAATTTTCTTCTAACTCTCCATCAGCTTCAAATTCCTCACTTTCTTCAATATGTAACTGCTGCATGACATCGTCATATTTAGTTTTAATAAGACATAATCTGCGTTCAATATCTTCCAAGCCCTCTATATCGCTATTTTCAACTAAATAGCCACTAAATCTAAATATCTTTGCCATATCATTCCTCGCTTTCTGGCTTGTCACGCCACTCAAATTCTATTACCCACACCCACGGATTAGCATCCCAACCGTAGCGGTCAGTGTCGGATTTCTTGATGGTGCTGTTCCACAATTTCCTACCAAACAACTCTCCCATAGTCATGTCGCAATATTTAATACTGCTCGTACATGGGCCATCTAAATCGCAAGCATGTCCATCTGCTGATACTCTGGTTAAGCATGGCGGTTTAAATCTAAATCCTTCATCCCACACTCCATCCTCTGTAATTTCCTGCAACCGCTCCACCCTCACATCCGTAACCTTAAGCCAAATACGTGCCGCTTCTTTCGGCATGTGAATGGATGGGTGCCACTTCGCGTCTCCACTTATTTCATCTGTTGCCCGATACATGTAGCAACCACAAGTTTTATCCAAAACGCTTTTCTTTGGCTCTTTGGGGCAATTTCCTCTTTCGTCTCCATCACAGTTCCAACATTCAAAACGCTCCCATGTTTCCCGAACGTAAAGAATATCTCCCGGTTGATACGGCGGCTTTATACATTGTGCTCCATAACGTGCTGTAGGCTGTGGCTTTACAACTCTCCTAGTACAGCTCTTTCTCCCATCCAGAATTGCTCGAACCATCTCTGTATTAAACAATATTGGTTTCATACTCATTCGTCGTTCCTCCCTAATAACTCTGGGTTGTCAAAGATGTTGCCGATAACTTCATATTCAGTATCATATTCAAGCCTGTGCTTATAATATTTTTCATTAGGAATTGTACATATAATTTCAAAATCTCTAAATGTTATGAGTACATTCACCTTGCTATTATTTATTTTTACAATATCATTCTCCCAAATAAGATCACCTTTCTTATCATTCAAGCCTGTGCATCGGCAGATTGTATCTGGTCGCACTTCAAAAATTCCATTTTCCTCTGTAAAATCCTCAAAACAATCATATTTTGCTTTATCCGGGCATAAAATGTATGGAATACTTTGACCTAATCTAAAGAACGCATTTGTAATTAGATTGCCAACAATCCATTCTCCATTGTAAATCCTCTTTGCCTTGAACAAATATCTATCTTCCATCGAAATCACCTCACCATCAAAACTATGTTTCCTTCGTAGCCGTCCTGATACTTATGTGCTCTTGCGTACACTTCCTGTATCTTTCTGCTACCATATTCTTTTTTATCTTTAAGATACTTTCCAGTTCGTATATCACGCACTGAAATCTTAGTATCTACCGCAAGTAGCTTAAATTCGTCTACCGTCATATCTAATCTCCTTATGCTCCCATATTTGAAATCAAGACAGCCTGTTCCTTGCTAATATCAATCTTTTTAATAGATAAATTTTTAGCTTTTTTAAAGTCTCGAGAACTCCATCTTGCTCTTCGCTCAGCGTGCAAATTATCCTCTGCAATTACAATCATTTCAATATCCTCGCACCAACTGATTTTGTCTGTTCTGCTCACTAAATATACATTCATGTTATCACCTCACTCTAAATTCAAATAACACATTATGCCGCAGTCAGGAAAAATTTCAGTGTTCATATTCCCTCGTTTCGGGTCTAATTCATCAAGAAATATAGGTTTGCCATCACTGTCTTTCAGTATTGAATAACCAACTTCTCTTTCCAACTTGGCTCTGCTTTCAAATACATCGGGGAAATCCTTGCGGATGTTATTCCAGTAACCCATGCCACCTTTTACACATCCAATACAATTATTGTTTGGATAACCCATTTCGTACATTTTCGGTCGTGCAAAATCAAAAGTTCTTTCAAACAATCCGTGTACCTCTTCTTTTGATAATTGCTTATCAATAAGTGGAAATTCATGTTGTGCCTGTGGGTTAGCTTCGATTGTTCTCTCTGCTCGATTTTTCTCTTTCAAATCAAATCCCCACACATAAGTTAAATCACACTCTTTGTGCTGTTCTTCCCACTCTTTTCTCACTCGTTTCTTCAACCAGTTCGTGCAAGGTGCAAATCCATTTGCCGGATTTCTAAAACCACCAAACACTCTTACACAATCTTCAACACTCCTATATTCCTTACTGCTCAAAACCTGTATTTCTTTTCCGATTGCTTTCTCACAATCTTTAATAAATCTAATGCTGTCGTTATGTTGGTCTGATATATCAATATAAATCCATTCGTCTATATCTCCTGCTAAATATCCAGCCATAAAACTTGATATTCCTGCACTTATCCAACATACATTTAGCTTTTTAGTCATAACACCTTGCTCTTTTGCTCTTTCAAACTCAGCCATAGCACCTTTTTTCTTCTCAATTTTGTTCCTTTGCAATCGTTCCCGACGCATAGCCGCACGCCTTGCACTCATTTGTAGTTCAACTCCTTAATCTTTTAACTCGTCTAATCTTCCTGACAACACTAATGCAGTAGCTTCTATCACTATTGACATAAGCGTCATATCAAGTTCATCCCAACTTATATCATTCTTTGTTTCTCTTCTCTGACCGGCAGTCTTCTGCGTTGTCATTTTGATAAGGTCAAAAACATACTCTTTTAAAGCCGGTATATTTTCTTTCTGACCTTTATCCATGCTTCTCCAAGCATTTCCATAGCCTTAATTGCCTTTTCTTTGGTGGAATATATACCTAACGCAAAGCCCTTGTGTTCTCCGGCTGGCTGTATTAAAACAGCGTGTGTTCCTTTTGGGTCGATAAAAACAATGCTCTGTTCGTATGGATAATCAATTTTTCCATTCTGTGATATAACTCTCATATTCTTACTCCTTTCATAAAACCTCAATTTCCACAACAACTCTCGGATTTTCTTTGTCAACCTCTGTGTGAAAAACACTGTCAAGAACATCATCCCAGCCATCATTTCTAATGACTTTCGCTATCTGTAAAGCGTCTAAAAATGACTTTTCAATCGCACTGTACAGATTGCTTCTGTCGTGCCTTTTGTCTGCTGTATAGATGTGATAAGTACATCTGATAGGCTTATCAATATGCACCGATGGCAAGCACTTTTTTATTGCTTTTAAGCAAGTTCTGTCATTTGAAGTCTTGACAGAATTTGTATATCTTTTCGTGCGTGGGTTGTACAATCTCGCACCCAGCAATTCATTTAAACCTTTTAAAGGGAATGTATTGTTTTTCTTATCAATCATAACTTTGTATATCATTATTTCTTTTCCTCTTTCTGTGCTTTCTCTTTTTCTTCTTTCTCAGCTTCTTCAAGTAATGCAGTCATCTGACTTGCTGTCTTTGGCTGTTCAAACCAATCTGAAACCGTTGTTTCTTTCTGTGCCAAACCGTTGAAAATACCGATATACTCTGTCAGTTCATCTTCACTGATACTCTCGACAGTGTGGTCTAATCTCTTTTCAAGCATTTCCTTTGTAACACCGTATTTAGCAAATGCTACAACCATATTTTTAACTTTATCTTTAAAAGGAATGCCGTTCTGCCCTGCAAGTGTCTTTTTGCACTCTTTGATGCAGTCCTCAACCAAATCGGGCGGTAAAATTGCTAAAATACGGCTTCTTACTCTTCTTGAAGCATCGTTTGCAGTGCGTTCATAAACATCTCTTTGACTTGTCAATTTTCTGTTACCCTGTCTTGTTTCCATAATATGCTCAACGGTAAAATTCTGAACTGAAATGGTATTCGTTTCAAGGTCCCACGCATATGCCTGCATTTCTGATTTGCCCTCTTCGTGTGACAGCTCCTTAAAGCCGTAGTCAATGTTGCCGTAACATCTTGCTAATTCCTCGGCAAATCTTATAGTTACTCCTGTTACCGTCTGTCCCCCTCGTGGATATGCAAAAAACGCTTTATCTGCAAAACCTTTACGCTGGCACGCTTCAATGGCTGTTGCATAGCAATTTGTATAATTTCTCGGAAACTGCTTTGCAAGTAACAATTTTCCCTGTGCTTCTGTTATTGCTCTGCTACTTTCAACTGCGACTGTACCTTGATTTATGTTGTTAAAAGGTACATGATTGTTATTATTACTCACTTCATTCATGTTCTATTCCTCACTTTCTTCAAAATCTTTTAACTGTTCTGCTAACTTCTTACACTCTGCTGCCACATAGTCTTCTGTACGGACTGTCAAGCCACCAATGTGATATACTTTTTCAAGTTCAATCTGCATTGCAATACTTGCCCTGTACTTCGGAAATCTCTTATAAGCAAGTTCAAGTTCCCGTGCGTCATCACAATGTCCGCAGTCAAAGCCAAACCACCATAAATCACTTCCTATTGGATAGTTTGAATTTTCTCCGCCATCTGCAAAAGTAATGCCACCATGCACTGAAAAATATACTTCAATTCGTATTCTTTCGTCTTTATCAAGACAAGCTACAAGCAAAGGAAAAATACCGCTTATTTTTCGGTCTCCGACATCTGCTTTCTTAATTTCAAGATAGTCTGAATACTCTTTACCATATAAAGGGTGGTTTTTAGGAATGCCTACATATCCGCACCTATACCCCATCGCATTGAATGTTACAACACACTTATATCCTGCGTGTTCAAACTCACGCTCGACAATATATTTATCGCCCATTTATTTCACCTCAAATTCTTTTCTATTCATACTGTTTCTGTAACCAGTTTGGCAAACCAAGCGTGTTTACCTTGCTATTTGTGTAACCATACCAGTTACCACTCTCTGAACACTCTTTGTAGACATTAAGATAAGTTCTATACATATCCCTACCACTTCTTAAAAAATACTCATTAGCTTCAAGAATGTTTACTGCATACGGCGGTGTTTTTTCCTGTGCTATGAAAATGACTGAGTGTCCGTGCCCTGTCACTTTATCCATAATGTCTTTATAAAATGCCATTTGCAGGTCGTACATCAAGTTGATTGCATCACGCATGAACTTATCGCCACTTGCATCTGCACAAGATTTATAGTCAATAAGAATATGTGTATCTCCAATTTGCGTTTGGCAGTCAGGACGGCACTTTATTGTCAATCCTGTTTCATCATCTTCCGTGAAGTAAGATGCTTCTTTTTTGCCTTTTAACAACTTAGGAACAAAAGGTGTATTGTATAACACTTCTCTCATGGCTTTTATCTTTTCAAAATCATCAAGGGAAATAATGTCTTTGCCCTCGTTTTGGTCTTGAAATAAAAGCCATTGAGCCTTGCCTTCTTTGGCTCTTCGGTTTACTTCGGGTGCTACCGCAAATTCCTCAGTGAACTTATCTTTTTCAAGAACATATTTATGTACTGCTCTGCCGAAAAGCAACGCTGGAGTATCTTCCTGTGGGTTATCTTTCCAGTAACGGAAGTGAGCCGGAGACTTTGCAATCTTCTTTAAGTCTGTGCTGCTTACTCCCTCTCTTGCCCGATACTCTTTATTGCTTATTATTAAATCTTTCATTTTTCTCCTTTTCCCACCTGTCTGCTTCTTCGATAGCCAACTCTGTGCCAAGTGTTCTTAAAATCTTGTCTGTTGATACATAGTCTTTCTTTTCTAACATATCTAACAGCACATCTACACGCACTTTTAAATCTACAAGATTGTTATAAAAGTAAACCGGAACTGTTATATAGCTTTCAAATGTTGTTTCTTTTGGTAAAGATGTTTCGACTTTCAATATTTTCAGAACATCGTCTGCCATTAAAATTCCATGACACATCAAATCGACTACAACATCAACTTTTGTCGATATGCATATAAGTTCATTATATACATTAAATGATACACCGATAACTTCCGTTGACTTCTCCACATCACTTTTTCTGCTTGCGTCTATCATCTATTATTTCTCCTTTCTTATAACCTCTATTTCGTTGCCGTTATTGATAATAAACTCAATTCTCAGCACCTTTGCCAATTTCTCTATTTCAAAAACTGACAACTCCTTTATATCTCTTATTATTTTGTTATTCATCTTCTTTTACCTCTACAAACTCACCATTTTTCATGGTGTACCATGTGTTTTCTTTGATTTTTTTACCGTCAACTCTTACCATCTTTGCTCCCTTGAGCGACCATAATTCCTGTGTCCAGTAATTATTTTCGTCGCCCTCCCAGTCAGCTAATACAAGATAAGAGCCTATGACACCCTTTACTTTTCCATGATAGCCCCAAGCAACAGCTATGCTGTCTTTATCTTCTGCACTCGAAGTACCTTTATATCCGGTAGCTGATGAAGCACCACAATTTCCGGTAGCTGATGAAGCACCATAATCTCCGGTAGCTGATGAAGCACCATAATATCCGGTAGCTGATGAAGCACCTTTATATCTATCACTGCCATTTTCTTTTTTGCTTCTTTTGTTTGTATATTCAATAGCCGCTTTAACAATTCCTGCGATATTCAAACTTGCACCAATTTTAATTTTTGTAGATGCTATCTTTGTGTCATTACCACAACTATCGGTATTTCCGTCTAATTCTGCTTCGTGATAAACGCTTTCATTCGGCGAATAATATTCAAAACAATCCAATGGATATTCGCAAGCGTGAAAACCACTCTCACAGCACTTTGCCATCTCTGTTTCATACTCCTTACCCTCCTCATACTGAAAACCACGGCAAGTCATATCCTTGTTAAAACCTTTGTACGCCTTTATACTCATATATATCTTTTTCCTTTCTATTTTCTACCCGACAGCAACGACCAAATAATCAAAACCGCCATTTCAACGAATATTGTTGTTAAAATTCCCAAAACAAACGGATTTACAAACATATTTATATTCCTCACTTTCTGTGATATAATTCCTCTATCTTTAATATAGAAAAGAGGTGAAATCATGAAAACTGAAATAATTGTTGCTTCATACACCACCGCTAAAATTTGTGGTTATAAAGGCTCATATGATGATTTCAAGAAACTGTACGACCAATACTATTTGGAAACCATTAACTCATTGCCTACCGAAGAACCACAACTAGCAAAAGTTGAAGCAATCAACAATCCTCTCCGCAACTCAAAGTATTTCTAAATGCTGTAGCTACTGGGAATATGGCGTTAAGCACTTTGATAGATAACTCGATATTAGTTTCATCAATCTGCTTAACACCGTTTGTAATATATCTGTAGTCATCTATAATGTCGAATGCTATATGCTGTGCAAATTCATCAATGCCGATGTATCTAGCACCGTCTCTCTCGGCAATTACACTTTTGCCGTTTCTACCTGTTATGCTGTATCTGTTGTGCTGTGTCATGCTGTTACCTCCAAATTCAACTGTGCATTGTTTTCTGCTATTTGTTCCTGTAAAACAAACGGCACATTGTAATTTCTCACAAACGCAACAGCCTTTTCACACTGATTACGCTTTATAGCTTTATATGTAGTAACTCCGAACTGTCTTTTTACTTCTCTGTGAATATCAGCATATACACGACCACGCAATGACCTGTCCTTGTATGAATTACTATCTTTACCGCCGAGTGTTTCAATGCCTTTTGCTTTGACTGCATTTGTTATCCTGTCACAATCAACCGCAAGTAACGGCATTGTTTCTTTCAGTTCTTCAACCTCTGCTTCGACTTCATCTACTCTGTGAGTTAATTCCTCGTCGCTCTGTGCAAGTAAGTGGATTTTTTCTGCTGTTGTCATAGGCTTAGACTGTTTAAAATAGCTTTTCACTAACTGTCGCTGCACTTCCCACGCTAAATCATCAGTAAACGATTTTACTAACATCAAATATCCACTTTCTGTAATCAATGTTTTATCTTTAAAATCATTATCAGATATAGGGAATATGTGGGTTTTCCGAATTTCGGAAGAACTTACAGTGAAATAATCTTCACCCTCAATAAACCTTTTCTTGTTATCAATAAATCTTTTGTTTGCTGTTCCACTCGGTCTTTGATGTACTGTATCAATGTCTTTAAATGTCACTACTCTTTGACCGTTGTATTCTTTAATAAGAACTTCTGCTTCTCCGATACAAATTAAATCATTCATTGTACACACCTCACTCTCTCTCCGTCTGCCATTTCCTTATCTCTTAAAGCTGACAGATAAATAACTGCCATTGTCTTACTTTCTTCTGAAAGTGTTGAAAAAATAGTTGAAATTTTCTTAGCATCTTCAATATCTTTTTTTCTTAAAGCCTGTGCCATATTGACCACCTCACTTTCAAATGTATTTTGTACTTTGTACGATTTAATAATAGTACATTGTAGTTGTTGTGTCAACAACTTTTTTGTACTTTGTACAATTTTTTGTATTGATTTTTATATTTTTATGCTTTATAATCAATTTTAGAAAGGAGGTACAAATGAAAGAACGACTAAAACAGATTAGAAAAAACAGTCCTTATGGAAAGACGCAAGATGCTTTTGCTGAATTTCTCGGAATATCAAAACAGAATATTTCAAGCTACGAAACAGGAAGAAGAAGCCCATCTGATGGAGTTATACAACTTATTTGTCAGAAATGTCATGTTAATAAAGAATGGCTTTTAACCGGAAAAGGCGATATGGAAAGTTCTATTGATACTGATTACGAGTCTGTAGCAGTATATATCGGTGAAACAGACCCTAAAGCTAAACAAGCTATATTGGAATATTGGAAATTATCTGATGAAGATAAAGAATTGTTTTGGAAGTTTTTTGAAAGATTTATAAAATAAAAAAGGGGCGGGGAATTATTCCTCGCCTTTGTTATTTAAGATTTCTAAGTGTGTTCTGATAACAACTAATATTTTATATAATATTTCGTTGTTGTTAATTTGGTCTACAAGTTCCACAATTTCTC
>ERZ779840.1661-NODE-1661-length-20739-cov-2.982934_pt1 | contig 20739 bp, 18 predicted proteins | sample MGYA00511561_ERZ779840 | MGnify/ENA primary metagenome ERZ779840 (study PRJEB29588, sample SAMEA2162036) | human gut metagenome | biome: human gut; feature: human-associated habitat; material: faeces | place: Denmark | collected 2008/2010 ...
GTTTTAAAAGTTATAAAATAAACATAGGCGTAATTTTGGCAAATTTTGAGAGGGGTAGCTTATATGTCAAAAGAAAAATATATTATGGCTCTTGACCAAGGAACGACCTCATCAAGAGCAATTATTTTCAATAAAAAGGGCGAAATTGTGGCTAAAGCACAAAATGAATTTGCCCAGCATTATCCGCAAAACGGTTGGGTTGAGCATGACCCTATGGAAATTTTGTTTTCACAAACAAGTGCAATGCTCACCTGTTTAAGACTTGAAAAAGTTGACCCAAAAGATATAGTGGGAATAGGAATAACAAACCAGCGTGAAACCACAATTGTGTGGGAAAAGGAAACGGGGAAGCCGGTTTACAACGCTATTGTTTGGCAGTGCAGGCGTACCGCCCCTATATGTGAGGAACTTAAAGCTGAGGGATTATCAGATTATATTAAAGATACCACAGGGTTGCTGATTGACGCATATTTCAGCGGCACTAAAATAAAATGGATTTTAGATAATGTTGACGGCGCAAGGGAAAAGGCAGAAAACGGCGAACTTCTTTTCGGCACGGTTGATACTTGGCTTATTTGGAATTTGACGGGCGGCAAAGTGCATGTTACGGATTATTCAAACGCGTGCAGAACAATGCTGTTTGATATAAATAAGCTTTGCTGGGATGAATATTTATGTGAAAAGCTTGGAATACCTATGAGTATGCTGCCAGAAGTTAAACCTTCAAGTTGTATTTACGGTAAGCTTGCACATATTACCGGTATTGAAGATATTGCCGAAGTGCCGATTGCAGGTGCAATTGGTGACCAGCCGGGCGCATTGTTCGGCCAGGGCTGTTTTAAGCCGGGGCAGGCTAAAAACACATATGGTACAGGCTGCTTCCTTTTGATGAACACAGGCGAGAAAAAGGTTGATTCAAAATCAAATCTTCTGTCAGGTATTGCCTGGGGCGTAGGTGATGAAATTACATATTCGCTTGAAGGTTCGGCTTTTAATGCCGGCTCTGTAATAAAGTGGCTTCGTGATGAAGTTGAACTTATTAAAACTGCGCGCGAATGTGACATTTATGCCGAGCAGGTTGAGGATTCAAACGGGCTTTATTTTGTTCCCGCTTTCACCGGTTTGGGTGCTCCGTATTGGGATATGTATGCAAGGGGAATTATGGTAGGTTTAACACGAGGTGTTAATAAAAAGCATATTTGCCGTGCGGTGCTTGAAAGCATTACATATCAAATGACGGATTTGCTTGAAGCTATGATGAAAGATTCAGGCATTGTGCTTAAAGATTTAAGAGTTGACGGCGGAGCTTCTGTTTCTGATATTATGATGCAAATTCAGGCTGATATGACGGGTGTCAATGTTAACAGGCCTAAAAATGTAGAAACCACCGCTTTGGGCGCTGCATATTGTGCCGGCCTTGCAACAGGTGTTTGGGACAGCCTTGAAGAAATTGAAGCAAACCGTGCTGTTGATAAAATATTTGTTCCTTCAATGGAAATAACAAAAAGAAACGAAAAATATTCCGATTGGAAGCGTGCTGTTGAACGCTCGCGCAATTGGGAAAGATAATATTAAATAAAGGAGAGATTTTATTATGGGTAAAGTTGTTTGTCCTTGGGATACTTTAATCAATTTTGTTACAGATGCATTTGTGGGTTACGGTATACCGAGAGAAGATGCTGAAATTTGCACTGATATTTTGCTTGAATCAGACAGGCGCGGAATTGAAAGCCACGGTTGTAATCGTTTCAAGCCGATTTATCTTGACAGAATTAAAGCAGGTATTCAAAAACCCGTTACAGAATTTGAAATTGTGAAAGAAACACCGTGCACTGCGGTTGTTGACGGCCATGACGGAATGGGCCAGGTTATCGGCTATAAATCAATGCAAATGGCTATTGATAAGGCTAAAAAATACGGTATGGGTATGGTAGCAGTTCGCAATTCCTGCCATTACGGTATTGCCGGTTATTATGCAACTATGGCTACAAAGCAGGGTTGTATCGGTATTACCGGTACTAATGCCCGCCCGTCAGTTGCACCGACTTTCGGTGTTGAGGGTATGTTTGGTACAAATCCGCTTACAATCGGTATTCCGACTGATGAAGATTTTGATTTTGTTATCGACTGCGCAACTTCAATTACTCAAAACGGTAAGATTGAGTATTATGAAAGAATAGGCGAAGATGTACACCCGGGTACTATTATCGGCAAAGACGGTAAGGAAATCAGCGGTGACGCAGGCGAAGCACTTAAAAAGATTCGTTCAGGCGATGCGGCACTTACAACACTCGGTGGCATAGGCGAAGCTTTAGGCGGATATAAAGGCTATGGCTATGCTATGGTAATTGAACTTCTTTCTGCTGTTTTGCAAGACGGTAATTACGGCAAAGCACTCAACGGTAAGGATGAAAACGGAAATCTTGTTCCTTATCATCTCGGCCATTTCTTTATTGCTATTGATACTGGCCATTTTATCGGTGAGGATGAAACAAGGAAGAAAGCAGGCGAAATTATCCGCTCGGTTCGTAACTCGCAAAAAGCACCGGGATGCGACAGAATTTACACAGCCGGTGAAAAGGAATGGGATATTTGGCAGCAGCGTAAGAACAGCGGTGTTCCGATTAACGAATCTGTTCAAAAAGAGATGACTGAAGTTCGCGATGAACTCGGCCTTACACAGTATAAGTTCCCTTGGGAATAATATATAAAGCTTAAATATGAGGTGGCACAAACTATGGATTATCGTAAGGAATCATTAAAACTCCACGGCCAGTGGAAAGGTAAAATAGAGGTAAATGCAAGGGCAAAGGTTAATGATAAGGATTCGCTTTCATTGGCATACACACCGGGTGTAGCAGAACCGTGCCTTGCTATTAAAGATGATATAACAAGAGCTGGGAGCTTACAAGGCGCTGGAATATGGTGGCAGTAATTACAGACGGTACTGCTGTTTTGGGCCTTGGTGATATTGGCCCTGAGGCAGGTATGCCGGTTATGGAAGGCAAATGTGTGCTTTTTAAAGAATTTGGTGATGTTGATGCATTTCCGCTTTGTGTGCGCACAAAAAATGTGGATGAATTTGTTGAAACCGTTTATAATATCAGCGGTTCATTCGGCGGAATAAATCTTGAAGATATTTCGGCTCCTCGTTGTTTTGAAATTGAGGAAAAGCTTAAAGCAAAGTGCGATATTCCTATTTTCCATGATGACCAGCACGGTACGGCAGTTGTTGTTTCAGCGGCTCTTATCAATGCGACAAAGCTTACAGGCAAAAAACTCGGTGAATGTAAAGCTGTAATCAACGGTTCGGGTGCGGCAGGCATTGCAATTGCAAAGCTTCTTATGACTTTGGGCCTTCGCGATGTTATTCTTTGTGACAGAACAGGCGCTATTTATGAAGGTAGGGATAATCTTAACCCTTCAAAGCAAGCTATTGCACAGGTTACAAATAGAGAAATGACTAAAGGCACACTTGCAGACGCAGTTAAGGGTGCGGATATTTTCATCGGTGTTTCAGCACCGGGCGTTCTTACACAAGATATGATTAAAACTATGAATACCGACCCTGTTGTACTTGCTATGGCAAATCCTACACCTGAAATTATGCCTGATGAAGCTAAAGCGGCAGGTGCTAAAATTGTAGGAACGGGTCGCTCTGATTTTCCAAATCAGATTAACAATGTTGTTGCATTTCCGGGAATTTTCCGCGGCGCACTCGATGTAAGAGCAAGCCAAATCACAGAAAATATGAAAATTGCCGCAGCGTATGCCATTGCATCTCTTGTCGATGATGATAAGCTCAGCGTTGATTATATTCTTCCTTATGCATTTGATGAAAGAATTAAAGATACGGTAGCAAAAGCAGTTGCAGACGCAGCAATTAAAGACGGAGTTGCACGCGTATAAATTTTATAAAATACTGTAAGGCTTTGATAAAGTGAGATAAATTTTGTATTTTGCGAGTGGGAGCTGTACGATGGTACTGCCCCCGAGCAAAAGACAAAAAGCGCCAAAAAAGAGCTTGGACTCGATGTCCGAGCTCTTTTTCATAATCCCTCCGAGTGCAACAAGTTGCACCCACCTCCCTTTACAAGGGAGGCAAAAAGGTTAATTTGTTTTTATTCGGCGCGTTTTAGCCACTTTATAATAATAAATTGACTTTTTTAGCATATATGATAAAATAGTGCGTATAAAATTCAGGCGGTGTAAAAATGGCTTATAAAATTAAAAAAGACCCTATCTCAAAAATACCAAAAGCTCAATTTGTTTTTTGGATAATAGTTCGCATTGCAATGATTATTTGTGCAATTTATTCGTTTGCTCACGGAGATATGGTAATGGGTTTTGAAAGCGTGTTCGGCTTTATATTTACTCATCTTTGGGATATGTTTCAAGTTTTCGGTAACGGCAGTTTTATTGAGGAAGTGCCGCCGCTCAGCCAAACGATGCTTAATATTATAATTTTTATCGGAATAGTAATAGGCTCATACTTTGGATTTTTTGATAAAATTTCGTGGTTTGATAATTTTATGCACATTGTTTCAGGCTTGGTATGTGCTGTTTTCGGGTATGATTTTGCCTGTGTTATTCAGCGTAAAAAAGGGCAGTGTGCGGCAACATTGGCGGCAATTTTTTCATTGATGTTTGCACTTTCAATAGCAGTTGGCTGGGAATTTTATGAATTTTTAATGGATTATTTTCACGGTACAAATCTTCAGCTTGCAAAAGCCGGGGCTGAAACCGCAATGTTTGATTTATCAAAATATCATAATGAATATGGCTATCTCGGCCTTGTTGATACTATGACCGATATGATGATGAATGCAATCGGCGGTATTGCAGGAATGGTATTTATGATAGTTTTAAGAAACAGAAAAAAGGATAAAAAGAAATAGTTTATGGCAAAGACCAAGGATTTAACACAGGGCAATGTTGCAAAACTTCTTTTGTTTTTCGCTTTTCCCACACTTTTGAGCAATGTTTTTCAACAATTTTATAATCTTGCCGATACAGCAATTGCGGGGCATATTTTGGGTGATAATGCGCTTGTTGCAATCGGCGCAAGCTCAACAGTAAACAGTCTTGTTTTAAGTTTTGCCTGGGGACTTAACGGTGGATTTGGAATTATAATCGCGCAGTGCTTTGGTGCAAAAGATTTTAAAAAGCTTAAAAAGAGCGTTGCAATTTCACTTTCAATAAATGTATTGTTTTCGCTGATAGTTTGTATATTCAGCATTTTTATGAGCCGGCCTATGCTTCATGCTTTAAATACACCGGCGGCAAGGCTTAATGAAGCAAACAGTTACATTTCTGTTATTTTGGTATTTATTATTGTACCTATGCTTTATAATCTTGAGGCTGTTATTTTGCGTTCACTCGGGGATAGTAAAACACCGCTTTATTTTTTGATTTTTTCAAGCGTGCTTAATATTATTCTTGATTATGTGCTGATTAAATTTACGCAAATGGGTGTTAAAGGCGCAGCTGTTGCAACTGTTTTGGCACAGCTTTTATCTGTGATTTTATGTTTTGTTGTTATATTGAAAAATTTCAAAATAATCAGACTTAAAAAGAATGATTTTCATTTTTCAGCTTCCTTGTTTAAAAATATGATGTCTACCGGAATGGCAATGGCTGTGATGAATTCTATTTTTTCTATCGGTTCAATCATAATGCAAGGCTCAATTAACGCATTGGGCGAAGATATTATTGCGGCGCATTTGGGTTCAAGAAAAGTGGCAGAGATGTTTATGCAGCCTCTTGTTACTATCGGAACAGCGTGTTCAACTTTCGTCGGTCAAAATTACGGTGCACTTAAAATAGGAAGAATTAAGGCTTCAATAAAATACAGCACAATATATTCGCTTATTTGGTCAGTTTTCACCTTTTTTATTTTATGGTTTTTCGGCGGTCAAATTGCAAGGCTTGTTACTGGCAGTGCGTCACAGGTTGTATTTGATAACACGCAGATGTATTTAAGAATAAATGCACCTTTTTATTTTGTTTTGGGGCTTCTTTTTACACTTCGATTTTCAATTCAATCTGTTGACAGAAAAATGCCGCCTATTATATCAAGTTCAATGGAACTTGTCTCCAAAATTGCTGCCGCTTATCTTTTTATTCCGCTTTGGGGATATTTAGGCGCTTGCATTGCCGAACCTTTAAGTTGGACACTCGGTGCAATTTATTTGCTGTTTGTATTTAAAAAGGAATTTAAAAGGCTTGACGGGCTTGCCGAAAAGCAAAAGCAGAAAGAAAATATAATGGGTTTGAAATTGTAAGATGCGCAGACTTAACTTAATAAGCACATAAGTAAAAGCGTTGGAGATTTGATTTCTCCAACGCTTTTGGTTTCATTTATATTATTTTTTTGGTTTCATTTATACTATTTTACAAGTGAGCTTTCTCGTTTTTTAATTCCTTTATTAACAAATGCGTACATTATAACACTCATAATCACACAGCAGAAGTCTGCTATTGCCTGCGCCCAAATTACGCCTTCAAGTCCGATGAATTTGTTCATAATAAACAGCATCGGCACATAAATAAGACCTTGCCTGCCGAGTGACAGCACCATACTTTGCACACCTTTTCCCATTCCCTGAAACGAGAAGTTGAGTACAAACATAATTCCGATAACAGGGCCGGGAGCCATAAGTGCAAGAAGCATTTTAACACCGAGATTGATAACATCGGCATCGTTAATAAACATTTCAATAACATTTTGCCTAAACAAAAGGTAAAAGACTGTCATAACCGAACCTATAATTACATTGCAAATAACGCTGAAACGCAGGCATTTTCTCATTCTCTTGTAATTTTCTGCACCGTAGCAGTAGCCTATAAGCGGCTGTACACCCTGGCCAAGACCTATTTGAAGCATTACTACAAGCATATTTGCTTTCATTGCAATTCCCATTGAAGCAACAGCGTTGTCACCGTATTTTATAAGAACAACATTTACAATAATATTGCTTATACTCATCAAAAGATTGTTAATTGCGGCAGGAAGCCCAACTGAAACAACACCTTTTGTTATTCCGTTTTTCATAGAAAAGCGTGCCGGTGTAATGCTTAATATACTTTTACCTTTAAGGAAATAAATAAGGAAGTAAATCACTGTTACGATATTGCCGATAACAGTTGCAATTGCTGCGCCTGCTACACCCATATCAAGCCCAAAAGGCATTGTAATACCGAAAAGTTTATCCCCGGTGTGAAGAATGAAAATCGGGTCAAGTATAATATTGGTGATTTGGCCGATAACCGAACCTATCATTGATTCCTTTGCCGCACCCTCACCTCTTACAAGGTTTGATGAAGTGATTGCAAGTACGATTGACGGAGCGCCGATTGCCACCCACTTGAGATAATCTGCCGCTAAACCAACCGTATTTTCACTTGCACCTACAAGCATAAGAATTTGATTTTTAAATATAAGAAATATTGCGCCGATTAAAACGCCGACACCGATTGCGGAATAAATGCAAAACGCGCTTATGGTTTTAACCCTGTCTTTTTTACCCTCACCGAGTGAACGGCTTATAAATGCACATCCGCCGACACCGAAAAGGTTGCCCATAGCGATAAACAGCAAAAACAGCGGCATTGAAACGGAAACCGCGGCTACTTGGTTACTGTCACCGGTTTGGCCTACAAAAAATGTATCTGCAAGGTTATATACTATATTTATAAGCATACTCAGCATACTCGGCAATGCCATTGTGCATACTGCTTTCGGTACACTGTAATCTTCAAAAACTTTTGTGTTATCTTTCATATATGGCTTTTATCCTTTCATATTTTTTTTGATAGTTCAATCAAATTTTCCATAGTCAGCTTTTCGGGCCTGATGTTAATATCCAACCCTAATTCTTCAAAAATTTCAGTAAGCTTTGCTTTAGGCACACCCATTGTGTTTGAAATGCTGTTTAATGCAGTCTTTCTTCTTTGTGCAAATGCACATTTAACAACAGAAAAGAATTTCTTTTTATTTTCAATTTCATATTTACATTCGTTGCCTATTTTTAACCTGATAACCACACTGTCAACCTTTGGGCTTGGCATAAAGCTTTCCCTTGGCACATCAAAAAGAATTTCTCCGTCTGCATAAAAATTAACTGCAACGCTGACTGCACCTGCCTGCCTTGTACCTACCTTCGCACAAAGCCTTTCGCCTGCTTCTTTTTGCACCATTACAACTATTTCGTCAATATTAAGTTCGCTTTCAAGAAGCATCATTATTATCGGTGAAGTTATATAATAAGGCAAATTTGCACATACTTTTATATTGCTGCAACCCTCAAACTTTTCTTCTATCAAAGCTTTTAAATCAAGCTCCATTACATCGCCGTTTACTATTTCAATATTATCATAATCACCGAGCGTTTCTTCAAGCACAGGCAAAAGCCTTTTATCAAGCTCAATAGAAACTACTTTTTTTGCAACTTTTCCAAGCTCTTTTGTAAGCACACCTATGCCCGGGCCGATTTCAAGTACGCCTGTTTTATCATCCGCATTAAGCGATTCAGCCATTTGGGGACATACATCGGGGTCAATCAAAAAGTTTTGCCCAAGTGCCTTTGAAAATGTAAATCCGTATTTGGATAATATTTTTTTTATTGTGTTAATATCATATAAATTATAATCCATATTTCACCTATACATATTTATATAACGATAGTTTGTGCTTGTTCGATTTGGTATTTTATCACATTCATATATCGTTTACAATATTATTCTTGACTTTTTGTTAAATTGTGCTAAAATACCGTTTAGTCGGCTAATATTAGTTGACTAACATTATTAAAAAATAGTAATTGAAATAGAAATTTAGGCGGAAAGAGTGGTGAAATAATGAATTATAAGCGCAAGCAGGCACCGCCGGAAAACCTTGTAGGGCCGAGAGTTAGTTTTTTGTCACGCTTAATTCGTTGCAGGTTTAACGAAGTTATTGCACAAGAGGGGCTTTATTCGGGCCAACAGGATATTATCTTTGCGTTGATTGAAAATGAGGGTATTACTTCAAGTAAACTTGCAAGTTCGTGCGGCGTTTCACTGCCGACTATGAGCGTATCAATTAAAAGAATGGAAAAAGCAGGCTTTATTTTGAAAAAGCCGGATGAAAAGGATGCAAGAATAATGCATCTTTACCCTACAAATAAGGCGAAGGCTGTACCGAAAAACATAAAAGCCAAAATGGATGAGCTTGAGGCTGTGATTACAAAAGGAATGGATAAGGATACTGCTCTCAAGTTTGCACATTATTTGCAAACAGCAATTGATAATTTATTAGAAGAATGCGGCGATTGCCGCGAAAAAGGAGATGAAAGTGAATGTTAAAAAAATTAGGAAAATATCTTAAAGGGCTTGGCTTTCTTGCATTTCTCAGTGCGCTTGGTATGATTGTTGAATCCATATGTGAGCTTGCACTTCCGTCACTTGCAAATAATATTTATGAAACGGTTAATGTTGCAACTACACCTGAAGATGCAAAAGCTTATGTTTTAAAAATGGGCTTTGCTATGCTTGGGCTTGCGTGTATCGGTCTTTGCGGCGGTATAGGCACAATGAAAGCCTCTGCAATAGTAAGCCAGCGCTTTGCATACAGGCTCAGAAATGATGTGTATAAAAAAATAAGCAATTTTTCATTTAGAAATATTGATGAATTTTCTACCGCTTCACTTACAACAAGACTTACAAATGATATTACAATGCTTCAAAATGTTGTTATGATGTCACTTCGTATTCTTGTAAGAGGTCCGGCACTTTTGGTGGTGGCGGCAGTTATGGCAGTAAGGATTAACCCTAAAATGTCGGCAACACTTCTTATTATGCTGCCGATTATCATAGTAATTGTTGCTCTTATTATGAAATTCGGTTTTCCTATGTTTCAAAAAATGCAGAAAAAGGTTGATAATGTTAACCGTGTTGTACAGGAAAACCTTATCGGTATGCGTGTGGTTAAAGCCTTTGTTCGTGAGGAGCATGAAAAGGATAAATTCCATAATTCTTCGGATGAACTTGCAAAGCAAGGTGCTATGGCATCAGGCCTTATTGTAACAGTAATGCCTGTCATGATGCTTCTTTTTAACGCTGTAATCGTGTTCACATATTATAAGGGCGCACTTTCAGCCAATGAGGGTGTTATGCAGGTAGGTCAAATTTCAGTATTTGCATCTTATGTTGTTCAAATTCTTATGAACCTCGTAATGATTTCAATGATGCTTCTTCAGCTTGCAAGAGGTAAAGCTTGCGGTGAGCGTGTGGTTGAAGTTCTTGATACCGAAATTGATATCGTTAACCCTGAAAATCCTTTTGTTCCTACCGAACCTAAAGGCGAAGTTGAATTCAGAAATGTAAACTTTAAATATGACCCTGAATCAAAGGGTGATAATATTCTTGAAAATGTTTCGTTTAAAGCAAAAGCAGGCCAAATTATCGGTATTGTGGGCGGTACAGGCTGCGGTAAATCAAGCCTTGTAAACCTTATTCCGCGCCTTTATGATGTTACAGGCGGCAGTGTGCTTATTGACGGTGTTGATGTAAGGGAGTATGACCTTAAAGCACTTCGTGAAATGATAGGTGTCGTACTTCAAAAAAATGTACTTTTCAGCGGTACAATTGAAGAAAATATACGCTGGGGTAAAAAAGACGCAACACACGAAGAAATTGTTGCAGCGTGCAAGGCATCGCAGGCAGATGCGTTTGTTAACGAACAGCCTGACGGATATAACACATATCTTTCACAGGGCGGTCTTAATCTTTCGGGCGGTCAGAAGCAAAGGCTTTGTATTGCCCGTGCAATGATTAAAAAACCTAAAATTCTTATTCTTGATGATTCAACAAGTGCGGTTGATACTGCAACGGAAGCAAAAATTCGTGAAAGTTTTTACAGCGACCTTAAGGATACAACTGTATTTATTATCGCACAGCGAATTTCTTCTGTTAAAGATGCAGATGAAATTCTTGTAGTAGATGACGGTGAAATTAAGGGCATAGGCAACCACGAAGAACTTATGAAAACCAATGAAATTTATCAGGAAATTTATAATACACAGCAGAAAGGAGTGCTTGAATAATGCCACCAATGGGACCTCCGGGCAGAAGAAATGATTTCAAAAAGCCCAAAAATGCCAAAAAGACATTTACAAGAATTCTTAAATATATGGGCAAAAACAAGCTCTTCTTAATTCTTGTATTTTTAATGCTTATATTAAGTACGGTGTGCAACCTTTTGGCGTCTTACTGCTTAAAGCCGATTCTTAATGATATTGCGGCATCCATAAAAGCAGGTACTTTTATGAATGAGGGTATTAAAACACTTGTTAAAAATCTTGTTGTTTTAACCTTGTTTTATGTAGGTGCGTCGATTTTTTCATTTGCACAAAGTAAAATAATGGTAAATATTGCATATAAAACTACAAATATTATTCGTAAAGACCTTTTTGACCATATGCAGACTTTACCGCTTAAATATTTTGATTCGCAAACTCACGGCGAAATTATGAGCCGATTTACAAATGATGTTGATAATGTTCAAATGATGCTTGAACAGTCAATGGTTCAGCTTGTTTCTTCGGTATTTACATTCGTCGGCATAGTTGCGATGATGATAATTTTAAGCCCGACTCTTTTTGCTTTTGCTCTTGTTTTTCTTATCATTATGCTTGTCATTGTTTCAAGAATCGGCAAGCAGTCAAGAAAATATTTTAGGCAGCAACAGAAAAACCTCGGTGTTATGAACGGTAATATTGAAGAAACCGTTGAGGGAATGAAAGTAATTAAAGTTTTCAATCACGAGCAGCAGGCTATTGATGAATTTGAAGAAACTAATGAAGACTTCAGAAAAGCTGCTACAAACGCTAACTTTTATTCAGGCATAATGGGACCTTGCTCAACCGGTGTTAACAATGCAAGCTATGCAACAATCGCGCTTGTCGGCGGTTTATTGGCATTAACCGGCAGTCTTGATATAGGCACATACTTTACTTTCCTCAGTTATTCAAAGCAATTTACCCAGCCGATTAACCAAATTGCAAACCAAATGAACACAGTGTTTTCTGCCCTTGCAGGTGCTGAGCGTGTGTTTGAAATTATGGATATGGATTCGGAAGTTGATGAGGGAACAGTAACTTTAAGTGAAGAAAAAACACAAGACGGTAAAAAATGGTTTTGGGTTGACGGGGATAAGAAAATTCCTGTTGAGGGCAAAGTTGTTTTCACAGATGTTGATTTCAGCTATGTTCCCGAAAAGCAGGTGTTAAAGGATATTAACCTTTATGCAAAGCCGGGGCAAAAAATCGCATTTGTAGGTTCAACCGGTGCAGGCAAAACCACTATTACAAATCTTATCAATCGTTTTTATGATATTCAAGATGGCTCAATCACTTATGATTCAATCGACATTAAGCGTATTAAAAAAGATGATTTGAGAAAGAGCCTTGCAATAGTATTGCAGGATACTCATATGTTCACAGGCACTATTATGGATAATATCCGCTACGGCAGGCTTGACGCAACGGATGAAGAATGTATCGAAGCTTCTAAACTCGCTTCTGCCCACTCGTTCATTCGCAGGCTTCCTGACGGATATAACACGGTTATCACCGGTGACGGCGGAAATCTCAGCCAGGGCCAAAGGCAACTTCTTGCAATTGCCCGTGCGGCTGTTGCCGACCCGCCTGTAATGATTCTTGATGAAGCCACATCTTCAATCGATACCCGTACAGAGCTTCATATTGAGCACGGTATGGATAGGCTTATGATTGGCAGAACCGTATTTGTTATTGCCCACAGGCTTTCAACTGTTCGCAATTCAAATGCAATTATGGTTTTGGAACACGGTGAAATTATTGAACGCGGTGACCATAATGCACTTATGGCATTGAAAGGTCGCTACTACGAACTTTGTACCGGAAAAGCAAAATTAAGCTAAAAAGTGGCTTGAACATTATGTTCAAGCCACTTTTTAGCTTTCCGTTTTTTGCAAACGGGCAGTACCTATGTACAGCTCCGTTTACAAGAAAACGGAATTTATCTCACTTTCTCAAAATCTACCAGCGTGCAGAAATTTGAAGTTCAACTTTTTCTGCACGCTGCGGTCAACTCCAAAAGGAGTTGACCTTTATCTTTTTATATTTATAAATAAAAAATCTTGTATTACCATTAAAAATAAGATATAATATCAAATGAATTATATCTTTTACTTGGTGGTGATGTTATGCTTCTCGGCAAGGCAGCCAAAGGAAGAGTTGTTAAACCTATAAATTCTGTTGACGAAAGCGGTTATGTTTATCCCTTAAATGTAGTTGAAATTAACGGACATAAAAACCAATATGCTTTTGTAATGGGAGTAACTCACACAGTATGCAATTTTGACGGTAGAATTATTGCAGCACTCATTCCTAAAGACTCTGAGAACAAAAATTTAAAAACTATGTGGATTATGGCGTCACGCAGTTCACGCTATATAAATCAAGACATTTTACAGGTTATTGATGTTAAAAACGATTTTCCGCAATATAACCTCATTTGCTACTATGAATCAAGTGCCGGCGCAGTTGTATATAGGTCAATTAAAGGAAAGCTTCGTTATCTTCTTATTAAAAACAAACGCTCGTCAAATTGGGGATTTCCTAAAGGCCATCTTGAAATGGGCGAAACAAAATATGATGCAGCAAAAAGAGAAGTGCTTGAAGAAACAGGGCTTCATATCCGTATTCAACTTGGATATGAAGGAATATCAAAATACAAGCTCAGAAATAATGTTGATAAAAAAGTTTCAATCTTTGTTGCAACTACCGATGATATGCGAACCATAGTTCAGGAAGAAGAAATTGATGACTTTATGTGGCTTGCTTATGACCAGGCAATTGGATTTTTATCATTTGAAAATGATAAAAAAATATTGCGTGAAGCAGTTGATTTCTTACTTAAAAACAATCTTATTGTTACAAAAGATATTCCTCTGCCGCAAGATGTTCAAAAAGAAATGGAAATAAAAGAGAAACTCAGGCAGGAAAGAATAGCACAAATGGAAAGGCAAAAGCAATTTAACCCGCCACAGAAAAGCAAGCAACAAATAAGATATGAAAATTATAAGAAAAAGCAAAAACAAAAATATAAAGAAAATCTAAAAAAAAGCAAATAATAAAACCACAAATCTAAAGGAGAAATAATTTATGGTTCAGGAACTTTGTAGAAATTTGCAGGAATTTTTAACCGCCCACGGAATACCTGATTGGCTTGTTGTATTTATAATTTCACTCTGCCCTATATTAGAATGCAGACTCGGTATGTTCACAGCAATCGTGCTGTTGCAGATGAACCCATTTGTTGGCTTTATTATCAGCTTTTTAGGTAATATATTGCCTATTCCTTTTATACTTCTTTTAATAAATTGGATTTTTGACTTATTAAAAAAAGTTCCGGGCATAAATAAATTCGTTTATTGGCTTGAAGATAAAACATTAAAAAGAGAGATAAAATTGATAAATACGGTATTTGGGGGCTTCTTATATTTGTGGCAATTCCGCTTCCGGGTACAGGCGGATGGACCGGCGCACTTCTCGCTTCCCTCCTCCATCTTGATAAGAAAAAGAGTTTTATTGTAATTTCACTCGGTGTGTTCATTGCAGGCCTTATTATTACGTTATTAAGCCTTGTAGTAGGTAATGCAGTATTTAACTGATATGGATAAGGAATATAAAGCACTTATCAACCTTTGCAAAAATTATATTAACAATAACGCCTTTATTTTCGATACAAGCGTTGATTACAAAAAAATTTACAGATATGCAAAGGTTCATAACCTTTTGGGAATTGTTAACTGTGCAGTTGCCAATGCTGAAAACAAAAATGATATATCGCCAAAATTTAAAAATGCCGTTGAAAACAGCTTTTTTGATTTGATATACCTTGCAAACCTTCAATCAAATATGCTCAAAGAAGTGAAAACGCTTCTCAAAGCTTCTGAGGTGCCGTATATCGTGTTTAAAGGCGCAGTGCTTAAACAGAGCTACCCTGTGCCTGAAAGTCGCGCTATGGGCGATATAGACATACTTATTAAAGAATGTGACCGAAACAAAGTGAAAAAACTTCTCACATCAAATGGTTTTGACTGCATTAAGCAAAATGGGCCGGTATATAACTATGTAAAAAACAATGTTTTGTTTGAAATTCACACAAAGCTTATAAACCATTATGATGAAGAGCCTTTTTGCAATGCATTTGATTATGCCGTATTTGACGGATTTGAGGGAACATTTGATAATAATTTTCACTTTGCATATCTAATTGCACATACAGCACACCATTTCAAATTTTACGGTGCTGGAATTAAGCTTATTGTTGACCTTGCAATTATGCTTAAAAATTCAAACATTGATTTAGTACGGGTTTTTGAATATTTAAAACCCGTAGGCCTTGAAACATTCGGCAAAACAATGCTTAATGTTTGCAACAATTTTTTTGGGTACGGTGTCAATTACAATATTGATACAAAAGAAGTTGAAGAATATCTTTGCAACTGCGGTGCATTTGGCAATGATAATGAAAATAACGGTATTGCCATTGCAAGAAAAGAGCTTGAAAAAGGCAGAAAAGCTTCATCTTTTATGACAAAGCTTCGCCTACTCTTTCCGCCGTATAAAAAACTTAAGGATATTGATTATATAAAATTTATTAACGGTAGGCCTTGGCTTATTTTGTACGCTTGGGTGTATCGAATTATTTATAATTTTAAACACAAAAAAGAATTTATGCTAAATGCAGTAAATTCGCTTGATGATGAAAAGACGTATATTTTAGCTCAAAATGAGCTTGAGATGTTTAAGGAGATAGGTTTAGAATGAAGTACATTGCTATAATTTTAATTGCTGTTTTGTTGGTATTACTTGTTTTATTCGTTTCTTGGTTTTTGAATATGAAAGCTAACGGTAAATGTCCGATATGTGCTTTAAAGAAAGTATTTATTCCGACTTCGCTCACCATTGACATCGGCGAAGTGGAGGATTATTCAAACGAGGTTGCAAAAACGCCGCCAATGGGATGGTCAAGCTGGAATACATTCAGAAATAATATTGATCAAGATATAATTATGCAGACAGCCCACGCCATGAAAGACAGCGGCCTTGCAAACGCAGGATATGAATTTATTAACCTTGATGATTGCTGGCAAAGCTCTCTTCGTGACAGCGACGGTAAATTGCAGGGTGACCTCGGCACTTTCAGCCGCGGTATACCTAATCTTATTAAAGATATTAACGCTCTGGGCTTAAAGGTAGGGCTTTATTCATCAAACGGTACACTCACCTGCGAGGATTTGCCTGCATCACTCGGCAATGAAAGGCTTGATGCCAAAACGCTTGCATCTTGGGGATGTGAATTTTTCAAATATGATTTTTGCCACCATGACAGAATAAGCGGTGACTGCCCGGCGATTGAACATATAGAAATTACAAAGCAAAAAAGTGCATTTGAGCTTGATTTAAGGCCGGAGGACGCACAGTTTACCGGCAGAGCAAAGATTATTAAAATGCCCGATGTGCCAAGCAAAAAGGCTATCGGATTTATTAGCCACGGTTCAGGCTCGGCAAGCTTTGATTTTGATGTTGATACAAAGGGTGAATATGTATTAACCTTTGTTTTCCATAAATCAAGAGCAAAGAAAAAGCAGTATATGCAAATTGATATTAACGGCAAAATGTATGAACTTTTCTTCCCTGAAACAAAAGGGTTCAGCCCTTTGGGAAGGCAGCAAATTGTGGTTGAACTTGCAAGCGGCACAAACCATATGACAATCAAAAACCCTATTGTAACTAATATTGATTCATCTTTTGTTCAATATAAGCGTATGGGTGACGCACTTAAAGAAGCAACGCAAATGTGGGCAAAAGTTACAAGAACACCGGAAAAGCCTATAACATTTTCAATATGCGAATGGGGTACTGCACGCCCATACATTTGGGGCGCAAAGGCAGGTTCAATGTGGCGCACAACGCCTGATATTATGCCTAAATGGAGCAGCATTGTTTGGATATATAACCGCACATTAAAGCTTTACAAATATGCGGGTGCAGGCCACTGGAATGACCCTGATATGCTGGAAGTTGGCAACGGAAATCTTGACGATAATGAAAACAGAGCGCATTTTTCACTTTGGTGTATGCTTGCCGCTCCGCTTATGCTCGGCAATGATATTAGGCAATTTGTAACAAACGGTATGCCTGATAAAGAAAACAACACGCTCAAAATAGTTACAAACAAGCATATGATTGCAGTTGACCAAGATGCTCTCGGCAAACCGGCAAAAAGGATTAAAAAAGAAAGCGGAATTGATATTATTGCAAGGCCGCTTGCAAACGGTGATGTTGCACTGTGCTTGTTTAACACAAAATCTTCCACAAAAAGCGTAAGCTTCAAGCTTGATGAACTTGTTAAAGACAAGTATTTGGGTATTGAAGAAGTACCGACAGGATATGAACTGCACGACTTGTGGACTGACGAGCGCACAACCGGAACTACTATTTCGGCATCTATACCTAAACATTCAACGGTAGTTTACAGAATCAAACCGGTAAATGAATAATTCTACATGCAACAACCCCCACGATTAAGACTAAATCGTGGGGGTTGTATTATTTTCTTCTTTTTTCAAAATCCTGCTTAACATTCTCGCTCCAATTTTTAAAGCTTTGTGCCGATTTCATTAAGCTCTTTATCAAATAAAACAACATAAACCGTCATATCATTTTCAAGCAGAAAATCACGAATAGTATCAACTGCAACTTTTAGTGCCTGCGCTTTGGGGTATCTGTACACACCTGCGCTTATAAGAGGAAATGCTACTGTTTTAAAACCGTTTTCCTTTGCTATTGCAAGGCAATTTTTATAGCACGAAGTTAAAAGCTCCTTTTCATTATTATTTCCGCCGTGCCAAACAGGGCCTACCGTATGAATAACATATTTTGCGGGCAGATTATATCCCTTTGTAAGCTTCGCTTGCCCTGTTTTGCAGCCGCCGAGAGTCATACATTCTTTCAAAAGGCCTTTACCTGCTGCTTTATGAATAGCACCGTCAACTCCGCCTCCACCCAAAAGAGTGCGATTTGCGGCATTAACTATGGCGTCAACTTCCATCTTTGTAATATCATTTCTGATTATTTCAATCGGCATAATTTACCCCTCATTCTATATAAGATAAGCATATAAAGTCAAACAGGCAGAGCTTTCACCCTGCCTGTCATAAATAAAATCAATTATTTAATTAAAGATGTACCTGTCATTTCAGCAGGCTTATCAAGTCCGAGCATTTGAAGCATTGTAGGTGCAATATCGCAAAGCTTACCGCCGTCACGAAGTTCTACACCGTCACCGCAGTTAACTGCAACAAACGGAACAGGATTTGTTGTGTGCGCTGTAAACGGTTCACCGTTTTCATCAAGCATTTTATCAGCATTGCCGTGGTCTGCTGTGATAAAGAGATTACCGTTCATTTCAATAACGGCCTCGGCAAGTGAACCAACGCATGCATCAACAGTTTCAACTGCCTTTACAGCTGCCGGAATAATACCTGTATGACCAACCATATCGCAGTTTGCAAAGTTAACTATAATTGCATCATATTTGCCGCTTCTTACAGCTTCATTAAGCTTTTGTGATACTTCAGGTGCGCTCATTTCAGGCATAAGGTCAAAAGTAGAAATTTTAGGTGATGCTACAAGAATTCTGTCCTCACCATCATACTGCTTTTCTTCGCCGCCGTTAAAGAAGAAAGTTACATGAGCATACTTTTGAGTTTCAGCAATACGAAGCTGGGTCATACCGTGCTTTGAAATATATTCGCCAAAAGTATTAACAAGAGTTTCAGGGCCGAAAGCAACTTTTACATTCGGCATCTGAGCGTCATATTGAGTCATACATACATAGTAAAGATTGAAAAATCCGTTCTTTCTTTCAAATCCGTCAAAATCAGGGTCTACAAAAGTACGGGTGATTTCTCTTGCTCTGTCCGGGCGGAAGTTGAAGAATATAACGCTGTCATCAGCCTTTACTCTGCCCTCACTGCCGCCGATTACAGTCGGAATTACAAATTCATCTGTAAGATGCTTTCCGTCTTCATCAACGGTTTCATATGAAGCCTTAACTGCATCAACTGCATTGTCAGCCTGGATACCCTCACCGTAAACTATTGCAGCATAAGCTTTTTCAACTCTGTCCCAAATATTATCACGGTCCATTGCATAAAATCTACCCATTACAGACGCGATTTTACCAACGCCGATTTCAGCCATTTTATCTTCAAGTTCTGCAAGATATTCAACAGCAGATGCAGGCGCAACATCACGACCGTCAAGAAGAGCGTGAACATATACATTTTCCACACCGTTGTTCTTTGCCATTTGAAGAAGATGATAAAGATGCTCCATGTGTGAATGTACACCGCCCGGTGAAACAAGGCCGATAAGGTGAAGTGCTTTGCCCTTTGCATTATCCATAGCACCTTTAAGTGCAGGATTTTTTTCTGCTTCGCCGTCTTCAAATGCCTTGGTAATTCTTGTAAGCGGCTGATATACTACTCTGCCGGCACCGATATTTGTATGCCCAACTTCAGAGTTGCCCATTTGCCCGTTAGGAAGACCTACATCAAGCCCGCTTGCACCAATATATGTCATAGGATACTGTGCCATAAGTCTGTCAAGGTTTGGCTTTTTTGCCATTGCAATTGCGTTTCCGTAATCACTGTCATTTTTGCCATAACCGTCCATTATACATAATACAACAGGTTTTTTCATAACTTTTCCTCCATATTGTTTTTCACAAAAAGTGGGTATGCCGAAACACACCCACCCATAAATTTATAATTACTTGCTTGCTGCTTTAACGATAACCGAGAAATCCTGTGCTTTAAGTGAAGCACCGCCGATAAGACCGCCATCAACATTAACCTTTGATGTAAGCTCATCTGCATTCTTGGCATTCATTGAACCGCCATACTGAATTGTAACTGTTTCAGCTACATCTGCACCGTAAGCTTCAGCAATTGCCGCACGAACAAAACCGTTGCCCTCATCTGCCTGGTCAGCAGTAGCAGTAACACCTGTGCCGATAGCCCATACAGGCTCGTAAGCGATAACTACATTCTTAAGTTGGTCAGCAGTTACATTTGTAAGAGCCATTTTTGTTTGATACTTAAGAAGTGTTTCTGTATAACCGAGTTCTCTTTGCTCAAGAGTTTCACCAACACAGATGATTGGCTTTAATCCCTTTTCAAGAGCCTTAAGAGTTCTGAGATTAACAGTCTGGTCTGTTTCGCCGAAATATGTTCTTCTTTCGCTGTGGCCGATTACTACATATTCAACACCGAGTTCAAGAAGCATATCTGCTGAAACTTCACCGGTGAAAGCACCGCTGTCTTTAAAGTGAACATTTTCAGCACCGATTTTAATGTTAGAACCCTTTGCAGCTTCAACTGCGGCAGGAATATCAACAAAAGGAACGCAAAGTACAACTTCGCAATCAGCGTCAGCTACAAGCGGCTTCATTTCGTTAATAAGAGCAGTAGTTTGAGCCGGAGTATTATTCATTTTCCAGTTACCAGCAATAATAGCTTTTCTTAAATCTTTTTTCATTATGTTTTACCTCGTAAAATAAATATATTAGTCTTTATCCTGAAGTGCGCAAATACCCGGAAGGTCCTTTCCTTCAAGGAATTCAAGTGATGCGCCGCCACCT
>ERZ779840.1662-NODE-1662-length-20737-cov-3.323421_pt1 | contig 20737 bp, 15 predicted proteins | sample MGYA00511561_ERZ779840 | MGnify/ENA primary metagenome ERZ779840 (study PRJEB29588, sample SAMEA2162036) | human gut metagenome | biome: human gut; feature: human-associated habitat; material: faeces | place: Denmark | collected 2008/2010 ...
CCGCAGCCGGAGCTGTCTGAAGGGTACCGGTTACGGTTGAAACGGCCGACGATTGGACAGCGGCAGTTCCGGTTGTCATATCTTTGCGGCCGAACGGACGGCGATTGAGTTGTTTTCCGCCGGTGACCGTCTGAGCTGCGCCGGTAACCGCGGCAACAGGCTGCTGCGCCGACATATCTTCCGGGGCAACCACAGCCGACATGTCTCCGGCTGCAGGCGCAAGAGCTGTTTCGGCTTCATCTGCCGGTTCAGCGGCAACATCGCCGGCGGCAGGAAGCGTTTCAGACACGGCTTCAGAATCTGCAGCCGGCATCTGTTCATAAATCTTTGCGTCAGAATTGATTCCGGCTTCATATTGTGCAACATAGTCATCGACAAAACTGCTGTCGGCGGCGGCACTGCCGGATTGTCCGCCAATGGCCGACTGGAGTTCGTTCTTTTCTTCACGAACGGTTCCGACGGCATCGCCGACTGTCGATTTGGCGTCGTTGACGGTTGATTTTACTTCACCGACCGTTGACTTGGCATCGGCAATTGCTCCCTGTGCGGTTGCTTTGGCATCGTTTACCGCAGCCTGAGCGTCGGCAGCCATTTGTTTGGCCTCGTCAACCTGAGATTTGACGTCGTTGACCATGTCTTTGCCTTCCTGAATTTTCTTTTCGGCATCTTCTTTCAGTTTTTTGGCTTCTTCCATGGCCTTTTTGGCTTTTTCAATTTTCTTTTTCTGTTTTTCGAGTTTTTCTTTTTTCTCTTCTAATTTTTTCTTCTTTTCTTCCAGGCGTTCTTTTTCTTTCTGGAGTTTTTCGGCTTTTTTCTTGGCTTTTTCGAGGTTGTCACCGGCAAATTTGGTTACGGAGGATTTGGCATCGCCGATGGCACTGTTCATTTTGCCGCCCAGTTTGGTGGCTTCGGTTACGATTTTGGACTGTTTGACCAGTTCGATTTTGGAGGAAATTCCCTCTTTAATTGCAGTCAAATCCAGCGTAGGCCATTGCGCCTGTGCCGGAGAGGACAGAGACATGAGCAATGACAACCCGAACAGGGTTATCAGTTTTTGATGTTTTAAAATACTCATTGCAACCTCCATACGCCAAGTAACCGTATATTTTAATAATACCAAAATTTGCGCCATTTATAAACGCCTAATATGCATATCAGCCAATATTTAAATATTTTGTAACAAAGTTCGCTTCGCCGTATTCCTTAATCAGTTCTTCAACCAGCAGAACGTTCTTACGGCCGGAATTGTACAGTTTCAGATACGGCCCGAGACCGCTTAAATCGACGTCCAGAATAACAGATTCACCGGTTGCCGGGCGGGAAAGCAAAATCGCATAAGGAAAATCGCGGTAGCTTTTGCCGAAAATAAAGTCGATTTCGCGCTGGGTCAGGTTCCAGTTGGCATAGTCTTCCGGCATGGCCTGCGGGTTACGGAAAAAGATGACGGTTTGACACTGACCGCGAATAACCTCGCCGACACCGAGTTTGTCAATGATGTTCGGCTGTTGGAAGGCGCAGAGGTAAGCCTGACGTTTTTTACGTCCTTCCTGCAGACCGATGATAAAGTAATCGCGGAACATCGGGTGTTTTAACATCGGCGCGGTTTCATCAATCATAATCAGCGAGGGTACGCCGGTATCGCCGGTTTCAGCCATAATACGGTGCATGATGTAGCTGATGACGGCCGGAGCCAGCGTTTCGTCTTCAAAAATATGGGTAAAGTCAAAAGCCATAAAGCGTTTGCTGGCCAAGTCCAGGCTGTCGTTTTCGGCATTGAAAATGTTGCCGTACTGGTCAGGATTAATCCAGCGGAAGAGCTCGCGGCGCATATTGCCGGTCGGCGAAAAACAGCTTTTGTAAAGGTTTTTCAAAATCCGTTCCTCGGGTTTCAGATAGTCAAACGCCGTGGTCACCGCGCGGCCGATTTCCTTTTCGGACAGGGCATCGTCAACCATGGTAATCGCCTTCAGCCAGCGGCGGAGAAAGGCGCGGTTGTTCGGCGTGTTGCGGCAGTCAAACGGGTTAAGAGAGACGTTTTTTTCATCGCCGTCAAAACCGACATAAGCCCCTTGAACCGCACGGGTAAAGATTTCCGCACCGCGGTGACGGTCAAAGAAGAAAACTTTCAGGTCATGGTGGCGCATCGCCTGTCCGGCAAGGAAGGTCAGCAAAGTGGTTTTACCTTGTCCGGTCGGTCCGATAATGCAACAGTGGGCCACAGCGGAATCTTCGGTTGAAACATGGAATTGGAAACGGTAAGCCGAACCGGAAGTGGTGCGGAAAATGGAAATGGCTCCCGGACCCCAGTCACTCTTCGGCAGGCCTTCAGACGGTTTGTCAAAAGAAATGGCCATGGCAACAACCCGCGACAAATAACGATAAGTGCGCGGATAAGCGTCATAAGTCGGAAACTGGTTAAAGAAAGCCGCCTGAGCCACCCAGCCCTCCCGAACCGGAGTAACGCTGAAAAGACGGCAGATACGCTGCACTTCGCTTTCGCCGAATTCGATTTCCTCCATGGTTTCGCCTTTGATAATAATGTCCATGGCATATTCGGTCAGCGCCTGATAGTCGGCGTCGCTGTCTTCAATGGCAGACAGGGCTTCACTGTATTGGTTGATGACATCCGGCGAAAAACTGGTCACTGCGGCCATGCGCTGCTGCTGCATCAGCAAAGCGCGGGCGTGCGGTTTGAAAATAGGCTTAACGTTATGAAGCATGGTCAGTTCGCAGTCAATCGAGAGCAGCGAGGCAATCATTCCCTCGTCCATATAATCACCTGAACTGCGAATGCCCATAACAATGGCAAACATTTCCTTGTCGCCGGAGAAGAATTTAATCAGCCCTTTTTCATCGGTAAAATGGATATGGTCGGCAGTCAGCAGTTCATTGAGCTGATATCCCTCGGCTCCGCGCACTTTGGGCATCGGCTTGGAGAGCGGGCTGCAAATCTTGGAAAAAATTGCCAGCGGGCTGTCGGCGGCGGCACTGTCTTCAGTTTCAAACATCGGTTTAACGCCGTAATCGTTCAAAGTGGCGAGCAGGGCCTGAGAAGCGTAGTTGAGGTCTTTTAGCGCCTCAGGGCGGTCAGCCACGGAAAGGACGATATAGTGGCCGTTGCTGTAAACGCGATCCAAATTGTTGCGCCAGGTCATGGAAATCTGCTCCAGCAGCTGGTTGCCGAAATCGCCGCTGTCGGCTTCCATGGAAATTCTTTCGCGCAGGGTAATCACCCGGCAGACCACCTGCAGGTCGGACATTGAATCAATCCATGATTTGCGCGCCTCCATCATGGACAGGCTTTTTTCATCCGTCACAAACGACAAATCGACCCCTTCAACCTTGAACACGCGGGCAAAAGAGCCATTATAGCAGCGGATGGTTATGCCGTCGGCCATCAGCTTGTTAAAGGGCAAAAAGTCAGCCACCCGGGATTCCTGCGGCTGAGGCAGAATAATCCGGCCTAATTTGGTGGCCCATAATCCGGCAAAAGCGGCCGCGGAAACAAAGCCGATGACGGCGACCGCAACCTCAATGCTGGACAAGCCTTGAACAAAAATCGTAAAAAAGTCAAAATCAGGGCGCAAATTTATTCCCCTTTTCTTTATAAAGGTTGTTACTAATCCGGCGGCATTGGCCGAAAGCCTGAATCATGGAGGAAATGTGCGGTTCTTTGCCGCCCCAGAGCACAATAACGCCGTGCGCGGCAACAATCGTTACAATGAAAATCAGCGGGTTCATTTTAAACACGCCCATGCACATAAACATCAGCGGAAACTGAATACCCAGATTTAAAAGCGTCGGCAGGAACGGCCCCCACAAGATCTTGGGAGGATTGGCTACGGCTTTTAATATCATTTCTCTCATCGCGACAAATCCTGACGTTTGGTTTGATTCTAGCGCAATCTCATTTAGTTGCAACAAAAAGCTATACTTAACAACACCCTGCCCGTCGTTGAGCCTGCGTTTCAAAAACGAATCTCAACCGCCGGGAAAGGGTTTCCCTTATTGTTCAGTATATCCTTTTTTTATGAAAAATCCCTTAACACGGGGACAAACAAGACAGGAAAGGAAAATGCGGGCAGCATGGCACCACATAAAAAAAAGGATGTCTAAAGACATCCTTTTTTAGCTATCAGGTTTGTGCATCAAAATCATTTTGAAGGAGACGCCATCTTGAAACCGCATTTTTTACAAGCGGCAGTAAGATTAGCATCTGCACCTTCCGGTGCCATAAAGCATTCTTCTTTCACTCCTTTTTGTTTACACCATTTTTCCATTTCTTGATCGTATTCCTTCTGAAGCTCATCTTGTTTTGCATTAAGCTTTTCAACACATGCTTGAGCTTCGGCAGCCGCTTTGTTCGGATCTGTTGACTTTACAGAATTAGCACATGTTTTGCAAATGCTATCTCCGCTCTTACATTGTTCAGCTAATGCACTTTTAATTTTCGACAAATCCGATCCTGTTGTTTGCGTTGTTGCCGCAGGCTTTTCTTCCTTTTTCTCCTCTTTCTTTTCTTCTTCCTTCTTACCGTTCAGGGCTTCTTTGACACTTTCAGCCGTTGCGCGGTTATATTCGTTGACCAGCTCGGTTTTAACCTTGTTGCCTTTGGCATCGTAGGTCACTTTATTACCCGCGCTGTCAGTAACGGTTCTGGAACCGTCCGGGCTTTTAACAACCGTTGTACCGTCTTTGGTGGTTGTGGTGGTGCCGTCCTTATTAACTGTGGTTACAGTCTTACCGTCTTTGGAGGTGGTGCGAACCGAACCGTCGCCAAGAGTTTCGACCTTTTTGCCGTCAGCGGTTGTCTGCGTGTTTTTAACATAGCCGGAAGTCTTTTTAAAGGCCTCTTCTTCGGCTTTAGCCTGTTCTTCCCGTTTGGTTGCATCACTGCGGAAGTCAAACATTCCGTTTTGTTTACTTTGTTCCGCGGTATCCATACCTTCGGTTACCGCCGTTCCGACACCGAAGCCGACACCGAGAATTTTACCCAAAGCCCCGTCACCGCCGATAGACTGGCCTTCATTGGCCGCATTGGCTACGTTTTTAACTGAGTTCGAGGCATTGTTGGCAATGTTGCCGACTTTGTTAATTCCGGAGAGAATGGTCGAACCACCGCCGGCTCCGTCATTTTCAAGCCATTTATTAACGCCGGTTTTATTATTGTTCACCGTTTCTTCCATTTGTTCCATATATTTCTTTTCCTGCTCACTGCAGTTACCGGCATTACATTTTTTCGTTAACTTATCAAGCGTTTCCTGAGCTTCGGCCCGGGCCTCGCGCGCCGCATTGGTTGAACCGGCGTCACGAATATTGTTAGACAGATTACCGGCATTGGTCGCAATATTATTGGCCAGAACTTGCCCGGAGTTGACAATCGTACCGGTTGCATTGGCCACAGCGCCGGCCGCATTAATAATACCGTCCAGTCCGCCGCCACCGCTCTTAATCTGAGCGGTCATATTGGAAACCGCAGATTTAACGTTGCTGACCGTCGATTTGGCCGCTTTATACATATCGCTGGCATTGCGGACCGCATTTAAACCGGCCGTAATCGAGCCTTTCAAATCTTTTAGTGACCACTTCTGCTTTTTCCCGGTAACCGTGACTTCCGGCAAAATCTGATTACAGAAAGTGCTGTTTTTATCCAAATCCTCATCGCAGTCGGTTACCTGACCGTCACTGCCCTGAATATCAGAGAAACCGGCCGGCAGATATTTACCAAAACGCAGGGTATTATCTTTGCCGGTGGTAAAATACTCGATAAACGGCGTCATCATCGATAAGAGGAACAAACCGATACCGATGTTGGCCAGGTGTTTCCAGTTCATTTTTCCGAAAATAGCGGCATAAGCAAGCGCAACCATACCGAAACCGGAAATAATGTAAGCGATGACCCGCAAATCGGCCAAGGTGGTGGTGGCTTTGCAGGCAATCAACAGAAAGACGTTACCGCCGATTTCATCCGCGCTGCACATTTTCGGCGCATTGGACTGAGCTTCGGCCAGATCTTCATCGTCGCATTTGCCTTTGGCGCATTTTTCTTCAAGTTTTTCAATCTTTTTATTGGCCTTTTTCAGGTCTTTTTCCGCCGATTTCTGTTCTTTTTCAATAGCCTTGCGCTGCTCTTTTTCGGCTTTGGCTATGGCTTTTTCTTCTTTCTTAGCTTCTTTTTTGGCGGCTTTATTGTCTTTCTTAACGTCTTTCTCGACTTCTTTCTGATTTTTTTCAGCTGTTTTTAAATCTTGCTGAGCCTGCTTCAACGCTTCATTGGCCGCCTTCATTTCTTCCGGCGTGCTGGCGTTTTTCAAGCGTTCCTGAGCCGCCGCAACACCCTGCTGGGCCTGCTCGGTCAGTGCTTCCATATTTCTGATACGTTCATCCCCGGCATTCAAGGTGTCGGCATATTTTTCTTTGGAGGCGTCACGCTGGTCATATCGCTGCTGCTGTGCATCATAAATTGCCCGAGCTTCGTCACTTTGTCCGGCGGCGGCATTACGTGCCTGATTTTTGGCAATTGTTTCCTGTGTTTTTTTATCCAGTGTGCTCCAACCGCCGATTTCTTCTTCATCGGGAGCTTCTTCCTCTATAACCGGAGGTACGATTGATTGCGCCATAACCGGCACAACCATATAATTCAGGCCGAAACCAAAACAAAGCAGAAATGATAAATTTTTTATCAATTTAAGTAAGTTTCTCATAGCAGCCTCCTTGTTTAGTTCCGTCTCTTTAATAATTTTTTTCAGCCGATATAATATAAAAGCCTTCAGCTCCGTGTGATTAAATCATCCGTCATTTCTGATTGTCATTCGCACTAATCAAACTGTCCGTTATCATTTCGTCGGTGATGACATCGCTGTCAACCATATAGTTGATGATACCGGCGGTCAGCGCAATAACGACCAAACCTATGATGATCGCAACCAGCCATTTCCAGTTCAGGGTTCCGAAAAAGCCGCCGATAGCAATCGCGACAATACCGAAACCGGACACGGCATAAATAATCTCCCGCATTCCGCCGAAAATTTTAGCTCCGTGATTGGTTAAATCACTGAACAGGGCCTTGTCTTCAGCAAAGGAGTTTGTTGCAAATAAAATTGAAGAAACAGCAAACACCATTACTGAAAAGACCAGGAATTTCTTTAATTTTATGCACAACATCTTCTCACCCTTTTCCCGTAAATAATTTCTGAGCTTAGCCAGCAGATAAGCAAAAGGGAGGGTATATGGCGTATGTCTCGTTAAGTTTTCCATAGTTCCCTCCCTTTAGTTATCATTAAGCAGCTAAGCGCTGATTAAATATTACCGAAAGTCGTTGCCAAGCCGGCATCGGTAGAACCGGTTGCATATTCAACGATTGAACCGGCAGCAGCCAGAATACCCAGACCAACGGCCAAGCCTGCAAACCAAGTCCATTTTACTTTACCGATAATGGCCTGGAAGGCAATACCGACCAAACCGAAACCACCCAGAATAAAGGTAATGGTTTTTACGTTATCGAATACGTTACGGGTTTTTGTCTGCGCCGTGCTCATCAAGCTGGCACCGTCAGCCCAGGCATCCCCGCACAAACCCATTGCAACCAACAAGGTCAGGCAGCAAAGAGTTAAAATATTTCTCTTTAAAAATTGCATAATCTTTCTCCTTCAATTAATTTAGCAAAACTTCTTATACTCTTTTAGGATAGCTAATTTTTAGCATTTTTACCAGCCTAAAAAGACTTGGACAAAAAGAGATAACTCGTTGTTTTAATGTAATAATTTTTCCTGTAACAAAAAATTCACAGAAGTTAAATAAACCTAAACACCTTATTTCTACCCCTAAAAAGTAAATTTTTCTCTAATAAAGCCGAAATCAGAAAATCACTTTCCGGGAAAGCAAAGCCCCTATATTCCGACAAACGGAAAAAATTTTTTTCAAACCTTTGTGCATAAAATTATATCTGCTTGCCAAGAGTCGCATATTGAATTATCAAGGCTTTAGAGGGATTTTATTTTATGGGAAAAACGAGTTTAAAAACTTTTGTTTGCAGCTTTGTTTTCTCTTTGTTCACGATTTTGAGCGTAAACAAGGAGTTTTTCAGTGTTCCCAAACCCTCTGACACTGAAATTAAAATTCCCAACAAAAATATTTCCCTGTTTTTCAAGAGCCTGCCCTCTCCCGCCAAAGCAGCCAAAACCATTCCGGTTAAAAAAATTGCCTTGTCGGTGCCCGTTTCTCCCTCAACGGAAAAACTGTCCGAAGTTTCGGCAGAAGACCCCATCCCTCTGACTTTTGCCGGCAACGACATTGAATTTGATCTGAACGAAAAAACCGCAGAAGCTTCTGTCAAGGCCGCAGAGGCCGTTTCTGCGCCTCAGCCGGCTCCGCAACAGACGGTTTCCAAGGCGGAACCGGCGGCTCCTCCGGCTGAAAAGCCGCAGACCATGGAAGACAAAATTGCGGCAAATTATCAGGAAATTATCGGCAGTGCTCCGCCGGTTGACGAAAACGAATTACAGCAGCCGATTGAAGACCCGGTTCCGTTCAGCAATAAAATCGTTCAGGCCAAAGTTCAGATTATCCGCCCCAACGAAGAACGGGTCCGGAAGAAGAAAATGACCACCGTTTCCCAAGAGCCGGAAATGGTTTTAGCGCAAGCGGACATTCCGATTACGCGGGAAGAAAAAGCCGAGCCGGCTCCCAAACCGGAGAACATTCTCGCCCCCGAGATTGCGGAGGAAGAGGAAAGTTTTATTATCGCCCGCGTTCCCGATGAAGACGACAGCGAAGGAAACAACGAAGACAACCTTGTCTCCGACAAACCGCTGCCGCCGACTTTCAAAGTCGCCAAAGCCGCACCGAACCCGGATACGGCGCCTGATTTTCCGTCCAAAGAGCAAATAAAAGTTTCCGCAGGGGAGCCGGAGAACCTGCTTATTCCGCTGGAGAAAGACCAGAGCGCCAAAATCGAGACCGCAGAAGCCAAAATTATCGACACTCCGAATGCCGATAAGCTGGCCATGCTGACAGGGAAAGCAACAATCCGCAGTATGACGGAAAATCAGGCGCCGGCAGAAAAGAAAGAGAAAGACGACACAACTTCCGGCTGGACAACTATGGCGGAAAAGAACAATGAAGACAGCGTCTGGGTTGCGGCCAAAGGCACCGGGCATCAGAGAAACCGCCAAATAACCAAAGAAGCATATTTTAAAAATGCCGACAATGTCGCCGTCAAACAGGCAATCGAAGCAGACAAAAAACTAAAAAAAGGCGGCAGCGGCGAAGTTAAAGTCGCCTCGGAGGTCGTCAACAACCTGCTGATACCCATTCCCGAGGATATTTTGAACGACCCCAATCTGACGCCGCAGCTGGTTTCCTCTGAAAAAGACAAAGACATCGAGCAGCAAGTCAGCGAACAGGAAGCAGCCGAACAGCCGGCCCCCGCGAAGCAGACACAAACTTCGTCTTCAGGAAAGGAAAGCGGCGGTCTGTTTAAAAGCATTACGTCAATTTTCAGCAAAAACCAGACCGCAGACGGCAGCGCCAAAGACGAAAACGGCGGCGGCCCCAGCTTTTTTGACCAATTTACCGGAAAATCGCGCCAAAAGGCGACGACCGGAAAAATATTACCGACCGAAATACGCCTTGCTTTCCAACCGAACCGAGCCGAAATTTCCGGGGTTACTCTGAAATGGCTGCAGGCTTTTGCCAACAAGACGATAGAAGAAAAGAACGTCGGACTGGAAATCAGGATTGACGGCAGCAGCTCATATGAGCTCCAGCAAAAGCGGCTCAATCTGCTCAACAACATTTTGGCGTCAAGCGGGGTCGATTACCGCAAAATCAATACGGTTTTCACCACCAGGGAGCCCAATTCATTTATTATTCGGACAGTAAGACTCAACAATTCTAACGGAGGCATAAAGGAAAATAACGAGTGGCAAGACTACTATAAGGCCTGGTAAAGCCTTGGTAATAAGTTATGGCTTACGCTTGATTATTTATTTTTCAATATGTATTATAGGTAAAAATATGACAAAATATAGCTTAGGAAACACAGATATGAGCATAAATTTTCGGTTAGCTGCCGGATTACTGGGGGTATTTGTCCTTACCGCCTGCATGGGAACTTTGAGCCACCCGGTCGAAATTCCGCCGGAAGAAGTCGAATGTGACGAAAACGGCAACAAAGTCTGCACCCAAACCAATGCTGCGGCTCAACCGGCCGGCGGCATGCAGGACAGCGAATTTGTCAACTATACGAAAGTTGCGGCGGATTACCGCGAATACGGCGAAAGAACACCGCGCGACCAGAATATTGTTGACGGCGGTGCCGGAAGCAACATGTCTGCGGCTATTCCCCCGTCTATCGAGAGCGAAGTTGTCGATTATGAAGAAGAAATCAAGGAAAACGATACCGGAATGTCTAACGGCAGCGGCGAATATAACGCCGAAGACCCGGTAGAAGACTGGCTGGCCGAAGAAGGGCAGACCCTGAAAGACCTGCTGACCGAATGGAGCGAAAGAGCCGGCTGGAGATTAATCTGGAATTCCAACCGCAATTACACGCTCACGGCCGGTGCGATGTTCCGCGGCCGTTTTGCCGATGTCAGCTCCGCGTTAATCAGAGCTTTTGCCAGAGCCCGGCCGGCGCCGATTGCCACTTTTTACAAAGGAAACCGCGTCTTAGTTGTTGAGACCATGGAGGATGAAAATGCTTATGAATAAGATTACCAAGTACAGCCTGGGCGCTTTAATGGTCGCAATTGCGGGTTCCTGTTCGCTTTCAACCAAAATGGATGCGACCATTGACCGCGAGGTTGAAGCAACGACGCAGCTGAAAGAGACGGCCAAAATTCCGGACAAAGCTCTTAACGACGACGTGGTTCGCGTCAAAAACGACATCTGGCTCGGCGATTCAAGCCAAATAGAATATGAAGGCCAGCCTATTCCGTCATATCTGGAAGGGAAAGACGGCATTACCTTAATCAGCAACCGTCCGATTACGCTGTATGAAATCGGCGATATGATTAACAAAATTACCGGAATGCGCGTCAGTTACGCAACACATTTGGAAAAAGAAGTTTTAAGCAACGGTGCCAAAAACAAGCCGACGGCACAAGCTATCAACGCGGACTGGACCGATCCCAGCAAGATGCTGGTTTCCTATCAGGGACCGTTGAGCGGGCTGTTGAACGAAATCGGTTCCCGTTTCGGCATTTGGTGGAAATATGACCGTAAAGAAATTTATTTTTACAAATTCGTTACCAGGACTTTCGTTTTATATACGCTGCCGAGCACGCCGTCCCTTTCGGTTAATGTCGGCGGTTCTTCACAGGGCAGCGGCGGTTCGTCTTCCATCTCACTGCAAAGCAGTACTAAGATGGATTTCTGGAAGAATATTGAAACTGCCATAAAGAACATGCTGGACAAAGATTCAAAATACACGATGGATCCGTCCAACGGTACGATTACCGTCAGCGCAACACCGAACGACATTAAAAAGGTGGCTAAATACATTAACGAGCAAAATACCCGCTTGTCACGTCAGGTGGCCATCAGCGTTAAAGTTCTGCAGGTCAGTATTGACGACAGCGATCAATATGGTTTGGACTTGTCTGCCGTTTGGAAAAGTCCGCAGGGCGAAAGCATCGGCGTTTCCAGTATTGCCGGCGGTTTGGGGCAAGACGTCACCAAGAACCTGACAATGACCCTGCTGCCCGGAAATGTTACCGTTAACGGTGCGCTGCAGGCTTTGTCAACTCAGGGAACGACCAACCTGATTACCAGCGGTACGGTTACCACGCTGAACAACAAACCGGCCCCGATTCAGGTTGTTAAAAAGCAGAACTATATTTCGGAAATTACCAAAACCAACAGCGGCGGCGATGCCAGCTACTATGACGTTTCGACAGAGACCGAAGAAATCGAAACCGGTTTTACCATGGACGTTTTGCCGCGTATTCTGGAACACGGACGGTTAATGCTGATGTTTAACCTAACCCTTTCGGATTTGATTTCGTTGGAAAAAGTCAGTCTGGATGACCGTACCGACGGCGAAACCAGCGAAGGCGGCGGACAATATATTCAGAACCCGATTATCGAATCCCGCGGGTTTACGCAGGAAGTTGCGATGAAATCAGGACAGTCTTTGGTACTGACCGGTTATGAACGGGTTGAAAATACCAGTGAAAAATCCGGTGTCGGTTCGGCCAACAACTCACTGCTCGGCGGTACGGCCACAGCCAGCAAAACCAGAAGCATTCTGGTCATTATCCTGACGCCGGTGGTTCTGGATTCTCCGTTATCTCCGGAATCAAGAATGAAAGATTAATATAGGAAAAAAACAAATGGTGCTGGAAGACGCTAAGTTTCAAGATCAAGACTTTGATTCGAATGTTAACCGTTCCTGGGGAACGGAGATTAACATCGAAGGAACGTCTTACGCCACCAGTTTGTTCTGGCAGCCCTTGCAGAACAAAGACGATCCGTATGCGGAAGTGGAAGAAGCTTCCGCAGGCGTTTTGGAAGGGGCTGACCTTTTCTGTATCAAACCGGGCAAAGCGCCGCAGTTCGGTATTTGCGTCTCGCATGAAGGATATAAGTCGGGAACACCGGCTGCGGCGGTTTCTCTGGCTACAGCATTAAGCGACCGTTCTTCTTTCGTCGGCGTATTCAAAGTCAAAAACGGCTGGTGGTACACCTGCGTCCGTAACGATATTATCCTGTCTGACGGCGATATGCTCTTTCTTAACGAGGAAGACGCCAAAAACCAGTTTCTGTCGATGTTGGCCGTGCCGGACTGGGGCCGCAAAATTGCTCCGCCGGAATGGGAAATTGAAGAGACCGAATATCCGGAATTAGGAAAACTTTTACAACGCGGTGCCAAAGGCAAACTGCAAAAGATTAAAGCGTTGCGGGGAACCAAGCTGATTGCGGTTATTGCCGTTTCCGGCATTATCGGTTTCTGGCTGCTGTCCAGCATTATCAGCAGTTTGTTTTTCAGTCCGCCGAAACGGCCGATTATCGCCCCGGTTCAGCCCAAAATCGTTAAACCGGTGGAGGAACCGCCCGAGATAAAGCCGTGGGAGCGTTTAAATAACCCGACAGATATTATGTTGCAATGTCGTGACGGCATCAATGCATTAATTCGAATTATGCCTCCGGGCTGGAAAATCGGCGGTTTATCCTGCGGACCCAGCGGTGTAACCACGTTCTGGACTCGAGAAGTCGGCCGTATCAGTTGGATTGACAAGGCTTTAAACGTGTCCGGCATTAATTTTTCGGGCAAATCGGTTTCCGATGACGGAAATACGATGATGGTTTCTGTTCCTTTAAATAAGGTTGATATTATCTCGTCGCCGCCGCAATATATGGACGTGGATTTGAAAAACGTACTGAACAATATGTTTCAGGCTATCGGGCAGGAGATTTCTCTGACAAGTTTTTCTTATACTTCGCCGCGCAATAATATATATCGTTCAGTCAAATTCAGTTTTGACTCGATGCAAAATCCGTCGGTCTGGAATGATTTATTAACAAAATTTTCAGGACTTGAGATTAATAATATAAAATATGACGTTACCAGCAAGAAGTGGCATTATGAGGGAGCAATCTATGTATTATAATATCAGAAACAGTTTAGGCATTACAGCTCTGGCGCTGATTATTGCAGCCGCAGCCGGGCAGCCGGCTTATGCCCAACTTCCGAATTCAGGTGCAGCCAATGCCCTTCCGAGCGAAATAACGCTGAACGATACCGACGACGACAGCGGCTTGCTGGTTCCGCCTTCGTTAAATGATGATGCTCCGACAGAACTTCCGGCACCGCAGTCTGACGATGAAGCGATTATTCCTCTGACCGGGCCGGATCAGAATGCATCAAATGACTTAAATCTGCCGAATTTGAACGGTGACAGCGGTTTATTGCCGCCGGATAACAATGCGCCCAACAATACGGCCCCGATACAACCTATGACTGCAGCCAATCAGGCTCCGTCAGCAGGGTTGTCTGCCGCCGCGCCGCAAGTGCAGCCGGCTAATCCGACATTGTCCCCGCTGTCCAGACCGCAGCCGATGACACCGGAAAGCAGCAACTTCGGCGAAGGAATTCTATCGCAGGTTGACAATGAATTATTTAACCAGATGTCTGATTTGGAAAAACAAACCAGCCTGCTGACTTTGGAACTGCGCCGGGAAAAAGTTAAAAACGAGATTGCCGCAATTAAAGCCGCCCGGCAAAAGGCCGTTGATGAAATTAATGAGAAAAAAGCGGAAAAAGAACGGCAGCGGATCGAATGGGAAAAAGAGCAGGAACGCAAACTGCTGGTAGAAGAGCAGAAGCTGAGAGAGCTTAACATTGCCTATGAAAAGCTGAGACAGGAAAATATTGTCAACGCATATAAAGAGCAAATGCTGGATACCAACCAGAAATGGATTGAAAACAATGCCCGTTTGTACGGAGAAATCGTTAAGACCGAGGAAGACAGAGAAAAACTGGTCAAGAACTTTAAAATGAAGCTTAACCACTTGGCTCAGTTAGCTTCCAAGGCAGCCGACGCCGCAGAAACGGCAAAAAAGAATTACAGCCGCGAATTGGCCAATCTGCAAACGCAGATTTCCATCCTGAAATCACGACTGGAGGCGGAAAAGCTGGCCAGAGAAGAAGAAAATACGGCAAAGAACAAAGACAAGACCAATCCTTTTGCCTCGGCCTCGGAAGAAAATGCCGAAGAGAAAAAGAATCAGAAATTGTCTGACGAATACGCGATTATGGAAATCAGCGGAAAAGGCAACGAACTGGCGGCCAAATTAATCAATAAGAGCGGTTCTTCCTTTATGGTTCAGAAAGGAACGGTTCTGCAGAGCGGTCATACAGTTGACGAGATTTCGCAGACTTATCTGCGGGCTGACAAAAACGGCACCAAAGATTATTTATACTTTGCCGCCGGCGGCGTACTTGACCGTGAACCGGTCAGATCTTCCGCCGCCAGAGCCGGAATTACCCCGCTGCCGCAAAGAGGCGGAAACGGCGACAATGATTTGGAACCCCTGCCAAGCTTGAATTCAAGTCAGGGATTGCCCAGCCTTCGTGAAGGGATGTTTATCAGGTAAGTAAAAAAATGGCCGACGAATCAGAAATTCAAGAAGCTGCTTCCGACGCCGGAAAGACTTCAGGTCAGGTTATCGGCGCCTCAGAAGCAGGCGGAGGAAAGAAATATAATCTGATTGATGACCTTTTCAGCGGCGGGAACAAGCTTCTGACGCTTCCGGGTTCTTCGCTGGTTATCAATGACGATACCCGGCGTTTGCTGGCTTTGTTTGCCGATGGGCGTTTTCTGGTTGTCGAATCTCATAAATTTGACGGGCGCGTTTTAAGTTTCGAAGTTCTGGCCCGCAAAAAACATCTGAACATCAGCAAACCGACCTATGTCAGCCAAAACGAAATCAATGCCGTTTACGCTTACGGCGAACGCGCACAGCCGATGTCGGACATTGAGGGCGATGAAGACCTTGACCAACTGCAAATGCAGAAAGACTTCGTTAACGTAATTGCCCGGGCGGCCGCGGTAAAAGTGTCAGACGTTCACGTTGTGGTGGCCGACAGCACGCAGATTATGTTTCGCGTCAACGGTATGATGCAAACGGTGATGGAGTATAACAAAGACTGGGGCGAATCTTTTGTCCGCGCCGCTTTCGCTTCGGCAGACATTTCCGACTCAAACTATGCGCAAAACGAGTTTCAGGGCGCTCAGAAACTGGGATCAACACCGCTGCGCGGCTCCAAAGGCAAATTGATGCTGCCGCATAACGTTCTGGCTATCCGTTTGCAGTTTAACCCGATTGCGTTCGGTTCGCAATATTTGGTCATGCGTCTGCTGTATGCCGATGAAAATCCCGACGGCAGCGGCGATTTGCAGGCTCTGGGTTTCGGCGAATATGAAGAAAACCTGTTTTACCGGCTGCGGGCGGTTCCGACCGGATTGAGTGTTATTGCCGGGCCGACCGGTTCGGGAAAATCAACAACCCTGCAACGTAACATGATTAAACTATTGCAGGAAAAAAATTACGAAATTAACCTGATTACGGTGGAAGACCCGCCGGAATATCCTATTCCCGGCGCCCGGCAGATGCCGGTTACCAATGCCAATACCGAAGAAGAAAAGGCCGAAATGTTTACCAAGGCATTGTCGGCGGCACTGCGTTCAGACCCGGACGTTATGATGGTGGGCGAAACCCGTGCTTTGGCTACGGCAGAATTAACTTTTAAGGGGGCATTATCCGGACACGGCGTATGGACGACCCTGCACGCCAACAGCGCCCCGGCGATTATCACCCGACTGCGAGACATGGGGATTCAGCCATATATGCTGGCGGATCCCGAATTGGTTAAAGGGTTGATTTCACAACGTTTATTCCGCAAATTATGTCCGCATTGCCGGGTCTCGGTCAAAGAGAGGCTTAACGACCCGGCGGTCAAGCGGCTGAAGATTGCCCTGGGTGATTTCGGTATTGAAAATACCTATGTGCGCGGACCGGGGTGCAAATTTTGCGACAACAAGGGAATTAAAGGGCGTATGAGCGTGCCGGAAATTATTTTGCCGGATGCGGTTTTTCTGGAGCTGATGATTGCCGGCGAAACCCGCAAAGCAATTGATTACTGGACCAGCGATTTGAACGGGCGGCCGTTGAAAGACGCCGCAATCGAACGTATGCTCAAGGGCTATATTGATTTGGACGAGGTTGAGCGCTGGTGCGGCCTGCTTGACCAACGTCCGGCTTACTAGGAGGATTTTATGGCACAAGACGATAAAAAACGTTCCGAGACATTGACCCGCGCAATGAAAAGCGTCGGCGCGGTTGAAATACAGTATGCCAAACTTGTTACAAAAATGTCTAACAAGACAAGACTGAAGATGTATCGGAAAATCGCCTCACTGATGTCTAACCGCTTTTCGCTGATGGATGCGCTTGACTTGCTGTACGACGGCGCCAGCAACGGCGGCAAGAGTCCAGGCGAGCCGATTGCAATCGCCATTGCAGCTTGGTCCAAGTCTTTGCAAAACGGTTTGACGTTTGCCGACGCCCTGAAAGGCTGGGCTCCGGCGCGTGAAAGACTGATGCTTTCCACCGGTGACGTCTCTAATCTTGAAAGCGCTTTATTAAACCTGATTAAAGTAACGGAAGGAACGACCAAAATGGTGCGTCCGATTGTGGGGGCTATCGTTTATCCGGCATTCCTGATGTTTATGTCGGTATTGATTTTGTACGGTATCGGCGCCTACATGGTGCCGCCGATGCAGGAAGCCGCCCCGAATGTGCGCTGGCGCGGATCGGCGAAAACACTGGTTGACGTTTCCGACTGGATCAGAACCTACTGGACGGTTGCTTTTGCGGCTCTGCCGACAGTGATGGCGATTATTTACCTGACTATCGGCATTTGGCGGGGTTTAATCCGTTCATTTTTCGACAATTTGCCGCCATGGTCGTTGTATAAAGTCTTTTCAGGCATCAGCTGGCTGCTGGCGATGTCTGCTCTGGTCAAAAGCGGTACGCCGGTTTCAACCGCATTACAGGCACTGCGGCGTGATGCAAACCCTTATCTGCGGGAAAGAATCGATAAGACGCTCATCTTCGTCAATAACGGTGACAACCTCGGCCAGGCTCTGGAAAAAACCGGGCTGGATTTCCCGGACAGGGAGATTATTGCCGACCTGAAGATTTATTCCGAACTGGACAATTTTGAAGAGGCAATGGACAAGCTGGCCAATGACTGGCTGGAAGAATCGGTCTATGTTATTGAGCAAAAAGCCAGCGTTCTGAACATGGTTGCTCTGCTGTCCGTCGGCGGCGTTATTGCCTGGGCGGTTATGGGCGTTTTCGACATGCAAGACCAAATCACCAGCGGAATGGGATAAGACAATGAAAAAAATAAAAGATTATCTGCTTTTTCTGAAACAGCGTTTTTATGCTTACCGTCGTGCGGTCAAGCTGGATCAGAAAATTATTATTGCCATTACAGTTATGACGGCGGTGATTATTATTGTTTTGGCCTGGATTATCCGGCCGAATCCCAAAATTGAAATCGCGGCGACCCAACTGGCACAAACAGCCAACAACATCCGGCTGTTTTATCAGACCAAACCGGGATATTGGGGGCTCAACACCGAAACGGTCATCAAAAACAATTTGGAAGCCGGCGGCATGCTGATTGACGGCAAACTGCAAAACGCTTTCGGCAAACCGGTTATTATCGGTGAAGATGAACAAGGCAGCATTATCATGCCGGGAACGCGTCATTTTACGGTTACGTTTCCCGAACTCAACAAAAGCGAATGTACGGTTATGGCCGCTTTTCGGCTGAACGAAAGGGAGAGCCTGAGCCTGTTGCAGATGATTATCAGCAACGGCGAACAGCGCTATGAATTTAACTGGGGCGGAAGTAATCCGCTGCCGATTACCAAACAAGACGCAGCCAAATATTGCGGCAAAAACAATATTGTTTCCTGGCGGTTTGAATAAAGTTTTATTTTTTATGACTAAAGTTATAAATAAAGAGCAAAAGATATAGCTAAAGCCAGAATTGTAACAAAATTTTAACCTGTTATAATTATGATAGAATGCAGTTGAACTAAGGAGAAAGAAAATGGTTAACTTACTTGAAAAAAATGAACAGACCGGCCGTTCCATGGTGGAAATGCTCGGCGTGCTCGCAATTATCGGCGTTCTGTCTGTCGGCGGTATCGCAGGTTATTCAAAAGCAATGACAAAATTTAAAATTACCAAAACAATGGATCAGGTTTCCATGATGGTAGCCAATATCCGTACTTTGTATTCCGGCCAGCGCAATTATTCCGGTTTGGCGACAGGAAATGCATTAGATATGGGTGTCGTTCCGGCTGAAATGGAAGGGGCTGACTCTGCTGTAGGTGCTAATACTCTGGTTAATGCTTTCCAAGGTGCAGTTACCATCGGAACAGTTAATTACAATCAGCAAACAGCCTCTGCGTTCAGAGTTTCGTATGAAAACATGGGTCAGGAAGCTTGCGTCCAGCTTATTACGTCTGACTGGGGTTCCGGTGCATCTTCCGGTTTTATCGGTATTCAGGTCAGTGATGCAGCGCCGCAAGGTCAGAATGCTCCAGCCTTTGGTAATGCCGCGGTTAAAGGTGCCGCTGCATGGGATAATATGCACTTACCGGTTACACCGGCAGATGCAGCCACGACTTGCGCTACAGATGATGGTTATACAACAATCACTTGGTATTACATGTAGTTGTATAAGTGCTTAAGAAAAACCCCGGTTATGCCGGGGTTTTTTATATCCCACGGCAAAAAAAGAGCGTTTAATTTGCGGTTTGAGCTTAAAAATGTCATAAAAGATTAAATAAATATTATTCTTTTTAATGTTAAACTGACCCCATGTTTGGTTGAGGGCGATAATTATTTGTGACAGAGTCTGACAAAGGATAAATTTCCGCAGAGATTCAACAAAACGCCGCAGAAAATGCTCCTTTGCCTTAAATTATAAAAAACTAAAGAGGAAAACATGGTTAAACTAAATGAAGTTTTGTTCTCGGATATCTACATTACGCCGGACAAAATTGCCTACATCCCCGACAACGTTACGCCTAACGGACTGGAGGTTTTGGAAGCCGAAGATTTTGACGATTTTTTTGACTTGATAGAACAGTCATGGGACGGCAACAACCCCAGTTATTCGGTTATGTTTGACGAGATTTTTTATCGCGTGGAACGAACGGTTTCCATTTACGGCATTCAATACTGCGCCCGTAAAATGCCAAAACAAGTGCCGCCGTTCAACAGTCTGGGATATCCGGTTGAACTTTCACAATACCTGCTTTCCCTCAGCAATGCTTCGGGGCTGATTCTCTGCGCCGGTCCGACCGGTGCCGGTAAAACAACCACTATTTCCAGCCTGATGAAAGAATATCTGACGATGGAAGGCGGCTTTGCCTACACAATCGAAGACCCGACCGAAATGCCGCTGGACGGCGTTTATCATTCGGTTGCGGGAGGTCTGGGCCTGTGCAAGCAAACGCTGCCGCCGAACGGCAACTGGGGCGAGGGCTTAAAATCGGCTTTGCGCTCCAAACCGCGCTTTATTATGGTCGGCGAAATCCGTACCCCGGATACGGCAAGTGAAGTTTTGCGCGCCGCCACTTCGGGACACCTGGTTTTGTCAACCATTCACGCCAACAACATTACCGATGCGATTAACTCGGTGGTTAAATACGCCTCCTCCACAGCGATGAGCGAAGAACTGGCTTATGACCTGTTTTCCCGCGGTATGCTGGGCGTGCTTCACCAAACCCTGCACGGCGTAAAAAACAAAACGCCGCTGGTCAGCTATTTGTTTACCAATCCGGATTCAACCCGGGGCGATCAGGTTCGCGGCATTATTAAAGGCGGCAAACTGAATCTGGCAACTTCTATCGAAACCCAGATGACCCGTATGAGCCGCGGCAAAAATATTTTTCCGGAAATATAGAACTGTTGTTTTGAACAAAAATCCCCGGACATTCCGGGGATTTTTTATGGCTGATGCTCCGGTCATGCCTCTCCCGGCGGGCGAGACAACAGATGACAGAGAAAATGATATTCTGCGGCATGGATTATCCGGTCAAGCCGGATAATGACAGAGAGAAAAGCCGCAGATGACAGGGAGAAAAGCCGTAGATGACAGGGAGAAAAGCCGCAGATGCCAGAAGATAAACTGTTGGATTGCCCG
>ERZ779840.1667-NODE-1667-length-20688-cov-3.284399_pt1 | contig 20688 bp, 12 predicted proteins | sample MGYA00511561_ERZ779840 | MGnify/ENA primary metagenome ERZ779840 (study PRJEB29588, sample SAMEA2162036) | human gut metagenome | biome: human gut; feature: human-associated habitat; material: faeces | place: Denmark | collected 2008/2010 ...
GAGCCGTTTCATCCTCGGTTCCGGCCGTTACGACCTGAACCTCATCAAGGCGACCATCGAGAACGCGGGCACGCAGATCGTCACCATGGCGCTGCGCCGCTGCCGCACCACCGAAAACAACCTGCTCGACTACATTCCGAAGGGCATCACCATGCTGCCGAACACGTCGGGCGCGCGCAACGCGGAGGAGGCGGTGCGCATCGCACGTCTCGCGCGCGAAGTGTGCCAGACGGACTTCGTGAAGGTGGAGATCGAGCACGAGGCGAAGTACCTGCTGCCCGACAACGAGGAGACCATCAAGGCCACGGAAAAGCTGGCCAAGGAGGGCTTCGTGGTCATGCCGTATATGTTCCCGGACCCGATTGCGGCGAAGCGTCTTGAGGACGCGGGCGCGGCTTGCGTGATGCCGCTCGGCGCGATGATCGGCTCGAACAAGGGCCTGCGCGCACGCGATTTCATTGAGGTGATCATCAAGAACTCCAACGTTCCGGTGATCATCGACGCGGGCATCGGCCGGCCGAGCCAGGCCGCGGAGGCCATGGAGATGGGTGCGGATGCGGTGATGGCATACACGGCGATCGCATCCGCCGGAAACATTCCGCTGATGGCGCGCGCCTTCAAGAACGCGATCGAGGCGGGCCGTGAAGCGTACCTGTCCGGCCTGGGCAAGGTGACGGAAAATCACGCCGTGCCGTCCAGCCCGACGAACGAGGCCGACTACATCGGCTGATTCGCGCCGATTTCGTACGATTCGTGCACTAACGTTTCGCACGGTTTTATTGCGATTACACGACGAGGGTCGGTGGAAACGCACATTTTCGCAAGGTTTCCACCGGCCCTCTTTCGTCGAATGCGCGACACGTAGCGCAACACGCGCATGCCACGCATACCGCAGCGACAGGCAATACGTCTACTTCCCTAGAGCCGCTTTCAAATCGCGGTTCTGGAATCGCTCGTGCAGCAGGCAGTAGCCGCCGAACACGACGAGCCACAGCAGGCCGGCGATGGCGGAACCGCGCGTATCTGCGGACAGGAACAGCGTGACGTACACGAACACGTAGAACGCAATCGCAATCCAGTCGCACACCTGCCATGCCGGCATGACGAAGCCGTCCGGCAGGAAGTCGGCGCTTTGACGGTAGCGGCGGTGCGCAAGCATCGTCAGCACGTAGATGAAGACCACGACGGCGCTGGCTGCAGAGGCGAACAGCACGAACGCGCTGGAGATGCCCGGGATCGCGTTGATCAGCGGGGAGAACAGAATCATACAGCCGGACACGATAATCGCCTTCGCCGGCACCTTGTGATCCGACACCTCACCGAGGCGCTGCATAGCGGGCGATTCGGAGTCCTGCGCAAGCTGGTATAGGTGGCGGCCCGCCGAGTAGATCAGCGAATTGAGTGCCGACGCGGCTGCGGTGATCACCACGAAGAACACGAGCGCGGCAGCCCAGTCGAGGCCAGCGTATTTGAACACCATGATGAACGGGGAGCCGAACGAGCCGTCCGCGTTCTGATGGAAGTTGCGCCACGGCACGATGGCCATGATGGCCACGAGCGCGCCCACGTAGAAGATGAGGATGCGCATGATCAGCTCGTTGACGGCTTTCGGCAGCACTTTGCGCGGGTTCTGGGTTTCGGACACGGTGACACCCACGAATTCGATGAGCTGGTATGCGAAGAACACCATTTGGAAACTCAGCAGGAAGTTCATCCAGCCGTTCGGCGCAAGCTGGAAGCCGTCGGTAATGTTCGTAAGGCTCACAGTGGCACCGGAAACCGTGCCGTCCACGCCTTCGATATGCGTGGCCGGGTAGCTGAAACCGAGGAACAGCATCACCACGGCGGTGACAATCAGACCCACAATCAGTGTGATTTTGATCATGGAGAACCAGAATTCCGCCTCGCCGAACACTTTCACGGCAATGAGATTGATGCCGGTGAGCGCCACGAGGAAGCACAGTTCGATAAGCCATTTCCACGCGTTGAGGTCGATGCCGAACGTGCCGAAGAATGTGACGAAATAGGTGCTGACGGCCGTGATTTCGGTCATGCCGGTCAGGATGAGCACAATCCAGTACGTCCAGCCGGCGAACTTGCCCCACGCGCGGCCGAGGTAGCGGGTGATGAAGTTGATGAACGTGTGCTGGCTGGGGTCGCTGTACATCATTTCGCCGATGGCGCGCATGAGCAGGAACATGATGAGGCCCACGCCGATGTACACGAGGATGATGCTCGGTCCGGTCAGCGCGATTGACTTGCCGGAGCCGAGGAACAGGCCGGTGCCGATGGTGCCGCCGATGGCGATGAATTGGACGTGGCGGTTTTTCAGGCCGCGTTCCATGTCGTTGCCTTTGTCGAGGCTTTCGACGGATTTGATTTGCGCGGTTTCCGTCGCTTCGGACGTGCTTGTACCAGTTTTTCCGGTTTTCGTATTCCCAAAAGTCATAATGTTCACACCCTACCGCGCCAACCGCACAATCTCCGCCGTTGTTCGCACCGCGAAATGCGCTATATGTGGCAGATTCGCATCTTTTCCAAAAAACGCTTTGCGACGGGTGGAGTCAGCTTGCCAAGGTTTTCAGCTTGCCACGGAGCGATTCGTTTTCGCGTTCCAGCTCGTCGATGCGCCGAGCCTGTTGTTTGATGATGACAAGCGCCGTCTCGCTGTCAAGGCCGCTGCTCGCGCTGAGAGGTGCAGGCGGCACGGCGATGGCAGCCGCATCGGACGGGACGGGCACGTCAGCGGATATATACCCCCCCCCGACACGTTCGCCCCGTCCAGCGGATGCGGAGCATTTCCAATGTTCGCCTTATCGGGATTGGCGATTCCTGCGATGTCGTCGAGTTTCTCCTTGCGCGTCACCGCATGAACATACAGGTTGACGAGCTCCGTAATGATTTCGCCGTTACTCATGTTACTGCTACCACTCACGGATTTGAGGACGGCAGCCTTCCAACGCGCCACACTTCGTTCTATACGTTTATACCCAATCAGTTCCGGCGGCAATCCCGCCTCGCGGAAGATTTTGGTCGGCGATTCCCCCGCAAGATACCGTATGACACACACCTGTTTGAAAGCGTTGGAGTACGTGATGCGGTCTTTCGATACGTTGGCCACCGCCGGCAGATCCCGCAACATTTGGAGCTCGTCCATGCTGAATGATCCTCCACCGCGCATCGTTTTACCCCCTTTGCTATACCCCATGATGAAGCAAGTGTATATCCGACTTCTCACAAGCAGCTTTTCAAATATTGCTGACCGTATATCACTTCAACCGGTCGGTCACACATCAATGCGGGCGATTATGGAATACCCACAACCGCCCGCATTGACTTTTATTGTGAGTGAGTCAATTCACAACTCACTCACACCGAACGCATGCGCTCAGTACGTGCGGCGACGACTCTTGACCGCCACAGCCACGCCAGCGCCACCCACCAGCAGCGCCACGACGGTGAACAACACGGTTCCCGCGGCACCGGTCAGCGGCAGCTGAGTGACAGACTTGACGTTCAGCACGGTAGCGGTGGCATTCGCAGTGGTGTTATCGACCGGTTGGACCTGACGAAGGGCATCCGGCTCGAAGGTGACGAGACCTTCATCTGTGATCTCCACATTGAAAGTGACCCTGAAGTTCTGGGCGTAGCCGGTCGGAGCCTGAGTCTCCACAACCGTGTAGGTTCCCGCCGCAAGACCCGCGACCTTCACCAAACCATCATTCTCAGTAGTGAACGTCTTGGCATCATTCTGATCGGAAACAAACGACCACGCACCGTCCTCAGCCTGCTTAAGGAACTTGCCCTCCGCATTCTTGACAACGAACTTGGCGCCGGCTAGAGGCTTGGCCTCATTCCCTTCCTTGCCAATCTTCGTGAACTGGAAACCGTAGGTCTTAAGGACAGTCTTGCCTTCACCGCTGGTACCATCCTTGGTGGTGATTGTGGCCTTGTTGTCCACACTGCCGCTCAAGCCATCCAACGCATCCTTGGTGACGGTGCCCTGGTACGACACGACGATCGTCCTACCGGCCAGCGTTGTGGCATCGGCAAAATAGATGGTCGTGGTGGTGCCGGATTGAGCATTGCCTTCCTGCGTTATCGTGTACAGATCGGGATCCACAGTAGTATGATCTCCGAACTGGACCGTGAAGGCACTCTTTGCCGCAATCTGCAAACCTTTGGACGCGGTATCGGTAATGGTAAAGGGGTACGCATCCCAGCCAGCCGCAGCATGAGGAACGTCCGCGGCCACAGTGAAGTCCACGGTGTCGCCCACCTTTACGCTCTTACCGTTCACATCCACGTTATTCATCTGGGCGAACTTGAGCGGCTCGTCGGTCGGATTCGCGTTCTTCGCGTTGAACTGGCCTTCAGTCGTGATGTTGCCCTGACCGGTCGTCGTATCGGCCGCAATCCTCAGATTGGACAGTCCATTGACGGTGGTGGCCACCACAGCCGGAGTCCCCGACGTCACAGTCGTTTCGCCAGCCTTGGTGAACGTATCCTTCACCAGATACCAGCCTTCTCCGTTCACATTGACCACCTGGCTCGTATTTGCCTGATCCTTGGCTACGGTCAGGCCAGTACCATCAGGTCCTGCCGGCGGAGTAATCCCAGCCAAGGTCTTGGCGAAGACACGGAGCTGATCCGCAGTGAACGTCGCCACATAGGCGGCTGGATTATCCTTGTACTCTGTCGGGATGCCGTTGTGGCTTCCATCAGCCACGTCAGCAGCGGTGGTCACAGCTCCCTTCCATGCGTCAACCGTTTTCACTTCGACCGAGCCATCGCCAGGATTCTCGAACGTGGCAAACTTGTATGGCGTGTACGTATGGCCTTCCTGTGCGTGGTTAACTTGCAGCAATGGAGCATCATCAGCCTGTGCGGCGGCGACGCCGATGGCCATGCCGCTCAGCAACGTTGCCGCGGCGGCCAGCCCTGCAAAAAGCTTCCTCATCTTCATGAGAATCTCCTCTTCCTAATTGTTGGTTACTGTGTTCTGCAATCGCGGGAGGCGGGAACCCAACATGCCCCCGCGATCCGCAAATCCTGTGTTGTTCAGCCGAGCCGCTTCTTGCGTCTCCACTGGTCGGCCGCAGCGACGGCCAGCAATGCCAGCACGCCAATCCCGCTCGCCGCCAGTTGCCACCATCGTTCCGCGCCCATGCGGCCCGTCAATGGCAGCGACGATGCCGAAATGTATTTGTTGGTGAACAGCATTGGCCGGGTACTATCCCAATTCGAACCAGCGACACCATAATCGGTTTTCAGCTGGGTCACGGATTCGACAACGGCCCTCCATTCACCGGACGTTCCGTCTTTCATCACGGACACGACCACCCGGTATTCCGCCTGCGAGTAATACATTGCGGAAACATTACCAGCGTTCTCCGTCACAAGATATGTGTACTCGGCTTCACCTGCGTCATACGTGATGTCGCCGAAGTAAGCAACGTGATCGTCAGACGAATCGCGTTTCACCGTCACCGTGCAGGACAGCTTGTCCTTGCAGTCGGACGGCATCGGCGCGTCTGGATTGGAATCGTCTGCCTTCAGCTTGAAAGTGAACTCGTCGGAATCCTTCCAATCGCGGCCGACCAGCTCCTTCTGCACGCCAATCGCATGCGTCAGCATGGTCTGCTTCAACGTGTTGGTGATGACTACTGTGGCGTTCTGCGATGCCATGGATTCCGGCACCGTCACCACATTGCCGTCAGCAAGATTTCCATCGCCGACCTTGTGCTGGTAGGAAGCCTTCCACAAGTGGCTGTCCGGTTCGACTTCCGTCACCGTGTACGTCTTTTGGGCGCCTGCCGGAATAATCACGTCAGTGGACCATTTGCCGCTATCGTCACGCTTCAGCGTGACCGTCTTATAGGTGCCGTTGCCCTGTTTGATATCCACCGTGATGCTTTCCGGCTTCTGGCCGTTACCGCTCCACTGCTTGTCGATGTGCAACGTCGAGGAGACTACCTGCACCACCGGGTGCGGATACGGGTTCTCACTACACTTATGATCCACGCCATCGGCCGAGTACGCCAGGCACGCGGAATCGTTCGTATGGAAACCCGGCTGGTTCGAGGACGTGGCGTTTCCCGGCAGATCGGTGTTCGCGTTACCCTTTACGCCGTCATATCCATCCTTACCGGCGTTCAGGTTGGCGGCATACTCGTCATACGCTTTCTGCGTGGGTTTCACGTTGTATTCCAGCGTGTATGTCACGTTGTTGACCAGAGGCTTCAGGAATGCGACCGTGAATTTCTTCGTGCTCGCGTCATACGTCAAGGTGTAATCGACATTCTTAGTCAAGGAGACCACCTTGCCGGAAGCATCCTTGGCAACGACCTTGTAGTTGCTATCCGCAAGCTCGACATAGCCGGAGAGCGTGTCCTCCATGGTCACCTTGGTGTATGCGGACGTGGTAGTCTCACTTTTTTCAATCTCGTCGAAGATGGTATTCAGCTCCGAAGCGTTCGTCGCGCTTTTATAATAGCCGGCTTCGATATTCCCTTCACCGCGCTGGTTGTATTTCGTTGCCTTTGGGAAATTGCTGGACACCGCATGCATGAACTGGTTCTCGTTGCTGGAGAGCGAGGACGGGTTGGCACTGGCGAAGATGCCGATGGAATACACCGTGGCGCCACCATCTTTCAATTCCTTGGCAGCGGTAACGGCATTGTTTGCCACTTCTTTTTCAAACCCATTAGACGATGTAGGCGAGCCATCCGTGAAGAAGATAACGACCTTCTTCGCATCGGTTCGAGCACTAGCACTGCCCATCACCTTGACCGCACGATTGAATCCATTGTCGGCGCGGGTGGCGCCAGCGGCTTTGAGTTTGCTGACTTTGTTCTTCAGACCGTTCATATCCGCAGTCAGATTGCTAACGATTTGGGAGTAGTTGTAGGTGTACCCACCACTTCGGTACATGTCATCCCCGATTTTGTCCGTTTTATCGCCGGCGAACTTCACCAGTCCAACGCGAACCAGTTCGGAACCGGCCTCCGTATTAGTATTCGCGGCTTCATCAAGAAATGCTTTAACCGCTTCTTTCAGTGCGTCTAACCGCTTGGTCCGATCCGTCTTACTCATCGGATCGTCCATCGAACCGGACACATCCAGCACCAGCGTGAAGTCGATCGGCTGGGTGGTGGTGACCGTGGTGGTGCTGGAAGCGCCCTTCACATCCACGTTCACGGTGTAACTGCCATTATCGTTCTTCTTGATGCGCTTATGCTTCTCCGGAGCGCCCAACTGGGAACCGGTCTCGTTCTGCGCAACCGACTGCGCCCGATTTGCTCGCGCAATCGGTTGAGCGGACAACGTAACTGGCTGCTCATCAGGTTGTTCAGATTGTTGTTCAACCTCCTGCTCAACCCACTGCTCAGTCTCTTCTTTCGTTTCTTGTTCCGTTTCTTGTTCGACTTGCTGGTAAGCCTCTTGATCTGACGGCTGCTCTTGCTCTGACGGCTGCTCTTCTCCCACCATCAAATTTTGTTCCACCGGCTGTGAATCCTCTTGCCCAGATTCTTGCAATACCGGCTGCTCGATTTGTTGTTCCAAGGCTCCCGTGGCATCTTCCGCCGCCGCTGACGAAGCAGTGACGCACCCCACGCCGGCGAGCATTGCGACCGTCGCGACGGCCGCAATGACACGACGCGTGAACAGACCTGTGCCCCTCGCCCTGTTTCGCTCAAAGACGTGTCTCATACGCCTACCCCCTTGTACCGTTAAGCAATCGGGAAATACCTTCCTCCTTCGACCGGTATATTTGATGCGTCTTCGCTTCACATACCGTCCGACAATCGCTTCGTTGCCTAAACCTTAAGGAGAAAAACAGAGGGATACATACCCTCCCAACGAGGTAATCAAGGGGATATACTTTCCTTGAAATCGCACATATCATCGCGATTCTAGAGTATTCTTACCCCCGTAAATCGCGATGCAAAAACTATAAGCAAACGTTGTCATGTCTCTTTCAGAATTTTCCCCGACAAAAAAGCATCTGTCAAGTGCAACATTAACGCCATCAACCCCTAGTTGCGCTTTGGCCACCAAGCGGCATGCCTACGGACATGCCACGGACAGCGGAGCAGCCAAACCAACAACAAACCGACCAGCAACGTGGCAGCTGACACCACGCCCGCAATCACACGCACATCTTTTGCCGCATCATCCTCCGCGGGAATCTCTTCGGGAATGGCGGAACGTAATGCCGAAACCAACAGACGATGCGTATTCACGCCATACGGGGTGCATGTCATCAACGTCACACGGTCCTCGCCGGGCACGATCTTCAACTTCGACGTGTCATCCGGGTTGATTTCGGTGATGCGATCCACCTTGTAGCCAAGCGTATGGCCCATCACATCGATATAGAAGTAATCGCCAACCCGCATCTCATCCAAACGCGTAAACATTGAGGCTTCAACCAAACCCCGATGTCCGGTAATCACCGCATGCGTATCCTTGCCACCCACCGGCAGACTACTGCCATACAAATGCCCCGCACCGGACGCAAGCGTCTGCTCCGACGTGCCATGGTAAACCGGCAGGTTCACGGAAATCTTCGGAATGCGGATGGCCCCCATCACGCCATCGCCAGTATCCAGCAAACGCTGGTATTCCGCGTCTTTGGAGCTAGCGGAATCCTTGTTACCATCGCCGGTGGTGCCTGCGCCCGTCGAGCTGGAACCGGAACCGTCGCTGGAGCCAGACTGATTGTTGTTGTACAACTCGGCGAGCGGATCCTCGCCAATCACCGGCTGCCCCGACTTGGCGAGACGCTTGTTGTACGCCCTAGCCGCGGCGAATGCCTCGTCGGCCTGCGGATACGGCCAGCCCGCGACGCTCTGCTCGGAACGGGCGGACGTGCTCGCCAGCTTTTGCGCGGACTGGTATTGCAGCACTTTCGGGAAAAGACCAATGCCGATTGCGGAGAAAATCAGCACCGCCGCAAGCACACGCAGGGCAATGGATCTACCCACGTCGGCACGACGCTCGCGAATCTCTTCGGACACATCGGTCGCCTCGGCGAACGTCGGCGGAACGTAGGTGCGTGTATCTTGCGACTCGCTGCTTCTCGACCCGCCGCACGTGCCCCCTCGCAAAATGCCTGCCATCAGTCTAAGCCCCCTTGAACCACCTAGTACAGGGACATTATATGGCGTTCCGGACGGACTTTGCACCCTACCTAGTGCGCTTAAGCATGAGCGATTTTCTAAAACTATACTTCTATGACACTGGCTTGGCGGCCAATCTGCTGGACATCGGAAGGGCGACAGGCCACTGTACGCAGTCGAGGTCAAATCGTCCGCCACGTACCGAACAAGCGCCTTCGAGAATCTGGAGGATCTCGCGCCGATCATGGGAGTGGACACAGACCATCGGTTCGTCGTCTATGGCGGCAGCGAATCCTTCCCCACACGGCACGGCAAAGTGCTGGACTTCGACAGTCTCGAGGCTTTGATCTCCTGATCGGACCGACCCCCGGGCCCGTCTGGCTTATAGATGGCGAGTGTTGGACGGGAATAGACAGTTCGGGGGCATGTTTTGTACCCCTGAACTGGCAAATAAGGCGCACCATCCGCCATCTATAAGCTAGATAGCATAAGTCAGGCCTCAGCGGAGGCAGGATTGGGCCCGACTTCCTTGTCCAGCTTGTTGCGCAACCTCACCACATCGCGCTCGAGCTCGTCGATACGACGAGCCTGCTGCCTGATAATAATGCCGGCCGTATCACCGTCGAACAGTCCGAGAGACAACGGATGAACGTCATTCGACGCAGCCGTTGCGGCAGGCTTCGGCTCAGTGGCCGTATTGGCGATGTCTTCAAGACTCCGCCTCGTCGCCAACGCACGCTTATACCGCGCCGCAAGCTGCGCTATGATCTCACCATCGGTCATGGTGTTGCTGCCGTTCACGGATTTGATGGCAGCTTCCTTCCAGCGCGCCACGCTACGTTCGATACGCTTGTATCCGACAAGTTCCGGCGGTAAACCCGCTTCACGAAAGATTTTGGTTGGCGATTCCCCCGCAAGATATCGGATGGTGCACACCTGTCTGAATGTGTCGGAATAGGTGATACGATCACGAGTCACATTGGAAACAGCCGGCAATCCACGCAACAGCTGAATCTCCTCGTCACTGAATGCTCCCCCACTGCGCATCGCAATACCTCCCATTGATGCTTCGTTGCTTTCTTTTGCGGATGTGCCTGCGATTCTATGGCCCTCCTTCCGTGCAATACCCCCACTTCACTCCCCTGACTAACAGCCCCCATAACGGTTCACGTTTCCAGATTCCGTTTGTTGCAACACATCCCACTGAAACGCCTTATACCCTCGAAAAACGCAATGTCCACCCACATCGGGTGGCACGTCCAAAGCAACGGTAATATGGCGCAATCCAAGCAATCCCATATGAAATACAGAGCAATACAAAAGGCCGACCCATAATGGGTCGACCTTAAATCACTCCGAATTGGTGTTCTTAACGAACACCGTCAGAGATGGGCGATCAGGCCTCGGCGTTCTGACGAGACTTGATGGCGATGGTCACGCCAGCGCCAGCCACGAGCAGAGCCACAACGGTGAACAGCATGGTTCCCGCAGCGCCGGTGAGCGGCAGCTGGGTGATGGACTTGATGTTCTTCACGGTCTTGGCGGTGGTGTTGACCAGGCCCCACGGATCGGAAGTGGTGGTCTTAGCCAGAACAGCTACACCATTAGAGAAAGACACGGCGAAGCTCGGCTTGATGTCAAGGTAGTTGCCGTTGGCACGTGCAGTTTCCGTGACGGTGTAAGTCTTGGTTGCATCAAGACCAGTGAACACCAGTTTGCCGTTGGCATCGGTCTTCACATCAGTCGTCGCATCCGGAGTATTGGTGGAAGCAGCCTTCTTGTAGGAACCGTCGTCCTGCTTCACGAAGTACAACGCGGTGCCACCGTCCTTCACCTGGAAGGTGACGCCCTCGATACCCTTGCTGTCCGGATCAACCTTGGTGAAGTCGAATCCGACAAACCCAGTATTGGCCTTAATATCAGTGCCGTAGTTGTCAAGCTTGTTGACCACACCATCGGTGACGGAAGCCTCATCATTGACCACCGCGTCGAAGGTGACCTTGATGGTCTTGCCTGCATACTTGGACGGATCATTCACGGTCACATCGAAGGATGCATCCGTGCTACCGGTCACGTCATTAGCTGGAACACTGAAGTCAGTCGCAGCGTCTGCGTCGGAAATCTGAACATCATTGGCATAGAACTTGAAAGTACCAGCCTTGATGGTCAGACCCGTGCCCGGCTTATCGGTGAACTTGAACTCGGTCGGAGCCGGGTTCGCGATAGTACCGGTAAGGGTATAGGTCAGAATGTCGCCGATGGCAGCAAAAAGCTTATTGACTTCCTTAGTCTTTCCGGGGTTGTTGGTGTTCTTCATGTTCACGGTGGCAGCGGCAGTCGGATCGGTTAGAACCTTCTTCTCAGCGTTAACGGTGCCGGAAGCGACAATCATCGGGATTGCCTGGGTCACAGAACCAGTAGCAACCGCAGAGTCAATGAACACATAGATACCTGCCTGCAAAGACACGGTGGCGGAATAAGAGCCGTCTTGTGCAGCAACCGGGTTGCTCAGCGTAACATCAGTTCCGCTAGTCAAACGGCCTTCGCTCTCCAAAGCATCGGCAAACTTACGAGTTGCCGTAGGAGAAGCCCATGGGCGAACATCAGAAACATCCAGTTGGCCGGCATTCAGGGCTGCGGCCAGATGGTCCACCTCAGAATCCGTAGTATCTACACCGGCAGCCTTCAACGCGGAGTCAACGGCAGTCTTATTGTTAGAATTCGTCACCACACCGTAAGCAACGTTCTCGCCGGAACCATACTGAACATAATCGCCAATCTTGTATGCTTTCAGGTTGGCGTTGGTCAGCTGTTCAGCGGTTTCAGCGGTGAACGTGAACGTTGCTACGCCCGTTACCGGAGTACCAGCAGCGTCATCGGCCTGTGCGCTGGTTGCGCCCAGGGCCATGCCACCCAGCAGCGTCGCCGCGGCGGCGATGCCGGCGAAAAGTTTCCTCATCTTCATGAGAATCCTCTCTTCCTTATTGTTTGATTACTTGTTTTTGCAATCGCGGGAGGCGGGAACCCAACTTGCTCCCGCGATCCGCAAATTTTGATTTGCCGGCCGGAATGCCCTCAAGTTGGTAGGCATTCCGGCCTCACACAGCAACTCAGACGAGTCGCTTCTTGTTATTCCAAATTTCGGCAGCGCCGATAAGCAGCACCGCGAGTCCGCCGATCACGCCACCGACCAGTAGCCACTGGCGTCCCGTCGCACCACCCGTCAACGGCAGCGCCGACACCGCGACATATCGGTTGGTGAAGGTGACAGGTTCAGTAGCAGCACTTTGCGATTCGGGAACTGCTGCACCGTTGTCATCCAGCACCTTGGTCACGGACTTCACGGAAGCCTTCCACTCTCCGTTGGAGTCCTTCGCGACAGTCACGACAACCTCATACTTCGCCTGCGAATAATGCAATGAAGCGATAGAGCCCTTGACCTCCGTCACGTAATACGTGTAAGAGGCATCGCCAGCGTTGTAAGTGATGTTGCCGAAGGACGCGGTATGGCTGCCCGAATCGGAGTTCACCTTCACCGTGCAAGGTTGATCGGCTTCGCACTTATCCGGCAACGGCGCATTGCCCTTCGCCGCCAGAGTGAAATCGAACGTGTCGGAGGTCTTCCACTCGCGTCCGGCCAGGTCCTTCTTCACCGAAATCGCGTTCTCCAGGGCAACCGTCTTCAACGTGTTAGTGATGGTCGCGTTCAACGTGCCCGCATCGGCATTGGAAGACCACACCATCTGCTTGGTCAAGTCGACATTGTTTCCCGTATAGGAGACGTCATATCGGTCATTACCAGAGATTTCCGCCACGGAATACGTGTATCCAGGAACCAGGTTGTCGACAGTCGTCTGCCAACCATTGCCCTTATTCAGGGGGATTACGCCACCGACGTTCTCCAGCTGAGCATTGGAATCGCCGCTCTTCTTACGCTGCAACTGCACCGTAACGGAACCGTCATCATGCTTGCTCGCACCATCCGACCATTGCTTGACGATCTTGATCTTGCCGAGCTTCACCTGCACCACAGGATGCGGATACTCGACTTCAGTCGGTGCGCATGACGTAGTTCCATTAACCTCGGTAAGCACGCAATAGTTCAATCGCGCGTCCACATTGGAATAGAATCCCGGCTGGCCCGCAGATGCGGTGCCAGTATTCGGCTCTCCCACATTCGGGTATTGCTGGTTGCCGGCATAAGTGGCATAGGCGGCATCGCTTGGCTTGACCTTGAAGGATACGTCGATGCTGTCGGCTTTCTCAGTAACGATACCGTCTGTGCCGTTAAACGTCACCGTCACCGTGCGATTGCCAGATTGATCGACACCGTACGTGGCCGTATATCCGCCCGTCAGCGCCTTATTGCCGTTTTTCACCGTCACATACTGTGTGATATCGGCACCGTCGGCCACGCCAGCGAAATCGACCGGGTCGACCCACTGGGACAAGGTGTCAGTGATGGAGGAGACCTTGATCTTCGCGGATGAGGTGATGCTGGAATAGATCTGGCCGAATGCTTGCGTCAGATTCTCAGCATTCGTGCCATCGAATTCCTTACCGTTCACTGCCTTGGCTTCACGGGCGAAATCGGACATTCTATTGGCGTCAGTCGAAGCCTTCACCACATAAAGCGAAACATTACTCTCCCGCCTGTTGGCCTCGGCCAGAGCGGCAGCATAGTTGTAACCGTAGTAATTATCACTACCCTCGGTACCTGCACCATGCACACCCTGAGGTGTAGTACGCCAATCATCATCAGGATTGCACCCTTTTTTGCTGCACCCAATCGGATAATTGGATATACGGAACGTCGGATTGCCGTCGGACAAGAAAATGATGTGCTTCTTCACACCCGTGCGTCCTTGCAGATCATTCGCCTGCTTAAGCGCAGCCTCCCAGTTGGTTCCACCATCAGGTCTGCTGGACACAGCTGTTTTAATCTTGCTGACAGATGTGGTGAAGTCTTGCTTAGTCGAGGCCGTGTCGCTGAATGTCACAACCGCCATTTGGACTTGTTGAGATTCCGGTAAGTTGGAATTCGCCTCGGTCAGTAATTTCTCAGCAAGCTTATTTGCCGCGTTCTTCGCGTTAGTATCACGATTGTCGTTTTTATCCTGCATACTGCCGGACTTATCCATAACCAGCACAATGTCGGCCGGAGTGGCGATAGTGGTTTCGGAAGAAGCGCTATCACCCGAAGCATTCAAATGCAACTCGTACTGGTCGCCATCACCACCATCGACCTTTTCGATGGTCTTATTGTTTTGTGGCTTCACATTGGAATTGATAACAGTCACATGGCTGGTATCGCTCACCTTGAAAGAATGGGTTTCCGCATAGGAACCACCATTTCCATCGTTGTGCTGCGACAACGCCTCACCATTCGCGGAAACAGTGTATTTGCCGGAATTCAGCTCACGCACCGAATAGGTTGTGTCATCAGAGAAATCATTGGATTGCACACGAGCAAATTGGCCTTTGGCCAAAGTGATCACACCGTTCGAACCGGTGTTCAAACCAGAGCTGACAACCTGATTGGTGGACGCATTGTAAACGCTGTATTTGCCTTCATATGGCGTTTGCGAGCCATTGGCGAACAGCTGGAATTGGAACTGTTGACCGGCTGGAATAGTGCCCAATGTCTGCTTTTCAATGTCGATGGCCTTGGACGGCTTCACCGGCAGATTGAAACTGATCTTGCAGTTGGATCCGCCGTCGCCGCGTTCCAGATAGAAGAAGCTCAGATGATGGGTTTTATATGCAGCGGAATCCCAGTTCTTGCCCGCATTACTGAATGCCTGGTTAATTGTCGTCGCGCGATCCGAACCATAACTTTGATTTCGATCATACGTGATATTCCCAGTAGCAAAATCAATCGTTCCGCGTATCGCCTGATGGATACCGCCCAAGTCAAGCACCAGCACACCATCGATGAACACCCACACATCGTCGTCACCGGTGAAATCAAACACCATGTTCTGATTGTTGACTTTGCCATCTTTAGGCATATAGAAATCGGCCCCAAGGTTCATGCCGAACGAATACCTATTGGCGTCGCTGTCATTGCCAAACGGCGTGAATAACGGGTCACGATTCCCGCTCTGGGTCTGCTTGGTCAATTCGAATCGTTTGCTATTGCGGTTATATTTCGCATATTTCGACGCCGCATCGAAACTGTAATTCCCTTGACCATCCGGAGTCAGCAAACCACCTTCCGGCATGTAATTAGTCACAGCATTATCAAACGCACCACCGAAGAGATAATCCAGCGATCCGTTGCCATCCGCCATGGTCGGATAATCGTTAGTCAGCAGAGGCTTCACAATGCCCGCGTACGCACCTTTGCCATCTTGAACATAGCGGTTATAGCCGGTTTCGTTTCTTCCGCTCATAAAATGCAACGCATGATTATTGTTGATGGAGCTGCGATTGTAATCATGCAGACCAATGCTGATACCATTCTGCTGCTCAACAGTGGCATTGACGTCATCGGCTAGTGCGGCAGAAGTGGTGGCGTAGCCCATGCCACCAAGCATGGCGACCGCGGCTACCGCAGCTACGATTCGCTTGGCAAAGTTCCCCTTTGGCTTTGGCTCAGATTCATGTACATGCCTCATGTGCATTGTCCCCTTAATACCGCGCTTCAACGCGGTTTCCGTCTCTAACACCGTCCGCGCATCACGCACCGGCACATGCCATGTCCAGTATGGATACACTTCCAGCGCTCCAACCTCGAATGTAGGAGAAAAGACGTCGGGAGATGCACACCCTAAGTGCGGGAAAGTCGAGGTATCATACCATCGTCAACCGTTGCAATCGCAACGTTTCACAATATGGGTGATACCCGAATAAAAAGCCGGCAGGAGGCATCGGCAAACAGCGGTCGTTATCCGCGCTTCGGCCACCAAGCCGCATGCCTACGGATATGCCACGGTCGCCCGCGCAACCATGCCAGCAGCAGACCGAGCAGCAACGTGGCCACCGCGGCCGTGGTCGCAATCGTTCGCGCATCCTTCGCCGCATCATGCTCCGCCGGTACCACGTCGGGAATCGGCGAGCGCACCGCAGAAACCAACAGTCGATGCGTATTAACGCCGTACGGGGTGCACGTCATCAACGTCACCCGGTCTTCGCTGGGAACGATCTTCAGCTTCGACGTATCGTTCGGCTCGATCACGGAAATACGGTCCACCCGGTAGCCGAGCGTGCGGCCCATCACTTCGATGTAGAAGTAGTCGCCGACGCGCATTTCATCCAATCGGGTGAACATCATCGCATCCACAAGCCCGCGATGCCCGGTGATTACGGCATGCGTATTCTTGCCGCCCACCGGCAGACTACTGCCATACAAATGCCCCGCACCGGACGCAAGTGCCGACTGCGACGTGCCATGGTAAATCGGCAGTTTCACGGAGATTTTCGGAATACGGATAGTGCCCATCACACCGCTGCCGGAATCCAGCAGGCTTTGATATTCCGTATCTTTGGCGCTGGCGCTGTCTGATTCGTTGGAACCGGATTCGCTGGACCGCGAGCTGCCCTGCGCCTGGGAGAACGGATCCTTCGCCTCGCCGAGGATCGGCTGCCCCGATGCGGCGAGCCGTTCGTTGTATTCCTTGGCCGCTGCGATTGCGTCGTCGGCCTGCGGATACGGCCAGCCCGCAACCGTACGCGCGGACCGGTCCGACGTATTCGACAGTTCGTGTGCCGACCGGTATTGCAGCATCGCCGGAAAACCGCCGATGCAAATGGAAATGACGATCAACAGCGCAGCGGAGACACGCATGGCGACGGTTTTCCTGCGGCGGCCACGCCGTCTGCGCATATCGTCGGAAACGTCGATTATCTCGTTGAAAGACGGTTCTGCGCCTTCCGTACGTTCCATGTTTTTCATACGTTTCGCACGCATCACTGGATGAACTTCCGCAGCACGCGTTCCAGCTCGTCGATACGCAACGCCTGCTTGGCTATCAGCATGTCGCATTTGTTGATGGTCAGCTGTGCCTGTGCAAGTTTCGACAGCATATCCTGCGATGCGCGCGATTCCTGCAACTTGTCCGAGCCTTGCGATTGCACGCCGTTGCTTCCCGACGCGCCAACGTTTCTCGTCGCGACGTCGCTTCCCGACGTCCCTGCCGCGCCAGCGCCATAAAGATCCACCACGGACTGATCCACATCGTCTCCGCGCAGTTCGATGGCTTCCAGCTCGTCATCACAATCCTGCATGTAATGGTTCGTATGTTCGTTCCTGCGCTTGTTCCGCTCCTCCTGCTGCTTCCAGCGCGCGATGCACCGTTCCACGCGCTTGTAGCCGATCAGCTTGGGGTCGAGACCCGCCTCCCGAAAGATGGCCGACGGCGATTCGCCCGCGTTGTACCGGCACATGACCTCGACCTTAAAGCGATCGGTATACCGGATATGGGATGGGCTCACGCTTTTGACCGCTGGCAGGCTGGCCAGATACGCACGCTCCTTTGCTGTGAATTTGCCATCAATCATTTTTTACACCCCCTAAATCGCCTAAACAGCTCGATTCAGCATCATATCGGGCTCTTTCCATTAACACCCTCGTTAAAACCCTCGAACGAAAGACCCATCCCCTTCAACGAAAAGAGGGGGCCAACCTTCAAACAAAACAGTCCCGCCATTTTCCACGGATAATAAAAGCTCATAGACCCCCCCCCCAAAAAATTAACAAAACCTTAACCTCACCCCCAGCGCGTCATGGGGGTCACCGCGTATCCGAGCACCGTCACGCAGACTCACTAGGCTGGAAACATGACGCAAGAGCTCGTTTCATTAACCATCATCATGGCGGTGGCGGCCGTCAGCCCAATCGTGGCGCAGCTGATCCCGGGCAAGTTCATTCCGCAAACCGTGCTGCTGCTCGCCGCCGGAACCGCGCTCGGCCCGTACGGACTAGGCGTGATCGAAGTAAACGACGCCGTGAAACTCTTGAACGAGCTCGGCATGGCGTTCCTGTTCCTGCTCGCCGGCTACGAAATCGACCCCAAACGACTCGCCGGACATCAAGGCAAAGTCGGACTGCTTACATGGGGAATCACGCTAGGCCTCGCCTGGCTGGTTGTGACATTCCTTCCGTTCTTCACCAAGCAAGGCATCAACGGCGTGGCCACGGTAATCGCACTCACCACCACCGCGCTCGGCACGCTCATGCCGATTCTCAAGGAACGCAACCTCGAAGGCACCCCCATCGGCGACGCCATCATCTCGTACGGAACGTGGGGCGAACTCGGCCCAATCCTTGCCATGGCCATCCTGCTATCCACCCGAACCGGCTGGCAAACCATGCTCGTGCTCGGCGCGTTCCTTGCCATCTGCCTACTGTGCGCGATGCTACCTACGAAAGCACTGAGAACCGGCCATCGCCTGTACCGTTTCCTTACGGAAAATGCGAACACGTCATCGCAAACGCTCATGCGACTGACCACATTCCTGCTCATCTTCCTTGTCACCATTTCCGCGCTGTTCGAACTTGACGCGGTGCTCGGCGCGTTCGCCGCGGGCTTCATCCTGCGTTACATCATCCCCGACGGCAGCAAGTCGCTGGAAATGAAGTTGGAGGGTGTCGGCTACGGCTTCCTCATTCCTGTGTTTTTCGTGGTGTCAGGCGCCGCGATCAACGTGCGCGCCGTGGCAAGCCGGCCCGCGCTGCTCGTCGCGTTCATCGTCATGCTCATGCTGATTCGCGCGGTGCCCGTATATGTTGCGCTATCGCTCGACAAACGCAAGAATCCGCTGTCATCGCATCACCGCGTCACCGTAGCCCTGTATTGCACGACCGCGCTGCCGATCATCGTCGCCGTCACGTCGCTGGCGGTGAAGGTCGGCACCATGCAGAGCGACACCGCGTCGACGCTGGTCGCAGCCGGCGCGATTACGGTGTTCCTGATGCCGCTGCTCGGCTCGATCACGTATCAGGTGGCCGACGTGCATCCGGTCACCGCGGTTCGGGAGATTGCGCACACGCCATCCGATTGGCGGACGATCGTACGCGAACATGCGCAGGTACGTGCGCTGCTGCACCATCAGGACCGGCTCAAGCGTATGGCGGAGACGTTGAAATCGCTGGAAAAGCAGGAGGGGCTGAACGGTTTGGACAGCCGTCGCGCCGAACTTGTGGAACGTGCGCGCCTCGAAATCGACCGCCAACTCAAGGAACTCGGCCTGGACCCGCAGCTCACCACCCAACTCCCCCACAACTACCGCTACCCGAAGAACTGAGAGGGCTTCGGAGGGGCGCTACTCCACGGACTTGAGGGAGCTGATGGGGTCGATGCGGTCGAGGACGGGGTTGACGAACAGCTGCACGAGCAGCGCGAAGGCCATGGTCGCCACGGCCGCGATCACGTAGCTCAGCGGCTTGACCTCCACCTCGAAATACAACGAGGGCATGTTGAGCGCCATCGTCAGCATGCCGCCGACGAGTCGGCCGAGCGGCAGGCCCAGTATCACGCCTATGACGGTGAGGATCATCATCTCACGGTTCACGTAATGGTGCACTTCGCGGTCGAAGAAGCCAAGCACCTTGAGCGTGGCCATCTCGCGCACGCGTTCCGACACATTCGTGTTGGCGAGCGTGAACAGCACCACCAGTGCCAGACCGCCGGCGAGCGCCACGATCAGCGCCACCACCGCGCCCATGAGGTCGAATTTGAAGCTGTCGGCCATGTGCGCGCAGCTTACGGCCTTCATCACCGAACTGTCCTCTTCGAGCGATTCCGCATAGTCGGTTTGCGAAGTGTCGGAGCCGGAAAGCTTGGCGAGCATGGCGTTCCACGTCAGAGCCTCGGAATCCTCGGAACTCTTGGAATTCTTGGTGTTCTTCGCGTCTTTCGAGTCGAAAAGCTTGGCGTAGTAGGTTTCGCTTACATACACATCCGAGCCGATGAGGTTGCGATTCACCGCGCTCACCTTCGCCGTGGCCCGCACACCGTCGCCGTTGGTCAGTCGCACCTTGGAACCGGCCTTGACGCCCAGCGCGCTTGCCGCCGACTGCGCGACGATCACGCCATCGTCATCGAGTTTCAGCGAACCGGTTTTGCCGACGCCGGACGTGCCCAGCATGCCGGACGAGACCGGCTGCAACGTGACCATTTCGCCCAAATCGGACAGATGCTTTTCCGGCACCGCGACCAGCTGGATGCTTTCGCTGCCGCTGCTGCCGGCCTTGCCGCTGTCACCGTCGCCACTGCCCGCAACCGTCAAATCGCCCGATTCTATGCGCACGTCAAGCGATGACGTGACGCGCCCGTCTGACGCGACTTTCGTGCGCATCGCCGACGCGTCCGAATCGTCGGAAACCACCATCAGGTCGTACTGGTAGATGTCGCGGTATTGCTTGATGCCGAGGTCTGCGACGGTGTCGTTGATGGCCAGGCCGCAGACGATCAGCGCGGTGCAGCCGGCCACACCGCCGACCGTCATGATGAGGCGCGACTTGAAGCGGAAGATGTTGCGCGCGGTCACTTTGCCGAGGAAGCCGATGCGATTCCAGACCGGCCGAATCCGTTCCAACAGAATGCGCGAGCCGGCGCGC
>ERZ779840.1670-NODE-1670-length-20678-cov-3.330262_pt1 | contig 20678 bp, 18 predicted proteins | sample MGYA00511561_ERZ779840 | MGnify/ENA primary metagenome ERZ779840 (study PRJEB29588, sample SAMEA2162036) | human gut metagenome | biome: human gut; feature: human-associated habitat; material: faeces | place: Denmark | collected 2008/2010 ...
TATTATATTTATTTATGTCTTTTGTACTTTGGCTCATAATAAAATCAGTTACTTTCATTTTTAGATTTTCTACTTCCTCTGTTGTATAATTTTTATCCTCTACACTTATTCCCGCTTCATTAAATAATTCTATATCTTTATTTGAAAATTTCATTGTTACATCCCCTTTTCCATTTTATTGTTTCATTAAAATTATACCTTTTGTTATTGGATGCAAAAGTCTTACAAAATCAATTGCCTCTTGCTCTGTTCCTACCACACTTCCATAATGTGTTGGTACTGCTATTTTAGGTTTTATTTCATTTATTAAATATGCTGCTTCTTTAAAGTCCATTGTATAAGTTCCTCCAACTGGAATAAAAGCCACATCACATTTAGCTTTTTTGTTTTCTTCAGTAATATCTGTATCTCCTGCTATATAATATCTAATTCCTTTTATTTCAATGATGTAACCAACCCATTCATTTTCTTTTGGATGGAATTGTTTATTTGTGTTATATGCTGGTATAGTTTCAAATTTAATCCCTTCTGTCATATACTCTTTGTTTGGCTCTACTGTAATTATATAGTCTTGCCTAATTCCTTTTCTTAATAGTTTTGTTAATAATTCTTCTGGTGCTATAATTACAGTATCTTCTTTTTTAACTTTGTCAATATCTTCTTCTGAATAATGGTCATAGTGATCGTGTGTTACGAATATTAAATCTGCATCATTGTAATCTTTTTCTATTTTATATGGATCTATATAAATTATTTTTTCTTTATTTATTCTAATGCTACTATGACATAATAGCTCTATATTTTCTAACATATCTAATAGCCTCCTCATTTTTTTGTTTCCCATAGGCATTATAGCACATAAAATAAAAAAAGCACAAAAAAATCCAAAACAATTTATATTTTTTTATAAATCATTTTAGCTCTTTATTTCTTAACTATTTATAAAACTTATTGTTTTAATAATTTTTGAAAAATTGACTCTAGCACATTAACAACAATACTATTTCCAGCTTGTCTATATAATTGAGTGTCAGATATTCCTACAGATTTAGCATTATAGAAATCATCATCATCAAATCCCATAAGTCGCCAACATTCAAGAGGTGTTAGTTTTCTTATTTTCATAAAATGATTTCCATCTTCTGAAATTAATACCGCTGCACTAGAAGTAGTTATTCCACAAGCTGCTGTTTGAGTAGGTGCAATATCTTTTATTTCCTTTTGATTATATAGATTAAACATTTTTCTTTCTGCAATACTTGGTCTAAATTGACTAGCCGTAACAGCTGTAGCAATTCCTTCGGAATCGTAAATTCTATCTTGAACACTAGGTTGCTTATATAAATTATTTAAGCATATTGGTTTAGGTGATTCAATAACTGTTGCCATATTAGGTGAAGTTAAGATTGTTTGTGATACTTCTTTTCCAACCCTACCTCTTTTTGTTACACTATTAGGATATGAAACATTGATAGAATCTCCTTCCATCGCTTCTGTATATCCCTTTTTAGTGGCTTCTCTAACAAGAATATAAGGTTGCTTATGACCTCCATTATCCATAGATGTTAATGTAGGTGATAATCCATTTGGATTATATACACTTCCTGCTTGATGTTTTGACTTATCTGTATCAAATAATCCTGCAACTCTTTTAACATTATTTGATTCTGCTATGTATTGATTTTGATTTCCACTCATTTTGTGATAACCAGCAATAAGGCAAGAACTTATATTAGGATTTTCACAATCTTTTAAAAGTTTATTATTTTTCTTAATTAACCTTCCTATTCCATTTTCTGTTAAATAGAATCTATCCTCAACTTTATCTTCTAAAATATCTTTTAGCTTTAATTTCAATTCTACTGGAGATGGAAAAACAAATTTGTTTCTATCAATATCATTGCGAATAGAAACAATAAAAACTCTTTCTCTATTTTGTGGAACACCATAATCCTTTGCATTTAAAACTTGCCAATAGTTAGTATATCCTAATTCTTGTATATCATTTAATATAGAATCAAATTGACTTTTAAATCTTTGGCTTGTCAAATTTTTAACATTTTCGATTATACTATATTTAGGCATTTTTTCTTTAAGTATTTTATAACCCTCATAATATAATCCGCTTCTCGTTCCTTCTTTAATTCCTTCCATTCTACCAGCGATTGAAATATCTTGACACGGAAATCCCCAAGTCAAAAGATTAAAGTCTGGTATTTTATCAATTTCTATCTTTGATACATCTCCTAAATTTTTGTATTCTGGTACATTATGAATAGTACAATAACTTTTTATAGCAAATTTATCTATTTCAGAAAAACCCACTAATTCATAATCTATATTTAATCTTTCTAATGCTTTCTCAAAAGCTCCAATTCCTGTAAATAGGCTTAATAATTTTAACATAATATAAATTTCCTCCTTTGCATCAAAAAAACGCCCCAGAATTTAATCTGGAGCGAATATTTTTTTATTTATTTGCTATATAACGAATCAATCTCTTTTTTCTTGTCTAAAACAAATTTTTCTAGTTCTATTCCTGTTGTACTTCCGACTTTTTCATTATTTTCATCATATAGTTCGTATTCTTTGTCATCTACTAGGTATAATGTATAAAATTGATGTTTTTCATTATACGCAGTAAATTTTTTATCTATATGTATTTTATAATTTGAATATGGTAAATTTACACAAAACTCTTTATCATTTGAATTTTTATAGTCAATTCTATTTCCACCGAAATTTAATATTGTGAATATATAAATTACTACTAGATAATTTTTCTTCTTTTATAGTTTCTAAATGATTAAGTTCCCTTTGAAGTTCTAATACTTCTTTCCTTTGCTTGTTTATCTCAATTCTTTCTAATCTTGATTTTTTTATTAACTCCTTTGCTTCATCAATAGAAGTTATATTCAATTCATTTTGTATATTTAAAAATATTTCTGCCTCTTTAGGTAAAACATAATCCTCATCTTGCTCTTTATATGACATTGCATATTCATAAACTGTATAAAGTCTAATATAATCATTAGCCATTTCTGTAATTTTAAGAACTTTCTCAAATTTTTCTTGATTTTTCTTCATCTTAATATTCTTACTTTTTATTTGGTTTCTTTTAAGTGCAATTTGTGATTCAATATCATCAAAATCTCTAATATTATACTTGTCCAAATATTCTAACTGTTGTTTTAATTGATAATACCTTTTTATTTCTTGATATTTTGTTTTTTGATATTCACTATAGACTTTGCCTTTTGCACCTAACTGACTTTTTTCAATAGCAATTTTAGATTCATTTGCTTTCTGAAATATTATAGAATTGAATTCATTTTGTTCTGTTTTAATTGCTAGTAGTTTTACATTTTCCTTCTCTCTATACAACTTATATAAATTGTTAGTAGAATATTTTGAATTTATTGTATCTATTCTTGCATATCTTTGCATACCAAGACATCTAACTGCAATGTGTTTGCCTCTCCTTATTTCATATCCTAAAATAGATAGTTCATCTAATAATTCATCAATGCTATTGCATTTTGGAATAAGCCTTTCTAAGTGTTCTTCAATTTGTTCCCTCCAAGATTGTCTTTTATATTGATAATAATCATCTTGACTATTTTTAGATTTTAAGTATGTTTTTCTAGGCATAATAAAGCATCCATACTCTTTCGATATTCGATCGCTTGTATCACTTACTCCATAAAGTCCCTCCTTTTCATTTGCAAGTCTATCCTCTAATTTTCTTCCTTCTAAATTTATTGCATTTACACATATATGATTGTGTATATGTCCTTTATCTATATGTGTTGACACAATACATTGAAAAGTAGGATATAATTCTTTACACATTCTTAAGCCAATTTCATTTGCTTGTTCTACAGTTATTTTATCTTTTGGAGAAAAACTTTGGATAATATGATATGCACCTCTAGTTCCACCCATTTTATATTTCTTTTGAATATCCCTAAATTCATAAAGAGCAGTTTCAACATTACAATTTATAGAACTGGTACATCCAACTTTTTCTCCATCATTTTTCTCATCAAGTATATATTCAATTAAATTTTTGGGAGAGCCTAAATGTGGTAATCTTTTTGTTACTGGCATTATTTTTCCTCCACTTCTTCAATCTTGTTATGATTGATTTCTTTCCATACATCTAAATCCAACTTTTCATCAATAAGTTTTATCATTGTTTTTTGATTTCTTAATACTGCATACATAACATCTAAAATATCTTTTTTTGTTTCATCTGTTAATCTAGTAGCATATTTACTTATATGTCTGATCTCTTTAGTAATTTTCTTTAATTCTTTTGTATTTTCAGCATACGCAACATACAATTCTTCCTTATTTTTCAAATCAACATAAGTTACTTTTTCATATATTGCTGCATCACGAATATATTTTGCAAGTCGTTTATATCCATAAAATTCTGCCTTTGATTCAACTAAAATTCTTTCTTCATCTGATAGCCAGACCTTTATACTTTTTCTTCTTTGTTTAGAATTAAATTCCATTTGTAATCATCCTTTCTATAATAAAATAATAAGCAAGAAAAATGTTCTTACTTCATTTCATTTAATTTTTATGAAAAAAATTATCATACGGATAACCTGCTGCTATATATTTTTCAGTTAACTCCATTTTATAATCTTCTAATATCTCCAGGTATTTTTGCTTAAAATATTCTTTGCATAATAACTCTATACCTTTGCTATAAACATACATTCTATTGTTTTCTTTAAATCTTAAATTAACACTATATTTATTTTCTAAATTTCTTATTGCTCTTTTTATTGTATATAATTTTCTATCAAAAAACAGTTCTATCTGTGAATATGGAATATTATCATTGAATAGTTCCTTTGGTTTTAGTCCTAATAGTTCTTCATACAATCCTATTCTCATTTTAAAAAAATCTATATCAGCATCAATAAAATCTTTTTCATTTTGAAAAAATACTTTTACTAACCAATAATATCCTTCTATTAAAATATAATATTTTTTACTGTTAACTTTATTGCTTCGCCATCTACAAGTAGGATGTTTTTCTTGCATGACCGATATAGCTTTTCTCAAATCTTTATGTGTTATTTCTTTTCCGTTTTTAGTTTTATATCCCTTTATATTCAATCTTGTTAAAATCTTATTATATGATAAAAATATTTTATCTAATTCAGTTTCACTATCTCTCATAATATCCACCCTCTTTTTATGTTTTAGACAATATTTGTACTAGCAAAGCGAAGTACAAAAAATCCAGAGCAATTTATTTGCTCCGAATAGTGTGGCATTTTAAGTGCCCAATATTCGCCAGCGTGGTGTTTTGACACCCTTTTCGCTGTTTAGGGCAAAAGCCCTAAAACCCATTTTGCCCTCTGGGAGATACTTTTTTGTTCCAAATTTTGAAAAAAGTGGAGCATTTTTACTCCACTTTTTTCAATTTTTTTAATTAAAATCATAGTCAAATTCGTTTTCATTTTTTACCTCATTTTGTTTTGATTTTTCTTTCAAACTTTCATAAGTTTCATAGATAGCTTCCATATTTTCTGTTACAACTTTTATTTCATTCCAAGCACTTGTATCTACTTCTATTGAAGAATCATTTTCAAAAGTAATCGTTGTCATATATTTTCCATTTGATACATCTTCTGTATAAACATTTGAATATTTTATTCCTAACTTATCCATTATTTCTTCATACATAGAAGATAAATGATATAATCCTTCATCTCCATCACTGCCATAATCCATTAAGTTTTTTATCTCATTTTCTCTAAAATATTCACTAACTTTTGAAAGTGATAAATCATAATAAGATATAGAATATTCTGTATAATCTTCAATAAAATCTTCATAAGTTGTTAGTCCACAGGCTAATCTTAATATATCTCTATTGAAACTAGAATCTTCTTTAGATTCAAATTCTTCATAACTATCTTGATGATAAATAATGCTTTCTTCATTAAAATATTGATTCAAAGATTGTTCAAAATCTTCTAATTGTTCTAATGAAAAATAGTCAAAAAATTCAAATATTTTATCTTCTGGAACTGCATATTTTTCTATCAATGGAAATTGGTCTTTTACCATAAATCCATATCCTACTTTTTTTAATTCTTCAAAAGTAATATAAAAATTCCAATTACCATTTTCATCAAATAATTAACTCTCGCATATTTTATAGCACTTGAAGATGCTTGTAAAATTACAGGAGACTTGCTTTCAGCTGCTGCATCTACAATTCCTTGTATTATTTCCATGTTGTTTACATTAAATGCTCCTATTGCATAGCCTTCTTTCATTGATTTTTCAAACATTTCTTTTGTTGTTACTAATGCCATATTAATTCCTCCTAACATTTTTATTGTTAACATTTTTTCTTTTTTTATTAACATTATTTTTCAATGTTATTTTATTTCTAAAATTTTAATATGTCAATAGATTTAGTTTATTAATTTTTATTTTCTTCCCATTCTTCTTTTAAAATTGAATATATGTATCTATCTATTTTTTCTCCTTTATCATTGATAAGTCTATTTTTCAAAATTCCTTCTCTTATCATTCCTATTTTAGTTAAAATGCTATGTAATATTTCTATATCTTCATTCTGTATTATTTCCTGATGTCTTACATTTTTATAACTATTTTCCATTATAATTTCTCCTTTTTTATAATGTATCCATAATTATCTATCATAATCATTTGTTTCGTTAGCTTCTAAGTTGCTATGTATCATATTTGTAGTAAAATAATCCTTCCAGTCTTTTTCATCTATCGCTTCCGTTTTTAAAACTAATTTTACATTATTTAGTATTTTCCCATTCCTAAATGCATTAAGTATAGATGCTGTTTCATATAATCTATTAACTACTGCATCTTTCCTATCTAATATATATTGTAAATTTGGAGTACCTCTTTTAAAAATAGCCATATCATATGACTCATCTATACTTATCCCACAATGAAATCCATTAAGATAAAAAGTTAAAAAATGTCCTTCTATATAAAAGTCCTTTGCATCTGGAAATACTTTTTGTAAAATCCTTGATAATCCTTTTTCATTATATTTTAAAGGAGTTTTGCATATCTTATGCCATAGTACTTCATCTATTTTTAGATTATATAAATTAATGTTTTCTAAAAGTTCTTTTTGTTTCTCTAATTCATATATTTGATTATTAATCTGTCTTACTGCTTCATTTAAATCTTCAGACAATGTTAAATTAGTTTCATAAGGGTTTCCCATATTTTCAGCCATATTTAGTTAATTCCTTTCATAATTAATTATCATATTAATCTCTATCATAATCCTCTAATTCATTATGCAATTTTTCTTTTCTTTCTAATAACTTTGTATATTTTTTTAATGCAAGCTTACGATTTTCTATTTCTGGTTCTGATATTTTTATTGATTTTAAGTTGTTAAACTTTACATATCTTGTTATATTTTTATTCTTTAAATTACAAACATAGTCTCCATTTAAAAGACACTTAAAATCACATGCTGTATCTAATGTATTAGTTTTATCTACATAATAATATGGATAGTCTTTGGAATATCTACTAGCTCCATTTATCTGACAATTAACTTTTGTATTTACCATTTTTATAAGTTTATCTAATTCTTTCTGAGAATTTATCTTAATTGCAGTCAGTCCATTACAAAAATCATCTATAACTTTAGATATTCTTTCATCTATATTATGGATTAATTTATCTGTATTTTTTTCTTTTTTAATATCAATATCTAAATAAGGGTTATCTATTGCTAAGGGGCAAATTCCTCTTGCATATAGAAACTGCCGCCATAATGTATCTTCTTTTCCAATATTATAATCAGTAGAACTAAGACTATTTATTTGTAAACAAATTCTGTCTGATAAATCTGGTTCGCTTTCCATAGCATAAAAACTAACATCAATACATTCTATATATTTATTAAAAATCCTTTTTATTTTATCAAACTTAAAAGCTCCAAAAACATCCTTACAGAAATATTTAATTTCATCATCTGTTATATCTTTAAAATCTCTCATATTAAATTTGTCTCCTTAATCTAATTCAACTTCATTATTTTCTAAATCAGTTGTATTATTATATTTTTCATTAAATTGTAATTCAGCTTTTTTTAACTGTTTCTGGCACTTTTTTAAATCTGCTTTACTTCTAACTAAACTTCTTTTAAGATATTCTATATTATCTGATAAAGTATTAACTTTATATTTTATTCTTCCTATTAAATATTCATTAGCTTCTTTTTCAGTATCAAAGATATGCTCATTAGATTTTAAATTTATAATATCGAATTTATCTAACAATACTTTTTTAGGTTCTAAATTGTCTAATTCAATATCATAACTATCACAGACAACCAAATACTTTTCTTGTTTATCTAATGTCTGTTTAAAATTATATATAATACTATCTATCAATGTGTATTTCTTAGTATATATGTCTTGATAGTAATAATATCCTTTTGGTTCATAGCTAATACTATTCTTTTTATTGTATGTTATTAATTTTGCTTCTGGATTATTAATTTCTATATAATCTTTTATAATATCCTCATCTTCCCATAGATAAATATAATCTGCTTTAAAATCTTCTCTATTTAATTCTTTCATATAACCGATCATCAGACTTGCCTCATCATCGGTGATCGTGATGTCGACACCGCCTAACAGGTCGACACATTCAATGATCGCATTGAAGTCGACGGTTACATAGTCGGTGATTGCAAGATCAAGATTGGTATTTAACATGGACAGTGCCTGTTCCGGTCCGCCCTTTGCGTAGGCTGCGTTGCATTTCTGGTAAGTGCCGTTTCCGGTATCTAAATAAGAATCACGGTAAACAGATACCAGATTGATGGTATGCTGTTTCGTATCGATGTTTGCCAACATGATAACGTCGCTGTTTCCTTTGGAGAGGCTGCCGTTGGAACGGTTGTCGAGTCCGAAGAGTGCGATCGTTTTGTAATGAGCCATCGCTTCTTTTGTCTCATCGGAGAGATCGTCATTGATGGAGACATCGTTCATGTCTAACTTATTTTTTTCAATTTTAGATAATTTGGTTGTGATAAAAAGGGCAATGGCGAGGAGCAGAATGATCACAAACTCCAGAATAAGGAGCATGATTTTTTTCTGCTTTCTGCTTTTGCCTGCAGTGTGCACATTTTTTTTCATAAGAATCCTCCATTCCTGCGCTGTCTTTTGCGCATATCAAGTTTGTGCGTAAGCACAAATCTTGCGTGTGAAAAATGTATTTTTCACACTATCCTCCGTTTTGTGTAAAACTTATTTTATTTACGGGAAAACTGTGGAAAATCTACGGAATTCCTGTGTGTACCAGTACGGGTACGAAAGATATCATAAGGCGGGGATGAATAGGATGCAATAAAGTATTTCTTAAATTTAAGGCCAATTTCTTAAATTAAATTAAGAAATGTGGAAAATGTTGTATATGCAGTGGGAATTTAAAGGAATATTAAGAAATCCGCTCTATAACAATTTAAACTTTCCTGTTAAAATAAATGTAAGATCTGGTGTAATACTTGAAGTAAGACACAAAAAGAATGGAGGAACTTATGCAGACAATTTTAGTGTGTGATGATGATAAGGAAATCGTGGAAGCGATCGAAATATATTTACAGCAGGAAGGGTATCATATTTTAAAGGCATATGACGGCGAAGAAGCACTGGAGATCTTAAAAGAAAATGAGGTTCATCTTCTGATCATGGATGTGATGATGCCGCGTCTGGACGGAATCCGTGCGACCTTAAAAATCCGTGAGGAGAGCAGCATTCCGATCATTATTTTGTCTGCAAAGACGGAGGATGCGGATAAAATTTTAGGACTTAACATCGGGGCAGATGACTATGTGGAGAAACCGTTTAATCCGCTTGAACTGGTAGCGAGGGTCAAATCACAGTTAAGGCGTTATACCCAGCTTGGAAATGCGGCAGAGAGCAGCGCATCGGTGTATACAGTCGGTGGATTGTCGATCAATGATGATTTAAAAGAAGTGACCGTGGATGGAGAAGTGGTAAAGCTGACACCGATCGAGTACAACATCCTTTTATTATTGGTCAAAAATCAGGGAAAGGTATTTTCCATTAATCAGATCTATGAGAGCATCTGGAATGAGGATGCGATCGGAGCGGACAATACGGTGGCAGTACATATCCGCCACATCCGTGAAAAAATCGAGATCAATCCGAAGGAGCCGCGCTATTTAAAGGTTGTGTGGGGCGTTGGATATAAGATCGAGAAGAACTGATTCTGGGAGGGATTCCGTACGCCGGCATACAGGATAATGTCCGGCACGGGGATGGAGACTTCATATGGAAAAGAAATCATACACATACGGCAGTAAGCTGGCAGGGATGATCCTGCACCTGTTTTTTACGGTAATACTTACCATCGCTGTCTATCTTTTGGCATCACTGATCAGCAAAAATATTCTGCAGGTAACGGATATCGGTACAGATGATTTTTTTAATTCGGGCTACTATACCAAATGCATGGAGCAGAAATGCAGTGAACTGACCGATTATCTGCATCTGTTACAAAAAGGCAATAAGCGGAGTGCGGAGGACGATAAGCGTTATCTGCAGTATACAAATGAGTTTAAGCGTGAAGACACCAATTTCTGTTACTGGTATAAACAGAATGGGGTGTGGTATACCAATCAGCCGGATTCGGTGGAAGGCCAGGAGTTTGATACACAGACTGTTCTCATGGAGGCAAAGACCATGGGGGATTATCTGATCTATGATATGGAGAAAAAGGAATTTGGAACGGATATCCGCGGCATGGAGAATTACTTTTTTGACAGTTATAATAACCAGATGTATCTGCCACTGGAAAATGTGGTGCTTGTGATCGGAGTGGATACGGATCTGACGGCAAAAGACGATCTGTATGATGCAGAGATGGAGTATGTAAGACTGCATCCGTGGATCAAAGTCAGTATTGTTGCTGCGCTGGTCAGTCTGATGGGATGGGTATTAAGTCTTGTATATCTGACACTTGCAACCGGACACAGAGATGGGGAAGAAGGAGTTCATCTTAATTTTGTGGACCGGATAAAAACAGAGATCGTGACCGCCGTATTTATTGCAGCAACCAGTGAGCTCATCATGCTTTTGTCCCATGTAAATAATAAAACGTGGAACGTGTCGGGACTGTTGGTCGCATCGGGAACGGTCAGTCTATTGATTGATGTACTGTTTCTCATTTTTTATCTGAGCATGGTGCGCCGGATGAAGGCGGAAGTGATGTGGGAAAACAGCCTTGCCTGCTGGTTTGTAAAAGGGATGGACAAGTTTTTTGAAAAACGGACGGTGACGGTGAGCGTGCTGGTTGTCTTTGCAGTCCACATGATCGTCTGTTTCGTGCTTGCGATGGGAGCTTTTTATTACCACCGGGTAATCTGTCTGGTACTGCTTTTAATCTTCAGCGGCATGGAGGCATATTTCCTGCTGCGTTCGGCAGTGGAACATTATCAGGTATATGAAGGCGTGGAAAAAATTACGGAAGGTGTGCTAAGCAACAAGATCGACACAGAAGGACTGCATGGTGAGGATAAAAAACTTGCCGAAGCGATCAACAATATTGGCAGCGGTCTTTTGCATGCGGTGGATGACAGTACGAAAAATGAGCGCATGAAGGCAGACCTGATCACGAATGTTTCACATGACATCAAAACACCGCTGACCTCGATCATTAATTATGTCAATCTGATCAAACTGGAACATATTGATAATGAACGGGTGAATGGTTATATCCGAATCCTGGATGCCAAGTCACAGCGGTTAAAGCAGCTGACGGAGGATCTGGTTGAGACATCGCGTATTACATCCGGAAATGTCAAACTGGATATGCAAAAGATTGACTTAGTGGAGCTGATCTATCAGACGGCAGGCGAGTTTAATGAAAAATTTGAGGCGAAAGAGCTTACAATCGTCACCAAACTCCCGAAAACGGAAGTGATGATCCTTGCGGACGGCAGACAGCTCTACCGTGTCATCGAAAACCTTTATAATAATGTTGCAAAATATGCGCTGGAAAAAACAAGAGTTTATGTGGATGTGCATGTACTGGAGGAAAAAGTGACATTTTCCATCAAAAATGTTTCGGAGCGTTCCCTTGCGTTGGAAAACAGTAATGCGGGAGATCTGACAGAGCGTTTTATCCGTGGGGATGCCTCAAGAACGACCGAGGGAAGCGGACTGGGGCTTTCCATTGCAAAGAGTCTGACACAGCTTATGGGCGGCATCTTTTTCATCGGGGTGGACGGAGATCTGTTTAAGGCTTCGATCACATTCCCGATGTACAGGGAAACAATAGATACGGATGAATAAGAGAGTAAATTTACGGCTGTTTTCAGCAGATAGGGCATGCGCTTTCCAATGCTTTCGGTTTAACGTGTAAAAGTACTTGATTTTTGCTGATGCTGTCTATATAATTTTAAACAATGGATCTAATAGAAAATGGGCAAAAGAATGGAGGAAACCATGAAATTATACGATAGCGGTGTATATCTCGTAAATGGAAATGAACTGGTACCGGACGGTGCAAATGCCATCGAAGAGGTCGTAAAAAAGACCGGGGCAGCAGTGACCAAAGAGCAGGCGGCAGAAAATACGATTGCTCACGGTATCTTAAAAAATCATAATACATCCGGCAATATGGACAAACTTCAGATCAAGTTTGACAAGCTGACATCCCACGATATCACATTTGTCGGAATCATCCAGACAGCAAGAGCATCAGGATTAGAGAAGTTCCCGATCCCATATGTGCTGACGAACTGTCACAACAGCCTCTGTGCAGTCGGAGGTACGATCAACGAGGATGACCACATGTTTGGTTTAACCTGCGCAAAGAAATACGGCGGAGTTTATGTACCGCCTCATCAGGCAGTCATCCATCAGTTTGCACGCGAGATGCTTGCGGCAGGCGGAGCGATGATCCTTGGTTCTGATTCCCACACACGTTATGGCGCACTTGGTACAATGGCAGTCGGCGAGGGTGGACCGGAGCTTGTAAAACAGCTTTTAAACAAGACTTATGATATCGATATGCCGGGTGTGATCGGCGTTTATCTGACAGGCACACCGATGAAAGGTGTCGGACCGCAGGATATTGCACTTGCCATTATCGGGGAAGTATTTGATAAAGGTTATGTAAAGAATAAAGTCATGGAGTTCGTCGGACCGGGCGTTGCAAACTTAAGCGTTGATTTCCGAATCGGTGTGGACGTTATGACGACAGAGACGACCTGCCTTTCCTCCATCTGGAAAACAGATGACAAAGTAAAAGAGTTTTATGCGATCCACGGCAGACCACAGGATTACAAAGAGTTGAATCCGGGCAGCGTGGCATATTATGACGGAATGATCGAGATCGACCTTTCAAAGATCAAACCGATGATCGCAATGCCATTCCATCCGAGCAACACTTACACGATCGAAGAGTTAAACGCAAACCTGATGGACATCTTAGATGACTGTGAGAAACGTGCAGAGGTAAGTTTTGACGGTGCGGTCAAACTGGACTTAAAGAGCAAAGTAAGAGATGGAAAACTCTATGTAGATCAGGGTATCATCGCAGGCTGCGCAGGCGGTGGATTTGAGAATATCTGTGATGCAGCAGACATCTTAAAGGGTGCGAGCATCGGACCGGATGAGTTTACGTTAAGCGTATATCCGGCAAGTACGCCGATCTATATGGAGTTAGTAAAGAATGGTGCAGTTGCATCCCTGATGGAGACAGGTGCGATCGTTAAGACGGCATTCTGCGGACCGTGCTTTGGCGCTGGCGATACACCGGCAAACAACGCATTTTCCATCCGCCACTCCACCAGAAACTTCCCGAACCGTGAAGGCTCCAAGGTACAGAAGGGACAGGTTGCCTCCGTTGCGCTGATGGATGCACGTTCGATCGCAGCAACAGCCGCAAACAAGGGATTTTTGACAGCCGCAACCGATGTGGATGTGAACTTTAGCAAACCGAAGTACTTCTTCGATAAAAATATTTACGCAAACCGTGTCTTTGACAGCAAGGGTGTAGCAGATCCTTCCGTTGAAATCCAGTTTGGACCAAACATCAAAGACTGGCCGGCAATGAGTGCATTGCCGGAAAATATGGTATTAAAAGTGGTATCTGAGATCCACGATCCGGTCACGACCACAGACGAGCTGATCCCGTCCGGAGAGACATCCTCCTTCCGTTCCAACCCGCTTGGACTCGCAGAGTTTGCACTTTCCAGAAAAGATCCGCAGTACGTGGGCCGGGCAAAAGAGATCCAGAAAGCGCAGAAAGCGTTAGAAGCCGGAAACTGTCCGTTAGAGGCAGTCGAGGAGTTAAGACCGGTTATGGATGCGATCGATAAAGCATTTCCGGAGACAAAGTTTGAGGATAACCATTCTAATGGAGAAATCGGTTTCGGAAGTACCATCTTTGCAGTAAAACCTGGCGACGGTTCCGCGCGTGAGCAGGCTGCTTCCTGCCAGAAAGTACTTGGAGGCTGGGCAAACATTGCAAATGAGTATGCAACCAAGCGTTACCGCTCGAACCTCATCAACTGGGGTATGCTTCCGTTCATCATCCCGGAGGGCGAACTGCCGTTCAAGAATCTTGACTACTTATACATCCCGAATATCCGTAAAGCAGTCGAGGACAAACAGTCCGAGATTACAGCGTATGTGATCAAAGATGGAAAGGCAGAAGAGTTTAAACTTGGACTTGGTGCGATGACTGATGATGAGAGAGAGATCATCTTAAAGGGCTGTCTGATCAATTATTACAGAGGGTAAAACCGCAGACTGATATTTTGGGGCATCGGCGCATGAGCACCGGTGTCCCTTTTTGCAAAATCCAGTAATTAACAAAAATTTCAGCAAAATCTGATTGCGTTGCCTGTCTGCGAAGGTTATAATGAAAATATTAGATAAGACGGAGGATGGCAATTTGGACGAACAGGAAAAGATAAAAAAAACATCCCAGGAAACAGAATGGGAATTAAAACCACAGTATGTCATCATCGCACTGGTCGTATTTGTGACTTTCTGCTGCTGCATACTGTTTTTCTTTATGATCTACCGTTACAATGGATTCACAGACTTCTGGAAGAAGCTGTCTTTGATCTTACAGCCGATCATTATCGGTGTAGTGATCGCATATCTGTTAAATCCAATCATGAAATTTTTAGAGGGACACCTGCTTAAGTTTTTAGAGCCGCGGATGAAAAGCAAACGCAAAGCGAAAAAGACATCACGGGGAATAGCAATTACCGGATCACTGGTATTTTTAGTGGGAATCTGTGTGCTTTTAGTGGCGGCGATCGTTCCATCTATCTCTGCGAGTATCCAGAGCATGATCACATCGTTTCCACAGGAAGCAAAGGATCTGACGAAATGGGTAGACGAGGTGACAAACGGTGATACGGAACTTGCGTCCATGATACAGCAGGGCGTGGACAAAATAACGGATACGGTTGAGACCTTTTTTGAAGATGATATTTTTTCAAAGGTACAGACTTATCTTACATCGATCACAAGCGGTGTGATCTATGGTGTCAAATTCGTTTTAAATGTGATCGTCGGTCTGATCATTTCAGTCTATGTGATGGCAGACCAGGAACATTTTGCAGGACAGGCGAAAAAGATCGTATATGCGATGTTTAAACCGGTGCGGGCAAATGTTATCGTTGATACTGTCCGTAAGAGCAATGAGATTTTCAGTGGATTTATCAGTGGTAAAATATTAGATTCGGCGATCATTGGTGTGCTCGCCTATATCGTGCTTGCAATCATGAAGATGCCGGATACGGTGTTAGTCGCCGTGATCATCGGTGTCACGAACGTTATACCGTTTTTCGGGCCGTTTATCGGCGCGGTGCCGTCCTTTATCATTATCGTGCTTCAGAATCCGATACAGGGATTATATTTCCTGATCTTTATCGTTGTGTTACAGCAGATCGACGGAAATATCATTGGACCGAAGATCCTTGGAAGCTCTACCGGATTATCGGCATTCTGGGTTGTATTTGCAATTCTGGTATTTGGCGGATTATGGGGATTCCCGGGAATGCTGCTCGGTGTGCCGCTTATGGCAGTGATTTATTATGTTGCACAGAAAACGGTATCTTATTTCTTAAAGAAGCGTGGACTTACAACAGATACACTGGCATATGTATATCTGACTAAAGTTGACAAGGAGAGTAATCAGCCTGTTTATGATAAAAATCCGTCAAAAAAAGAGTTGAAAAAACATCATGGAAAACATATCGGAGAATCCGTAGAAGAGAGTAAAAAAGAAGAATAAGATCAATGACAGAAAAGAGGGTATGGCAGACTGCAAACCCTCTTTTTTTGCCTGTATCATGGCTTTTTTTCTAAGATTAAATTTTGACATCTATATGTGCGTATGATAAACTAAGAACAAAAGAAGCAGCAAAAGAATAGCGCGTTCTGAGGTGGCATAATTTGGATAAATATGAATATAAATTAAAGCTGGATCAGATGAAATCTCTGACGGCCGAACATAATTATGAAAAGGCAGCAGAGATAGCTGATACGATTAACTGGAATAAAATAAAAAATGTAAATGCACTTGTAAAAGTTGGAGAGATTTATGAGAATACCGGTCGTTTAGAAGACAGCCGTGAGGTTTTGCTTATGGCATATGACCGGTCTCCAATTGGAAGAATGATCATTTATCGCCTGGCAAAAGTTGCCATTAAAATGAAAAATTTTGATGAGGCGAAAGATTATTATCAGGAATTTGTGGAGATCGCACCACATGATAATTTGAAATATGTGTTGAAATACGAGATCTGCAAAGCCCAGGGTGCAAATATAGAAACTCTGATCGGAATTTTAGAGGAGTTAAAAGAGCAGGAATATACCGAAGAATGGGCATTTGAACTTGCATGTCTGTATCATAAAGCAGGTATGGCAGATAAGTGTGTGGAGGCATGTGATGAACTGGTACTGTGGTTTGGTGACGGTCCATATGTAGAGCGTGCCTTAGAACTGAAGATGATCTATCAGCCGTTAAATAAACAGCAGGAAGAAAAGTATCGCAGATTTTGTCAGAAACGCGAAGGTGTTGTTGAGGTCAGACCGGAGGAGGAGCTTGACTCCGGTGAGATCGTGAATGAAACCGTACAGATACCGGATGTGAAGCTTTCACCGGAACGGTTTAATACACAGAATCTGCAGGAAGAGCTGCAAAAGAGCATGCAGCAGATCATGCAGGCGACGGAAAAAGAAACTGTTACAGACAGTATGGACAACATCAAAAAGCTTGTGGAGGAGATTCCATATCTGCAGCTTCCGAAAGAAGAATATGATCCATCTGAGGAAGAGGAAGATACGCTGGAACATATAGAGACGGATCACGAGATCGATGATTCGTTAAAGATCAATTTCAAAGAGCTGCTTGCAGAAGAACATGATGGACAGATTGGGATGTATATGCCGGAGAAAACGGCATTAGAGCACCAGATCACAGGTCAGATGAGCATTGAAGAAGTGCTTGCTGAGTGGGAAAAGACGAAATATGCCGCAGAAGTTGCATTAGAAGATGCAAAGCAGCGCAGACTTGAATCTGCAAAGGCGCGTGCGCTGCAGGAAGCAGAAGAAATTATGGGACGTCTTGCAGACATTATTCCAAAGCTTGATGCAGGTGTTGCTCCAAAAGATATACTGCAGGATCAGTACATAGAAGGCAAGCCGTTAGAAAATGACAGGGCAGCAGCTATGGTTGCAAACATGAATCAGATCTTACAGGAAGAGATTGACCGGATATCGACAGAGACGGCGGATATCGATAAACAGCTGGCAGAGGCAGCCGGAACAGCAGCGTCCGCAATGGAACCGGAGCCGGCAGCGTCAATGGGAGAGATATCTGGGCAAGGAGTGAATGCAGCGGAGCTTGCAGAAGAAGTATCCGGGATGATGCAGGAGACAGAAGATGTGGAAATATCCGGACAGGAGCAGATACCGGGATCTCAGCCGGATGAGGAAATCGCAGATCTCTCCGCAGAAGAAACGGATGAGGAAACTGTAGATCTCAGTACAGAGGAGAAGGCGGCAGAAGAAGTTTCAGATATTAGTGAAGAGAAAACATCTGAAGCAGATGATTTTGATATAGTTACCGCAGACACGATCGATCTTGGCAAAGTGGTAACGGAACAGGCATTAGCCGAAGCGGTAGAGCATATTACCGATACGGAAAGCGCGACGGATGATATCACACAGAAAGAGCTGGCTGACAACACGGCAGTTGAGGTAACGAAAGAGGTTCTTAAGAAAGAGGACCGGGTGGAAAGAGTCCTTCCGGAGATCACAGAGCCTGAGGATGAGACCGGTTTTGAGGCAGTTACATCACTGGGTGAAGAACTTCGGGGGATATTTACCTATTTTGTTTCGATCAAGGGAATGGAAGAACAGATTTGTCAGGCACTTACAGGTGCGGCAAGACATCTGATAACAGGAAAGGATGCTTCTACCGGAAATATGGTGATCCAGGGTGGCAGCGGAAGTGGCAAAACAGTCCTTGCAACGGCTATGGTGAAAGCACTTCAGAAAGAAACCGGAAAACCAAAAGGAAAGGTTGGAAAGATTGAAGCTTCCGCACTGAATAAAAAGGATGTAGCATCACTGTTAAAGAAAATTTCCGGGGGCTGTCTGATCATAGAGAAAGCCGGAGATATTTCCAAAGAAACGGCAGTCCGGCTGGCACTTATTCTGAAAAGTGATACAAGCGGATTATTTGTCATTATGGAAGATACACACCGTGGAATTGAGAAGGCACTCGGCAGAGATGAAGGATTTGCTTCCCGTTTCTCTGAGAAGATCAATATTCCGATATTTACCAGTGATGAGCTTGTTTCATTTGCGAAAGCGTATGCAAACGAACTTGGCTATACAATAGATGAGATGGGTATTCTGGCACTTTACAACAGTATCAGCAATATTCAGAAATATGATAAGGCAACAACGCTTACAGAGGTAAAAGAGATTGTGGACGATGCGATTCATAAATCTGAGAAGGGCGGTTTACGAAAAGCATTTAGCATTATTACGTCCAGAAGATATGATGATGAAGATTATGTGATTCTTCGCGAAAAAGATTTTGGAATCTAAAATATACAGGCTATAATCATGACATAAAAATAAAGGGGTGTAAGGGTATGGCTAATTTTTCAGAGTTGGATCGCTATTTATTTGGACAGGCGACGCATTACGAGATTTACCGGAAACTGGGGGCTCATTTTACGGATCAATATGGAATTCGTGGAGTATGTTTTGATGTGTGGGCTCCGAATGCCGCAAGAATATGGGTGATTGGTTCTTTTAACGGATGGGATGAAACGGCAGATGAAATGACAAGGTTAGAGCCGGATACCATGGGAATATTCGAATTGTTTATTCCGGGGATCGAGGAAGGTGCACTGTATAAATACCTGATAGAGACGAAAGATGGAAAACGGCTCTATAAGGCGGATCCATATGCAAATTATGCAGAGCTTCGTCCGGGAACGGCATCTGCCGTCACGGATATAGAGCATTTTAAGTGGACCGATGAAAAATGGATGGAAGAGCGTGCAAAGACCAAAGATATCTATGCAAAACCTATGGCGATCTACGAGGTACATCCGGGATCCTGGATGCGCCATCCGGGCAGAGAGGATGACGGATTTTACAGTTATAGGGATCTTGTGAAATATCTGATCCCGTATGTGAAGGAGATGGGATATACACATATTGAGCTGATGGGTATTTCTGAGTATCCGTTTGACGGTTCCTGGGGATATCAGGTAACCGGTTATTATGCACCGACTTCCCGTTATGGAACGCCGCAGGATTTTGCATATTTTATCAATGAATGTCACAAGCACAAGATCAGTGTGATCCTAGACTGGGTGCCGGCGCATTTCCCGAAAGATGCACATGGACTGGCTGAGTTTGATGGAACATGTCTGTATGAATATGCGGATCCAAGAAAAGGAGAACATCCGGACTGGGGTACAAAGATATTTGATTACGGCAAGAATGAAGTAAAGAATTTCCTGATCGGCAGTGCATTGATGTGGATCGAGCATTATCATATTGACGGGCTGCGTGTGGATGCAGTGGCATCTATGTTATATCTGGATTATGGAAAGCAGCCGGGACAGTGGGTTCCGAATAAATACGGTGATAATAAGAATCTTGAGGCAGTGGAGTTCTTTAAGCATGTCAATACACTGATCCTTGGAAGAAACCCGGGAGCAGTCATGATCGCTGAGGAATCTACGGCATGGCCGAAAGTCACCGGCCGTGTGGAAGATGACGGACTGAATTTCAGTTATAAATGGAATATGGGATGGATGCATGATTTCCTGGATTATATGAAACTTGATCCGTATTTCCGCAAGGATAATCACCACAAAATGACTTTTGCCATGAGTTATAACGAGAGTGAGAAATACATTCTTGTGCTTTCCCATGACGAAGTGGTACATCTGAAATGTTCCATGATCAATAAGATGCCGGGCGAGATGGAAGATAAATTTAAAAATCTGATGGTCGGCTATGCGTTTATGATGGGACATCCTGGCAAAAAACTTCTGTTTATGGGACAGGAATTTGCACAGCTTCAGGAGTGGAGTG
>ERZ779840.1686-NODE-1686-length-20554-cov-4.558515_pt1 | contig 20554 bp, 35 predicted proteins | sample MGYA00511561_ERZ779840 | MGnify/ENA primary metagenome ERZ779840 (study PRJEB29588, sample SAMEA2162036) | human gut metagenome | biome: human gut; feature: human-associated habitat; material: faeces | place: Denmark | collected 2008/2010 ...
CCTCCGACTACCGCTGTCTGCCCGAGCTTGCCGACCGCCTGCTCGATTACTGTACGCCGCGCAAGATCAATCTGGCGCTTCCGTCGCTGCGCGCGGATAATTTTTCGCGCGAATTGATGCTCAAGCTCAGTCAGGTACGCAAGAGCGGCCTGACCTTCGCGCCCGAGGCCGGAACACAGCGCCTGCGCGACGCGATCAACAAGAACGTCACCGAGAAGGAAATCCTCACCACCTGCGCCACGGCATTTGAGGGCGGATGGAACAACGTTAAGCTCTATTTCATGCTCGGTCTGCCGACGGAGACGGACGAGGACGTGCTGGGCATTGCCGAGCTGGTGTACAAGATCCTTAAAACGTGGCGTGAGCACGCGACAAATAAAAAGCGCGGTGTGCGCATCCATGTGGCCACGGCTTTCTTTGTGCCGAAGCCCTTCACGCCCTTTCAGTGGGAAAAGCAGATCACGCCGGAGGAGTACCTGCGCCGCCAACGGCTCCTGAAAGAGGCAATGCCCTCCAAAAGCGTGGAATATAACTGGCACGACGCGCCCTTGAGCCGCCTCGAGGCCGCGCTGGCACGCGGCGACCGCAGGCTTGGAAGGGTGCTGGAGACCGCGGTAGAGGCCGGACAGCGTCTCGACGGCTGGGATGAATATTTTTCCTATGAGACGTGGCTGCGTGCGTTTGCGGCGTGCGGCATCGACCCGGATTTCTATACCACACGCGGCTTTGGGGAACAGGAGCTTCTGCCGTGGGAGACGATCTCTGACGGCGTGAGCACGGCGTTCCTGCGCCGCGAGCGCGAAAAGGCCTATCGCTCGGAGACGACGGCCGACTGCCGCACCGCCTGCGCGGGCTGTGGCGCAAACCGGCTTTTGAAGGAGGGCAAGTGCGATGCATAGAGTGCTCTTTGAAAAGACCGGAACAGCAATCTGGATGTCGCACCTCGACCTGATGCGCCTGATGCAGCGGGCCTTCCGGCGTGCAGGCGTGCTGCTGCACCATTCGCAGGGCTACACGCCGCATGCCTATGTTTCCATGCTGCTGCCCTTGAGCGTTGGTATGGAAAGTCACTGTGAAATCATGGAATTTGAGCTGGACACGCAGGAGCCGATCACCCCGGAGACGCTCAACCGCGTGCTGCCAGAGGGCGTACACGTCCTTGCGGTCTACGACAGCGCACGCAAGGGCAAGGAGCTTGTCTGGATGCGTGTGCGGCTCACGCTGGAGTATGACGCGGGCGTGCCGGAGCAAGCCGCGCAGAAGATCACGTCGCTGCTCTCCGGGCAGACGCTGATCGTGGAAAAACGCACCAAGCGCGGCATGGAGGAGACGGACGTGCGGCCGCTGCTGCACACCTGCGAGATCACGGAGAAAGAGAATGCGCTCGTACTCGAGGCCGTCGTCAGCGCACAGAATCCGCCGCTCAATCCCATGCTGCTTGCCGCGGCCGTGGAGCGGTATCTGCCGGACTGCAAGCCGGATTTTGCAAAGTGCTGCCGCCTGGAAATGCTCGACGCGGCCATGGCAGAGTTTCGATAATTATAAACAACCGCAGAGCAATGATGCTCTGCGGTTGTTTTTTGGGATTCCAAGTCAGGTTCGGCCCGAAGCTGCCCTATTTGAATTCCTTAGGCTCTGCGGCGCGGCTTGACGCGCTTTTTTGGATGCGGCTTTTGATCGTATTTTTCCACCTGACGGTCAAAGATCAGCAGGAAGAAGCGCATGAGCGTGGGCGCGGTGAGCAGCAGCACGGCCATGACAAGGCCGGATTGGTAATTGATGCGCGGGATGTCAAAAAAGCCCGGGATAAACAGCAGACAGAACACCATCGCGACAGACATGGAACAAAATACGATCCTGCGCAGCTTGGAAAACGGTTTGGAGACGTGGTACAGCGTGATGAGACCGACGGCAGCCAGAAGCCAGACCGCAATGGTATTCAGGTGCGTGTCCGGCAGATTGAAGGTGGATGTCAGCATGCCTGCGAGAATGACCAGAATGATGTTCGTCAGACCGCCCGGCATGGCGCGGCGAATGACATTGCGCATGAATTTACCCTCGACACGTGCGTAATTCGGCTCAAGCGCAAGGAAGAAAGACGGCACGCCGATGGTCAGGCTGCTGATGAGCGAGAGCTGAATGGCCTGCAGCGGATAGGGCATATTTACGAACATCAGGAGAACAGTCAAAACGAAAGAGAAGATGTTCTTCACAAGGAACAGTGCGGCGGCGCGTTGGATATTGTTGATGACGCGGCGGCCCTCCGCGACGATGCGCGGCATGGCGCCGAACTGCGAGTTCAGCAGCACGATCTGCGCGACCTGTGAAGCGGCCTGGCTGCCCGAGGCCATCGCGATGCCGCAGTCGGCATCCTTAAGGGCAAGCACGTCGTTCACGCCGTCGCCTGTCATGGCCACCGTATGCCCCTGCGCCTTGAACGCCCGCACGAGCATGCGCTTCTGTTCCGGCGTCACGCGGCCAAAGACCGTGTATTTGCGCACGGCCTCGGCAAAGTCACGCTCGGTGCGAAGGCAGGTCGCGTCGATGTAGCGGTCGGCGTTTTCGATGCCCGCGCGTGTAGCGATTTCGGAGACGGTGATGGGGTTATCGCCGGAGATCACACGGATGGAAACGCCTTGCTCGGCGAAGTAGCGGAAGGTGCTCTGCGCATCCGGGCGCAGCAGGTTTGAAAGGTAGATCAGCGCAATGGGGGTGACGAGCGCACTGTCCAGCGGGCCGTCGAACGTCGTTTCATAGGATGCCAAAAGCAGAACGCGGCAGCCGCGTGCCGACCACGGTTCTGTATTGTCGCGGATGGAGTCATAGCGGTTGCCCATAACGAACTCCGGTGCGCCGATAACATAGCGGCCGTGCTCCCCAAAGTCCGCCGCCGACCATTTGGTCGAGGAGGAGAAGGGAATGCGCTTGACTGCGTGCCAGCTCGACTGTTCGCCGAATTGCAGCGCCATAGCCTTGGCCGTTTCGTTGTCCGGCTCCTCGCCGTAGTAGAAGGCTGCAAGGATTTTTTCAATATCCTCATAGCTGAAGCGCTCGGAGGCGAGCGGGAAAATGTCCGTGACCTCCATGGAGGGCTCCGTGATGGTGCCGGTCTTGTCTACACAGAGAACATCGACGTGCGCCAGCGTCTCAATGCAGTTCATATCCTGCACAAGCACACGGCTGCGCGAAAGCTTCAGACAGCTTGCCGCAATGGCGACGCTGGTCAGCAGATACAGACCCTCGGGGATCATGCCGATGAGGGCGGCGACCGTGGATTCTACGGATTCGCGCAGAGGAAGCCCCTGAAATGCGGAAAGATAGTGCCGCAAAAAGAGCATGATGCCCAAGGGAATGAGCGCGATACCGACGACGGTAATGAGCCGCGTCAGGGACTTCATCATCTCCGACTGCGTCGAGCGCACGTCACGGCGTGCCTCGGCCGCAAGTCTGGCGGCGTAGCTCTCCGCGCCGACGTGTGTGAGCTGGGCGCGGCAGCGGCCGGAAATGACGAAGCTGCCGGATTTCAGCTCATCGCCGGGATTTTTGATGATGGCGTCAGCCTCACCGGTCAGCAGGGACTCGTTGACCTGCATCTGCCCGTCGCGCACGACGGCATCGGCACAAATCTGGTCGCCGGCCGAAAATTCCACGATGTCGTCGCGGACGAGCTGATCCGTCCGTAGGTTCACGCGCTGGCCAGAACGGATGGCCTTCTGCTGACCGGCGGCGACCAGCGTCAGCTTATCGACGGCGCGCTTGGCGCGCGTCTCCTGAAAAATGCCGACGACGGTGTTGGCCACGGCGACGACCAGAAACATCAGATTTTTGAATGAACCGACCGCCACGAGCGCTGCCGCGAGCACCAGAAAAATGAGATTGAAGAAGGTGAAAACGTTCTCCCTGACAATCTGACGCTCGGATTTGGTGTTCGTGGGCGGCTGCTTGTTACTCAGACCGTTGGTCAAACGCAGCTTGACATCCTGCGGAGAAAGTCCCTCCTGCACGTCGGCGTTCAGCACGGGAATAGGGCGGTAGGCGCGGTGGGGAGTGTGCTTTTCTTTCGGCTTCATGGTGTGCCCCCTGTCTGCCTTGTAAATTCCTTTGAATTATAGCACAGTTTCGGCGGAAATAACAGAGATGTGACAAAAAATTCACACTTTATGGGAGAGAAAAAATTGAAATTTGGGCTTGATTTCGGGGAAAACTTATGGTATCATAAGCAAGTCTGCAAACGGGTGGTCCTCTGCGCGGCGCGGTCAACGCCGGTACGAACGCCTAATAAACAAGGAGGACAAAACTATGGATCTGATGAAGGCTCTGACCAGCCAGTACATGAAGGAAGAACTGCCGCAGATGAATGTCGGCGACACCGTTCGCGTTCATGTAAAAATCAAGGAAGGCGCTCGCGAGAGAGTGCAGGTTTTTGAAGGCACCATCATTGCCCGCAAGCACGGCGGCATTGAGGAGTCCATCACCGTCCGCCGTCTGAGCTACGGCGTCGGCTGCGAGAAGGTGTTCCCGGTTCATTCTCCGAACATCGTGAAGGTTGAGACTGTCCGCCGCGGCAAGGTTCGCCGTGCGAAGCTCTACTATCTGCGCAACCGCCTTGGCAAGGCTGCAAAGGTCAAGGAGAGAGTCTAAACTCCGCAATAAAGTCCTCGGCTCATGCCGAGGACTTTATTTTTAAATTTGTTGAAATTGCCCATGCGCAAAATCGCCCGAAATGTGGTATAATCAGTACAGAATACGGTGAGAGGAGCGATTTGCGTGGTTCAGTGCGGAGAAATGGTTCTATACGGCACGGATGTGTGCAGGGTTGAGGGCAGAGAACGTCTCAAGGTCGGCGCAGTGCGCGAGGACTACTACATTCTAAAGCCGGTCTACCGTCCGAGCGCAACGATTTATGTTCCTGCGGGCAACGAGCAGCTCGTCGCGCGGATGCGCCGTGTGCTCTCCATACAGGAGATCGAAAGCATCCTCGGTGATGTTGCACAGGACGAGGTCGCGTGGGTGGATGACCCGAACGAACGCCGTGAAGCCTACGGCAGAATTCTAACCGGCGGCGACCGCTGCGTCCTGATGCGCATGATCCGCACGCTTTATCAGCGCCGTCAGCAGCTCCGCACCATGGGGAAACAGCTCAGAACCGGCGACGACCAGATCCTGCGCGACGCCGAGCGCCTGCTGCATGACGAATTCGCCTTTGTTCTGCAAATCCCGCAGACCGACGTGCCGGATTATATTCGGGGGCACATCGGCACGGAAGCCTGAACGATACATATTTAAATTGTAGTATAGGAATGATTTTATGACGCACGAGCAAATGATAGAGATGGCAGAAGCGATGGGCTTTTCTGCTGCTGCGGTAGTCGAGACGCAGAACATTCCCTTTGATGCGTCGTTTCGCCCGCTGTGCGAAGAAAATCTCTGCGGCAAGTACGGCGTGAACTATGCCTGCCCACCGGATTGCGGCACGCCGGAGGAAATGGAACAGAAGCTCAAGCATCACAGGCATGCGCTGGTTTTGCAGACCATTTGGCAGGTGGACGACTATTCCGATGCGAAGCAGACGGCTCCGGCCAAGGCCGAGCACAACGCCATGAGCCAGCGGCTGATGCGCGCGCTGCGCGAACAGGGCTGCGCGGGCTTTATGGTCGGCTCGGGCGGCTGTTCGCTGTGCAAGCCCTGCGCGATTGTGCGCGGCGAACCGTGCATTTTTCCGGATCTGCGCTATTCGTGCATGTCGGCCTACTGCATTTTTGTGCGCAAGCTCTGCGAGGGCTGCGGCATCGAGTACGACGGCGGCCCGGGTCTGCTGACGCTCTACGGCATGTATGTGTTTGATTAAAACAAGAAGGACGGATGAGAATTCTCATCCGTCCTTCTTGTCCTGTTTTATCTGCGCTTCGACCGCATCGAGAATGAAGCGGTTCAGGCTTTTACCCTGTTCGGCCGCACGTGCCGCGATCTCGGCACGCTGCCCCTTCGGAACGACCAGACTGATGCGGTCGTATGCCTTTTTGTTGTAGCGCGCGGTTGCTTCTTTCTGCGCCTCGGAATATGCCATCTTCATCACCTGAAAATATACTAGCGTAAGTATTGTCAATTCTGTATAATTACATAAGTATATTTTTGTAGAAATTGCGAATTGCTATACTTGCGCTAGTATAGTAGAATCTAAAAGAAAAGGGGGATTCAAAATGACAAATGAACAAATCTATACACTTTTTGCCAGCTCTGAGGAACGCCTTGTTGCGATTCTCGGAAACAACATTGCACAGAAATTCTTCGCAACTGGTGCAATTGAAGAAGGCTTTGCCATTCTTTCCAACAAGCGGCTCTACTTTAAGGGGACATGCCTGCTTCGCCATGGACGCGGTTTTTCAAAAATCCATGAGGAACGCACGGTCGATGTCGTAAACGTCACAGGAACGGGCTTTGTCCACACCGACCCGCTGTGGCTGCAATGGCTGGCAATAGCTTGCTGGATGCTAGGAGTTATTGCGACAATGGCGGGAATTCAGCCTTTCTTGGGTTGGGGAGATCCTTCGATTTTACTCATTGGATTTGGCCTGGGCCTTGTTGGTCTTATCCTCTGGTTGGTTTACAAGGCGAAGAAGCGCACGATCTTCGAGGTAGCCTTTGCGGGCGGCGGCATTGGCCTGGATGCAAGTTGGATTGATGCGAGTGAGGCTGAGTTCTTCCAGAAGAACATAAAGCTTGTTGGGGACAATCTGAGAAATCAGGAGCGTATGTATGACAAGGCAACCAGTGGTGCGGCAGAACTTGAGCGCTATGCTTCGCTTCTGGAAAAAGGCCTAATCACACGCGAGGAATTTGAAGCACAAAAACGTAAGTTGTTGGGTTGATTGTTTGTCAGCCAGACGAATATGGGCGTGTCTGGCTGAGACACTGGAATACTCGATTTCCGGCGGGGTTCCCGCCGGATTTTTTGCGGAAAAGGGGAAGAAAATCGATTCTCCATCTTCCACAAATTTTTCTATAAATTTTTATGAAAAATACCAAAAAAGTTCTTGACATTCACGGCTGAGTGTATTACAATAATCAGCGTGCGTTGGGGACAACCATGCGCACAAACTGCGATGATGCAGGAGATTGCGCCGTAAGGCGGTAACTTCTGCGGAGTATGTCCGGTCATCGGGCGGCTGAGACGATCAGGGTATGTGGCGTATATCGCCGCTGCCGTGAAGATCGGCCGGCAAACGTCGGCCTTTTTTCATGGATAGGGAGTGATACGCACGGTTAAGCGTACAACGATCTCTCGACCGTACCCAGCAGACAAAAGAAACACTGAGTACGTTTTCAAGGAGGAAACAACAATGGCAAACGCAATGATCCGTATCCGCCTCAAGGCTTACGATCATCAGCTCATCGACTCGACTGCCGAGAAGATCGTCGAGACCGCAAAGCGCAACGGCGCGACCGTCTCCGGCCCCATCCCGCTTCCTACGAAGAAGGAAGTTGTCACCATCCTTCGCGCTGTTCACAAGTATAAGGACTCCCGTGAGCAGTTCGAGCGCAGAACCCACAAGAGACTGATCGATATCCTCAACCCGAACGCAAAGTGCGTGGAAGCCCTCCAGGGCCTCGACCTCCCCGCCGGTGTTGAGATTGAGATAAAGCTGTAATCACTATTTAATATAGTATCGCAGCAAACCCCGACCGTCTGCCGAGACGGTCCCGGGTCATGTTGGTAAACCAATGACTGCCCAATGGTCAAGTTTGCCAACCAATAACCTAAAAAGGAGTAAGAAAAATGCAGAAAGCAATCATCGGCAAGAAAGTGGGCATGACCCAGATCTTCGATGAAGCCGGCCACGTCATTCCGGTTACTGTCATTGAGGCAGGCCCGTGCGTCGTCGCGCAGAAGAAGACCATCGAAAATGATGGCTATGTTTCCGTTCAGCTCGCCTATGGCGACGTCGCTGAAAAGAAGCTGTCCAAGCCGGAGCTGGGCCATCTGAAGAAGGCAGGCGTCTCTGCCAAGAAGCATCTCAAGGAATTCAAGCTCGATAACGCGGCTGACCTCGAGGTCGGCGCTGAGATCAAGGCTGATACCTTTGCTGCCGGCGATCACGTTGACGTGACCGGCACCTCCAAGGGTCATGGCTATCAGGGCGTTATCAAGAGATGGAACGCACAGCGTACTCCCACCAGCCACGGCGGCGGCCCGGTCCACCGTCATGCAGGCTCCATGGGCTCGTCCTCCGATCCCTCCCGCATCTTCAAGGGCAAGATCGGCGCCGGCCAGATGGGCGTTGAGCAGGTCACTGTGCAGAACCTCGACGTCGTGAAGGTGGATGCCGATCTGAACATGATCGTTATCCGCGGCGCCATCCCCGGCCCCAAGGGCGGACTTGTGTATATCAAGAGCACCGTCAAGACCATCAAGGTCGCTAAGGGCGAGGCCGGCATCAGCAAGAACCCGCAGAAGGCTTCCGGCCGTAACCCGCAGAAGGCTTCCGCAAGAGGCTAAGGAAAGGAGAGTAAATCATGCTTAAGACAAACGTTTATGACATGAACGGCAAGCAGGTCGGCGAGATTGAACTTTCCGAGGCTGTGTTCGGTGTCGAGCGAACGAATCCGTTGTTCATGATGTGGTCAAGAACCACCTGGCCAACTGCCGTCAGGGCACGCAGTCCGCGCTGACCCGCGCAGAGGTTTCCGGCGGCGGCAAGAAGCCGTGGCGCCAGAAGGGCACCGGCCATGCTCGTCAGGGCAGCACCCGCGCTCCGCAGTGGACGCACGGCGGCATCGTCTTTGCCCCGAAGCCCAGAGATTACAGCTACACCCTCAACAAGAAGGTGCGCCGTTTGGCTCTGAAGTCCGCGCTGAGTGCAAAGGCCGCTTCCGGCGATATCGTCGTCATCGACGAGATCAAGATGGAAGAAATCAAGACCAAGAAGTTCGCCGGTTTCCTGAGCGCCGTCAATGTGGCGGGCAAGGCTCTGGTCGTTACCCCGGAGGTCAACGAGAATGTCGTCCTCTCCGCGCGCAACATCGCCGGTGTGCAGACCACGTTTGCAAACCTCATCAACGTCTACGACATCCTCAATGCAAAGAAGCTCGTCGTTGATAAGGCTGCGCTTGCAAAGATTGAGGAGGTATTCGCATGAAGACTGCATACGACATCATCATCCGTCCGGTCATCACCGAGCAGTCCATGGAGGCGACCGATCAGAAGAAGTACGTCTTTATCGTAGCCAACGATGCCAACAAGATCGAGATCAAGAAGGCTGTTTCTGAGATCTTCGGCGTGAAGGTCGAGAAGGTCACCACCCTGCGTATGGACGGCAAGGTCAAGCGTCAGGGCCGTTATCCCGAGGGCCGCACCGCCAGCTACAAGAAGGCAGTCGTCAAGCTGACTGCTGATTCCAAGACCATCGAGTTCTTCGAAGGTATGGTTTAATCAATCTCAAAAAGGAGTGTAACGCACAATGGCGATTAAAACTTACAAGCCTTATACCCCCGCTCGCCGCGGCATGACCGTGTCCGCGTTCGACGGCGTAGATAAGAAGGCAAAGCCCGAGCGTAGCCTGCTTGAGACTCTGAAGAAGAATTCCGGTCGCAACAGCTACGGCAGAATCACCGTCCGTCATCGCGGCGGCGGCAACAAGCGCAAGTACCGCGTGATCGACTTCAAGCGCGATAAGCTGGATATGCCGGCAGTCGTTCAGCGCATTGAGTACGATCCCAACCGCAGCGCGTTCATCGCTCTGCTCAAGTACGAGGACGGCGAGCTTCGCTACATCCTCGCTCCGGTCGGCCTGAAGCCCGGCGATACCGTCCTGTCCTCTGCGGCAGCCGACATCAAGCCCGGCAACTGCCTGCCCATCGCCAACATCCCCGTTGGTACCGTAATCCACAACATTGAGCTTCAGCCCGGTTCCGGCGCTCAGCTCGTCCGCTCCGCCGGTGTTGCTGCTCAGCTCCTGGCGAAGGAGGACACGCTGGCTCAGGTTCGTCTGCCCTCCGGAGAGGTTCGCTATGTTCGCATGAACTGCACTGCCTGCATCGGTCAGGTTGGCAACATCGATCATGGCAACATCCACATCGGTAAGGCCGGTCGTACCCGTCATATGGGTATCCGTCCCACCGTCCGCGGCTCCGTCATGAACCCGAACGACCACCCGCACGGCGGCGGCGAAGGCCGCGCTCCTGTTGGCCGTCCCGGCCCTGTCACCCCGTGGGGCAAGCCGGCGATGGGTTACAAGACTCGCAAGACGAAGAACCGTACCAACAAGTTCATCATCAAGCGCCGCAACAGTAAGTAAAGGAGGAAATGAATAATGAGCAGAAGCATTAAGAAAGGCCCGTTTGTTGCTCCTGAGCTGTACAAGCGCGTGGAAGAACTCAACAAAACCGGTGAAAAGAAAGTGCTGAAGACTTGGTCGAGATCCTCTACCATCTTCCCCTCCTTTGTCGGTCACACTATCGCTGTCCATGACGGACGTAAGCACGTTCCCGTCTATGTGACGGAAGACATGGTTGGTCATAAGCTGGGCGAATTCGTTCCCACCAGAACGTTCCGCGGTCATTCCGGCTCCAAGACCTCCAATGCGAAATAAGGAGGAGAAAGACATGGAAGCAAAAGCTCATCTGAAATACCTGCGCATTTCCCCGCGTAAGGTTTCTATCCTGTGCGATCTCATCCGCGGCAAGGACGCCAAGACCGCCTGCGTTTATATGATGCAGACGCCGAAGGCTGCTTCCGAGCCGATGCTCAAGCTCCTCAAGAGTGCGATTGCTAACGCTGAGAACAACCACGGCATGGATGTCGACAAGCTGTACGTTTCTACCGCTGTCGCCAACCCCGGCCCCACGCTCAAGCGCGGCATGCCGAGAGCCAAGGGCAGATACAATCGGATTCTCAAGAGAACCACTCACATCACCATCGGTGTGAGCGAGAAGGCTTAACAGGAGGTTACTATGGGACAGAAAGTTAATCCCCATGGATTGCGCGTTGGCGTGATCAAGGATTGGGACTCTCGCTGGTACGCCCGCAACGACAAGGTCGGTGACCTCATCGTTGAGGACTACAACATCCGTAAGGATCTGAAGAAGAGACTCTATGGCGCCGGTATCGCCAAGATCGAGATCGAGCGCAGCAACGGCCGCGTGAAGATCAACCTGCACTGCTCCCGCCCCGGTATCATCATCGGCAAGGGCGGGCAGGACATTGAAAAGCTCCGCGCAGAGCTGGAGCAGAAGCTCGGCAAGTCCGTTTCTCTGAACATCGTCGAGATCCGCAGCCCGGACCTCAACGCGCAGCTTGTTGCGGAGAACATTGCCGCACAGCTCGAAAAGAGAATTTCCTTCCGTCGTGCAATGAAGCAGGCGATGCAGAGAGCGACCCGTCTGGGCGCCAAGGGCATCAAGTGCGCTTGCGGCGGCCGTCTCGGCGGCGCTGAAATCGCCCGCAGCGAGTCCTATCACGAGGGCACCATCCCCCTGCAGACCCTCCGTGCGGACATCGAATACGGCTTTGCCGAAGCAAACACGACTTATGGCAAGATCGGCTGCAAGGTCTGGATCTACAAGGGCGAAGTCCTGAATTCCACCCTGCGCCAGTCTGCGCCCGAGGCTCCGCGCCGTGACCGCCGCAACAACGACCGTCGTCGTGATGACCGTCGCGGCAACGGCGAGCGCCGCGGTGACCGCAGACCTTTCAACGGCGAGCGTCGCAGAGACGATCGTAGGGAAGGAGGCAACCGCTAATGTTAATGCCTAAGAGAACAAAGTTCCGCAGAGTGCAGCGCGGCCGCATGAAGGGCGCTGCTTCCCGCGGCAACAAGGTCGCTTATGGTGAGTTCGGCATTCAGGCCGTTGAACCCGGCTGGATCACCGGCAACCAGATCGAGGCGGCTCGTATCGCAATGACCCGCTACACCAAGCGTGGCGGTAAAGTCTGGATCAAGATCTTCCCCGACAAGCCTGTTTCCAAGAAGGCGCTCGGCGTCCGTATGGGCTCCGGTAAAGGCGCTCCGGAATACTGGGTTGCTGTCGTGAAGGCACAGAAGGTCATGTTCGAGATCGGCGGCGTGTCCGAAGACGTAGCCCGCGAGGCACTGCGTCTTGCTCAGCACAAGCTGCCCATCAAGACCAAGATCATTGCCCGTGAAGAGGCAGTATCTGAGAATGGTGGTGAATAATGATGAAGGCAAAAGAACTCAGAGCCATGTCCGTGGCTGATCTGGAGGCAAAGGTCAATGATCTGAAGAAGGACCTCTTCTTCCTGCGCATGCAGCACGCGACCAACCAGCTCGACAATCCCGTCAAAATCGCTGCTGTCAAGAAAGACATTGCCCGCATCAAGACTATTATTCGTGAGAAAGAGACCGCAATCTGAGGAGGTAAGCGAAAATGAATGAAAATACCAGAGCTTTCCGCAAAACCAGAGTTGGTCAGGTCGTCTCCGATAAGATGGACAAGACCATCGTGGTTGCTATTGAGGACAGCGTGCAGCACAAGCTGTATAAGAAGATCGTTAAGAGAACCTACAAGCTGAAGGCGCATGACGAAAATAACGAATGCGGCATCGGCGATACCGTGAAGGTGATGGAGTGCCGCCCCCTGTCCAAGGACAAGAGATGGCGTCTCGTTGAAATCATCAAGAAGGCTGAATAAGGAGGTCGGGAACTATGATCCAACAGGAATCTTATCTGAAGGTTGCCGACAACACCGGCGCGAAGGAGATCAAGTGCATCCGTGTTCTTGGCGGCTCCAAGCGTAAGTTCGGCAACATTGGCGACGTCATCGTCGCGTCTGTCCGCAAGGCTGCTCCCGGCGGCACGGTCAAGAAGGGCGAAGTTGTTCGCGCTGTCATCGTCCGTACTGCAAAGGGCGTCCGCCGCGCCGACGGCACCTATGTTCGTTTCGACGAGAATGCCGCCGTCCTCATCAAGGACGACAAGAATCCCCGCGGCACCCGTATTTTTGGGCCGGTTGCAAGAGAGCTTCGTGATAAGGAATACATGAAGATCCTCTCCCTCGCTCCGGAAGTCATTTAATAGGGGGACATGAGATGAACATCAAGAAAAATGATACCGTTATTGTCCTGTCCGGCAAGTCCAAGGGCAAGAAGGGCAAGGTTCTGACGGCTCTGCCCGCAGAAAACAAGCTGGTTGTCGAGGGTGTCAACGTTGCGACCTGCCATGTCAAGGCTCGCAAGCAGAATGAGACCGGCGGCATCATCAAGCGTGAGATCCCCATTCGTGCAGACAAGGTTCAGCTCTACTGTGCCAACTGCAAGAAGGGCGTCCGTGTCGGCTTCAATGTGGACGGCGACAAGAAGGTTCGCGTCTGCAAGAAGTGCGGCAAGGAACTTTGATAAGGAGGAGCATTTGCAATGGCTAGACTGAAAGTTAAGTATACGCAGGAAATCGCTCCGGCTCTTATGCAGAAGTTCCAGTACAAGAGCGTCATGCAGATTCCGAAGATCGACAAGGTCATCGTGAATGTCGGCTGTGGCGACAGCAAGAACAATGCCAAGGAGATCGAAGCGATCTGCAAGGACATTGCCACCATCACCGGCCAGAAGCCTATCACCACCAAGGCCCGTAAGTCCGTTGCGAACTTCAAAGTTCGTGAAGGCGAGACCGTCGGCGTGAAGGTAACTCTGCGCGGCGACAAAATGTGGGAATTCATCGACCGCCTGTTCAATGTGGCGCTGCCCCGTGTCCGCGACTTCCGCGGCATCAATCCCAACGCCTTTGACGGCCGCGGCAACTATGCCATGGGCCTGAAGGAACAGCTCATCTTCCCGGAAATCGAGTACGATAAGGTTGACAAGATCCGTGGCATGGACATCTGCATCTGCACCACGGCATCGACCGACGAAGAAGCCAAGGAGCTGCTCAAGCTCGTCGGCGCTCCGTTCCACGCTTAATGGGAGGAAGAAGAAATGGCTAGAAAAGCGATGATTCTCAAGCAGCTGGAAACAAGTTCTCCACCCGCCGCTACAACCGCTGCAAGATCTGCGGCAGACCCCATGCTTATCTTCGCGATTACGGCGTTTGCCGTATCTGCTTCCGCGAGCTGGCGTACAAGGGCGAGATCCCCGGCGTCAAGAAGGCAAGCTGGTAATTCTCAGTTGTTTGAGCGGCCCTCGGGCCGCCTCAAATAAAGCACGTTTTATGCGTGATTCAATGTAAACAGGCATCAGAAGTCAGAGGGAAATGGGGTCGATGCTGCGGCCTACATTCCTCTGATACTCTGGCGTCTTAACGGGTATAGCCCGTAACTTCTAAAGGAGGTAAAATCACATGCAAATCACCGATCCCGTAGCAGATATGCTGACCCGAATCCGGAACGCAAACTCTGCAAAGCACGACACCGTTGATGTTCCCGCTTCCAATCTGAAGAAGGACATCGCAAAGATCCTGCTCGACGAAGGCTACATTAAGTCCTACACCGTCGAAGAGGATGGCAAGCAGGGCGTGATCCACATCACCCTGAAGTACCTCGGCAACAAGGAGAAGGTCATTTCCGGTCTTCGCCGCGTTTCCAAGCCCGGTCTGCGCGTCTATGCCGGCGCTGACGAGCTTCCCAAGGTTCTCAAGGGTCTTGGCATCGCCATTATTTCCACATCCAAGGGCGTTATGACCGACAAGTCCGCGCGTGCGGCGCATGTCGGCGGCGAAGTCCTTGCGTTTGTCTGGTAAGGAGGTAACATTATGTCCAGAATCGGCAAAATGCCTATCACTGTACCGGCTGGCGTCGAAGTGACCATCGCTGACGGCAACGTTGTTACCGTTAAGGGCCCCAAGGGTACACTGACTAGCAAATTCCATCACGATATGATCATCAAGCAGGAAGGTGCGGTTCTCACCGTTTCCCGTCCCGATGATGAGCACGCACACAAGAGCCTGCACGGCCTGACCCGCACGCTGCTGCACAACATGATCGTCGGCGTGGAGAAGGGCTTCAGCAAGGAGCTTGAGGTCAACGGTGTTGGCTATCGTGCTCAGAAGCAGGGTAATCAGCTTGTTATGAACCTCGGCTATTCTCATCCCGTCACCGTCGATGAGATCGAGGGCATCCACATTGAGGTTCCTGCTCAGAACAAGATCGTCATCAGCGGCATCGACAAGCAGAAGGTCGGCCAGTTCGCCGCTGAGGTCAGAGGGAAAAGACCTCCCGAGCCTTACAAGGGCAAGGGTATCAAGTATGCTACCGAGGTTCTTCGCCATAAGGAAGGCAAGACCGGCGGTAAGAAATAACAGGAGGTGTGCATAAATGATTAAGAAGACCGATAAGAAGGCAATGCGCCTGAAGCGCCACGTTCGCGTTCGCGGTAAGATCTCCGGCACACCGTGCAGACCCCGCCTGAATGTGTTCAGAAGCAATGCGAACATCTATGCGCAGATCATCGATGATGTCAACGGAGCCACTTTGGTTTCCGCTTCCACTGTCGAAAAGGATTTTGAAGGTGCGACCGGCAACTGCGAGGCTGCCAAGAAGGTCGGCCAGTTGATCGCCGAGCGCGCGAAGGCCAAGGACATCGAGGAAGTCGTGTTCGATCGTGGCGGCTATGTCTACCACGGTCGTGTGGCGGCCCTCGCTGAAGGCGCCCGCGAAGGCGGACTGAAATTCTAAGTCAGGAGGAGGAACTGAAAATGGCTTATAACAGAGCGTCTGAAAAGGATACCGCTCCCGAAATGATCGAACGTGTCGTCTATCTGAACCGTGTTTCCAAGACGGTCAAGGGCGGCCGCGTTATGAAGTTCTCCGCACTGGTTGTTGTTGGCGACGGCAAGGGCACCGTGGGCTACGGCCTCGGCAAGGCTGCCGAAGTTTCCGAAGCCATCCTCAAGGGCATCGCGAACGCGAAGAAGAACCTCCAGAAGGTCATCCTGTCCGGCACCACCATTCCTCACGAGGTCATCGGTGCGTACGGCGCAGGCCGCGTCCTTCTGAAGCCGGCTGCTGTCGGTACCGGCGTTATCGCCGGCGGCGCTGTCCGTGCCGTTATGGAGGCTGTCGGTATCAGCAACATCCGTACCAAGTGCCTGCGCTCGAATAACCCGCAGAACGTTGTCAAGGCGACGATGCAGGGCCTGCTGAGCCTGCGCGGACCGGAGCAGGTCGCGCGCATCCGCGGCAAGAGCGTGGAAGAAATCGTCGGCTAAGGAGGATGCGAACATGGCACAGTTAAAGATCAAGCTCGTTAAGAGTATCAGCGGTCGTATCCAGAAGCACATTGCAACGGCAGAGTCCCTGGGCCTTCGCAAGATCGGCCAGGAGACCATCCAGCCCGACAATGAACAGACCCGCGGCAAGATCGCCAAGATCGGCTATCTGCTTGAGGTCACCGAAGTAGAATAAGGAGGAGACAAGAATGGAATTACATGAACTTGCTCCCGTCATGGGTTCTACCCAGGTTGGCAAGCGCAAGGGTCGCGGCACCGGCACCGGCAACGGCAAGACCGCCGGTCGCGGTCACAAGGGCCAGAAGGCTCGCTCCGGTGGCAAGGTCCGCGTCGGCTTTGAAGGCGGCCAGATGCCTCTGGCAAGACGTATTCCGAAGCGCGGCTTCAACAACATCTTTGCAAAGCCCCTCACCGCAGTGAACGTCAGCGTTCTCAATGCGTTTGAAGACGGCGAAACGGTCGATGCGGCTGCATTGATCGAAAAGGGCATCCTGAATGACTGCAAGTACGGTCTGAAGGTTCTGTCCAACGGCGAGCTCACTAAGAAGCTGACCGTCAAGGCGGCGGCGTTCTCTGGTTCTGCCAAAGCTAAGATCGAGGAGGCAGGCGGAAAGGCTGAGGTGGTGTAAGTGCTTACGACACTTCGCAATGCATGGAAAATTGCTGACCTGCGCAAAAAACTTCTCTTTACGCTTGTCATCATCCTGCTGTACCGCATCGGCAACGTTATCCCTGTTCCCTTTGTCAACTTCAAAATGATGGCCGAGATGTTCAGTGCACAGCTCTCGAACACCATCTTCGGCCTGATGGATATGATGTCCGGCTCGGCCTTCTCGCAGGGTACGATTTTCGCCCTGTCGATCCAGCCGTATATCAACTCCTCCATCATTATCCAGCTCCTCACCATTGCGATCCCTGCTCTGGAACGCCTGAGCAAGGACGGCGGCGAGGAGGGCAAGAAGAAGATCACGAAGATCACGCGCCTGACCACCGTAGCGCTAGCCATCCTGATGGGCTTTGCCTACTTCATGATGCTCCGCAACTACAATGCGCAGTACAATCTGCTGGTCAGCAGCAACTTCCTTGCCGCGCTCACTATTATCCTCACCTTCACCGCCGGCTCCACGCTGGTCATGTGGCTGGGTGAGCAGATCACCGAGTACGGTATCGGCAACGGTATCTCCATGATCCTCTTTGCAAACATCATCGCGCGCATTCCCTCCGGCATCATCAAGCCCATGGTCAACATGCTCTGGGCGCAGTGGTACTGGGTGCTGCTGCTGATTGTTGCAATGCTTGCCATCATCGTTTTCATCATCTACGTCTCCAATGCGGAGCGCAGAATCCCCGTACAGTATGCCAAGCGCGTGGTCGGCCGTAAGGTCTATGGCGGCCAGAACACGCATCTGCCGATCAAGGTCAACATGTCCGGCGTTATGCCGATCATCTTCGCGCAGTCCATCGCGAGCTTGCCCGCAACTCTGTGCACCTTCTTCGGCTGGACGAACACTTGGGTCTATAAGCACGCGTTCCAGAGCACGACCGTGATCTACACCGTGTTCTATCTGATCCTGATCGTCGCCTTCAGCTACTTCTACGCAACCATTCAGTACAACCCCGTTGAGGTTGCCAACAACCTCAAGAAGAACGGCGGCTTCATCCCCGGCTTCCGCCCGGGCCGCCCGACGGCAGACTTTATCCGCAAGGTCATCAACAAGATCACGCTGTTCGGCGCTCTGTATCTTGGTGTTGTCGCGGTACTGCCGATCATCCTCGGCGTTGTAATGAGTGATACCCGCTTCTCCTTCGGCGGTACGTCCGTCATCATTATCGTCAGCGTTGCGCTTGAGACCGTCGCGGCCATTGAGGCTCAGATGATGATGCGCAACTACTCCGGTTTCCTTGAGAAATAACGGAGGCTGCCGAATGAGACTGATTCTGCTGGGAGCGCCCGGCGCGGGAAAGGGAACGCAGGCCGAGATCCTCGCATCGAAGCTGAGCATCCCCACCATCTCCACCGGCAACATTCTGAGAGAAGCGATCAAAAACGGCACCGAGACCGGCCTGAAGGCCAAGAGCTTTATGGACAAGGGCATGCTTGTTCCTGACGATGTCATTATCGGCATCGTCAAGGAACGGCTGGCTCAGCCGGATTGTGCGAATGGGTATATCCTTGACGGTATGCCCCGCACACTCCCGCAGGCCCAAGCGCTTTTGGACAACGGAATCGAGATCGACCGTGTCGTATCCATCGAAGTCGATGACGCCATGATTGAGGCGCGCATGACCGGCCGCAGAGTCTGCGGCAAGTGCGGTGCGAGCTATCACATCGTGGCAAACCCGCCCAAAACGGAGGGCATCTGCAATGCCTGCGGTTCCGAGCTGGTGATCCGCGACGACGACAAGCCGGAAACGGTGCGCCGCCGCCTGACGGTTTATCACAACGAGACCGAAGCACTGAAGGGCTTTTATGAAAAGCTCGGGAAGCTGCGGCTTGTCGAGGGAAATCAGCCCATCGAAGATGCAACTCGTGATATTCTGGCGGCATTGGGTGATTCATTATGATCTCAATCAAAAATGAGCGTGAGATCGAGGTCATGCGTCGTGCCTGTAAAATTACCGCGGCAGCTCGTGCTTTGGCAGGAGAAATGGTAAGACCCGGCGTTACGACCAAAGAGATCGACAAGGCTGTCTACGATTTTATCGTATCACAGGGCGCGACTCCGTCCTTCCTGCATTACTGCGGCTATCCCGCGAGCGTCTGCATTTCCGTGAACAATACCGTCATTCACGGGATTCCGGACAGCCGGGTGCTGAAAGAGGGAGACATTGTCTCCGTCGATGTCGGAGCAAAGTGGGGAGGCTTCCATGGAGATTGCGCGGCTACGTATGCCTGCGGAAAAATTTCGCCGGCGGCGCAGCAGCTCATTGATGTCACGAGACAGAGCTTTTTCGAGGGCGTGAAATTCGCACGCCAGGGGAACCGGGTTTCGGATATCTCTCATGCGGTTCAGACTTACGCTGAGAGCTTCGGCTATGGTGTCGTCCGATCCTTCGTCGGTCACGGAGTCGGGGAGGAAATGCACGAGGAGCCGGAAGTTCCGAACTTCGGCAAACCCGGAAGGGGCCCGAGACTTATCCGAGGCATGACCATCGCCATCGAGCCGATGATCACCGAGGGAACGTACGAAGTGCGTGTCCTGAAGGACGGCTGGACGACGGTCACCGCTGACGGAAAGCTCGCTGCCCACTACGAAAATACTGTGCTCATTACAGACGGCGAGCCGGAAATTCTCACCGTCACCGAGGGGCTGTAGTATGGAAATACAAAAATCGGATATTGTTCTTTCCGAGGCCGGGCGCGATCAGGGAATGCTGTTCTTTGTGATCGACACAGACGGTGTGTACGTTTCCCTGGCGAACGGCAAGGAGAGAAAGCTCGAAGCGCCAAAGCGTAAAAAGCTCAAGCATATCCGTTTCGTCCTTCGGCCAGATTCGACTGTCGCCGCGAAAATTCGTTCCGGCGATAAAGTACTCAACAGCGAATTACGAAGGGAATTGGCCATCATTGGCCAGAAATTCAACGTTCAAACCAAGGAGGTTTCTGAAACTTGGCAAAAGACGACGTAATCGAACTTGAGGGCATCGTAACCGATGCGCTGCCGAATGCGATGTTCAAAGTCAATATTGGCGGCGGGCATATGATTCTGGCACACATTTCCGGCAAGCTCAGAATGAACTATATCAAGATCTTGCCCGGTGACAAGGTAACTGTTCAGATGTCTCCGTATGATCTGACGCAAGGTCGGATCACATGGAGAAGTAAGTAAATCAGAGACATTGTTCTCATATGGAGGTTAAACAGTATGAAGGTTAGACCGTCCGTGAAGCCCATGTGCGAAAAATGTAAGATTATCAAGCGCAAGGGTCGCGTCATGGTAATTTGCGAAAACCCGAAGCATAAGCAGAGACAAGGCTAATAGGAGGTGCTCGAAAGTATATGGCACGTATTGCTGGTATTGACCTGCCCCGCGAGAAGAGAGTTGAGATCGGACTCACTTATATCTTCGGCATTGGCAGAAAAAGCGCGAATGACATCCTGAAAATGGCTGGCGTCAACCCCGATACCCGCGTCAAGGATTTGACGGAGGATCAGGAGGCTGCGCTGCGTGATGTCATCGATAAGAACTACACCATCGAGGGCGACCTCCGCCGTGAAGTCGCTCTGAACATCAAGCGCCTGACTGAAATCGGCTGCTATCGTGGCATGCGCCACAGAAGAGGCCTGCCGGTTCGCGGCCAGCGCACCAAGACCAACGCTCGTACCCGCAAGGGCCCGAAGAAGACCATTGCGAATAAGAAGAAGTAAGGAGGGATATGTA
>ERZ779840.1699-NODE-1699-length-20460-cov-5.379172_pt1 | contig 20460 bp, 16 predicted proteins | sample MGYA00511561_ERZ779840 | MGnify/ENA primary metagenome ERZ779840 (study PRJEB29588, sample SAMEA2162036) | human gut metagenome | biome: human gut; feature: human-associated habitat; material: faeces | place: Denmark | collected 2008/2010 ...
CGGACTTGCAAATGCCGCCGCAGGCAGCGGGAATAGAGTACCCCGCGCGCCGAAGCGCGGAGAGCAGGTTCTCGCCCGGCTGCACAGAAGCTGCCGCGGCTCTGCCGCCCTGTATGATCTGAATGCTTGACACGCGCTTCACCCGCCAATATAATAGAAGTCGTTAAGTTATTTTACATTTTACGCGGAAACCGATTTAACTGTCAAGAGGCATTACGTATGACGGAGCTGTTTACCCTGAGCCTGGAGCTTGGCTTCACTGCCGCCGCGCCGGTGAATATGTCCGCACTGACCCCGCTGGAGGAGGTGCGCGCCATGTGCGAGGCCGACCGCTGCGGCAGGTACGGCAGAAGCTGGGCATGCCCGCCTGGCTGCGGGACTCTCGAGCATACGAGAGCGCGCATCGAGATGTACTCGGAGGGCATCCTCGTGCAGAGCACGGCGGAGCTTGCAGATGAGTTTGACTATCAGGGCATAATGAGGCTCACCGAGGAGCATAAGCGCCGCTTTGCGGACTTTGCCCGTCAGGCGCGGCTCGTGTACCCGGACTGCCTGCCGCTCACCGCCGGGACGTGCATGCTGTGCAGGACCTGCACCTATCCCGACCGCCCCTGCCGCTACCCTAACCGGCGGCTGTCGTCGATGGAGGCCTACGGGCTCTTTGTCAGCGACGTCTGCACAAAGTCGGGGCTCAGCTATAATTACGGCCCGCGCACCCTGACCTTTACCTCATGTGTTCTTTATTGAAGGAGGCACCTTATGTCCACACCGAAAGAGATATTCCTCGAGCTCATCAAGCCAGACGGCCAGCCGGAGCGCCAGCTGAGGCAGTATGAGGCGCTGCATATGTGTCTGGACGATCCTATCAACACCTATCTGCGCGGCAACCGCAAGCGCGGCACGGTCAGCGTTGACCGGTGGGGGACGACCATCAGCTTCCCGCAGGACGCGCCCGGCCCCATGCCCGTGCACGGCGAGGGCGTGACAGTCTGCCCGGATATCACGCGCTGGAGAGAGACTGTCCATGCACCTGATCTTGACGCGGCCTGCGCTGCCGGGTGGGACGCCTGCCGAAAGCACGCCGCGCTCGCCGAAGCCGAGGGCAGGCTGCTTGCCGGGTTCATGGGCACGGGCATATTCGAGCAGTGCCATTTCCTCATGGGCTTTGAGGACACGCTTACAAACCTGTACGAGCACTCGGACGAGATGCACGAGCTTATAGAGACCATCACCGAGTACCGCCTTGATTATGTCCGCCGCCTTATCGACGGGCTGAAGCCGGACGTTATTTTCTCGCATGACGACTGGGGCACGAAGAATGCCCTGTTTATGAAGCCGGATATGTGGCGCGAGTTCTTCAAAGAACCCTACCGCCGCTTCTACGGCTATATCCGCTCCCGCGGTGTGATCGCCATCCACCATGCCGACTCATACCTTGTCCCGATAGTGGACGATATGGCGGAGATCGGTATCCAGGTCTGGCAGGGCACGCTCCCGGAAAATGACATCCCCGCACTCCAGCAGCACCTGAACGGCAGACTCACTCTCATGGGCGGCTTCGGCGCGGCTATCGACCGCGCGGATGCGCAGCCCGAGGAGATACTTGCCTACGCCCGCGATACGCTGCGCCGCTGCTGCCCCGGCGGGCACTTTATCCCCAGCATCACCTACGGTCTGCCGGGAACGGTGTTCAAGCATGTGGATCAGTACCTTGATCAGGCCGTGGACGAATATAACGCGCGCCTGCATGTCCCGGCGGTCATTCTTCCGCCGGTGCCGCGCCGCTCTGCCGAGAGCGCCAAGGCCGTGCCTGTGCAGAAAGCGGCGGAGACGGGCGAGCCGCTTGACCTCATGGGGCGCATCTCCGCGGCGCTCGAGCAGGGGCAGCAGAAGAAGCTGCTCGCGCTCTGCGATGAGGCGCTTAAGGAGGGGTACGCCCCAGCGGCCATCCTCTCCGACGGGCTCATCCAGGGCATGAACCGGCTGGGTGATGCTTTCTCCGCAAACCGCGCCTTTGTTCCGGAAATGCTCATTGCTGCCCGCTGCATGAACGCTGTGATGGAGCGCTTAAAGCCGCTCATGGCCGGCGAGGGCAATGAGCCGGTAGGCCGCGCCTGTCTCGGCACTGTCAAGGGCGATATGCACGACATCGGCAAGAACCTTGTGAAGATAATGATGGAGGGCAGCGGCATAGAGGTCATCGACCTCGGTGTGGACACCTCGGCGGAGGAGTTCGTCGATACTGCCGTCGCAAACGACTGCGGCATCATCGCCTGCTCCTCGCTGCTGACGACGACTATGCAGGAGATGCGCCGCGTGGTCGAGCTTGTGAACGCGCGCGGCCTGCATGACCGGATCAAGATAATGATCGGCGGCGCGCCGATCACTCAGGGCTTCTGCGACGAGATCGGCGCGGACAGCTACACGCCCGACGCCGCTGCTGCCGCCCGCCGCGCGGTCGAGATACTCCGTGCGCAGCGCGCATCGTGAAGAAACAGGAGGAGAAATTATGAAGATAGCAGTTATAACCGGCGCGTCCGCCGGGATAGGCCGCGAGTTTGTCTACGCGGTGGACAAGTACGATACCTTTGATGAGATCTGGGTCATTGCCCGCCGGCGTGAGCGCCTTGAGGAGCTTGCCGCAAAGTGCCGCAATCCCATCCGATCCATCGCGCTTGACCTCTCTGACCTAGGCAGCATCGATGAATATAAGGCGCTGCTCGAAAAGGAGCAGCCGCAGATAGGCATCCTCGTCAACGCCGCGGGCTGCGGCGTGTTCGGCCCCTTTGAGGAAAAGGAGCTTGACAAGCTCCTCGCGAGCGTGCGGCTCAACTCCCTTGCGCTCACGGCCATGTGCCATGTCAGTCTGCCGTATATGACCTCCGGCAGCAGCATCGTCAACATGGGCTCGAACTCCGCGTGGCAGCCCGTGCCGTACCAAGCGGTGTACGGCGCGAGCAAGAGCTATGTCCTCAGCCTCTCCCGCGCGCTGTGGCGTGAGCTGCGCCCGAAAGGCATCCATGTCATGTGCGTCTGCCCCGGCTGGATAAAGACGGAGTTCCAGCAGGTCGCACAGCACGATAAGTATATCCACTATGTCGATAAGTGGTACGGCCCGGACGAAGTCGCCGCGCATGCCATGAAGGATCTCGGGAAGAAAAAGCTCGTCTCCATCCTCGGCCACCCCGTGCGCCGTCAGGTGCGTCTCGTCAAGTTCCTGCCCGTGAAGTTCGTTATGAGCATCTGGTGCAAACAGCAGAACATAAAATAGTTTTTTAAAGGCAGAACAGCACAATGCGTCCTCGGCAGCTGCCGGATAATTTGCACCCTGATTTAGTCACTTTTTCTTGAAATACACAAAGTATTCCTGCAAAAAAGTGCCGTCATCAGGACACAAATTCTCTCGGTATCTGCTCTCGGCACACTGTGCTGTTCTGCCTTTGCGCCTTGCCTCAATATATTTTGATGGTTTTGCCAAGATCATTTATAACCCAATATACTCTTGATTAATTCAAAAAGCTGTATTAATATAGAGCCTACTATAATAATAAGACAGGCGGTTTCAATGGACGCGGAACGCATAAGCTCAAGGAAAAACAAATATATCGCCCATCTGCGCGCGCTCGCGTCGGAAGCGGATTACCGCTATGCCTGCGCGGAGTACCTCTGCGACGGGATAAAGCTGCTCGCCGAGGCGCTCGATAAGGGCGCGCGGGTGCAGTCAGTGCTGTGGAAGGACGCAGCGGAGGAGCTTCCGGGGCTGGACGGCGCGAAGCAGTACATCGCACCGGCAGAGCTTTTCGATTACGCGTCCCCGATGAAGAACAGCCCCGGCCCGGTGTTCACGCTCGCAATGCCCGAGGGGCATAAGGTGGAAATGCGCCGCGTCGTCCTGCTTGAAAACGTGCAGGACCCCGGCAATGTCGGCACCGTCATCCGCACGGCGGCGGCGCTGGGCTTTGACAGTGTGATCCTCTGCGGCGCGTGTGCGGACGTTTACAGCCCCAAGACTGCCCGCGCCACAATGGGTGCGATTTTCCGGGAAAACATCGTCCGCATGGATATAGCCGCCGCCGCGGAATATATCCACAGCCGCGGCATGAAGCTTTACGGTGCGGCGCTCTCCGAGCGCGCGGCGGATATCCGCACGGCGGAGCTCAATAACGCCGTCGTCGCCATCGGCAGCGAGGGCAGGGGACTGAGCGCGGAGCTTCTGAGCCTGTGCGACGGGGAGCTTATCATCCCCATGACGCCGGGCAGCGAATCCTTCAACGCCGCGATCGCCGCGGCGATAGTCATGTGGGAGATCGTGAGATAAACTGAGAGGGCAGGTGAGGCAGATGTCCGCAATAAAATACTGGCTGTGGCTGTCGAGCCTGACCAATGTGAGACCGGCGGCAAAGGCCGCGCTTATCGATCATTACGGCGACGCCGAACGCGTATGGTTTGCGCCCGAGGGCGAGTTCAGGACTGTGCCCGGCGTGAGCGCCAACGACGCGGCAGTGCTCGAAGCACGGGACATGAGCGCCTGCGATAATATCCTCTCCGAGTGCGACCGACAGGGGATAGATATCCTCACCATGCAGGACGCGCGCTATCCGCGCTGGCTTTGCAACACCTACGCTCCGCCGCCGGTGCTGTACGTCAAGGGGCGTCTCCCGAACGTGGACGACACCCCAGCGATTGCGATAGTCGGCACACGCCGTGCAAGCCCGTACGGGCTCAAAATGGCGCGCACCCTCGCCTTTGAAATCGTCAAATGCGGCGGCATCATCGTCTCCGGGCTCACCGAGGGTGTTGACCGCGCCGCGGCGGAGGGTTGCCTGCTCGCAGGCGGCAGGTGCATCGGTGTTCTCGGCACTCCGCACGGCGAGGATAACCGTCTGCAAAGGGACGTTGCCGCCACCGGCGCGCTCATAAGCGAGTACCCGCCCGGGACAGTCACGCAGAAGTTCTTCTTTCGTGACCGCAACCGCGTGAGTGCGGGGCTTTCTCAGGGCGTCGTCGTGGTCGAAGCACCGGAGCGCAGCGGAAGTCTCCTCTTCGCGCAGGAGGCGCTTGAGCAGGGACGCGAGATATTCGCTGTCCCCGGCAATGCCGATGCCGAGAACAGCGTCGGCACCATCCGCCTCATCAAGGACGGGGCAAAGCCCGTGACAAGCGGCTGGGACGTTATGTGCGAGTTCGAAGCGCTGTTTCCGGACAAAATAGTGAAGCCGAGCGGGCGAGTCAGCGTCCCGGAGGAAGTGAAAAACGTACCGCCCGAGCGGGCAAAACCTGCCGCAAAGCAGGAAAAAACACCGGTTTCGACAAAAAAAGAGATTGACAACAACATAACCAAAGGATATATTGACTTGTCAGAACAGCTCTCCCGGTTAAATGAGGAGCAGCTGAAGATAATCACGGCCATCGGCGGTGAGCAGGCGCACATCGACGATGTGATCGAACGCACCGGTTTGGGCACGGCAAAGGTGCTCTCGCAGCTGACGGTGCTGGAGATCAAGGGCTATATCCGCCGCGTACCCGGGCGGAGAGTGAGCCTGAATACGGCAATGAAATGAGGATAAATAATGGCAAAAGCGAAGGATCTGGTCATAGTCGAGTCACCGGCCAAGGCCAAGACCATTGAGAAGTATCTGGGCAGCGGCTATAAGGTCACTGCCTCGATGGGACATCTGAGAGATCTGCCCAAGAGCAAGATGGGCGTTGATATAGAGCACGGCTTCGAGCCGCAGTACATCCCCGTCCGGGACAAGAAAGAGCTCATCAACGAGCTCAAGAAGGAAGCCAAGGAAGCGAAGACCGTCTACCTCGCGACCGACCCTGACCGCGAGGGCGAAGCCATATCATGGCACCTCAAGGAGCTGCTCGGGCTTGACGATGAAAAGGCCAAGCGCGTGACCTTCAATGAGATCACCAAAAAGGTCGTCACCGAGAGCATCAAGAACCCGCGCAGCATCGACCAGAACCTTGTCGATTCCCAGCAGGCGCGGCGCATACTTGACCGCATCGTCGGCTATGAGCTCTCCCCGCTGCTCTGGCGCAAGATAAAGAAGGGTCTGTCCGCGGGACGTGTGCAGTCTGTCGCTACGCGCATGGTCGTTGACCGTGAGGAGGAGATCGAGGCGTTCCAGAGCCAGGAGTACTGGCTGCTCGACGCGCGCCTCAACTGCGGCGCGGAGGACGCGGTGTTCACTGCCCGCTTCCACGGCAAGGGCGATAAGAAGCAGGAGCTCAAATCAAAGGCCGAGGTCGATGAGGTCATAAACGCCGTGCAGGCGCAGCCTTTCACCGTATCCGGCGTCAAGCGCGGCGAGAAGCAGAAGTCGCCCGCACCCCCGTTTATCACCTCAACTCTTCAGCAGGAGGCCTCGCGCCGCCTGAGCATGACCCCGCGCCGCACGATGTCCATCGCCCAGCAGCTCTACGAGGGCGTTGAGATAAGCGGGCACGGCAGCATCGGCCTTATCACCTATATGCGTACCGACTCCCTCCGCCTATCCGAGGAAGCGCTTGCCGCCGCGAAGGACTTCATCATCGGGCACTACGGCCCCGAGTATTACCCCGGCTCGCCCCGGCACTTCAAGACCAAGGCCGGCGCGCAGGACGCGCATGAGGCCATCCGCCCGACGGACGTGAACCTCACGCCGGAGCTTGTGCGCAAGGACCTCACGCAGGAGCAGTACCGGCTCTACCGCCTTATCTGGGGGCGCTTCACCGCCTGCCAGATGGCAAACGCAAAGTATGATAACGTCGCCGTCGAAGTCTCCTCCGCGGGCTACACTTTCCGCGCGACCTATTCGGAGATGAAGTTCAAGGGCTTTACCGCCGTGTACGAGGAGGCAAAGGATGAGGAGAGCAGCGAGCTTGCAAATCCCCTGCCGAGTCTGAGCGAGGGACAGACGCTGGCGCTTGAAAAGCTCATCCCCGAGCAGCAGTTCACCCAGCCGCCCGCAAGGTTCACCGAGGCTACGCTCATCCGCGCCATGGAGGAAAAGGGCATAGGCCGCCCGTCCACCTACGCGCCGACTATATCCACCATCACTTCCCATGACTATGTTATAAAAGAGGGCAAGTACCTCAAGCCCACGCCGCTCGGCAGAGTCGTCACCGGGCTTATGAAGGAGCACTTTGCAGATATCGTCGACCTCAAGTTTACCAATCAGATGGAGGAGGAGCTTGACGGTATAGAAAACGGCAAGGCACAGTGGCGCGACGTCCTCGCTGATTTCTACGGAGATTTCAGCAAGGAGATGGACGAGGCCGAAAAGGCCATGGACGGCGTGAAGCTCAAGGTTCCCGATGTTCTCAGCGATGAATACTGCGACGTCTGCGGCCGCCAGATGGTCGTGAAAAAGGGACGCTTCGGGTATTTCCTTGCCTGCCCCGGCTTTCCGGATTGTACCTTTACAAAGCCCATCGTCGTCGAGATGCCCGGCAAATGCCCCAAGTGCGGCGGCAGGATCCTCAAGCGCACCTCGAAGAAGGGCTATGTGTTCTACGCCTGCGAACGCGGCACGGACTGCGGCTTTATTACATGGGACGTTCCCACCAAGGACTTCTGCCCCGCCTGCGGCAAGACCATGTTCAAGCACAGCGGCAGAGGACCGCTCAAGTCCTTCTGCATAAACGAGCAGTGCCCGAACTTCGTCCCCGAGGATAAGCGCACCTTCAAGAAAAAGACGCCCGAGGAGAAGGCACAGGCAGCCGCCGGGAAGGCCGCAAAGGCTGCGGAAAAGGCAGCCGCTGCCGAGGGTGAAGAAGAGACTAAGCCTGCCAGGAAGACGGCTGCGAAGAAGACTGCGGCCGCCAAGACCACGGCGAAAAAGACCACGGCGAAAACAACTGCAAAGAAAACGACCGCCAAGAAGACTACGGCGGCGAAAAAGACAAGCACAAAGAAAAGTGCGGATACAGAGGAATAATTAATGAAAACGGTTACCGTTCTGGGCGCGGGACTTGCTGGAAGCGAGTGCGCGTGGCAGCTTGCAAAGCGCGGCATAAATGTGAAGCTCATAGAGATGAAGCCGGTGAAAATGACCCCGGCGCATACCTCGCCGAACTTTGCCGAGCTCGTCTGCTCAAACTCTCTGCGCAGCGATGAACTCACCAATGCCGTAGGCCTCCTCAAGGCCGAAATGCGCGCGATGGGATCTCTCATCATGGAGAGCGCGGACGCGAATAAGGTCGCCGCGGGCGGCGCACTGGCGGTCGACCGCGAGGGCTTTTCAAAATACATCACCGATAAATTAAAGAGTCTCCCGAACGTCGAGGTCGTGAGCGCCGAGGCGACGGAGATACCGGAGGGCGAGGTCGTCATCGCGACCGGGCCTCTGTCGAGCGACGCTATCGCCGAGAAGATAGCTGCCCTCTGCCCTGACAGCGACCTGCATTTCTATGACGCCGTCGCCCCTATCGTGACGCTTGAGAGCGTGGACATGGATTCCGCGTTCTTCGCCTCGCGCTACGACAAGGGGACGGCAGACTATGTGAACTGCCCGATGGATAAGGACGAATACCTCGCCTTCGTCGAGGAGCTGACCCATGCTAAAGAAGCGGAGGTACACGGCTTTGATGACGGCGGCGTGTTCGAGGGCTGCATGCCGGTCGAGGTCATGGCGCGCCGCGGGGTGGACACCCTGCGCTACGGGCCATTGAAGCCCGTCGGGCTTATCGACCCGCGCACGGGGAAAGAGAACTATGCCGTCGTTCAGCTCCGGCGCGACAATGCCGACGGCACTATCTATAACATCGTCGGCTTCCAGACGCACCTGACATGGGGCGAGCAGAAGCGCGTGTTCTCCATGATACCAGCGCTTAAGAACGCGGAGTTCGTGCGTTACGGCGTCATGCACCGCAATACATATCTCAACAGCCCGAAGCTGCTTGACAGATATTACCGCCTGCGCACAGATGGGCGCATCAGCTTTGCCGGGCAGATGACCGGCGTCGAGGGCTATGTGGAGTCCGCGGCCTCGGGCATGCTCGTCGGCATTGAGACGGCGGCGCGCGTACTCGGCATGGAGCCTGTGGATTTCCCGCAGGAGACGGCGATAGGCGCGCTGAGCCTGTATGTCTCCGGCGGCAGCGTCGGCGATTTCCAGCCGATGAATGTGAACTTCGGCATCATCAGTCCCCTTGGCTGCAGGGTGAAGGGAAAGAGAAACAAGAACGCCGAGATATCGAAGCGTTCCCTTGAGATCATAGAGAGCCTGAAGGCTAAGGAGGTTTTTCACTGTGAAGATAATCATTGACGCAATGGGCGGCGACAACGCCCCTGAGGAGATCATAAAGGGCGCGGTGCGCGCAAAGCGCGAGCTCGGCGTGGAAGTCTGCCTTGTCGGCCGTATCGAGGATGTGAAAGCCTGCCTTGAAAAAGAGGGCTGCGCGGAGGGCGAGTTTGAGATAGTCGACGCGCGCGAGGTCGTCACCATGGAGGACGACCCCAGCACCGCTACCCGCCGCAAGAAGGATTCTTCCATGACCGTTGCGCTGAATCTCCTGCGTGACGGCAAGGGCGACGCGGTCGTCTCTGCCGGCAGTACCGGCGCGCTCCTCACCGGGGCGACGCTTATCGTCAAGCGCATCAGCGGCATCCGCCGCGCCGCGATGGCTCCCGTTCTCCCGGCAGGGGAGCGCGGCGTCATGCTTATCGACTGCGGCGCGAATGTCGAGTGTACCGCCGAGTATCTTCTCCAGTTTGCCTATATGGGCAGCTTCTATGCAAAGAAGATGATGGGCTGCGAGAACCCGCGCGTGGGGCTTTTGAACGTCGGCACCGAGGACACAAAGGGCGGCGAGCTCCAGCATCAGGCCTTTGCCCTGCTGAAAAACGCGGATGAAGAGGGCAGGATAAACTTCATCGGCAATGTTGAGGGCACGGGAGTGTTTAACGGCACGGCAGACGTCGTCGTAACAGACGGCTTCACCGGCAACGTTCTCCTCAAGAGTACCGAGGGCGTCATCAAGTATATGATGAAGTCTCTCAAGGGCGTGTTCTATAAGAGCATGAAGAACAAGCTTGCCGCTGCCGTTCTGAAAAAGGACCTCGGCATAATGAAGAAGTCGATGGACGTCAACGAGGTCGGCGGCACGGCGCTCGTCGGCATCTCCAAGCCCGTCATAAAGGCGCACGGCTCCTCAAACGCGGCCTGCATCTTTGCCGCGGTGCGTCAGGCCATGACCTTTGTCGACGCCGGGGTCATCGACGATATCAAGGCCAATATCGAATACATGAAACTGAAGGCTGAACAGTAATGGATAAACTTGAAGAGAAGATCGGCTACCGCTTCAAAAACCGCGGCCTGCTCGTTACCGCGCTCACGCACAGCTCCTATGCCAACGAGCGCCACAGCACGCCCTGCCAGAGCTATGAGCGCCTTGAGTTCCTTGGCGACTCCATTCTCGGCTACGTGACGGCGGAGTTTCTCTACTCGCATGAGCCGAGCCTGCCCGAGGGCCGGATGACCCGCCTGCGCGCGGAGCTCGTGTGCGAGGGGAGCCTGCATAAGGCCGCGCTCGCGCTCGGTCTGGGTGAGTATATGCGCCTTGGCCGCGGCGAGGAGCACACCGGCGGACGTGAACGCCCGTCGATCCTCGCGGACATGGTCGAGTCGATAATCGCCGCGCTCTATCTCGATTCCGGAATCGACGAGGCGCGACGCTTCATCATGGCGAACGTCCTTGCCGGGGCGGAGCTTGGCGAAGCACACCACATCGCCGATTATAAGACCGAGCTTCAGGAGCTTATACAGCGCCGCAGCAATCAGGTCATCAGCTATGAGCTTATCGGCGAATCCGGCCCGGATCACAACAAGCTTTTCATCTTCCGCGTGCTCATTAACGGTGTACCCACCGGCGAGGGCAGCGGCAGGTCAAAGAAGGAGGCCGAGCAGATGGCCGCCTGCAAGGCGTTGGAGGCACTGAAGCAGTGAGCGCCAGAGAAAGCATAATCCCGGTCTTCGTGCCGCATCTCGGCTGTCCGCATAACTGTGTGTTCTGCAACCAGAACCGCATCTCCGGGCAGCTTGAGCCCGCCACGCCGCAGACCGTTATAGACGAAATAGAGAACGCAGCCGCCTTTCTCCCAAAGGGAGGAAAGCGGCAACTGGCGTTTTATGGGGGCAGCTTCACGGCCATCCCGGCGGCGGAGCAGGAGGCGCTTTTGGGCGCGGCAAAGACCTATCTTGACCGCGGGGAGATAAACGCCATTCGCCTTTCCACCCGCCCCGACGCGATAGATGAGACGGTGCTCGAACGCCTGCACCGCTACGGCGTTGAGACGGTCGAGCTCGGCGCGCAGTCGATGGACGCGGAGGTGCTGCGCCGCTCGGCGCGCGGGCACACGGCGGAGGATGTAGAGCACGCATCGAAGCTCATCAAGGCTTCGGGCTTCAGGCTCATCCTCCAGATGATGACGGGGCTTCCCGGGGACACAGCGGAGAAGGACATTGAGACGGCGAGGAAAATAATTGCCCTCGAACCGGACGGCGTGCGCATTTACCCGACGGTCATCGTCCGCGACACCGCGCTTTACGACATGTGGAGAGCGGGGAAGTACAGGGAGCACACAGTCGAGGACGCGGTCAGCGTCTGCGCGCAGCTCGTACCGCTGTTTGAAGCGGCGGGCATACCTATCATCCGCCTCGGCCTGAACCCGACGGACGACCTCTCCGGCGGCGACGCTGCCGGCGGTGCGTATCACCCGGCACTCGGAGAGCTGGTGCGCTCGCGTATCATGCTGCAGAAGGCGCGGGAACTGCTGGACGGCATCACGCCGGGCAGCACCGTGACGCTTGCCGTCGGCAGGGGCAAAGCCTCGCAGATGGCGGGGCAGCACCGCTGCAGCACCAAAGCGCTGACGGAGGAATTCGGCCTGAAAAACATCAGAATAACCGAAAAGACGGAGCTTTCCGGGCAAGAAATTCAAATACTCGACATTGAAATGCCGCGGGAAATGTAATATAATAACCTGATAAATTTGTACTTTGGGCAGCGCCGCATAATGCGGCAGGCGTATTATGCGGCGCTGCCTTGAAATTGAACGGGGACTTTGGTTTGTATTTAAAAGCACTGGAAATTCAGGGGTTCAAGTCCTTCCCGGACAAGACCCGCCTCACCTTTGAAAAGAATATAACCGCGATCGTCGGGCCGAACGGCTCCGGCAAATCCAATATATCCGACGCCATACTCTGGGTCATGGGCGAGCAGCGCTCCAAGGCGCTGCGCGGCAGCAAAATGGAGGATGTTATCTTCGGAGGCACCGAAAAGCGCGGCGCTCTCGGCTATGCGCAGGTCTCGCTCATCATCGATAACTCAGGCCACATCTTCGATTCCGACAGCAGTGAGATAATGCTGACCCGCCGCTATTACCGCAGCGGCGAGAGCGAATACTACATCAACCGCGAATCCGTGCGCCTCAAGGACATCAACAACCTTCTCATGGACACCGGCCTTGGACGCGATGGGTATTCCATCATCGGCCAGGGCAGGATAGGCGAGATAGTTTCGAGCCGCTCGACCGACCGGCGCGAGGTCTTTGAGGAAGCCGCCGGTATCTCCCGCTACCGCTACAGAAAAGAGGAAGCGGAGCGCAAGCTTGAAAAGACGGAAGAAAACCTCCTGCGCATTAATGACAAGATAGAGGAGCTGGAAATGCAGGTCGGCCCGCTGAAAAAGCAGGCGGAGACGGCAAAGCAGTACCTCAGGCTGCGCGATGAGCTCAAGGTGCAGGAAGTTTCGGCCTGGATGGCGACGCTCGATAAGCTGCATGAGCAGTCGGAGATTGTCAACACCGAATATGAGCAGACGAAGAAAAGTCTTGAGCAGGCGAAGGATGAGCTGCAGGCGCTCTATGCCTCATCGGGCAGCATCAGCGAGCGTATGCACCGCAAGGACATCGAGTCCGAACAGGCGCGCGAACGGCTCTCCGCGGCGGAGGGTCAGGCGGCTCAGTGCGAGAGCATGGCGGCCGTGCTGCGCGCGGACGTGAAGAGCAGCAAGGAGAGCATGGACCGCATGCTCGGCGACATTGCCGAGCAGGAAAACCGCGTGCGCGGCGTGCAGCAGAGCATTGACGAGAGCCTTGGCCGCATGGCCGAAATTGACCATGAACTGACCACCGTGCGCGAGGAGCTGACCGCAAACTCCAACATGGTCGAGGGCTGCCGCATGAAGCTCGGCGGAAGAGAGAGCAGCGTCGCCCAGCTCAGCGATAGAGTTAACAAAATATCAGTCGAAGCGCGGTCGATGGATTCGCGCATCGCGATGCTCTCCGAAATGGAGAAGGACTATGAGGGCTACTCCAAGGCCGTCAAGACCGTCATGCGCGAAGCGGGGCGCGGGAACCTCAAGGGCATCCATGCGCCGGTGGCAAACCTCATCCGCGCGGATGACGAATTTGCCCTTGCTATCGAGACGGCACTCGGCGCGGCGGGACAGAACATCGTCGTCGATACGCAGAACGACGGACGCCGTGCAATAGAGCTGCTTAAAAAGTACGACTCAGGCCGCGCGACATTTCTCCCGGTGGACACGATCCGCGGAAGTGTGATGCGCGACGCGCCGGTAAACGACCCCGGCTTTGTCGGGATCGCCTCGGAGCTTGCGCAGTATGACGCAAAATACAAGGACATTTTTGAAAACCTCCTCGGCAGGACGGTCATTGCCGAAGCGATGACCGACGCGATAAGGATATCGAAGAATAACGGCAACCGCCTGCGCATCGTGACGCTGGACGGGCAGCTTATAAACGCCGGAGGCTCAATGACCGGCGGCAGCAGCGCAAAGGGCACGGGCATAATCTCCCGTGCAAACGAGCTGGAAAAGCTCAGAAAGCAGCGCGAAAAGCTCGCCGAAAATGAGAAGAGCTATACCCAGCAGCTTGAGCGGGCAAAGACCGACCTTGCCGCCGTGCGCTACCAGCTTGACATGAAGCTGGAGGAACAGGCGGAGATAAAGAGCCGCATCTCATCGCTCGAAGCGGAAAAGCGCGCGGTGGAAAGCTCCGCGGCGCAATTGAAGCTCCTGCTCGAAAGCCTCACCGGAGACAGCCAGGCGCGGCGCGAGGCGGTGGAAGCCTACCAGAGAAAGATAGACAGCTTCAACGAGCGGCTGAAAGAAAAGGAAGCGGAGATCGCCGCGATAAATGAGAAAGCCAAGGCCATCAAGAACGAGATCGCCGAGATAAGCCGCAGCAAGATGGAGCTTGAGGGCAAGCGTACCCGCGCCGACAAGGAGGCACAGGAGCGCAACGGCGACATTCTCGACCTCGAACGGAAAGTCGCGAAGATAGAGCAGAAGAAGCTTGCCGCCGACATGGAAGAAAAGCAGATAATGGACAAGCTCTGGGAAAACTATGAGCTGAGCCATACTGCGGCGCAGGCGATGCGCCAGCCGGTGGAGAGCCTGCCGAAAGCAAACAAGCTCATCGGCGAGCTGCGCCGCCAGATAAACGCCCTCGGCACGCCGAACCTCGGCGCGATAGAGGAATACGACAGAGTCAGCGAGCGTTACGGCTTCCTCAGCGGACAGCGCGACGACGTGACAAAGGCGAAGAGCGAGCTTGTCGGCATCATCAAGGAGATCACGAGCCAGATGGAGGAGGTCTTCGTCGAGCGCTTCAAGGAGATAGACGAGTGCTTCCGCCAGACCTTCCTTGAGCTCTTCGGCGGCGGCAAAGCCGCGCTCAGGCTCGAGGACGAGAACGACGTGCTCAACTGCGGGATAGAGATAAAGGTGCAGCCGCCGGGCAAGGCGCTGACAAACCTGAGTCTCCTCTCCGGCGGAGAGATGGCGTTCGTTGCGATAGCGCTGTACTTTGCGATACTCAAGGTGCGCCCCACGCCGTTCTGCGTAATGGACGAGATAGAGGCAGCACTGGACGAGGCGAACGTCACGCGCTATGCCGAGTACATGCGCCGCATGTCCGACAAGACGCAGTTCCTTGTCATCACGCACCGCCGCGGCACGATGGAAGAGGCCGACATGCTCTACGGCGTGACGATGCAGGAAAAGGGCGTATCGACGGTCATCGAGCTCGACCTTGAGGACGCGCAGAAGACGATAACGCAGTAAATCAGCTTGTCAAAAAAGTCCTTACAGGACTTTTTTGACCGCGCTTTCCGCCGAGCATTTTGAAAGCATTCAAAATGCTGTTACCGAAAGCCTCGATATATCAAGGCTTTCGACGGCGGTTTATCCGATTTGAGGCGGGCCTTGCCCCCTCAAGCTCCCCCGCTGCTCAGTTCTCTGGCTTCAAAGCGAAATTTTTTGACAGTCTGAGTAAATAAAATACAGGAGGTCAAGGCATGGGATTTTTTGACAAGATTTTTTCGGGACTCACAAAGACCCGCACGAATATGGAGGAGCTTGAAGAGCTCTTCAAAAACTACAAATTCGAGAGCGACGATTTTTATGAGGAGCTGGAGGATCTGCTCGTCATGTCCGACATCGGCGCGGAGACGACCGACAAGGTCATTGAAAAAATGCGCCTGATGTGCTTTGACCGCAACATAACCAAGGGCTACAAGGCAAAGGAATGCCTGATGGAGATACTGATGCAGTACCTCGAAATCGGTGACAACAGCCTGAAGCTCTCGACCAAGCCGTCGGTAATACTGATGGTGGGCGTAAACGGCGTCGGCAAGACGACGACGATAGGAAAGCTTGCCGCGATGCTGATAGCCGAGGGCAAGAAGGTGCTGCTGTGCGCGGGCGATACCTTCCGCGCAGCCGCAGCTGAACAGCTCGGCATATGGGCAGAGCGCACGGGCGCGGACATAGTGCGCCACGAGGAGGGCAGCGACCCCGCGGCGGTCGTATACGACGGTATATGCGCGGGCAAGGCCCGCGGCGCGGACGTCATAATAATCGACACGGCGGGGCGGCTGCACAACAAGCAGAACCTTATGAACGAGCTTTCGAAGATGCGCCGCATCATCGACCGCGAGCTTCCCGGCGCGGACGTTGAGACGCTGATGGTGCTCGACGCGACGACGGGGCAGAACGGACTCATACAGGCAAAGCAGTTCCTCGATACGGCGGGGCTCACGGGCATCGTGCTCACAAAGCTTGACGGCACGGCCAAGGGCGGCATAGTCTTCGCAATAGCGCAGGAGCTGAAGCTGCCGGTCAAGTACGTCGGCGTCGGCGAAAAGGTGGACGACCTCATCCCGTTTGACGGGAAGAACTTCGTGGAGGCACTGTTCAAATGAGACTTATACTTGCAAGCAACAACAAGAACAAGCTGCGGGAATTCAGGCAGCTTGTCGAGGGTATGGATATAGAGCTTCTCAGCCAGAGCGAGGCGGGGCTGCATCTCGACGTCGAGGAGACGGGCACGACCTTTGAGGAGAACGCCTATCTCAAGGCCAAGGCCGTCACCGACGCGCTCGGCTGCGCGGCGGTCGCGGACGATTCGGGACTTGTGGTCGACGCGCTGAACGGCGAACCGGGCGTATACTCGGCGCGCTACGGCCCCGGACATGACGCTTCCGACGCGGACAGGTACAACTACCTGCTCAATAAGCTCGGTGATGAGAAGAACCGCAGCGCGCGCTTCGTGTGCTGCATATGCTGCACGATGCCGGACGGCACGGTGCTGCGCTCCCGCGGCGAGTGCGAGGGCGAGATAATGCACGGCCCGAAGGGTGACGGCGGCTTCGGCTATGACCCGGTGTTCAAGCCCGATGCGGTGGAGCGCGGCATGGCAGAACTCACACCGGACGAAAAGAACGCGATATCCCACAGAGGCAAGGCGCTGAGAGCCTTTGCCGAGGAACTGAAGAGGTATTATAATGGCAATAACAAGTAAGCAGAGAGCCCAGCTCAGAGGCATGGCGATGAGCATAGACACGATAATCCAGATAGGCAAGGGCGGGATAACGGAGAGCGTTGTAGACTCCGTGTCCGCGGCGCTCAAGGCGCGCGAGCTCGTGAAAGGCAAGGTGCTTGAAAACTCGATGCTCACCGCGCGCGAAGCCTGCGACGAGCTCTGCGAGAAGTGCAGGGCAGAGGGCGTACAGGTCATCGGCACAAAGTTCGTACTCTACAAGCGCAACGAGAAAGAGCCGAAGATAGTGCTGGTAAAGGATAAGAAAAAATGACGACGGTCATTTACGGCGGGAGCTTCAACCCGCCGCATCTGGGGCATGTTTCGGCGGCGCAGTCGGTATATGAGGCGCTGAGACCGGACAGGTTCCTGATAATACCGACGAACATCGCCCCGCACAAGGCGGCGGCAGCCGGGAGCCCGGACGCTGCGGCAAGGCTCCAAATGTGCAGGCTGGCCTTTGCGGGCATACCCGGCGCGGAGGTCTCCCCGATGGAGATGGAGCGCGAGGGCAAGAGCTACACCGCCGACACGATCGGCATACTGCGGGAGAAATACCCGGAGGATGAGCTTTATCTCGTCGTCGGGACGGACATGTTTTTGAGCTTCCGCGAATGGCACGAGTATAAATACCTGCTGGATAACTGCACACTGGCGGTCTTATCACGCGAGACGGACGATAGGGGAGAGATACTCTCATTCAAGCGCAGCCTTGAAAACGAGGACGGCGCGAGGATCAGGCTCATAAAGCATGAGCCGCTGCCGATGAGCTCGGCGGAGATACGCGCGATGCTGCCGAAGGCCGGGGGAGCGGAGCTTCTGGACGACGGGGTATACTCGCTGATAATCAAGAACCGCTGGTACGCCGCAAAGCCCGAGCTGCGCTGGCTGCGGGAAAAGGTGCGGCCGTACCTCACGGAAAAGCGCGCAAGGCACGTCGCGGGCTGTGAGGAGCAGGCGGTGAAGCTTGCACGGCGCTGGGGCGCGGACGTCTACGAAGCGGCCGAGGCGGGCATACTGCACGATATAACGAAAAAACTCAGTGACGAAGAACAGTTGATAATGTGCGATAAATATGGTATTATTCTCGACGCCGCCGAAAGGCGAAACCCGAGGATACTCCATGCGCGCACGGGCGCTGCGCTTGCGCGGGAACTGTTCGGGATACCGGACGGGATATATTCCGCGATACGCTGGCACACGACCGGGAAACCGGACATGAGCCTGATGGAAAAGATAATCTACCTTGCCGACTTTACCGAGCCGACGAGGGACTTTGAGGGCGTGGAGCCGCTGCGTAAGCTCTGCTTTGAAGACATTGACAGGGCAATGGAGCTGGGGCTTCGGATGAGCCTTGAGGAGATACGCTCAAGAGGCGAGGACGCCTATAAAGATACAGTTGATGCGTACCAGTGGTATAAAAAAGAACAAGGAGGAAGCGCGACATGCTGACAGCCGAACAGATAGCCGCCATAGCCGCAAAAGCTTTGGAGGACAAGAAAGCAAGAGACATAAAGGTGCTCAGGACTACGGAGCAGACGGTGCTTGCGGATTACTTCGTGATCTGCAACGGTACTTCCTCCACGCACATAAAGGCGCTGGTGGACGAGGTGGACAAGCAGCTTTCGGAGGCAGGCGAGCCGCCGGTGCGCCGCGAGGGTCTGCGCTCGGACATCTGGGTGCTGATGGACTTCGGCTGCGTTATCGTCCATGTGTTCACGGATGAGGCGCGCAAGTTCTATAACCTTGAGAGACTTTGGAGCGACGCAGAGGTGGTGGATCCCTCATCCCTTACTTGCCCCTGACTACAGGGGCATTCGGACTAAAAATAAAAGATTAGAACAGGAGAGTTGATTCACCATGAGATATGATTTTGCTGCAATAGAGAAAAAATGGCAGGACCGCTGGGAAGAGAGCAAGCCCTACACTGCGGTGACTGACGGCGACAAGCCCAAGTTCTACGGCCTTATCGAGTTCCCGTACCCCTCCGCCGCCGGTCTGCATGTCGGCCATCCGCGCCCCTTTACGGCGATGGACATCATCACGCGCAAAAAGAGAATGGAGGGCTACAACGTCCTCTTCCCGATAGGCTTTGACGCTTTCGGTCTGCCGACCGAGAACTTCGCGATAAAGAACCACATCCACCCGGCGATCATCACCCAGCAGAACATCAAGAACTTCACCCGTCAGCTCAAGATGCTCGGCTACGGCTTCGACTGGGACCGCTGCGTCGACACGACCGACCCGAAGTACTACAAGTGGACGCAGTGGATATTCCTGCAGATGTTCAAGAAGGGGCTTGCGTACAAGACCACGATGCCTGTCAACTGGTGCACCAGCTGCAAGTGCGTGCTGGCAAACGAAGAGGTCGTCGAGGGCGTGTGCGAGCGCTGCGGCTCGCCCGTCGTGCGCAAGGAAAAGAGCCAGTGGATGCTCGGCATTACCAAGTACGCAGACAGGCTCATAAACGATCTGGACGATCTGGACTACATTGAGCGCGTCAAGATCCAGCAGAAGAACTGGATAGGCCGCTCCACCGGCACTGAGGTCACTTTCAAGACCAATGTCGGCGACGACGTCACCGTTTTCACGACCCGTGCCGACACGCTCTTCGGCGTGAGCTACATGGTCATTTCGCCTGAGCACCCGCTGCTCGACAAGTGGAAGGACAGCATCGCAAACTGGGGCGAGGTCGAGGCATATAAGGAAGAGGCTTCCCGCAAGTCAGACTTCGAGCGCGGCGAGCTCAACAAGGACAAGACCGGCGTGCGCCTTGACGGCATCGAGGCCATCAATCCCGTGAACGGCGCGCCCGTTCCGATGTTCGTCTCCGACTACGTCCTCATGGGCTACGGCACCGGTATCGTCATGGGCGTTCCGGGTCACGACCAGCGCGACTGGGACTTCGCAACGAAGTTCGGCCTGCCGATCATCGAGGTTGTCTCCGGCGGCGACGTCACTAAAGAAGCCTTCGTCGCAAAGGACGACAGCGCGATAATGGTAAACTCGGGATTCCTCAACGGGATGACCGTCAAGGAAGCTATTCCCGCGATGCGCGAGTACGCTATCGAGCACGGCTGGGGCAAGGAGAAGGTCAACTACAAGCTGCGCGACTGGGTCTTCTCCCGTCAGCGCTACTGGGGCGAGCCGATACCCCTTGTCAACTGCCCGAAGTGCGGCTGGGTGCCGCTGCCCGAGAGCGAGTTGCCGCTGGTGCTGCCGCAGGTGGAATCCTACGAGCCGACCGACGACGGCGAATCCCCGCTGAGCAAGATGACCGACTGGGTCAACACTACCTGTCCCTGCTGCGGAGGCCCTGCAAAGCGCGAGACCGACACCATGCCTCAGTGGGCAGGGTCGAGCTGGTACTTCCTGCGCTATATGGATCCGCACAATGACAATGAGCTTGTCAGCAAGGACGCTGAGGAATACTGGGGTCCGGTAGACTGGTATAACGGCGGCATGGAGCACACCACGCTCCACCTGCTCTACAGCCGCTTCTGGCACAAGTTCCTGTATGACATCGGCGTCGTGCCGACCAAGGAGCCGTATCAGAAGCGCACCAGCCACGGCATGATCCTCGGCGAGGGCGGCGAGAAGATGTCCAAGTCCCGCGGCAACGTCGTCAA
>ERZ779840.1715-NODE-1715-length-20277-cov-4.351152_pt1 | contig 20277 bp, 2 predicted proteins | sample MGYA00511561_ERZ779840 | MGnify/ENA primary metagenome ERZ779840 (study PRJEB29588, sample SAMEA2162036) | human gut metagenome | biome: human gut; feature: human-associated habitat; material: faeces | place: Denmark | collected 2008/2010 ...
ATCCAAAAGAGATAAATTTGTACTTTCCGTTTCATGTTTATTACATGATATTGGAAAAGTATATAAAGATGACAATCATCATATGTATAGTACAGTTATCGTAGATTATCTATTACGTTTGGATAAACGTTTTGATGACGATTTAATAAATGATATATTGGATGTAATTTATAATCATAGTAAGAAAACTAAGAAAAAAGGTAAAATATCTATATTATCAAAAATAATGCGTGATGCTGATTTATTTGATGAAGAATGTGGAGATAGTTTATTTTATCTTTTAATTGGGGTAAGTGAATTCAAAAAATGTAATTTGAATAAAATTAAGTTAAAAGAAGCAAAACGATTATTATATTCTAAAAGAGATCAAAGTCATAAAGATGAAATTAAATCTAAAATAAATACACCAGGAGGTTATGACTTATATGAAAAATTATTATTTGAAGCAGCTGAAAAGTTTTATATGTTTGTAAGTGTAATTGAAGATCTAGAGATAGAAAATAATTATTATGATTTAGATTATTTTGAAGAAGATAAATAAAGTATATACGAAAATAAATCGTATATACTTTATTTTTTTGTTTATGAAAGTGAATATTCTCATCTAAAACATTAGTTTAATAAGCTGAAAGGGGGTAACTTATTGTATGAAAGGTAAAGAAAAGAAAGGAAAAGTGCAAAAATCTCCTTTGGAAAGTACATCCAGATGGTTTACAAATGTAGCTAAATCATTAGGATTTGCAACACAAGATATTGTAAGAGAAATGATACCTTCAGTGTATGAATTTGCAGAAGAAAATGTAAATGCATATAGAGAAGTTGTTAGTGACATACGTGATAACAGTATGAGTGAACGTATGGTCGATAGAGTTATGGACCAAACTTCACCAATGATTAAATTGGTGAATAAAGGTATAGAAAATGTATTAGAAGATATAAAAACAGGTAATTTCTATAATCAACAAAGAGACGATGAACTGACTGCTTATTATGACAAAAAAGCTGACGAAGAAATGTTTGGAGGCAGTGGTGGTGGATTTGGTGATGAAGATTTTGATTTTGGCAATGACTTTGGCGACGATGGTGATTTTAATGAAGAAGACATATTCGTTGATGATAGTAAGAATGATGCAAAGCCAGCAGTTCAACCAGTTGCAGTAGTAAATCAAGTCAATCAGCAGCCAAATCTAATGCCAGTTGCTAAAGCTATTTCAAATTCAAATATAGCTTCAACAACTGCTACATTACAAATGATGCAAGGTATGACTAAACAAGAAAAAACATTTGAGATTCAACGTACGTTAAGAGATACTGAATTTAGAAATACGTTGTTTGGCGTATTGGGTACAATTAGTGACAATTTATCACAACTGGTAGTGTTCCAATCAGATAGCACATCAAAACTAGTTGGTGGAGCACTATCATTTTTTGGTGAGCAAATAGATTTGACTAAACAAATCATGGAATCTGTTAAAGGTGATGAGAGAACTCCAGAGCAAATACGTGATGATGAAAGAGCAAAAAATACTGATAGTAAGAAAAAAGAAGACATCTTCTTAAGTGAAGGTGGCTTAGATATGAGTGCATATTTTAAAAACGTTGTAGATAATTTCAGACATTTAGAAGAACTTGAAGACATGTTTGATATGACATCAGTATTCTTCGACAGTGATGAAGAAGATATGATGCGTATGGTAACACAACCACTTAAATTTATTCCACAAGCAGTTATTAAATCATTTATACCTCAAGTCACTCAAGACTCGATTGCATTAGTTGATGAGACATTTAGTGCGTTTACTAGTGGTCTTATGGCAAAATTAAATGCTTGGGGTGAGAATGAAGACGACGATTCAATGGCAGGAATGATTAAAAGTTTGATTGGTCGAACTTTAGGTTATAAGCAAGAAAATAAAACAAGTGCTAACTTAGGTAACTATGAAAAAGGGCCAGTTCCTTTTGATGGTATTACACGTAGAACAATAACAGACGTTATACCAACATATCTTAGACGTATTGAAAGTGCTATAACTAATACTAATGAACGTGTGTATGATTATGATTCAGGTACATTTAAAAACTTGGAAGATATGATACGTTCTGCTAAAGATGCTGAAGCTGACCAAGAACAATCAGGCCAATCAACAGTCAGAATATATATTGATAGAGCTATATCAAGATTAAAAATGAATAAAGAAGATGAGGAATCATTTAAGGAAGAAGTTAATGATTATTTTAAAGCTATGAATAATGGTCAAAAGATGATAAATCCATTTGTTTATCGTAATGCTATGGGTGAGGAAGTTGATGAATTGGATGATAACCTATTATTCCTAGACCCAGATAATAGGGATTTATTTAGAACCATATTAGGTGGATTGGATAAAAAAGATATAATGAAAATGGTTGGAGAGAATGTATTCAAATCAGTTAAGAATAGGAATAGATTCTATGAAGACATTGAAAAAGATAATACATTACATGGGTATAGATATGCACATGATAAGAGTTTCATATCAAAAGATTATGATGAAGATCCATCTACAAAGAAATTGACTAGAAAATCAGTATTTAAGCAACTTGATAGTTTTGGTAAAACTACTGTTGATTATGTTAGAGATATACGTTCAATTTTATTACATGGTATAGATGTCTTTATAGCTGGTGGCAGAAGGAATTCAGCACCAACTGCAAGTGAACGTGAAGAATTTTTCTCTGGTATGAATGAAAAAGTTGGTAAAGAAGACCAATTTAAGGCAGATAAAAAAAGAGCCGAAACTGACAGATTCGTTAGAGAAAATGAAGGAAAACGTGACATTAGTGATATAAATAAAATGACTCAGTCTGAAATATTAGGTATAATTGACTTCCAAGATAGTGATAGTGAACGTAGAGAAGAGAATTGGATGCAATCATTAAATATGTCAGATGGTGGCCGAATAAGTCAACTTAAACAAAAATTAGCAGATAAAGTAATTGAGTTAACTGATAAACCAACTAAAGCGATAAATGACTTCTTATATAAACTTATGTTTGGTAGTGACGAAGATGATGGTCAAGATTTTGATTCTTATTTTGATATGGCAAGAACAAAATTATCTGCATTCCATTCATGGGCAATTAATAATGTTTATACACCAGTAAAAGAAGCATTAATAGGTCCAGAAGGTCTTGTTACTAAATTAAAAGATTCTAAATTTGTTAAAGCAATTACTGATAAGAAAAATATGCTTTTAAATAAATTATTAGGTGAAAAAGATTTAGAAGGAAATAGAACTGGAGGATTATTAGCAACATTTAGAAATGCTTCAGTCGATCTTTTTAAAGGGGTTAAACATTATTTCACTGGTGAATCATATAAAACTTCAGATGGGGGTACAGTAGCAGAAGATGATGATGCTGTTTTCAGACGTGTTAAACGTGGTGCTGAAGATGGTATGACTAGAATAAAACGTATTCTATTTGGTGATGATAAAACTGGTGATATAGGTGTAGTTGCAAATATAGGAAAAACTCTTATAGATGGAATAAATAATTTTAGACGTTCTATGTTTGGTGAAGCATCAATGCATGGATGGAAGAACACTGATAGACAAAAAACAATGGAAGATTTAGCTGAGCAAATTGCTAAACGTGCACCTAAAGCATTAGGTAGAGGTCTGTTGATTGGGATAGGCAATAACATATTATTCAGTCAAGCAGGAATATTAGGTTCTATGTTCTTACCTGGAGGACCAATTGGAGGCATATTAGTTGGTACTGGGTTATCAATATTACTTGAATCTGATAGATTTAAAAATTGGTTATTTGGTGAAAAAGACCCTGACAATATAGATAGACGTTTAGGTGGAGTTATTCCTAAAGGTATGCAAGATTTTTATCATGATAATAAGAAAACAATTAAGATGGGTGGCTTATTAGGTGCAGGATTCGGTTTATTACCATCATTCTTCTTACCTGGTGGTCCTTTAACAGGAGCTATATTAGGTATAGGAGCAGGATTACTAGCAAAATCAGATATGTTCCAAAGATTTTTATATGGTGAAGATTTTGAAAATGGTGAGAAAAAATTAAAGAATGGTGCAATTGGTAAGGCATTTGACAAAGCTAAAAACTGGATGAATAAAGAATTACACGTTGATTTTAAACAAGCTGCATTTCTAGGTACTGTAGGTGGTCTTGCAGGAGCAATGGGATTATTACCATCATTCTTCTTACCTGGAGGTCCAATTGGTGGAGCAATACTTGGTGTTGGTGCAGGTATAATTGCAAGTTCAAATAAATTCCAAACTTGGTTATTTGGTGAAGAAGGATTTGACGGAAAACGTTCTGGTGGACTTATAGATAAATTTAAAACATGGTTTGATATTGAAATCTTCGATTCATTAAAAATAACTGTAAAAGAATGGGGACTTAAAATATCTGATTTCTTCCAAGAAAATATAGCAGAACCATTCTTAAGTGCGTTAGACCCAATGAAAAATATTGTAATGGATGCTGTTGATGGAGTTAAGAGCATAATTAAAGCAGGATGGAATAAACTGAATGATAGTGTAATCAGTGTATTTAAAGATAATGTAATTAAACCATTTGGTGAATCATTAACTAAATATGTTGTAGACCCATTGAAAAAACTTTTAAAAACATCATTCGGTATATTAGGAAAAATAGTTGGTACTGTATTATCAGCACCATTTAGACTATTAGGATTATTAGGTGGTCGTGTAGATAGAAAGGTTAAAAAAGGTAAAGCATCTGATAAAGAGAAAGAACAACGTCAAAAATATCATGACGCTAAAGAAGAACGTCAAAAGAAACGTGAAGAACGTAGACAAAAAGTACAAGAAGATATTGACGCAATGAAAGAAAAACAAACAAAGGATAGAGAATTCTTTAAACGTGATGGTAGATTTAGAAATCAAGAAGCTAAAGAAAAATGGGAAACTCAGCAAAGAGAAAAAGAAATGTGGTATCAACAACACATTGCAGAATCTGGAGCTGAAACTGCAGAAAGATTAGAAAATATAGACAAAGCTATATCAGATATGATGAAAATGCAACCTAATGTCTTTAAATCACATGAGCAAAAATTATTTGATGAATTACAAAAATTACGTGAAAAATTAGCTGAGCAATTAGACTATTGGAAAGAACGTGGATTTACTGATACACGATACATGAGACGTGACGAAAGTAAAGAACAAAAACCTTTTGAAAAACCAAAAGATCCATTCTTCATGTTTAATAATACTAAATCAGAAGAAGAAAAACCTAAAACTGATTTTAAATATGATATGAGTGAAAGAATTAAGATGACAGACCCTAATAGAAATGTATTTAAAGATGCTGCAACAGAAGAAGCTAAAAAACACCAAGACCCTAAAATCAATGAAATAGTAGATTTATTAAGACGAAAAGGTCAATCACATGCAGAAGGTTTAGACGAAGTTCCATATGATGGATATGTTGCAGAATTGCATGAAGGTGAAAGAATAGTGCCTGCAAATAAAGGTGATAAAGAGAAATTATCAGACAAGGAAGCTAAGCAAAAACAAGCATGGTACAAAGCAATACGTAAACATACAAAAACGATTGCAGATGAAGTAAAAGGTCAATTATATGGTGTGGGCTCTAATATACATCATATTAGAAAGATATTACAACACTCATTTGGATTAAAAGATGAAGAAGTTGAAAAGATAGAAGATAAGAACATTAAAGATTATGGTTTCTTTGGTAAATTATTCAATAAAGTTAAAAATAATATTACATCACCATTCAGTTTCATTAAAGACACTATAATGAAACCTGTTGATTGGGTTAAAGAAAAAATAGGTAACGTTGTAGATACTGTAGAAGGAGCTATAGGAAAAGTAGTAAATACTATAGGTAAAGTTGTTGACTCATTAATTGCAGTCCCTGGCAAAATAATAAATGCTACAGTTGATGTGGCATCAACTGTATTAAAAGGTGGAGCACAAGTATTAGTAAAAGGACTTGAAATGGGATTAAAGGCAACTGAAACTGTAGTATCAGACTTATATAAAGGAACACGTTTCTTAGTAACATCAATAGCTAAGAGTTTCGTACCTGCATTAGTTGGAGCAGGTAAACTAGTAGGTAATGTATTACAAGGATTAGGTACAGCAGGTAAATTTGCAATAGAAACAGTTATTGGTTTAGGTAAAGGAATGTATACAGTAACTAAAGACGTATTAGGTTTTGGTTATAATTTAACTAAGGATACTATAAAAGGTGTTGCACATGTCGGTAAAACTATATTTAAAGGTGGGCTTAATTTAGTTAAAGGTGCATTAACTGGATTGAAAAATGTTGTTAAAGGCGGTTTTGGTCTAGTTGGTGGTGCATTAGGATTAATTAAATCTAAAGTAACTGGCAAGAAAGAAGGAGTACAACAAGTTCAAGTAGTTGGCGGTAATTTAGATATGGTTGGCTATGTTGACACTATTGAAGATATACTTCGAGTTGCTAATGTTGATAGAGTTATCGGTGTTAGTAAAGTTGATTCACTTGCTAAAGTGGATAAAGATGTTAATGTTCGTATTAGAACTAAAGACGAACAACGTAATATTCGTATGCAACGTGCACGTGATTTAGTTAATGGTAATCGTGTGGATATGAATGAAACTGAGGATAGTGTATTAAGACGTTTTAAATTAGGAGATAATCGTGAAGATAATAAAGATAATGCTAATAAAGACGTTAGTATAGGTCATAAAAATAAAAACGATGCTACTAATAATATAAAAAACGGTGAGCTTAATCCTAAGCAACCAAAAGAGAAATCTAATACTGAAAAAGGTAAAGAAAAGCAATCTTATGAAAAACAAATAAAAGAGCAAACAGAGCAAACTAAGAAAGAGAAAAAACAAGAAGAGAAAGAAGCTGAAGCTAAGAAAGATAGAGAACATGTTACTCGTTTAACTTCAGATTATGTTCAAGAACAGAAAAAGAAGAAGAAAGAAGAAAATCTAGACCATCAATATAAAGTAGAGACTATGAAAGATATTGATAGTTCCGAAAAAATAGCTAATAAACAATATAAATTCTGGCAAAATCTTTTAGGTAAGAATGGTATAGTACACACTAAATTGACTGCAATTTGGGAATGGTTACTAAAAGTTGCACCAATGGCATTAGCTTGGTTTAAAGGAACAAAAATTGCAGGTTTAATAGGATCTATATTCGGTGGAACTGGATTTGCTGGAGCATTAAAAGGTGTCTTAGCGGCATTAGCACCAGCATTTGTAGCATTATTCATAGATAATTTAGATAAATGGAAACGTGATGAAAGAGCAGACAAATATAATTTATCAGATGAAAATGCATACCTTGGAGTTGGTGATGAAAAACGTTATGATGCTGAAACTGGTGAATATATATTAAATCATGATAGAAAAGATGCTAAAAATAAAGTAATAAAAAATACAGTTAGAGATGTTGCTAAAAATGGTAAAGTGCAAAAACTTGCATCAGCAACAAGAAATGTTGCTAGAAATGCTAGACCATATGCTTCTAGAGTTGGTAGTAAAATAGGTGGAGCTGCTTCAAAAGCCAAAGGTACATTTGGTAGATTTGTGAACAAAATGGGCTCTAAATTTGGTAGAAAAGGCTCAGATGTAGTTAGAAATGGAATGTCTTCAACTTTAAATAGTGGAAGTATTGAGATATTGGATGAAGCTGGTGAAACTGTCTTCAAAGGTAGTAAATACTCTATAACTGATGTTAAAGGATTGGGTAAAGCAACATATATTGTTGAAAAATTCATAAAATTGCTTAGAAAAGCAGTGACTTCAGTAATATCATTTGTTGGTAATAAATTAGGTAATAGTAAACTTGCCAAATCAGCAGGAAAAATCATGCAACCATTATTAAGTAAATTCTCAGGCTCAATGTTAGGTAAAATAGCTACAAAATTTGGTGGTAAAATAAGTGCATTTATAGCTAAAAAAGGTGCAGGAGCTGCAACATTCTTTATTTTAGATGCTGCATTTGCTGTATGGGATATAGGTACAGGTCAAACTAAATCTGAAACAGCAAATTTATTTGCCGTTAATCAAGATGAAGTTAATGCTACAATGAGAACTATATCTGCTGCATTAAAGGCTATAACTAACTTTAGTATAATTGGTGTAATTAACTTAGCAAATGAAATAAGTTCTGAGTTATTAGGATTTAACTTCTTACGTTCATTAGCGTGTACTATATATAAATTTGTAGCTGGTAGTGAAAAGAACGCAGAACTTGAAAAGAATCAAAAAGCATTAGAAGCAGAATTAACTCAATATAACCAAGAACATGGAACGAAGTTATCTAAGGAAGCTTATTTGGATAAGAAAAATCCTTCAGTATCTAGTAAAATAATGAATAATAGTTGGGTTAAGAATTTTAAATCAGCATTTGACAAAGGTGATGCAGCCAATGCTTTAGGTAAAGATAAAGACGATGTCACAATGTGGGATAGAATAAAATTCTTTGGAGGACATACAGCAAATAATTTCTTAAATTTATTTAGAAGTAAAGAAAATAAACGTACAGATTCTGAATTCATGATAGGTAAAACATTAGTACGTGGTAAAAATGGGTTACCAGTATTAGATGAAAATGGAAATCCAATGTATGAAGAAGATATCAAAGCAGGTAAAGTAACAAGTGATGGTAAGGTTCAAAAAGAAGGTGCAGACACTAAGTCTAAAAATACTAAGTCTAAAAAATCAAAATCTAAAACTACAGACAATACAGAAGACTTGAAAAAGAAATTTGGTGAAAGTGCTGGTACAGGTGATATGCCTGCAGATGAAACTGACTATCAAGATATAACTGCTAACTTTGATAGTAAAGCAACTGATGCAAATACTTGGTTAGAAAGTAAGTCACAAGATCAGAATACATTGATGAGAACTATAGGTTCTGGTTTTGATACAATTAAACGTGTATTCTTTAGATGGTATAGTGGGGATAGTAAAGATACTGATAGACTTGTTAGTAAAGCAGGCGATAAACTTAATCTTCATGATAATAGAATATGGAGACACTTTGGTGCATTTAATTGGTTGACAAATCTATTCCAACATGATGCAGATAAGCTTACAGAAAATTCAGAATTAGACACACTAACAAAATTCTTTGACAATACTTCACAAAGTATAGGTGCATGGATTCTTAATAAAATGAATGATGCTAAAGCATTATTAGCTAGAATACAAGGTGGTTTCAATAGTTTAACTGGAAGTACACTTAATATTTTCGGTACTGACATAAAACTTAACCCTGACAAAAATAATAATAATAATAATAATAAGAGTAATAAGAAACTTAATTTTGGTGATATCGTGAAACGTGGTGTTAAAGCCGGAATTAATACGATGATAAGTACAAATCCAGTTGTTGGAGCATTTAAAGCAATTGGTAGTGGTATTGGTAAACTATTTGGATATGCACAAGGTACTCCTTGGGTTCCAGATACACAATTAGCATTAATACATCAAGGTGAAATGATCGTTCCAGCTGAACACAATCCATTGAATCCAGAAAATAAAGAAAAATATAATGACTTCAAATACGATGTAGATAAAGACACTGACAATATATTGAATAGTAACTTACCTGTACTACAAAATGATGTAAATAATAAAATAGTGCGTGATGAAAAAGTTACAGTAGGTGAAGACGATTCTACTAAGGTTAAGAAGAATGGAAGTTTCGCATTAGATTTATTAAAAGCATATAGACGAATAACTGTTGATAATCTTAAAATAACATCTACTAAGACAATGGATGTTAATTTAAATGAAGGAGCAACACTTAATATTAAGGGTATTGAAAATATTTCAGATGAGATAATTGATGCAATAAAATCTAAAATAGATGATAAGATTAAAGATGGTAAATTTGTGATTAAAGGTAATGAAGATGACGACAATGATACTGAAGATAGTACTTCTAAGAAAGATAATAAATCACACAAAGGACATAAAAAATCTGACAGTGGTTCAAGTTCATCTTCTGAAGACTCATCAGACAGTGGTGATGATAGTTCAAGCTCATCTTCTGGAGATTCATCTTCAAGTAGTGACAGCGGTTCAAGTTCATCTTCTGACGACTCATCTTCAAGTAGTGACAGTGGTTCAAGCTCATCTTCTGGAGGTTCATATTCAAGTAGTGACGGTGGTTCAAGTTCATCTTCAGGTGGTAAAGCAAAATCTAAGAGACGTAAGACTAAAATTGACAAAAAGAAAGAAAGAACTAAAAAATCTATTGAAGCATATTTACCTAAAGATGCAGATGGTAAAATAATAAGTGGAGACCCACTTCAACAACACGGTTATTATAGTTCTTCTTACTATAATAAGAAAAATAGATTACTACGCAAGGACCCAGTTACACAACATGGATTAGTTACTTCAGAATATTTAAGAAAAGAAAACGAAAAAGACAAGAAAGAAAAAGACAATGATAAAAATAAACCTAGAACTCTATTCCAAGCAATAAGAGACATGGATAAAGGCTTTAATGATTTTACGAAATCATTAAATAGAGCAGCTAATGGTAATTCACTTAACACATTAGATTCTGGTAAAAAACTGAAAGATGATGGAGCTGTAAAATGGCTTAATAAACATGTATGGTCACCAATAACAAATTTCCATGAATCACTAGGTAGAGCAGCTAATGGTAATTCACTTAACACATTAGACTCTGGCAAAAAATTAAAAGATGGTGAAACTGCAAAATGGGTAGATAAAAATATATTTACTCATATACGAAACTTTGATAAAAAAGGTAATGAAGTAATAGACCAAGTTAAGAAAGACGCTATACGTGAAAAGAATGATATTGGTAAATGGGCAGGAGGCATATTCAATACAGTTAAACGTGCAGGCAGTAATGTTGCAGGCGGATTTATTGATTGGCATAATGCCGAGAATAAAAAGAATGAAGAAAGTATAAAGACAATTAAAAAAGAATCACATAGATTATATACTCAAGATGATGATAAGGCTAAGAAATATGCTGATGCTGTGAGAGGCGATAAGAAGGGTACAGCAAATTTCTTCTCTAGACTAGGATATCAAATCACTAAACCTTTCACAAACGTGTATGATTTCTTTATGCCAGAAAATGAAAAACTTAAATCTGGAAATCCAAATGGTTTAACTTATGAAAATGGAGCAATCGCACAAGGTCACTTATTGAATGCAAAAGTAGTAAAACCAGTTCAAACTGGAATTCAAGCATTAAAGAACGTAGCAGGTGGATTCAAAGAATGGCATGAAAAAGATTCTAAGAAAACTAATGAATCTTTGAAATATATAAGAGATGAAGCAGTTAAAGCTGGTAAGAATGCTAAAAATTTTGGTGGTACTATTTTTAATAATCTTAAGACTGGATTCATGGATTGGCATGAAAGAGATTCTAAGAAAACTAGAGAGTCTTTGAACACTATAAAAGATGAAACAATTAAGGCAAAAAATAAAGCAGGTAATTGGATAGATAAAAATATATTTACTCATGTACGTAACTTTGATAAAAAAGGTAATGAAATAATAAACCAAGTTAAGAAAGACGCTATACGTGAAAAGGATGATATTAGTAAATGGGCAGATAAAAATATATTTACTCATATACGAAATTTTGATAAAAAAGGTAATGAAAAAATAGACCAAGTTAAGAAAGATGCTATACGTGAAAAGAATGATATGACTAAATGGTTTAATAAGACAAAAGACTCTGCAGGCAACTGGATAAATAAAAATATATTCGGTAATATACGAAACTTTGACAAAAAAGGTAATGAAAAAATAGAAGGTGTTAAGAAAGACGCTAAACGTGAACAAAAAGACATGAACAATTGGTTCAATAAGGTGCAAGATTCTGCAGGAAACTGGATTAATAAAACTAAGACTTCATTACTTTCATCTATCTCTAATAATCTTTTCGATTCTGAAACATCTACAGATAAACAATCACAAAAAGATAAAAAAGCAAGAGAAGCTAGTAGAAAACGTAGTAAAGAAGCTAGAGAGTTGCATAAGAAGTTAACAGAAGGCTATGAAAACTTAAAAGAATCTGCAGGAAATTGGGCAGATGAGACAAAAAATTATATCGTAGACCAATATAATAAGAATATTAGCTTACCATTGAATAAGAGCTCTAAACAACTTCAAAAACAATTTGCACAATTATCAAAATCTACAACTGGTTGGTTAGAATCTGCTAAGGAATCTGTGGTATCTTCTTGGAACAAATCTAAGGTTGGTAAAACTGTAGGCTCAATAGTTAGTGGTGCTAAAAGTTTAATCAACAAAGTAAAGGATAATGATTCGAGCAATAAAAATCTTAAAGATAATACTAAAACTCCAGATAAAAATCAAAAACCAAAAAAGAAAAACTTAATTGATAAAGCAAAGGATGCTGCAAGTAACGCAGGTAAATGGATTGGTGATAAAGCACAGAAAGCAGGTAAATGGATTAAAGATACAGGTGGAAAAATAGTTAATGGGATACAACAAGGTGCTAGTAATTTATTCCATAAATGGCTTGGTAAAGGTGAATCAGATACAACTCCATTAAAATTGCAAGTTAAACCAAAGAATTATATATTTAAAGATGATGAATATAAATATACTGGTTCAGATAAAGGTAAGAGAGATGGAGGATTAAGAGATAAAGGTAATACTCATAATTTCCCATTCTATTCTCAATTAGATAAACGATGGGGTGCTGATAAATTAATAGGAGGAGAATCTATAGGTAGAGCAGGTTGTGGACCAACAGCTGCTGCTATGGTATTAACTCATTTAACAGGTGAACGTATAACTCCAGACACAATGGCAAGAGTAGGAGCGGATAATTTACCAGGATATGCAAATTATAAATACTTCCCAGAAATAGCATCTAAATTTAAATTAAATTATTCTGAAATAGATGATACAAATGTTAGTGCATTAAAATCAGCATTACGTTCTGGAAAACCAGTTATTTTATCAGGATTTGACCCAAACAATTCAAATTCATCACCATTCACTAATGAAGGTCATATAGTTGTAGCAACTGGTACAAAGAGTAATGAAATTGAAATAAATGACCCAAGAGGACCTGCATATAGTGGTAGCTATAGCACATCTGATGTCCTTAAAGGATTGAAGAAAGGAATAATATTAGAAGCAACTAAAGCAACTAAAGAAGTTGCATTACCTAGTATAGAACATCTTGAAAATGTATATTATGACCAAGATTACACAATGTCTGAAGATTTACCAGATATTGAATCAGGTTTAGAAGATGAAAGCTTAGGTGAAGCAGGTAAAATAAAACTTTGGCAAAAAGTTTTAGGTTATGCTAGAGCTTTTAAAGGAAAATTGAAATATTCTTATGGTAGTTCAGCAATAGATAATGATGGAATGTCAACTGACTGTTCAGCATTTACTAGCCATGTATTTAAACGTGCTGCCGGAATATCATTACCTAGAAATTCAACTGCACAAGGTAGTGTTGGTTCAGGTGTATCATCACCATTACCAGCCGATTTAGTTGTATGGAATGGTCATGTTGGTATAGTTTCAGATACTAATGGAAACATGGTTGACTGTGGTAGTGGTACAGTAGCAAAAGAAAGAAGCTATACATCTAATTATTGGAGATCTAGACAAAATAAAAAATTCAGAAGAGTTTTAAGTAATCGTGATGAAATGGTTGACCCAACAGTTAGTAATTATCATAAGAAAATAGGATTTAATGGCGTTGTTGACCCTAATGCTAATGGTGGTTCTAGTGGAGGCAGTGGTGCTCCAGTTACTTTAGATAAGTATCTATTCGTTGGGGATTCAATGTTAGGAAACTTAAAAGCATCATTAGAATCAGATAGTTCATCAGTTCAAGTAAGATATAAAGTTGGTAAAACTGCTAAATATTGGTTAGATAATTTCAGTCAAATGCCAGATAAAGATAAAGTATCAAATGTAGTATCATGGATTGGTGTTAATGGTATATTAAACGCAAATAATTATAAACAAACTGAAGAATTAATGAATAAATTATCTAGTAAATATGGTAAAGCAGTACATCCAATGGCAGTATTCCCTGTTGGGGAAAAATATAAAGAAGGTTCAGCTAATGCATCAAATATGAATCCAGCAATAAAAGAATTTAATAGTAAACTACAATCTTATGCAAGCAGTAAAGGTTCAACTTATATTGATGCAACAAGTGGTTTTGTTGATGATAAAGGATATCTTAAAGGTAGTGCAGATAATCTTCATATTTCTGGAAAAGCAAACAATGATAAAATAGTTCAAAATGTAAAAAGTGCATTAGGATTAGGTTCTAGTGGTTCTTCAAGTGGAGATGCATCTGGTGGAGGTGGAGAATCAATACCTGAATTAGGTGTATTCGATAAACTTTCAAATGGAATGAGTAATGTAATTGCATCTATGTATAATGGCGAACAAGTTGATTTATTTAGTGGTAGCGGTGGAACATCAAGTGAAGGTGGAAATGCAGTTACTGGTTCAGGAGATTTCCCTAAATATCAACTTAATGACTCACAAATAAAAGGTTTGGCAAACATCATTGACCATGAACAACCAGGACCTGAAGGTAAATATGCAGAAGCGTCAATAATGGCAAACTTAACAGATATAGGTGGTGACTCAAACGCAACAACACCAAATCTTATTAATAAAGCTAAAACTTGGTTTGCACATGGTGATAGTAGATTTAGCAATCCAGGTAGTCCTACAAGCACAGCAATTAATGCAGTTAAAGATGTTATAGTTGGAGGTAAACGTACACTTCCTCGTTATGTTAATGAACACGATTGCTTTAGCGATTTAACTTCAGTAACAAATGATGGTAAAGCAATAACTAAGACAAATAGAAGTGCGTACAAACAACACGTTACGAAAATTAAAAATAGATATGGTGCAAGTGGTACTTTCTGGGGATTCCCTAATTCACAATCAGACCCATTCTATTATACTAGTGACGCAAATAGAAAAAAATGGGGCGAAAACTGCTATAGTGTTAGTGGAGCTTCTAGTTCATCAACAACAACTGATGACAGTGCAGGTAATGGAGATTTAGATTTACAAACATTTGATATTCCAAATTATGACCAATTTGATTTTGGTGAATCAGCTGGATTTGGTTTAGATAGACCTGCAAAATATCCTAGCAACGTAGACTTTTTACCAACTGATAGACCAATGACAGAATCAGAATTAGTTGAAAAATTCGGCGAATCAGCAGGTGCAGATGGAGGAAGTGGAACAAGTCCTGGAGGAATACCATATACTAAAAATAATTATGCGTATTTGAACCAATATGATAAAGCTTGGAAAAGAACTATTGGCGGAATGGACTTCTCTTCAAGAGGTTGTGGTCCAACTACATTAGCAATAATCGCAACTCAATTAACAGGTAAATTATTCAATCCAAGTGATATAGCAAAAGCAGCATATCCAACTCATTGGAGATCTAATGGTGCACAATGGTCTTTATTCCCTTGGTTTGGTAATAAATTTGGCATGAAATGGAATATAGTTCCATGTAATGACATTAAAAAGGCTAAATCAGAATTGAAGGCAGGTCACCCAATAGCAGTTTCAGGTAGGACAGTTAAGAAAGGTCCACATACACCTTATACTGGTGGGCATATAGTACCATTTGTTGGATTAGATAGTAATAATAAAATTATAGTAAATGACCCTCAAGCAACTAGTAAAGCAATAGCATACGAAGATTCAGGTTTAGCAAATGGTAATATAAATACACTTCGTCAAGGATGGGCATATATACCTCCTGCAAAAGTACCAAGTGATATAAAACCAATTGGTGATTATAATGGTTCTACTGGTTCAGTAACTAATATGACAACTGGTGGTGGAGATACATCTACAGATGGAACTTCATCAGGTGATTCATCAGCACCAGAAATACCAGAATTAGGTATATTTGATAAATTATCAAATGGAGTGAGCAATATAATCGCATCAATGTATAATGGTCAACAAGTAGACTTATTCGCATCATCAGGCTCATCAGATACTAGTAGTACTGATAGTTCTTCATCTGGTGGAACAACAGACGTGCATGGTGCAGATGTAGCAGAGCAAATATATAACTACTCTAAAGGCAGAGGAGCATCAAATGCAGCTGCTGCAGGTGTAGTAGGAAATGCTGAAAGAGAATCTAATTTAAATCCAAAAATAGTTGCACACGATGGTTCTTTAGGACTATTCCAATGGTTAATGGCTGAAGATCAAAAAGGATTAAAAGCATTAGCTAGTAAAGAAGGAAAAGAATGGTCTGATGTTGGTGTTCAAATGAAATACTTGTGGGATGATTTAGAGAATCCAAATGACTTCAACTCACTACGTTTTGACAAACGTTGTGGTGATGGTTCTAAAGGTTCTGGTTTAAAAGCATGGAAAGCATTAACAAGTCCAGAAAAGGCAGCGAGTGTGTTTGAAAGATGCTATGAAGTATCAGCTGAAACGACTAATAAAAGAGAAAAATTTGCTAGAAAATGGTATGATAAATTTAATGGTGCAGGTTCAGGATTTGGACCAACACAATTTGTGCCTAATTCACAAGCATTTAAAATAGGAACTGATTCAGTATATTATGACCAAACAGACCCACAATGGAACACTGCTTCTTATGGTGGTAATACTTTAGCAGAATCAGGATGCGGTCCGACATCATTAGCAATGATAGCATCACAATTGACAGGTGAAGAAATAACTCCAGATATTGTAGCAAAAGCTGCATATATGGATGGAGTATGGAGTGACAGTGCTAGTTGGAATTTATTCCCATGGTTTGCAAGACAATTAGGATTAGAATATTCAGTAGCAGAAGAAAACGACTTAAATACAGTGGATAATATGTTAGGTATGGGTGAAAAAGTTGTAGCATCAGGTATATTACAAGGTGAAACAAAAACTAAATCACCATTTACAACATACGGTCATATCGTACCATTTGTTAAAAAGACTAATGCTGGATATTTAATAAATGACCCTAGAGGTAAAAAATATGTTGGAGTATATAAACCAAATGAAATAGTTAATAAACATTCAATGATGAGAAAAGCTTGGGGTTATAAAACTAATCCAGAGATACTAAAATATTTAAAAGATTCTAATTTAAATCCAGATTTATATAAAGATAAAAAAGAAATAGAAAATGCAAATGTTGATTTAGGTCCAGGAAGCAAACATTATACTGCATCTGAGTTATATGAAAATGCTGGTTTGGGCTCAAAGAAAAAATCATTTGGTAAAGTGATAGATAAGTTAGGCAAATATAAAAATGTCATCCACACTTATAAACCAGATGATGAAAAAACTACAGATAATAAGAAATCTAGCAAATCAAACCTTGAAACTTTCATGGAAAGATTGAACAGCTTAACTAAGTTAACTTCTAGCATAACTGATAAAATGTATTATGAAAAGAATACTAATGACAGAATAGTGGAACCTGAAAAAGAAGCAGGTTTTGTTACAGCACGTAAGAATATTGCAGGAACTCTAGCTCCTGGACTTAACACTGAAGATGTACAAGAAAAAGTAACAAAACCAATTAAAGAAATACAATTAGATGTATTAGAAAACTTAAAACGAATTGCAAATAAAATTTCTGAAAACACTTCAAAAATAAACAATACAACTGATATGACATATGTTAAAGAATGTGTAGAACAATTAACAGCCGCAGTTAAAGAATTGGAATCAATCAATACAAATACTAAAGCAACTGCAGAAAATGTATCAAAAATACAAGTATATTCTGAAAATTATCCAGTAAGTCAAATTAAAGAGAAAACAATAAACGATAAAGTAAGTAAACTTAGACAATCAAAACCTAATAGACAGACTAATAGAATTGATAATGCAAATTCAGATGAATACAAAATAGCTAGAATGATAGCTTCATTTGATAAATAAAAAATAGAAGAGAGGGTGTAAATCCTCTCTTCTAAATAAAATAAAGGGGGTATTAATATGCCGGGTTATAAAGAAACAGCTGTTGACATGTCAGTTAAAGTAACAGTTGCGACACTGACTAAACGTAAAGGTCCTGGGATTTCATATAGTAAAGTTGGTACCTTAAATAAAGGGACTACAGTGTCATTAGTTGCAAAGTCAAAAGATAAGAATGGTACAACATGGTACAAAATAAAAGGTTCATCACAATGGGTGTCTGGATCTAGTAATGGTAAATCAAACTTTAAAGTTCTTGAAAGTAAAACTGTTGTCACTAATAAAAATCAAGCAACTCCAGTTAATATGGAAGTCGAAGTTACATCCAAAACATTAACTAAACGTAAAGGACCTGGAACATCATATAGTCAGGTTGCAACGTTAAAAAAAGGTGCTAAGCTTAAGTTAGTTGCAAAACAAACAGATGCGAATGGTACTACATGGTATAAAATAAAAGGTTCATCACAATGGGTTGCTGGGACTGATAAAGGAAATCCAACTTTTAAAGTTATTAAAAATACACCAGTTGATGTGTCTAATGTTGATTCTGTGACAGATGAACCAATTGATGGTGAAGATGCACAACCATCTACAGATAAATTTTATGATTTGAGTGCTGAAGATTTAAAAAAATTGATGAATGCACAAGTATCAACTGTAACTCCTGATAGTGTTAATAATAGATTATTAGGTCTCCCATATCAATTTTTAGATACAGCGGATATGAGAATAGATAAAAATAATGACATGGGAAGATTGTTCTGTTACAATATATTTGCAGAAGCACCTATAGTAACAATACTTCCAGGTTCTATTAAATTCTTACCAGACTATAAAACGTCTGAAAAACAAATATTCCAAAATTTATGGGAAGGTATGGACAATGGAGATGAAAATGCAGAAAGTGCACTTCAAAATTTGATTGATGATAATGGTGAAGCACGTTATTTTGATTTTGAATTAGATTATGGTAATTATATAAAATATGTAAATTTATTGTGTAGAATAACAGCAGTGTTGTTGGGTATTGGTGATGATACGCCACCTGGTATTGACACACCTTATAAAAAGTTTGACTGGGGTAACTATAAATACTTCAATAACTATAAGTTAGAATCAGGAGATTCACCGAATATATTTGATAAGATAACAGATTCAATTAGTGATACCATATTAACTGCTGTCGATGATAGTATTGCCGGTTCTCATCAATATTTGAGTATATATGTAGACCCATCAACTTCATTTAATGAAACACCATCAAATGAAGTTTCTAAATCAGCATTGGAAGGTAAATTTGATGAAATGCAAAGTAAAATCAAAGAATATTCATTCTTTGCTTATTCAAATGCCTTAGGAAATGAATTGAATACAATCCAAGGATGGATAACTAATATCATGGATGGTATATCTAGTATAGGTTCAGAAGGTGGATTCTTAAATTCATTATTAGGAAAAGGTAAACAGCAAATAGTTAATGGTTCGAATTTAATTTTCCCAGAAATATGGCAAGATTCGACTTATGATAAATCATATACTATAAGTACTACATTTATATCACCTTATGGAGACAAAGAATCAATATATTTAAATTGCCTAGTTCCAATGTACCATTTATTGGCACTGGCATTACCAAAGCAAACAACTGCTAATACTTACACTTCACCATTTTTAGTAAAAATGTTTTCAAAAGGATGGTTTTCTTGTGATATGGGAATAGTTGAATCAGTTCAACTTGATAAAGGTTCAGATCAATCTTGGAGTGTTGATGGTTTACCAACTCAAGTAAAAGTTTCACTTACTGTTAAAGATTTATATAGTAGATTAATGCTATCACCTTCAAATTCTCCGTCTTTATTTTTCTCTAATCAAGGAATGATAGACTTTATGGGTTCAATATGTGGTGTCGATTTATCACGACCTGCAATAGAGTTGAAAGTGAAAATAGCGATGAGTATTTTCTTCAACAGAGTTACAGATGTACCAAGTAACTGGTATAGATCATTAGTTGGTAGTATAAATAATCGTGTTAGAAGTTTATTAACATAATAACTATATATTAAAAGAAAGGAATTTTAATATATGCCAACTAAAAAAGATTTAAAAAATTATTATGAAAAATATGGTGAAATACCAAAAGAATTTAACGAGCGTATTCTATTCATAATAAATAATTTTAAATTAACTGATAAGCATTTGAAAAATATAAGAAATAAAATAAAATCTTATAGAAAATGTAAATGGATAACTATGAGATTTGTGATTA
>ERZ779840.1728-NODE-1728-length-20170-cov-7.271191_pt1 | contig 20170 bp, 14 predicted proteins | sample MGYA00511561_ERZ779840 | MGnify/ENA primary metagenome ERZ779840 (study PRJEB29588, sample SAMEA2162036) | human gut metagenome | biome: human gut; feature: human-associated habitat; material: faeces | place: Denmark | collected 2008/2010 ...
TGATAGGGGTCTCCAAAACCTTTGGTGGGAGTTCGATTCTCTCATCCCCTGCTCTTTAAAAACACCTGTTTAGGTGTTTTTTTATTTATAGTAATTTAAATTAAATTTTTATAAAGGAGAATTATATGAAAAAAACAAATAACAGCGTGCTTTCGCAATATCGAGGTGCGTTAATGGGAATATCCATCATATTGATTATAGTTTTTCATTTTACGGATGACTGTCATTATTACTCCTATCATTTTAGTGGCTGGATTTCCTTCTTTTGGAGATATATTTCATCATCAAGTGTGGATGCTTTTTTATTCTTTTCTGGTCTGGGGTTATACTATTCCATGAAAAAAAGATCAGATGTTAGAAGTTTTTACATAAGAAGATTAAAAAGAATTCTGATTCCTTATTGCATCGTAGCCGTACCCTCTTATATTTTACTGGATGTCTGTGTAAATAAAACAGGATGGGGAGAAGCCATAAAAGACTTCACATTTATCACATTTTTCAGTAATGGAGACAGGCTTTACTGGTATATTGGACTTATGCTGTTATGCTATTTGATTTATCCCTATATCTTTCAGATTGTGGATAGCGCACGGGACGCAATAGATGGAGAGATCCGGCTGATTTCCATGGTAAGTGCTGTTACCGTATTGGCACTTGTAATTGCATTATATGAGAAAGAGGTGTTTGGAAATGTAAATATTGCTTTGCTTCGTCTGCCTGTTTTTATAGCGGGCTGTTTTTATGGTAGATCCAGTTATGAAAAAAGGGAAAGTTATTGGAAATGGTTGATTCTTTTTGCGTTATCCGGCTATTTGCTCACCATGCTTCCAAGTGGATCTCCTATTTTTGCAAGGTATGTGACCGGAATTTTTAATATCTCATGTTGTGCGGGAATTGCCTGGATCTTTTCCCAGTTATCTATGCGCCCGGTTATAAGAATACTGGAATGGTTTGGTGCTCATTCGCTGGAATTGTATCTGGTACATGTTACCATACGAAAATTTATGAAGGGAGCAGCATTTCATACATGCCGTCTGCGTTACGAACTGGTGCTGGTATGCAGTTCCATTGTGATTGCATGGATACTTCAGATCCTTGTCCGGTATATAACAGATCATTTGCTTAAGGAAAAGAGGTAAGACCTATGACCCTACAGCAGTTACATCAGGTAATTACGATTGCAGAAAGCCGCTCCATGAACGAAGCATCCCGAAAACTGTTTGTCTCACAGCCCAATCTGTCTGCGGTTGTGCGCGAACTGGAAGAAGAAACAGGAATCACCATTTTTATCCGGTCAAACCGCGGAATCGTGCTTACACCGGAGGGAGAGGAATTTATCGGATATGCCAAGCAGGTCGTGGAGCAGTATCATTTGCTGGAATCCCGTTATATTTCGTCTGCATCCAAAAAGAAATTTTCTGTGTCCATGCAGCATTATACCTTTGCGGTCAAGGCATTTGTGGAAGTGGTCAAGGCTGTCGGAATGGAAGAATATGAATTTGCCGTGCATGAGACACAGACGAATCAGGTAATCGAAAATGTGCGTAACATGAAAAGTGAGCTGGGAATTCTCTTCCTGAGCAAATTTAATGAAGCAGTACTCCAGAAACTTTTCAGGGAAAATGATGTGATTTTTGAAGAACTGTTTACCTGTGACACCTATGTATATCTGTGGAAAGGACATCCGCTGGCACAAAGGGATGTAATTTCCATGAAAGAACTGCAGGAATATCCATGTCTGGTGTTCGAACAGGGGAAAAATAATTCCTTTTATTTTGCCGAAGAGATGAAAAGTACCTATGAATATAAGAAGATGATCCATGCGGATGACCGGGCGACCATGCTGAATCTGATGGTTGGTCTGAATGGTTATACACTCTGTTCCGGGATTATCTGTGAAGAATTAAACGGTAATGATTATGCGGCAGTGCCGCTGGCAGAGAGCGAAAAGATGCGGATCGGCTATATCCGGCACAAGGGGATAAAGGTCAGTCCGATCGGAGAATTATATGTGGATATTCTGAAAAAAAGTGGGAAACCACTTTGATAAAAATAGTTTTCATCAAAAAATGCTTGTTTTGGTCATTGGAAAGGCAATTTTTTGGAGAAATTGCATAAGATAGCAGGTATAAATATAAATACACGAAAAAAAACGGTAAGAATCTGATGGAAACGGTTGCGCGATTACCGTCATTATGCAGGAAAAACCGGAGAAATGCGAAGTTTGCACAACTTTGACAGATGAGAAAAAAAGTGGCATAATCTTTTCTAAACTTGGGGATGATAATAAAAGTATGTTGTTTAAAGGTAGAAAGAGGTGTTGGATTATGTATGAAACTGTTAAAGTAATTCGGTTATCAGACATGGATGAAGTAAAAGATTTCGTACGTGCTGCAGGAGGCTGCGATTTCGATATCGATGTAAAATGCGACCGCACACTGATTGATGCAAAGTCATTACTTGGCATGATTGGTCTTGGCGTAAAGAAGAATCTTCAGGTTTGCTACGGTGGAAAGAATGAAAACTTCGAAAACGTAGTTGCTAAATTTGCAGTAGCATAATACAATTATTATATCGTGACTATGGAACTTTAAGTCCCGCTCCGTATTCCGGAGCGGGGCTTTTTATTGTAAAATAATGGAACAAATAAAAACCCGCTTCATACAACAGGAAAATACCCGCGGGAGAAAGGAGGCGTACATGCAGGAATTACATATATCCGTGAGAAATCTGGTAGAGTCTATTTTCCGGGCAGGAGATATCGATAATCGTGCCGGAAAGCTGGCGAGTGCAGAGGCCATGATGGAAGGCAGCCGTATCCACCGGAAAATTCAAAAAAGCATGGACACCTCCTACCAGGCGGAAGTACCGCTGAAAATTGAATGGAAAGCCAACGATTACGTACTGGTCGTGGAAGGACGTGCAGACGGAATCGCCTATGGAAAATTTCAGCCGGATCTGCCGGCTGCGACGGAGTCTGTGCTGCAACCGGAGATGGAGTTTGCGGCGGAAATCCCTCCGGAAGAAGAAATCAGCTTCATCGATGAGATCAAGGGTGTATATAGAAACGTTGCGGCAATGGAACAGCCGGTCTACGTGCATAAAGCCCAGGCAATGTGCTATGCGTATATCTATGCGAAACAGAACCGTCTGGAGCGGATCGGCGTGCAGATGACCTACTGCAATCTGGATACGGAAGAAATTCGGTATTTCCGGGAAATTTTCGATTATGAGACACTGACCGTGTGGTTTGGCCATCTGATCGAAGATTATCGGAAATGGGCGGACTGGCAGATTGCATGGAAAAAACAGCGGCAGGAGAGCATTCATGGACTGGAGTTTCCATTTCCGTACCGGGAAGGGCAAAAGAAGCTGGTTGCAGATGTTTATCGTACAATTTTGCGGGGAAAGAATCTGTTTATCGAAGCACCGACCGGTGTGGGCAAAACAATTTCCACAATCTTTCCGGCGGTAAAAGCAGTGGGAGAAGGGCTGGCAGACCGGATCTTTTATCTCACGGCAAAGACCATCACAGCAACTGTGGCAAAAGAAACGTTCGCACTGCTGGAAGAACAGGGCTATCGTGCCAAAGTGATCCAGATTACAGCAAAAGAAAAACTCTGCCTGTGTGAAGAGATGGACTGCAACCCGGTAAACTGTCCATATGCAAAGGGACATTTTGACCGGGTGAACGATGCGGTGTTTGATCTCTTGCAGAAATCCAACCTGTTTACCAGAGAGGAAGTTTTAGCGCAGGCGAAAGAATATCAGGTGTGCCCGTTTGAGATGAGTCTGGATGTGGCAACCTGGGCGGACAATATTGTCTGTGATTACAATTACGTATTCGATCCGAATGTATATCTGAAACGCTTTTTTCAGGAGGGGATAAAGGGAGACTATCTGTTCCTGGTGGATGAGGCACATAACCTCGTGGATCGCAGCAGGGAGATGTACAGTGCCGATCTGTACAAAGAAGACGTGCTTGCAGTGAAGCGGATCATGAAAGCGCACAGCCGTACGATCTGCCGTATCCTGGACAAATGCAACAAAGCCATGCTGGAAATGAAACGTGAGTGTGAGCACTACCAGATTCTGGACAGTGTGGGAACGTTGACCTTCCACCTTATGCGGCTGGCCTCCCAGATGGATGAATTTTTGGAAAAACCGCGGGAATTTCCGGAGAAGAAAACGGTGCTGGATTTTTACTTTGCGCTGCGCAATTTCCTGAATATCTATGATCTGGTGGATGACCATTACGTGATCTACAGCCAGATGACGGAGGAAGGCCAGTTCCGGATCCGGCTCTTTTGCGTAGATCCGTCGGTCAATCTGCAGAAATGCATCGATAAAAGCAATTCCACGATCTTTTTCTCCGCAACGCTCCTGCCGATCGGATACTACAAGCGGCTACTTTCCACGGACGAGGATAACTATGCCATTTATGCGCAGAGTACGTTTGCCCAGACACAGAGACTTCTCGCATTTGGCCGGGATGTGAGCACAAAATATACGCGGAGGAACAGAAAAGAATACGAAAAAATCGCGGACTATATCGGTGCAGTCACAGAAGCACAGCAGGGAAATTACATGGTGTTTTTCCCGTCTTACCGGCTGATGCAGGATGTATATGAGGTCTTTGCCGGGAAGGCGGCCGATTCGTGCGAGATTCTGATGCAGCATAGTAATATGAAAGAACACGAAAGAGAAGCGTTTTTGGAAGAATTTGAAAAAGAGCGCCAGGGGACACTCGTTGCGTTCTGTGTGATGGGTGGAATTTTCGGGGAAGGCATTGATCTGAAAAACGACCGGCTGATCGGTGCCATCATCGTGGGAACCGGACTTCCGCAGGTCAGCGATGAACGTGAAATTTTAAAGAATTATTATGATGAGCGGGGATTGTCCGGATTTGACTATGCGTTCCGCTATCCGGGAATGAACAAAGTCCTGCAGGCAGCAGGGCGCGTGATCCGGACCAGCGAGGACCGCGGCGTGATCCTTCTGCTGGATGAACGTTTCCTGCAGCGCGAATACGGAGCGCTTTTTCCGAGAGAATGGGAAAAGAGAAGCGTCTGTGGTCTGCCGCAGCTGCGGGAAGAAGTGAGCCGGTTCTGGTCAGACGTCCGGGAGGAGCTTTAAAAACTCTTCGGTGGAGGCAGAAACCGGAAGGGTAGGGTTTAACGAAGCCACCAGCTGCCGCTGCGGGATCGTTTCCTGCGTGCGGACGAGGAAGAGATCCTCCGGCTTGTGTTTCAGACAAAAATCCGGGATAAAAGCAATTCCAAGACCGATGCGGGCCATGTCAATGAGCAGATCGTTGCTGCTGAGCTCTACCTGAGGCAGCAGTTCCAGCTGATGCTGCAGGAAAATGTGGTGCAGAAACTCACTCGTTGTGCTCTTGCGGTCTAACATCATGAGCGGATAGGTGCCAAGCTCCGAGAAAGGAACGATGCGGTCCGCCAGATCAAAATATGCCGGATTGGCGACGAACACATCCGAGAAAGAGCCAACCGTTTTCTGAATATAGGAAGGATTCAGATGCGGGTTTGGAAAATTTGTGATAATCAGATCTACCCGGCGCTGCTCTAACAGGTCTACACAGCCCATCGAGCTGGCATTGGTGATTTTAATCGGAACATCCGGGAATTTCCGATGGAATTTCTGCAGATACGGCAGCAGAAAATAGCGGCAGATCGTGTCGCTGGCACCGATATGCAGCTGTCCTAAACCAAGAGAGCCGGATTCTAAAAGCTGGCTTTCGCCGCGTGAGATTAGATTCATGGCAGGTTCCACATGTTTCAGAAGCAGAGCACCGGCAGGAGTCAGCTGCACTTTTTTTGTGCTACGGATAAAAAGCGGCTGTCCCAGCTTCCGCTCTAATGTTTTGATAGACTGGCTTACCGCTGACTGGGAGATAAAAAGCTTCTTACTTGCATCCGAAAATGAGAGAGAGCTTGCAACATAATAGAAAACCTTGTATAATTCATAATTGATATCCATCGATCATATCCTCAGTAGTATAGTATAGTATAGGATATATTATATACCTTTCACAAAGGAGAGAAAAGGAGATTATCATGAAAAAGGGAATTTTGAAAACCTTATGCGGATTGATGGCGGCACTCATGCTGCTTGTGTTCGCAGGAACACCCGTTACAACTCAGGCAGCAAAACTGCCATATTACATTAAAATCAATCGTCAGCAGAACTGTGTGACCGTATATGCACTTGATTCCAAAGGCAAATATACCAAACCGGTCAAAGCATTTGCCTGCTCTGTCGGTGTCAACAATGCCACCCCGACAGGAACCTTTGCGATTCCGGCAAAATACCGCTGGCATACACTTATGGGCGGTGTGTACGGACAGTATTGCAGCCGTATTCACGGTGGTGTGCTGTTCCACTCTGTTTTTTACAGTTCACAGGACCCGAGCAGGCTGGCATACAATTCTTATAACCGTCTGGGACAGACGGCATCCCACGGATGTGTCCGTCTGAATGTGGAAGATGCCAAGTGGATCTATGACAACTGCCCGGTAGGAACCAAAGTAACCATCTATGACAGCAAAGATCCGGGACCATTGGGCAAGCCTACCCCGATCCGTATTGATGTAAACAGTCCGTACCGCGGATGGGATCCGACCGATCCGGATCCGAGAAATCCATGGCTGAAACTCCGTCCGACGATTAAGGGAATCGCGAATAAAACCATCGAGAGAACCAATCGTAAAGTAGACCTCAAAAAGGGAGTGAAAGCTTCTGATTACAGAGGAAAGACCCTTAAATTTACCGTTTCCGGAAAAGTCAATGCGGCAAAGACCGGAAAATATAAGATTACATACACAGCAAAAGATGCCAAGGGAAATAAGACTCAGAAGAGTATCGTAATTACCGTAAAAGACACGAAAGCGCCATCCATCAGCCTGAAGCGAAAGACACTGACCTACAATAAAGCCGTTTCCAAAGAAAAACTGGTTTCTGCAATTAAGGCAGATGTAGTGGCAAAAGATCTGGGCAAAAAACTTGCGTCAAAATATGTTTTCGTGGATGCCAGAGAAGCACATAAGGCAGTTACCGCTATGGAAAGAGGAACCTATGGAACTTATAGCGTGACCGTATATGTCAAAGATACGGCAGGAAATAAATCCAGAAAGCTGAAAGTAAAGATTAATTTTGTAAATCCAAACCCGGGTACCGATCAGCCGGATCAGCCGGAACCGGACACTCCGGGCGTTGTAACGGACAGTGCAATTACCGTACAGTAATTTCATAAGAACAGGTAATAGATATCGTAAGCGATATTAATTTTACTTAATTGTCAACCCATGATACAATAACATAAAGATCAATAGAATGCCCCCAAATGCAGGGGGCATTCCGTTTCGCAAAAGAAGGAGGTAAATCCAATGGGCAATGTACGTCGTGTGTACGTAGAAAAGAAACCGGATTTTGCCGTAAAGGCAAAAGAATTAAAACATGAGGTAAAGCATTATCTCGGAATCGCTGCAGATCAGGTGCGTGTTCTGATCCGTTATGATGTGGAAAATGTATCGGATGCCACTTACCAGAAGGCATTGCAGACGGTATTTTCCGAGCCGCCAGTGGATGATATTTATGAGGAGAACTTTGACGCAGAAGGCGGAAACGTATTTTCCGTAGAATTCCTGCCGGGACAGTTCGACCAGAGAGCGGATTCCGCAGAGCAGTGCGTGAAGCTTTTAAATGAGGATGAGGAGCCGATCATCCGCAGCGCGACGACCTATGTGATCAAGGGTGACATCACAGAGGATGAGTTAGAGGCGATCAAAAAGTATTGTATCAATCCGGTAGATTCCCGTGAGACCGGTATGGACAAGCCGGATACCCTCGTACAGAATTTCGATGAGCCGGCAGACGTGGCAGTTTTCGACGGATTTATCGACATGGCAGAAGCACACTTAAAGGAACTGTACAGCTCCTTAAATCTTGCCATGACCTTTAAGGATTTCTTACATATCCAGAATTACTTCAAAAATACCGAGAAGCGGAATCCGTCCGTGACAGAGATCCGCGTGCTTGATACTTACTGGAGTGACCATTGCCGTCATACCACCTTCTCGACAGAACTTAAAAATGTGAAGTTTGATGAAGGATTTTACCAGGCACCAATCAAAAAGACTTACGAAGAATATCTGGATACCCACAAGAAACTGTATGCGGGACGCGATGACAAGTTTGTCTGCCTGATGGATCTGGCACTGCTTGCCATGAAACGTCTGAAAAAAGAAGGAAAACTTGCAGACCAGGAAGAATCTGACGAGATCAATGCATGTTCCATCGTGGTACCGGTGGAAGTAGATGGAAAGACAGAGGAGTGGCTTGTAAACTTTAAGAACGAGACACACAACCATCCGACCGAGATTGAGCCGTTCGGTGGTGCTGCTACCTGTTTAGGCGGAGCCATCCGTGATCCGCTTTCCGGAAGAACTTATGTGTATCAGGCAATGCGTGTGACCGGAGCCGCAGATCCAACCGTATCCGTAAAAGATACGATTGAGGGTAAGTTGCCACAGAAGAAGATCGTGCGCGAGGCAGCCAGAGGTTACAGCTCTTATGGAAACCAGATCGGACTGGCAACCGGATATGTCAAAGAAGTTTACCATCCGGATTATGTAGCAAAACGTATGGAGATCGGTGCTGTCATGGGTGCCGCACCGAGACGTGCCGTACAGAGACTGACCTCTGATCCCGGAGATAAGATTATCCTTCTGGGCGGACGTACCGGACGTGACGGTATCGGTGGAGCAACCGGATCTTCCAAGGCACATAACACACAGTCTACGTCTGTATGTGGTGCCGAGGTACAGAAAGGTAATGCACCGACTGAGCGTAAACTGCAGCGTCTGTTCCGCAGGGAAGAAGTCAGCCATATCATTAAAAAATGTAACGATTTCGGTGCCGGCGGTGTGTCCGTAGCAATCGGTGAGCTTGCAGACGGACTGCGCGTGAATCTGGACAAAGTACCGAAGAAATATGCCGGTCTGGACGGAACAGAGATTGCAATCTCCGAGTCCCAGGAGCGTATGGCAGTCGTTGTCGCTCCGCAGGATGTCGAGCAGTTCCTTGCTTATGCAAAAGAAGAAAACCTTGAAGCAACCGAGGTGGCAGTTGTTACCGAGGAGCCGAGACTGATCTTAGAGTGGAGAGGAAAAGACATTGTCAATATTTCCCGTGCATTCCTCGATACCAACGGTGCGCATCAGGAAGCAGATGTCGAAGTCGAGATGCCAAAAGAGGAAGATAACTTCTTTAAGAAGATGGAGCTTCCGAAAGTGGCAGATGCATTACAGAAAAATGATAACAAAGCGGCATGGCTTGCAATGCTTGCGGATCTTAACGTATGTTCCCAGAAGGGACTTGTCGAAATGTTTGACGGTTCCATCGGAGCTGGAAGCGTCTATATGCCATATGGTGGACGTTATCAGTTGACGGAGACACAGAGCATGGTTGCCAAGCTTCCAGTTTTACATGGAAAATGTGATACCGTAACCATGATGTCCTACGGATTTGATCCGTATTTATCTTCCTGGAGCCCATACCATGGATCGGTTTATGCGGTACTCGAATCTCTTTCCCGTATCGTGACAGCCGGTGGTGATTACAAGAAAGTACGATTTACTTTCCAGGAATATTTCCGCAGAATGAACGAAGATCCAAAGAGATGGAGCCAGCCGTTTGCCGCACTGCTTGGTGCATTTGATGCACAGATCGGTTTTGGACTGCCGTCCATCGGTGGAAAAGATTCCATGTCCGGAACCTTTAACGATATTGACGTGCCTCCGACACTGGTTTCTTTCGCAGTCGATGTGGCAAGAGAAAAAGACGTGATCACACCGGAACTGAAAGAAGCAGGAGATAAGCTGGTACTCTTTACGATCGAAAAGAACGCGTATGATCTGCCGGTATATGAACAGGTGATGAAACTGTATGATAAGATCCATGAACTGATTGGCAGGGGCGCAATCCGCAGTGCCTACGCACTGGACGGAAAAGGTCTGGCAGCAGCAGTCAGCAAGATGGCATTCGGTAACAAACTGGGTGTAACAATTGCCGATGATGTCACTGCAGAAACCTTATTTGCACCGGGATTCGGTAATATCGTAGCAGAAGTAAAAGAAGAGTTTCTTCCTATTATAAAAGAAGCATCCGCAATCGTTATCGGAGAAGTGAACGACGCACAGAAATTCGTATACAAAGACATGGCTCTTTCCATGGATGAGGCACTTGATGCATGGCAGGGAACACTCGAGCGTGTATTCCCAACCCGCGCAACCGAGGATAAAGAAAAAGTACAGAGTGACGTATACGATACAAAGAACATCTATGTATGCAAAAACAAAGTTGCAAAGCCGACCGTATTCATTCCGGTATTCCCTGGAACAAACTGTGAGTACGACAGTGCGAAAGCGTTTGAGCGTGCAGGTGCCAATACCATTGTAAAAGTATTCAAGAATCTGAGTGCAACAGACATCCGTGATTCTGTCGATGAATTTGTCAAGGCAATCAACCAGTCACAGATCATCATGTTCCCGGGTGGATTCTCCGCAGGAGATGAGCCGGAAGGATCTGCAAAGTTCTTTGCAACAGCATTCCGGAATGCAAAGATGACAGAGGCAGTAAGCAGACTGTTGTCAGAACGTGACGGACTGGCACTTGGTATCTGCAACGGATTCCAGGCGCTGATCAAACTGGGACTTGTTCCTTACGGACAGATCCAGGCACAGAGTGCGGATTCTCCGACACTGACCTACAACACCATCAACCGCCACATCAGCAAGATGGTATATACCAAGGTTGTGACAAACAAATCCCCATGGTTGCAGCAGGCAAAGCTTGGTGCAACATACTGCAACCCGGCATCCCATGGAGAGGGACGTTTCGTAGCTCCGAAGGAATGGCTGGACAAGCTTTTTGCAAACGGACAGGTTGCCACCCAGTATGTCAATGAAGCCGGCGAGCCAACCATGGATGAAGAGTGGAATGTCAATGGTTCGTACATGGCGATCGAGGGTATCACCAGTCCGGATGGACGTGTACTCGGAAAGATGGCACACAGCGAGCGCCGCGGTGAGGCCGTTGCCATGAACATCTACGGAGAGCAGGATATGAAGATCTTCGAATCCGGAGTTGCTTACTTTAAATAGAATTGTTTATCTTCACGCGTAGTTTCACTCGAACTACGCGTGAAATAGTTTTAATAATAGAAAAAAGTGAAAAAACTCTTAAATGCTTAAGAAAATATTAAAGAATTTTTTCAATAAAATGTAATTTTGGTGTTGCAAAGATACAATACTTGGTGTATGATTGTCACGTAGAGTAGTTAAAAGAGTACTATAAATAGTACGACAAGTGATGAACTACTATCGAGGCTATGGAAACTGGAACTTGTTCCAGACAGACCTTACAATTACAGATACATATTAGAAATATAAGTCATCGGAACCTCAGCTTGCTGATCTTGATGCTGGACAATCAACGTTGATATCACACTCTACGCCGACGTCTGATGTACGAAAGTTTCTGGTCATTTATGATTTGTGTGTCTGCAGATGAAACTGACGATGGACTTAACAGTAAGACCGAGGAAGGTCAGTGGAGGCAATTAGCGAGAACATTGGATTGGAAAAATCGTCCGCAGCGGTTTGGAAGAGAAGATGAAGGAACTTAAACGTGCAGGGTTAAACGAGTAGAAGAGATGGAAGTTAGTCAAAAAGAAAGAGAGGAAAAAACATGAAATCAAGCAAAAAAGTGTTAGCTTTTGCTCTCGCTGCAGCTATGGTTGTAACAGCAGTTCCTGCTACAAACGCACAGGCAGCTTCTACAGCAAAGCTTAGCGCAAAAAAAGCCACAGTTTATTCTGAGGGCTACAAGACAGTTACAGTTAAAACTCCAAAGTCTTGGAAGTCTGTTAAAGTAACTGCAACAAGCAACAAGAAGTCTGTTGCAAAAGTTAAGAAGACAGCAGCAAAGAAGATCAAGGTTACAGGTCTTAAGCCAGGTACCGCTAAAGTTACGGTTAAGGTAACTTACAAGACTTCTACAAAGAAGAATGCTAAGGCAAAGACAAAGAAACTTACTTACACAATGAAAGTTGCTAAGGCAAGCGTTGCTTTATCTGGAGATTCCGTAGTTGCAGTTGGAGATACTACTACACTGACAACAACTAAGAAGGCTTCTAAGAGAGCAACAATTACTTACACATCCAGTGATGATTCTATCGCAACAGTTTCTGAAGACGGAACTGTAAAGGGTGTTAAGGCTGGTAAGGCTACAATCACAGCTACACTTAAGATTGGTAAAGATACTGCTACAGCTACTCAGGATGTAGAAGTAAAGAAAGCAATCGTAAAGAGCGCTGGTCAGACAGAGTACAATAAGATCGAGGCTACTATCGTTGGCGATACCAAGGATATCAAGGCCGGAGATATCAAGGTTACAAATACAGCAACAAAGGCTACAGTAGCTGTTAAGTCTGTTTCCTTAAAGAAGGGTACTCAGAATACTTATGTTATCGAGACATTCACAGGAATGACAGATGCAAAAGAGTATTCTGTAGAATATGCTGGATCTATCGCAGCATTTACAGCAACTGATGGTACTGTTGCAGGCGTTGCACTTACAAAGACAGAAGTACCTGCTGGCATCAAGACAGAAGTAAAGGCTGTTACAAAGGATGCTAAGGGTGTTGTTTTAGGATACTTTGATTTAACAAATGCTAACTCTGCAAAGGGTCAGGTTACAACAGCTCTTACAATTACAAAGGGTTATGTACAGGGATCCGACGTATATCTTCCAGCAGTAGGCGATACAATGGTAGCTAAGCTTACATACCATACAGGTTCATTTGCAGCTGATGGTAAGGAAACAGGAGTTATCGAAAACACAGCAACAATCACAGCCGTTGATCCTTCTACTGTAACATATAACTATGCAGTAACAATTGGTGATGCTACTACTCCTGCATGGACAGCCACATCTTTCAAGGCTGTTACAGCAATCAAGGTTGGTACAACTAAGTATGCTTATTTCCGCATCACTAATGAAGATGGTAAAGAGATCGATAGCTACGATGGATATTCAGTAGAGACAGCTGATCCTACCAAGTTAGTATTAGATGCACAGAATCTTACAAAGTCAACAGTTGGTACAACTGGTTTACAGGTTAAGGGTGTAGCTGCCGGAGATACTTACATCTTAGTAAAGAAGGATGGAAAGGTTGCTTTCTCAATCCCAGTATCAGTACAGGGTAAAGCAACAGCAACATCTATCGACTTAAATAAGGCATCTGTAACAGTTATGTCAGGTGCTGCTAGTACTGTAAGCGAGTCAATTGAGGCTAAGTTAAAAGATCAGTATACTGAAGATATGGTTATTAAGTCTGCTAAGGTAGAACTTCTTGCTAAACCAGATAAAGCAAATAATGTTGCTATTACTAATGCAACAAGTGCAGCTAAGTATACAATTTCTGGTAAGAAAGTTATTATTTCTGTAGATGCAGCTGCTTTTGCTAACGCAGCTGGTAAGACTGGAACATACACTTACAAACTTACATTAAAAGATAATGATGATAAAGAAATTGTAAGAACATTTACAATTAACGTTGTTAAAGAAGCTGCTACTCAGGCATATCAGCTTGATATGGCTACAGAAATGGATACAACTGTAAAAGATGATACAGCAGATGATACCGGATATGTTGTAACTGCAAAAGTTGTTGAAATGGCAAATGGGGCAAAAGCTCGTGACTATTCAGTTGTAGATGCTGTAAATCCAGATACTATTTCTGATAATAATTCTGTTGATGCAACAAATGTAGTTTATACAATTAAAAATGCAGCAGGAAAAGATGTTACTGGAGCTTTCGTATCAGAAAATGGTACTTCATTAACAGTTAAGACTGTAACTGCAGCTGGTGCACAGTATCAGAAGCACCTTGCAGCTGGTACTTACTATGTAACCGGTAAGTTCAAAGTAAAGGATAAAGATGCTAATAATCATTATGTAGCAAACACTCTTAAAGAAGTTGTTGTCTCTGGAAGTTTTACTGTTAAAGATTCACAGGATACAGCTGCTACTGCTAAAGTAAAGAAAAATGATTTAAATACAACATTATCAACTGCTTTTACTACAGATGGTACTGATCCTTATGTAGAAGTAAGTTATGATGGACAGAGACAGACCCTTAATGGTAATGTGGCAAAGATTCATGGTACAGTTGCTGGAAATACAGCATATGTAACATCTGTAGAAGTATTTGTCAAGATTACTGGTCCGAATAATAACTATGTATTAGTTACTGTCCCAGTAAATCAAAAGTTCACAAATGTTTCTGGTGCTGAAACAATTACCATTGAGCCATAATTAATTTATAGTTTATTAAAAAGCGAGCTGTCACATCAATGTGGCAGCTTGTTTTTTATCTAAACGGAGGTTATAGAAAATGTCAAAGAAAAGAAGAATCATAAGTATCCTGCTTTCCCTGTGTATCCTGCTTTCTGCTGTTGTTTCAAGCCCGGTTTCTGCTTCTGCAAAATCGTCAAACAGCTATGTCAATATTATGCATAAAACCAGTGTTGCACGGGAAAATTTTCCAATCCGTTACAATTTCAGTCTGGAGAAGGAAGCAGATATCTATTTTGAACTTGCGATCAATGAGAGAACAACGGTTGCATTAACGGTCAAAAATCAGAAAGACGAAATTGCTGTAAAGAGCGATACCCTGCCATCGGTAGATCCGAGATGGGAGTATAATGCACAAAACGGGACTTATAAAAATAAGCATACCATGCATCTGCCGGCTGGTAATTATATTCTTGAGATGAATTTTGAGACGGCTGTCAATTATGAACTGAATCTCAGCAGAATTGCCGACAAAGCAAAATTAAATTATTCAAAACTGGATCTCACCAAAGGATTTACCAAACAGCTGAAGGCGGAAGGCGGAGTTATCACAAGCTGCAGTTCCAGCAAACCAGGTGTTGCAACTGTAAATAACAGCGGAAAGATCTCTGCAAAAAGTATCGGAAAAACTACAATTAAAGCAAAATTATCAAATGGTCAGAGTTTGTCATGTATAGTATCTGTAAAGCCAAACAAATATCAGGCGAAAAAGATTGCAGTCAAAGATGTGGTTTACAATACATCTGAAATGAAAGCCTATGCAGCATCCTTTGATAAAAAGGGAAATCTTGTTTTGAAATTCAAGTTAGTAAACAATAGCTACGGCAAAGTTACCAACGTATCAAAATTTAAAGTAACCGTAACCGATTCTTCTAAAAAAAAGGTTGTTTCTTATAATAAAAGTAATTATGCGGCTGTCGTGGAAAGCTACAGTGATAAAGCATGTACAGTAACAATCCCGAAATCAGCATTAAAGAAGGATTACAAGAAGATTGATCTTCGGACTGCAAAATATTCTATTACTGGTAAATTTGCCAGTTCCTCTTTATAAATATGAAGGAGTGTTTTACCAGAAATTATATTGATAGGTATATTCGACAAACGTCCAAAGTCGAATTCCCTCTAATGAATACTTTCAGTTAATTTAAGCGCATTAAAAGTGGTGGTCGATAATAAACCGGTCAAATACACACGTGCGAGCCTAACGCACCCTACCAAAACCCCAGAGGTATACCTCTGGGGCTTTTGGTTCGTTTAGGTAAGGAGGAATAATCCTTATGCTAACTACCAGCTTACTATTTTCGATCCAACCATTTGCAAATGAAGTAGGCAATTACATTTGACAAAATCGAAAAAATAAATGATGAAAATATATCCATGTTTTTTCCTCTCTTTCTTGGTTTGATACGTTAAGGATGAGAGAAAAAATATGAAAAAGGTTTTCTATACAGCAAAAAAAATATCCCGTCCTGGAATTAATCTGGGCGGGATAGCTAATCATCTATTTTTAAAATGATAACTTTTGATTATACTAATTGGCACTGTTTTTTTATCGTTTAACAAAAAGGACTAACCGGAAATACGGATGGTATTTTTCGCTGAAGTGCTGGAAATACTGGATTTGTGAAAAAGGTTTGATGCAATATTATCGATACAAGTAACACGCAAGTAACGCATAAGAGACGGGTAAGTGACAAATTGTTTCAGTTGTAATCCTTGTGCCATATGCTATAATATAGGTAGATAAACAAAGGATTTTAACGAAAGGAATCCCGACAGTCAATGACAAAAACAAATGATGACATTCATGTAAATAAAAAATATAAGGACACCGTATTCCGGAAACTGTTTGGCGAAAACAAAGAAAATGCCCTGAGTCTTTATAATGCGGTAAACCATACCTCATATACCAATCCGGATGATCTGGAGTACACAACTCTGGAAGATGTCATTTACATGAAATACAAAAATGATGTTTCATTTCTTGTTGACAAAACATTGAGCCTTTATGAACATCAGAGTTCTTATAACCCGAATATGCCGCTCCGGGGATTTTTGTATTATGCGGATCTGTACCGGAAACTGATTCACCGATCCGAGCGGCTGTACAGCAAGCATCTGTTGAAAATTCCGCGTCCCCATTACATTGTATTTTACAACGGAAGCGAAAAAGATATGGAAGAAGAAAGAAGGACTCTGCGGTTATCGGATGCCTTTGAAACAGATACCGGAGCTGGTGAATATGAATGGACAGCCACAATGATCAACATAAACAGCGGGAAAAATCAGTCCATCATGGACAGCTGCCACGTTTTATATGAATACGCGGTCTTTGTTGCAAAGATCAAAAGATACCGGGATTCCATGGAATTAAAAGAAGCCATTGATCTTGCCGTCAGGGAATGCATAGAGGAAAATATTCTCAGAGATTTTTTGGAACAGCATCGCAGGGAGGTGTGTGATATGTGTCTTACTGAATTTGATGAAAAGAAATATGAAGATGTTCTCCGCGAGGAAGGCCGGGAGGAAGGACTTGCAGAAGGTCGTAAAAAAGAAGTATTTATGTCCGTACAGGAAGGTGATTATGGAGTTGTGCGGGGAGCTCAGAAACTGAATCTTTCCGTAGAAGAATTTGAAAAAGAAATGTCTGCGGCCGGATATCAAATCCCTGTAGAGGCGTAAAATTGAATGTATAAGGTAAATTTTGGTTCAACGGCACATTGTGGTAGGTGCTAACCGCATTTTATTTTTGATGTATCCGTCTACCCGATTGTGCCGAATCGGAATTAACTGCAGATTCTCAGCAGCGCGACCGCACGAAGTTGTAGTCTTATTTCAGGAGGGATATCACCTAATTTTAAAATAAGACCATGTAAGTTTAGAATTTATGGAGCTGACCCCATAAACCCGGAAACTCTAATTCTCGGGCAATTACATTAAAATAATTACATTTTATAAAAAGAGGCTGTCGAAGCAACCTCTTTTTTTTATGAGGTGGACACAACATGAGATTCAGTACTTTTATGCTTAGTTACAAGAAGAAACATAAACAGTTAAAATCAACCATTACTTTTCGGAAGTTAGCGTTTTATCAAAAAATAATTGTAATAATAGGTTTTTTGATGATTATAATAGGTTGTTGTTTTAAAATAGCAAAATGTGAGTTGGCATTTGGAATTACATTACTTATTGGTAGCATTTTCATAATAATTTTTCTGCACAAAAGTTTGTCAGATACCAGAGACCTGTCCGTATTAATACAAAATAGTAAGGAATATTCAACAGACAGAATGAATATTTTACTTGATTTATTTAAAGAAAATAATTTGCCAATCACCACTCAAAAAATTGACTTATTGATTGATGAAGCTAAGCAAGCCAAACAGGATGCTAATCTGTTTTTGCCAATCAAAAAACCTGTTAAAGCTCTCAGTGTATTAATTGTACCAATCACAATATACATTATTCAACAACAATTTACTTCATCTAATGTAGGAGCTAGTAATGTTATATTATTATTGGTGTATTGTATATTAATATTTGTTGCAGTTTATACCTTGATTTCATTCATTGAAGGGATAATGTACGGAATATATGATGATTTAATTTATGATTTGCGACAACTAAAAATATTTTATGTAAAAGAGAAATAGTGCAAACTAAAATTTAGTATCAGCAGAATATCAAATCCCAGTAGAGGTATAACGGAAAATTTTGAAACAGTTAGTGGCATATGAAATGAAGAGAGAATCTGTAGATGAGCATCGTTTAAACAGCGGATAGTCCATTTTATTCATCTTCCAAAATATCCAGCAGATATTTTGCATTATTTACCCAGTGATTTTTTAAGGTTGATGTTATAACGAAGATATAGAGACAGAAAATATTAAAAAGCCAAAATATACTTAAGAGTTGACGTATAATCAGAAAATTTAATTCCATTTCTATCAATCCACAAACTATAAATAGAAAGCAAGAGTGGAAACCCCATTAAGCTTATGGTAATTATTTCTTTTATATCGGAAAGAGTGTTATAATAGTCACAGTCTCTATGGAGTTCTTTTATTAAAAGGTTTTGCTCGGTTGATGACAGGGATTGATTCAGTTGTTTGATTTGGGTATATTTTTCAGAGCGAGTCATACCTCTGGCTCTGATTATTCTTTTCATATTATTTTTTACTTCCGAAATTTTATCGTACATAGCTCATTATCCGCTTTCTTTTGTTATTTGATAAAAGTTCTTAATTCATCAATTGAAAATTCATCTCCACCTTCCAAAGTCTCGAGCATTATTTCTTTCCCGGGATCTTCGGCAAAGTTGATATTTGTAATATCAATGGTTCCGATTTTAAATCCATCTGCATCGTAGCCGACATCCTCAATATCTTCAATTTCCAGATCATCTATTTCATTTTGTTCTAAAGCATCAGTTAATACATCGGCATTTCTGGTTATCATGTCATCTTTAGCCTGACTTTTATTATGATACGAAGATACGATGTTTCCATCATGGATAACTAAATATAGCAATTTTCTCATATTATAATTTTCCATGTACTATTTTTATAATTTAGAATTACTGCATCAATTATTTAACTTATAAAACTGCCGCACCATAATATAGTGCGACAGTCTTATAAAAACTATTTACAATAATAAATTATTTTGTAAATGTAAATGCTGTGTTAATAGTAACTGGTACTGTGTAAGTAATGTGATTTTTATTTGTTACTTTTACGTTTGCCTTAGCGATATAAGTAGAAGTAGAAGTAGGAGTAGTTACCGTCTTAACATCTTTAGACTCATCATCAAATGTAAATTCTGGATTCTCAAGCTTCTTTCCATCGTAAGTTACTTCACAAGTCTCAGCTAAGATATCTGCTGCATTTGTCTTTGTAGTTGCTTTCTTTGTAACCTTAACGCTTGCAGAAGCCTGAGTATCTACAACAGAGAATGTTGTTGTAAAGGTCTTCTTTGCAGTCTTAACAGTTACAGTATATGTCTTTGTTATTTCGTGTTTTGGATGTGTGACTTTATATACAAAATCACCATCATTTGTTAGTATCAAAGCACCTGAAGTATACATATCCAATCTTCCTACGGGTACAACTCTTTCCCTAACTTTTACTAAATTTAAAACTGTATCTCTATTGAATTGGTCTTTTGCTGTTGTAACATAACCAATTGGCTTGTTTAGCAATATATACACCATTTTTTCTTTATTTTGTACTAGTTTTCCACAATATGTAACTTTATCCACATCTGGATTGATTTTTGTTCCAAGTTCTGTAACTACTGTTCCATTAACACTTACTTTTCCTTCTAGAATCAATTCTTCACATTTTCTTCTTGATGCAACTCCACTACTTGCTAAAAATTTTTGTAGTCTTATTTTATTATCTTCCATTACTGCTCCTTTTACAATCAAAAACTTCTTAACTAGAGAATTTTTTAATAGGGAAAAAAAGGGCATCCCTATTTCCCTCTTTTTTCTAATTCTTTAATTATATTTTCAAAATATTCCGGCATTGGGGCTTCTATAAACATTTCTTTTCCTGTTATTGGATGTTTAAATTTCAATGATTTAGCATGTAAACATTGTCCTTCTATTCCCCATTCATTCTTTCCATTTGAATATACTGCATCACCAACTATTGGGTAACCTATTTGTGATAAATGCACTCTTATTTGATGTGTTCTTCCTGTTTCAATTTTAACTTCAAGTAATGTGTAA
>ERZ779840.1736-NODE-1736-length-20133-cov-3.532324_pt1 | contig 20133 bp, 9 predicted proteins | sample MGYA00511561_ERZ779840 | MGnify/ENA primary metagenome ERZ779840 (study PRJEB29588, sample SAMEA2162036) | human gut metagenome | biome: human gut; feature: human-associated habitat; material: faeces | place: Denmark | collected 2008/2010 ...
AACAAGGTTTTTAGAGGTGACCATAAGGCTTTGCGCCTGAAAAAGGAGGAATTTCAATGAACCTGAAACGAGCAATATCCGCTGTATGCGCGGCGGCTGTCCTTGTTTCAACATCGCTTTCAGACCTGCCGGCGCAGTTCTCCGCGTATTCACACGCATATGCGGCGCTGACGGAGTTCCGGTATGAGTTCAGTCAGTCGCCTGTAGCGATGGCGGTGCAGAGCGCCGACGACGGCTCGCTCAAGTGCGAGGTAGTGACCCGCTTCCCGGCAGACGGCGTTACCAACGGAGTGACCACTGTCGCGGAACTGCGCAGGCTGTATTCCGGGCTGACGGTGAACGGATTCGAATTCAGTAATTCGAGCCTGGAAGGGCTGACTGCGGAAGATATCCACACCTCGATATCAGTGCTCAGCGGTACGGATTCCAACTCGTATGACGGCTGGTACGCCGTAACGGACAAGGATACCCTCGATTTCGCAGACATGCCCGCAGACAACGACAGCAAGGTCGTACAGAGCCTGTCGTTCCACATCTACATAGACGGCGGCGCTGCCTCGCGCCTGGGAATGAAGCTCGGGGACAGGATATACCTGAACTCCGACGGCAGCGGATTCTCCTATTACACCCACACCGAGCCGAGCGGTCCTATCACGATGACCGTCACCGAGGCGACATGGGAAAACAACAGCGGAATGTCCTGCGCCTACAACAGCGATTTCGAGATTCCCGGCGTGACCAAGGGAGTTACCACGTTCGGCGAGCTGAAAGCGCTCTACGATGGAATAAAGGTGGAGGGCTACGAATTCAAGGGCTCCACAGTCGAGGGAATGACGGAAACCGACCTCGTTCCCACCATCGTACTCATGACCGGTTCAGACTGGAACTGGAAAGCGGTATACAACACGACGAAGATGAACTTCAGCAGCGACCTTGCGGACGTTGCGGACGACGATATCGTGCAGTCCATCGCGTTCTCCATTTCCGTGCAGGACGACTCGTTCGCAAAGCTGGGGCTTAAAATCGGCGACAGCTTTGTCGTGAATCCCGAGGAATCCAAGCCTGACTACTACACCTATAAACTGCTCAGCGGAAGGTGCACCGCAGAGGTCGTCAAGTCCAATTCAGGCCAGGGCACCGGTCTTGAATGCACGTTCATGGCGCCAATATCGCTCCCTGGAGTCAAAATGGGCGAAACCACGGTGGGCGAGCTGAAAAAGCGGTTCCTGGGCGTAAAGGTGGAGGGATTCGAATTCAGGGAATCCACCGTTGAGGGTCTGACCGCAGATGATTTCTTCCTTGCGACCGCCATAATGACAGGCGAAAACTGGGACTGGAACGCTGCATACATGACTAACACCATGACGTTCAGCGACGTGCTGAAGGACGTCCCCGACAGCGACGTTGTCCAGGAGATGAGGTCCCAGATGGCTATAACGGACGACGCTTTCACAAGGCTCGGGCTGAAGCTTGGCGACATCATTACCATCAACCAGAACGATATCAGAATATTCCTTGTGGACGATACAATTATGTGGGACGAAGCCGACGGCGCCGACCATTATGAGGTATGCCATGACGGGATCACTCTTGACTACTGCTATACAAACAACTCCACCAACTTCAGAACCGCGATGGCTATGAACGGCTTGAAGTACGGAACGTACACGCTTGAAATCTACGCGGTATATGCCGACAATACGAGAAAGCTCCTCGGCAGTGTTGATTATAAGTACGATGAAAACACCGCCGACAGCGACTCCAACACGTTCATCTACTCTGACAATCCGGACGGCACCATAACCATCACCGGCGGCACTATTGTAACCCCAAAGCTCGAGATACCCGCAGAGCTGGACGGAAAGAAAGTCAGCGCGATAGGCAACAGTGCATTTTTGTTTCAGTCCTTCATCACCGACCTCGTTATTCCTGAGGGCGTGAAGTCACTGGACTGGTACTGCTTCAACACCTGCGAAAATCTGGAAACCGTCACCCTGCCGGATTCCCTGGAGTTCATCGACAGCTGGGCGTTTGAGCGCTGCTCCAAGCTTAAGACTATCAGCATTCCTGCGAACGTGACCCGGATAAATGGAGGCGCGTTCGCACAGAACAGCTCTATGACGTCCATAACCTGCGACCCGGCGAACAAGAATTACGTATCCGTGAACGGCGTGCTGTTCACTAAGGATATGAAGGAGCTCGTGGCGTACCCCGGCGGTATCCAGGGCGGATACACCGTCCCCGCTACCGTGAACCACATCGGCGACGCGGCGTTCTACGGCGCGCTGGGGCTGGATTCCGTAACGATACTCGGCAACCTTGACTTCATCGGCTTCGAGGCGTTCGCAGAGTGCAGCAAGCTGACCGACGTTGCTATCCGCGACGGCGTGAACTACGTCGGCTACTGGGCGTTCCGCGGCTGCAACGGCATAAAGTCGCTGACTGTTCCGCAGTCCGTGACGAACATCGGCAATCAGGCGTTCGGCTTCGCTTACGCCGACCAGAAGATGAGCGGCTTCAGCCTGCGCGGCTACAAGGATTCCGCAGTGAACTTCTACGCTATAAGGCACGATATCCCGTTCATCTGCATAGGCGAGGCGAGCGAGGACAACAAGCCCTTCGACAAGGACAACGCCAAGGAGAGCGAGGTAGAAACCAACCCCGATACTCCCGAGGACGAAAAGATAACCACGATAATCGCGACCCCCGCATTCAACATGAAGGACAAGAGCGAAGCGGGCGTAGGTCTTGACCTCAGCAAGGTAAAGGTAAAGGCGAGGGAGATATACGACGAGGAGGGCATAAAGCGCGCGGAGGAAGCTCTCGGAACTGAAATTTCCGCTAACAAGAAGTACAGCCTGCTCGACCTCACGCTGATAAACGGCGACAAGGACTACTCCAACGGCTACGACGGGCTTGTCGAGGTAGTTATCCCGATACCGAAGGGGCACCGCGGCAAGACGTTCTACTGCTACCGCCTGCTTGACGACGGCACAAAGGAGCTTATCCCGGGCAAGCAGAGGGAGGACAGCTACGTTGTATACCTCGAGCATTTCAGCGTATACGCGTTCGTGGCTGACGAGGAGCACACCTGCGTATTCAGCGAAAGTTGGTTTAATGACAAGGACGGTCACTGGCACGAGTGCGCCTGCGGAAAGACCACCGAGCCTGAATCACATATCGCCGGCGACTGGATAACCGATGTCGAGGCAGCGGCTGCCGAGGACGGTCACCGCTACAAGGCGTGCACCATCTGCGGCTACATAATGGAAGAGGAAACTTTCAAGACTGAAAAGACCGCGGCTCCGGTGATCTCCCCGAACGGCGGAACGTTCACAGGCTCGCAGACCGTTACCATCACCTGCGCAGCTCCGGACGCGGTGATCTACTACACCACCGACGGCTCCACGCCCACCGTGGATTCCACTAAGTACGCCGGCAGCTTCACGCTGACCGCTTCCGCGACTGTAAAGGCGTTCGCGGTAAGCGCTGACGCGACTGCAAGCGACATCGTAACTGCTGTGTTCACTAAGAAGTCCGGCGGTTCTTCCGGAGGTTCTTCGGGAGGCTCTTCCAGTGGTTCTTCCGGCGGTTCGTCAAGACCGTCCTCCGCTAAGACGGAGGAAACCAAGCCTGCTTTCAACGGCAAGGAAACAAGCTGGGCAGACATCGCAGGTTCAATAGCTAAGCTTGCAGAGGGCGGTACAGTAACCATCAGCCTTAACGGAAACTACACCGTTCCCGCAGAGGTGATGAAGCAGATAGCCGATAAGAAAATCAAAGCGACCTTCGTCGTCGACAGCGTAAAGAGCTGGGTAATAGACGGCGCACAGATAAAGAACGCGGCTTCGACAGACCTCACGCTTATCCCGACCCGGAAGCTCAAGACCGGCGGACTTGCCGGAACAGAGGGCGTTCAGTTCACGGTAAGCAGCGCGGATATCCCCGCAGGCATTGCAGTATGCTTCAAGGCTGATTTTGCGGGCAGGTTCGCGAACCTGTACAAGTCGGCGGACGGAAAGCTGGTATTCATGGGCTGTGCAAAGCTCGACAGCACCGGAAAGGCGACAGTCCCCGGCGTTGACGGCAAGGGCGACTACGCCGTAATGCTGAGCGAACTCAGCGCGATTCCCGGCGACATGAACAACGACGGTATCCTGAACGCGCTCGACGCTTCCGAGATACTGAAGTACGCAGTCGGAATTTCCGCAGGCGCAAACCTTGCGGCGGCTGACCTCAACGGCGACGGAACGGTCAACGCTTCCGACGCGGCAGCTGTCCTCAGAATGGCAGTCGGATAATAAACGCTTCCTGGATTTTTTGATATGCGGAAACCGCCCCGGGCTTTTGGCTCTGGGCGGTTTGCTTCTGAATCTGTAATCTGTTCAACGTTTGTTTCCGACCGCACAGCCTGATACCATGCTGTTCATATCAGATAAAAGCCGCTCCCATTGCCTGAACTGGCTCCGGGAGCGGTTTCATTTATATCCGGTTTTGTGGATACCGTTGGAAATCGGCATTGCCGCGCGGGTGTGGTTCGCCGGAACTGCGCAGCATTCCTCCGTCACGCCATGATATCCAGAACAGACTGGCTGTTCTCCTTCTGCTTTGACATGATGTACCCCTGCGCCTGCATTATGAGCTTCTGCTTGGCGGCGGCTTTTACCTCCTCCGCAATATCCGCGTCGCGAATGCCGGATTCCGCGCTCTCAAGGTTCTCCACCGTGGCAGCGTTGACGCTGTACGCGTGCTCGGAACGGTTGCGCTGCGCGCCGGATACCGCCCGCCACTTCAAGAGGTAGTCGTTGGCGTAATCAAGGCGGTTTATCGCTTTCAGCGCGCGGTCGACCGTAGTCACGCCGGTGGTGTTGATACGCATGAGGTGTTCGTCCGCGCGCGTCTTGTCATACCAGATGTAGCTGTTCGTGCGCCTGCCGTAATGTATGCCTATCTCGTTGTCGTCGTCGCGCTTGTCCGCGCCGTAGAACAGCTCGTCAGAAGCGCTCCCGGCGAACTTGTCTATGTCGTACGCGCCGTTTTCCGTGGTGTAGAACATCAGATTTCCGTTGTTGTCCACCGCCCGGACAAGACAGGGTATCGCCTCCAGCTCCTTGTTCAGCGCCTCGGATACCGAACGGGAATCGTAAGTCCCCGCAGGTATCTTCACCGTCAGCGGAACGCCGTCCAGCTCGAACGTAAGCTCGTCGTTCTGCCCGGAGATTATCGTCACGCCGCCGGAAAGGTCGGATTTTCCGATTATCCTCGACGGCCTCGGCGACTGGGTGGCGTCATAGAAAAGCCTGTACGCCGAGTTTCCGCGCACGCCGTCTATTATCGCGTCCACCTGCTTCACCGTTCCGTTGTCCGGGACGATATAGCTGAGTATCAGCTTGTCGGAATTGTCGATACCCGTTGAATTTTCGCTTACTCCTATCGCGCTCAGACCTATCGTTGCGTGGAAATTCTCAGCGGGGAGCGGGTCGCCGTTGACATCGGTCATCTTACCCATCGCCTCGCGCCCGGCGGTCTGTATCGCGGCGGCTATCTCGTCGGGATAGTACGACCCTTCCGGGATATTGAACCCGACTTCGTAGGTATGCCCCTGATAGGTGAAATCGAATTTCAGCTCGTCGTTAAGCCCGGCATATATCAGCACGTTCTTCCCGCTCTTTATCTCGTCCGCCGTTTCCGGCTGGATCGTATTCCTGCCGATGATATAGGACATCGCAGAGCCTGCGGTCGTGCCCGCTTTTTCGGTATGGGGATTCAGCCGGGTATAGTTCACGTCCTGGAACACCCTGTTGAACAGCCTGCCGGAGAAATTCCCCATCCTCTGGTCGCCGCCGACCACTTTCGCGGTTATCGACAGCTTCCCTGATGAAACCCCGACCTCAAGCTGACCTGCGCCTATCTGCCCGTCAATGCTGGCTTGTATGGCGGCGGCGAGAGTGTCGGCGGTGTAGCTTCCCTCTGGGACGGACACGGTGAGGGTCTGGCTGAGTCCGTTGTTGGCGTAGTCGAACGTCATCTCGCTGAAATAGTCCTTTATCTCGATATTGCCGACTGTCGCTCTGCCGATTATATACGCCGGGGTATATTTCCGGTCGGTTGTCCTGGGGGAATTGCAGGTCTCCGCGCGCTTGAAAATCGGCGAGGTATTGTCAGCGTTCAGCGAAACGGAAGCCCCCGCGCCGACATTCGAGGTGGTGAGCTTCAGCTCTGAACCGCTGGCGTCCACCGTCACGCCGGAGCCGTTTAAACCGTCCCTTATCTGGCCGGCAAGTCTGTTCTGCCCGTCGCTGCCGCTGTAAGAGCCGTGCGTGAGCTTGAACTTATAGTCCATTCCGTTGACGTTTATGGACACGGTATCGTTAAGGTCGTTTATCTCAACGCCATCGCCGCCGAAAAGCGTGGAGAACTTGCTGTTCCTGATATAAGCCGGGAATTTCAGCTTGTTCTCGCCCGGAACGGCTGTTCCGCCTGCGGCTGTGTTGGTCTTCTTGTATTTCTCGATGTTTGACGTAGTGGTAAGATTGCTGAAGCTGCAGCCCTTTCCGCGCTGAACGGACGTAAACGTCAGCCCGCCGCTGCCATAGTCCGCGGTTATCTTCCCTTTGAGCGAAGCGTCCATGTCTATCGTGGAGTTTATTGCGCTGGCAAGGTCCGCCCCGGTGGTGTACGTCCCATCGGGGATCATGATCGTGAGTCTGTTGGTGATGATTCCGGATACCGTGCTGTTTTTGGGGTAGGTGTAGTCTATCGTGATGTAGTTATTGCTGCTGCCGGAGCTGTCGATGGTAAGCGGCAGGTGGCTGTCCACCGAGGAAAGCGTTATCTTCGCCGGGGTCTCCGCGTTACCTGTCGCCGGATTATAATAGGGCGAATTTATAACGTCGTGGGTTATTTTCTGCTTGTTCAGCGGGCAGGTGCTGGAGGCTGAGAAGCTGCTTCCGCCTGCGTCCTTCGGCGCGCCGGTGAAAACAAGCGAGTTCCCGCTGACCTTCACCCCGGCTGTTGAACCGCCGTTGGCAGCCGCCATCTTCGCGTTTATCTCCGCGGCGAGGTCGGAAAGGCTGCCGTAAGCGCGGTTTTCCAGCCGTAAGTCGTAGCTTTTGCCGCCGAGAGTGAACGCCAGCCGGTCGTTGGTGCCGTCCACGGTGAGCGGGATATGCGAGGAAGCCTTGCTGAGCGTGAGCGTAGACGGAACGTATACAGTATCGCCGTCAATGACCGCGCCGGATCTCCCGGCAAGGCTGCTTTTCTTCGCGTACTGCATCATATTGCCGGAGAAATTGCTGAACTCAACATCTTCGCCCTTAGCCTCAGATTTCAGCTTCAGGCTGCTGCCGTCCGCCGAAGCGGAGACAACATCTTTCAGCTCCCTGTTTATTTTCCCGACAGCCTGTTCCGCCGTGGAACCCTTTGGTATCGTGACGGAGTAGGAGTTTTTCCTGCCGTCCTTGTCGGTAAGGTCGAAGGTGAGCGTGGTGTCCCGCAGCGAAGTTCCCGCTTCGGTGAACTGGGTGAGAACGTTGTTCAGCGTGCTGTAGGCGGGGGTGTGATGAGTGTGTTCGCTTCCGAGTTCGCTTTCATGGCCGGGATCCCTGTAGGTAGTGCCTGGGGTGCTGCTGGGGGAAGCGTTTCCGTATGAAAGCAGCTTGTCCGACTGCTGCTGCGTGGAAGAAACGTACCCGTCCTTATACTCCACCGCAGGAATGGATTCGCCCGCCGTGCGGTTTACCGTGCTCTTTCCGGAGGGGTCGGTGTTGGTGTAGGATACCAGGGTCTGCTCCTGGTCGGAGGGGCGGGAGCCGTCTATGTTGTCGTAGTAATTCGTGCCGTCTACAAGATATCTGTTCGCGGGGCTTTTCGTTATATCCTTATAGGACTGTATCCCGGTTATCTCCCAGCCGTCAGAGCCGTTAGCGCTGACGGAAAGCGTGTCGCCGACAGTGAAATACAGCTTGTCTTTCAGCTGCGGATAATTCGCGGCGAGCAGGTCGTTGAGCTTCGTCTGGAGCTGCGAGCGGGAATAGTTCCCCGCGGGTATGTCGAAAGCCAGGTCGCCGCCGGCAATGGTTCCGGCTGGGTCGGTGGTTATTTTGAACGCGAGGGTGTTCATGTTTTGGGGTATGACTAGGCCTGCGTCAAGCTTCTTGTAGCACTTCAGCGAAGCGGGAGTGTACTCCGAGCGCTCCTTTCCGGGTTTCAGCACAGACAGCGCTGCGTTGTCGAAGAGGTCGTACACCATATAGCCGCTCGGTACGTCCGTCTTGTCCAGCTTCACACGGCACTCGCTGCCGTACTGGAGCGTGCTGAGCCTGAGCGCGCCGTTCACCGTTTTGACCTCTATAGGGCAGCTGTACTCCGCGAGCTTTTCGCGTATGCGGTCGGCGATGGCGTCCGCGCTGGAGTAGGTGCGGAGATCCTCGCCCGGGTCGAGCAGGTCAATGCGCAGCTTCTCCTGATGGGGTTTTCCGTCGCTGTCGTACCAGCCTGCGTCAAGTACGAAATAGTCGTTCCTGCCGCGCTCTATCTCCTGCCCCGCCGGAATCTGCCGCGTTCCGGTCAGCACCGCTTCGCTGTTCACAAGTTCGCTGTATTTGCAGATATCGTAGATAGGAGAACTGATGTGGTCTATCATCAGGAAGTTGCCGGAAAGTCCGGTCATGGTCATATCGCTCTTTATTCCGATGACGTTTCTGCCGCTGACCGTTTCCGCGACCGCTTCCATCTTGCAGGGGAGCCCGGCGTTCTGGAATTTCTCGTTCATCTTCGCGACAAGCTCATCGCGGGTATACTTTCCCGGATCTATCTTTATGGAATATTTCGTGTCGTCGGTATTGCCCAGCCGGAACTCGATGACGTCATTCTTGCCCGGCTTTATCTCCAGCCTGTTGCCCGGGTCCCCGAAATTAGTAACGCCAAGCAGGTAGCCGTTGGAATTGCCCGTGACCTTATCATAGAACAGCGACGCGCCGTTTCCGGCTATGTAGTTTATCTTCCCGCCCTCGCACTGCATGGTGAGCTGCTTGTCCTCGTTGACGCCGACTATGAGCGAAAGATCCTGCTCCCACAGTTCGTCGTCTATCTTGTCGGCGATCTCCTCGACCGTGTAGGTCCCCGCGGGAATATTGACCGTGCATTCATAGTCCGCTCCGTCCTTGCTGACGCCGATTATAAGCGGGGAGTTTGTGCCGTCTATAGTGACCCAGCCCTCGTGGGTAAGGCTTCCCGCGTCCTTTTCGTATTCCGGGAGGTGCTTTTCGAACAGGGGTATGCCGTTGAACTCCGCAGAATCCGTGATCTGATCCATCTCGTCGATGAGCTGCTGATACTCGAGGTCGATCGCCTCGCGGTCGAGGCGGCTCAGGGTGTCGTTTGAAGCCTCCACGGCAAGCTCCTTCATGCGGTGGAGCATATCGTGTAGCTCCTGCGCGCAGCCGTCCACGGTGTCGAGGTAGCTGATTCCATCGTTTATGTTGCGCTGACCCTGCCGCAGACCGCGGTCGATGGCGCGGAGCTTCTCGGAAATCGCAAGCCCTGCCGCGTCGTCGGCGGCGGAGTTCACGCGGTACCCGGAGCTGAGCCGCCTTGAAGCCTGCGCCAGCTTTGACTGCGCTTCGCTCATGCGGTTTGCAGTTATCATTCCATCGTTGTCTATGAATTTCACTTTACGTTCCCCCCGGCAGTTTCAAATATAATTACCATTTTAATTATATTACATTCTGTTCTGGTTGTCAAGCGGTGAATGCAGAAATCCATACAGCGCAGAGTTGTCACAGAACAACATGCCCCGTATATTCCGGCAGCTATAAAATATGAAACGCCGGTCTTACAGAACAGGCGTTTTTTCCCGACTATGACAGCCTGACCGAAAATGACACTGAATATTAAAAGCCTGAAAGCCAAAACGTGCGAATCAACATCCCCAGCCGGAAAAAGGATTGTATAATCTTACCGGTTCGAGGACGGCAGAGAATTGTTCTGCGGCGCGGGCAGGATCCTCAGGACGATCGCAGGGACAGCCCGACGGGCGACGAATGCGAGGTCATCTCACCTATGGAGTGTGGCTCTATTTGAAGAACGGCAGTCAGAAGGGCTGGTGGAGCAGCGGCCTGATATCCTTCGATGATATCGCTGTGCTTGTTACGGACGATATAAACACCGACCTCGACGATTTCGTCATTGAAGAGGCAGGACCACAGTATGTCCTAAGATGGTGGAACTCTCCAACGGCAAGGGTCGGGCGGTCAGAGAAACTATCCGCAGGCGGTTTGCCGACCGGCTGCAGCTCGTCGTAGTTCGTCAGCGTTAAAATGCAGAACTGCGGGGGCGCTTCGATCGTTATGTCGTTTGTTGAAACGAGGCGGTTCAGCACCGTGCGGGTCTGTTGGAGCGTTCGCTGATTGATTGCAGACAGTTCTTTTACAGTCGTGCAGCACTGCCCGCGCTTTATTTCGCAGTTCATGTACATGGCGTCATCCCACGCGGCGAGATACTTGGCAGTATAAGCGGAATAAAGGAAAGGCTGCATTCCGAAAAAGAAAGGAAGCAGCCTTTTTTGTGGTATAGGAAAAGCTGAAGATGCTGGTAAGAAAATAAACAGTATCCCCCGGGGCTAGCGCGCCGGGGATTCACTATAGAATAAAAAGCGGCATGTACGGATACACGCCGCTTTGTTCTGATGGTTAGCTTTTAACTTCTTTCTGTTACAATATAATTGTCGGTAAATCCACAGCAACAGCCTTTTTATCTTGTGCATGTAAATTCAGGCACATGTGTGTCAAATGCAGCAGAATCTATGACCCCGCCGGTCGTATTATCAACGACAACTATATTGAATCCACGCATGTTCTTGGAATACTCTTTCCCGGATACATTTATCGACGATTTATCGCCTGAATGCAAAGTCTGGCTGGTTACGGAAATATTCATGTCATTGAGCATGCCGTGGTATTCAGTATTGCCATCGCCATTGTCGCCGTTTCCAATATTCTGCGCGACAACGGTTTTGCCGTCTATCACGCCGACAAAGCTGTGGTATTCGTGCTCTAAAAGCGTATCGGCATTATCGAATCCGAGAGCTTTCAGCAGATCCGCCTGTTCCTGAGTAAGAGAATATCCCTGGATGTCCCTGACGGATAAAATTGCCGTATATCCGTTCAACTCCTTCAGCTTGAAGAGATATTCATCAAAATTTGTTGTTTTGGAAAGACGAACTTCTTTTGATTTTCTGCTGTATTTCTCAAACATCTCCTCATATACATGGTATTTATTGTCACCTTGATGATTAGCAAATCCAAATTGCTGCTGTAACTTATCAGCGACATATTTAGACACCTTTTCGGCTCCACAGTTGTTAGTGTGCATGGGATCGATAAAATCCATTGAATAGTCTAATCCAATAGATTCAGCCTCAAGGTTTAAATCCCACATCTCATATCCTCGATTAGTTATAATGCGCTTGGCATAGTTGTACATAGCGAATTTATCTTCTGAAAGGCAATTCGGGGTACAGGTAAAAATGACCTTTTTTCCCAAACCGTCGCAAAAGTCCAAAAAATCAGACAAATAATGCTGTGTTTCCTCAGAAATAGGTATTTCGGGGGCGTCAAACCGAGCTTTTATTTCTTTGTAATTAAACGGCGAAACTCCATATTTCACAAAATAACCCAAGAAACTGTTTTTATCTTCAACAAAATCAGCTTCCGATAAATCATTCCATCTGTTATGGTATTTGTAAAATGAGAAATAGAACTCATTAAGGGCAATTTCATTTTTATTATAGTATCTTTCCCAGTCGGATGTCATTGTTTGTATTGCTTTGACTTTATTATCAGACCAAGCCATATTATCTGTAACTCTTCTGATTGACTCCTCCCAAATGCAGTTATAGGCAAGCTGCCTGATATCCACAAGGTATACTTCGGGATCTTGAGTTTTTTCAATTTCTGTAATTAGAAATCTTGTGGCATTAAATGGAAGATTACCGAAAGCCATTGGATATAAAGCTATTCCATTTTCTTTATACATGACAGGGGCAATGGCGAATTCTTGGACAGAACTGCTTCCGATCCATACTGCGTCAAGGATATCTGACGGCAGACTATAGAACTGACTAAACTCAGCGCGAGAGTGCACATCGTCTTGATAATTCAACACCGTGTTTATTCTCAATGCAGAAACAGCAAAAAGCGCAAGAAAAATTATCAGACTAATTATTCTTTTTGCTATATTCACTTTTTATCCCTCCATTTATTTAGGTCACCTCTAAAAACCTTGTTTGAGTGAAAATGTGTATAGCACACCGCCTGCTTCTTCAAACCTCCTCGTAAGGCATACAGCCTTACTTCGTCGGCTTTCATCGCATTCGGCGCACTCTACCCATTTTCCCTCTTCAAACCGGTTTTTAGAGGTTCCCTTTAGAAATTCAAATACATAAAAGCGGATGCGTCATATCCAGAACCATATATTCCAAAAATAAGTACTGCAAAAATTCCGGCAAGATAGCATATCCACTGGAAAATGATATTCTGCTGGGATATCCTTTCGCGGACATTTATACCGTTTTCGTTGGCGATGCTGACCGCAAGAAGAATCAGCATTGAAAGGATCAGCACATTCCAGTTTGCAGCGTCTAGACCGAGCGTCAATAGTGTTCCGTCTGTGAATACCCACGGGTTAAAGACTGTGAACATGCTCCTTATCATTTTAAATGCTGCCATCAGTCCGTTTCCTCTGAACAGGACGTAACCAACGAGCACGATCAGAAAGGTTCTAACTATCTGGAACAGTTTATAGCTAAAGCAGTCCGTCTTTATTCTCAGCAGCTTTGTGAGTTTTTCATAGACCGGCGCGAGGAGCGAGGACGCAATGATGATCATTCCGTAGTAGATACCCCATGCAGCATAGTGCCAGTCAGCGCCATGCCATATGCCGGTTATTAGCCACACCACAGCCAGTCCGGCTATAGTCGGAATATTTGTTTTTACAAACTTGGGGAGCTTTTTGCTCTTGGCAACTTTCTGGAACAGTTTTGTCCTGATTATCGGGTAAAACAGGTAGTCCCTGAACCATGTTCCGAGGGTAATATGCCATCTGCGCCAGAATTCGGCAGTTGATTTTGAAAAATATGGCGTGCGGAAGTTTTCAGACAGCCTGATACCCAGGGCTTCACCTGCGCCAAGCGCGATATCCATGTATCCGGAGAAATCCGCATAAAGCTGAACGGCATAGAGGAATACCGCGACCCAAATAACTGCACCGCCATATGGTTTCCAGTTGTCAAATACCGTGTTTACAAGGAACGCGGCTCTGTCCGCTATGACCATCTTCTTGAAGAAGCCCCACAGCATTCTCACAAGCCCGGATTTCAGCCTGGCATAGTCAAACTTGCAGGGCTCAAAAAGCTGCGGCGCGAGGTCGTTGTATCTGCCGATGGGTCCTTGCATGATCTGGGGAAAGAATAAAATAAACAGCGCATATTTCATCGGATTTTTCTGCGGCTCATACATTCCGCGGTATACATCGATGAGATACCCCGTAGATTGGAAAGTGTAAAAGGAAATTCCAAGAGGAACGATAATATCAAGCGCGGTAAATGTACCTCCTGTAATGGCTGAAACGCTCTCCCCCACAAAATTGAAATACTTTGTGAAGGCGAGCATTCCCACATTGAGGATAATTCCTGCCGCGCAGAATATTTTCTTGTTTCTCGTGCAGTGCTTGTTGTAGGCTTTCTTTTCGTCCTTTGTAAGTTCGTTTTTCTGAAAATAGCTTGCCTTACGGGAATCCAAGTACCCGATCATTCTGGACGAAGCATATATAACGGCGACAGACGCCAGAATATACGGCAAAAACTGCGGCGACGCCTTAGTGTAGAAATAAAAGCTGGCCGCTAACAGCCATATCCATCTTAAATTTGGAAAGATCAGATAATACCCTATCAGAACGATAAGAAAAAAAGCGATGAACTCAAACGATGTAAAAATCATTACCTGTATAACACCTCAATACCAGCCAGATCATCAGGATTTATGCAGATACGGTTATATCTGTTCCTCTATTGCGTCGATCATATCTCCTACGTTCTTCATGGAAACGACCGTTTTCATGTCGAAGGAAACGTCAAACTCGTCTTCGACCGCCGATATAAGTGTAATGTGAATCAGGCTGTCCCATTCTTCGATATCATTTGCATTGGTCTGTTCAGTCACAACGATATCGTTATTGTCAAAGACATCGTGGAATACTTCGTTGAGTTTCTCTAAAATTTCAGTTCTGTTCATTGTTTGTTACCACCTTAATTACTTTATTTTTGTTTTCGTAGTTATCAATTTCAAGTTCCCATTCAGAATCGCCGTTTTCCTGTTCACTGATTTTCGTGAAACCAAGGGCGCCGTAAAATTCCCTGACCATGCTGTTTTTGGGAGTCTTGAAATAATAGCCTTTAAGTGTTTTTATGCCCTGTTTCTTTGCCTGTTCAACAAGGCTGTCGAGCATGGCTAGCTCCATGTCGCGCTTGAGCACACGGCAGCTCATCAGCCAGAGTTCGATATGAAGGACTGTGCCTTCTTTTCGTCCCAGAACGACGGTGATCACACCGTTGTCGCCGTACTTATCCTCTAGCTTTCCATACAGACGAACGTATCTGTCGTCTGCCATGACCGCTTCCATTTCAGCCTGTGTAAACCGCTTTGTCGTGAGGTTGAACTGATTTGATTTGTTGGTAAGCTGTGCGATACGCTGGATATACACATCATCAAAATCCTTGATAACTGCCGTCATGTTCAGCGAAAGCAGGTAATCCGTATAATTCGTGAATGTGCTTTCCAGCTTAGCGCGTTCAACATTCGCCTTATACATTTCATTTCGCTTTATATCATCTTCGGAAAGGTTAGTTACCTCGAAATACCCATTTCTGTCGATATTTGTGATATATTGTTCCACCTTACCGATTTCCGGTACAGCGGTGCCGGGAACATTTTCACGAACAATGCCTCTCTCTACGGGATTATCGTCAACAAAGACAAGGCTGTCAGGGAGAATATTCAGCTCCCTGGCGATCTGCATTACATTTTCATCTTTATTGAGCCAGTTCGCCTTAATGATTATGAAGTCGTCGGGCTTCAATGTCGCGGCAGGGTGGTTCAGACCGGCGATAGCGTTCTCGTGGTCGTTCTTTGAGCATACGTTTAGCATTACGCCAAGCTGTTTGTGGTCAAGAAGGTACTTCTGGAACTCGCTGAACACCTGCCCCATCGACGTTTCATGACCTATTTCGATGCCCTCGACGCCGTCATCACCGACAACACCGCCCCAGAGCGTATTGTCAAGGTCGAGAACGAACGCCTTTTTGTTCTTGCCCAGCAGCGACTTTATGATATTCGCAAGATTGAGCGAAAACTGCGGAATGGCATTCAGATCCAGAATGTATTTATACATGTGCCACACAAAAGGATCTGCCCATTTTGACAGTCCGTAGTCGGCAGACAGGTAGTTTATATCGTTTATGAAAAAATTCTTGCTTTTCTGTGCGTATTCATAGAATTTCATGTTCAGGGAAGCCGCGAAGTTGATCGAACCGTGCAGGTCTGAAGCTTCCTTGTTGCCCATCAGACGATAGAAGGGCATTTCAAAGTTGTTTTGAATTATGACCGCTCCGAATTTGCTGAACAGCTTTTCCCACATTACACGGAAATGCTCATACTGCCTGTCGAGCTTATCGCTGATCGCTGCCGCGTCATCGGAAATAACAGGAAGCTCTGTAATGTTCCTGAACGATGTATGTATAAAGATTATTTCCGGCTTGAACTCGTCAAGCTCCGGATTGTCGAACATCGCGTCCTGCCAGTACTGATTGAACTCCGACTCGTAAAATGTCGGTCTGATTCCATAGTTCAGCAGAAAAAGTTCCAGTATATCAATTATATCGTGCGTAGTTGATCCGCCGAGAACTGCTATACGCTTTTCAATGAACGGTTTGTCGGTTTTCAACAGCTCTTTTTTTATCGAGCGCCTTTTTTTCATAATATAACCAGGATCAAAAGGATATTCTAATTCTCTCATCATAGCCCCCTGACGCAAAATGCAAAGCGGTTACTGCGGTGTTAAGCCGCATGTCTGTCGTTTATGATCTTATGTGATAAAAAACATTACCTCATTTAATTATACTCCTTTTTATATTTTCTTGTCAAGCTGTTTTAAATACCAACGCTATATCATTATAGGTGCGTCTGCATTTTTAACTTCAGACCGCCGGAGGTTTTTCCTCAGAACCCTGTTATTTTTGCAAAAATATATTGAAATATAGTATATTATGTGTTAAAATATAAGCACACCATTTATGTCAGGAGTTGAGATAATGAGCATCGACTGGAACTTTCCCGGCAACAATTTCGGCACGCTGAGCGGTATCGGAGAAGCCGGGATAGAGACTTTCAAAGGCTCGCCCTGCCGTTCCCTCGCAAGGGAGATATGCCAGAATTCCCTCGACGCAAGGCTGGATCCCGGCAAGCCGGTCAGGGTCGAATTTTCTTTGTCATACATTTCGCCCGGCGATATCAAGCAGTTCGATTCTCTCAGGGACGCTTTTAAATCCTGCCGCAGCTTCTGGAAGGAGCAGGGCAATAAGAAAACCGTGGATTTCTTCACCAGGGCGCTGAAACGTTCCGAATCGGACAGGATACCCATGCTTCGCATAAGCGACTTCAACACAACCGGACTTACCGGTTCGGACAAGGAATATAACTCCCCGTGGCAGAATCTTGTAAAGGCTTCCGGAGTTTCGTCGAAGGGCGGCTCGTCCGGCGGCAGCTTCGGCATCGGGAAATCTGCTCCGTTCGCCTGCTCGGACTTCCGCACCGTTTTCTACTCAACGCTGGACAACAAAGGGCTGAAAGCGTTCCAGGGAGTTGCACGGCTGGTCTCCTTCCGGCAGAAAAACTTCCTCGGTCTGGACTCGGACAGCATGACCGCCGGCATGGGGTTCTACGGCGAAACCAGAAAAAATGCAGCCATACCGGAGTGCATATCCCTCGATCGTAAATTCCGCCGCCGGACAAGCGGCACCGATGTGTTCATCGCCGCGTTCTCCGAGGGGAAGAACTGGCAGGACGATATCATCAGGTCGGTGCTTTCGGAATTCCTGATATCCGTTTTCCAGAACGATCTGGTGGTAAGCGTGGGCGATACCGAGATATCTTCTGAGACCCTCCCGGCGCTCGTGGAAAAATACCGCGAGGTCATCCCGGAAGTATTCAACTATTATCAGGCGATGACATCCGACAAGGCTGTAGTGATAAGCGAGCGCTTTCAGGATCTGGGCACGATAGAGCTGCATCTTCTTATTCAGAAGGACCTGCACCGCAAGATACTCATGAGCCGCAGCAGCGGAATGAAGATATTCGACCAGAATCGTATTTCTGGTACTATATTCTTCGCAGGAGTATGTATCCTTAAAGACGAAAAGATAAACGCGTATTTCAGGGAGATGGAGAATCCCCAGCATGACGCATGGGAGCCAGAGCGCCACAGCGAACCCTCCGCCGCGAAGAAAAATAAACAGGCTCTGTCCAGGCGGCTGAAGGAGATAGTGCAGCAGTACGGAATGCAGACCACTCTCGAGGAGGTTGACGCAGAGGGAATGGGAGAATTCCTGCCGGACGACGAGGGCGTATCCGACGGCGGCGATAAAACCGAGACCATAAGCAGCGTCACCAAAGATTTTGACGTTGCCATGTCGGATATCCAGACAGGACAGAAAGGCTCGGAAAACTATGCGGATTCCGATGGCGCCCCAGCTGACTGCGGAATGGGTATCGCCGAAGGTGAAAGCAGCGGCGGCACCGGCGGCAAGAACATGGACGATGGCGGGAATGATTCCGAGCCGGGAGGCGGCGGTTTCGGCGGCGGGGACAGTGAAGGTACGGAAGGCGAAGGAACCGATATTTTTCAGGTCGGCGTTGAGGACCCGTTTAGCGATTCTGTCGTCAAGAAGAAAATCGAAATGCGCATCATGCGTGTAAGGCTGTTCATGACCGACCCCAGACAGCACCGGTACCGGCTGATATTCACGCCGTCAAAGAGCGCACAGTGGGGATATTTACAGTTCCAGCTTTCGGGAGAGCAGAGCGCCGTTGACGTTAAGGTGCGGGATTCGTTCCTTGCCAGCAGCGGGAAAAAGCTGTCCTGTCAGGACAACGAAATAATTCTCGGAAGCTTTTCCGCAGGTCAGCGGCTGTCGGTGGATTTCACTATTGACTACGCGGAGCAAAGCTCGATGGAGGTGAAGCTGTATGGATATCAGATCTAAGCTGTACCCTTATCCGGTGCTGTCCTCGGCGAACGACGACTACACCGGCAGCAGCTTTACATTCACGCCGAATATCAGCAAAGGCCCGCGGGAGGTCGTGTTTGACTTTGCGCTGAATTTGCAGGACAGCACGCTGCAGCAGCTTATCGGCGAGGGGCAGGCTGAGTTCGTGATACATATAGAGTGTCCGTACACCGCATTCCGGGAGATAATCAGATGCTCCTCTGAAAGCTGTTCGCGGCACATCGTGGAAAGCAGGCTCAACGGAAAGGTCTCCGTGTGCGCGTTCATAGTCGCAAAGCAGGATATACACGGCTATACAAACCCTGCTTTCAACGCGGACTACAGCGACATCAGCTTTGATATCGAGCGCGGCGGGATACTTGCGGTCGGCGGTCAGTGCAGCGTTGACATAATCAAGGAGACCGACGAGCTGGCAAAGGTGCCGTCCATTTTCTCGATATGCAGGAGCGCGATGGATTCAGATGAAAGCATGAAAATAGACCTTGACGGGGAAAAAATCGCCATCACGCTGTGCGCGGAAAGTTTCAGCAATTACCGCGTGATGTCCGATTCCCCGGCGTATCTGCCGGTGTTCCATTCGATACTTATTCTGCCTGCGCTGATATATGTGTTCGAAACGCTTAAGCGCAGCGGCACGGAGGATTTCGAACAGCGGCGCTGGTTCAGGGCGATACGCAGAACGCTCTCCGCGCAGGGGCTGAAGCTGGATCAGACCACGCTTGACACCTATGAATCATTCGAGCTGGCGCAGAAGTTGCTGGAGCTTCCGGTAAACAAGGCGATAACTGCTCTGGCACAGCTTGGCGACAGCGTGGAGGACGAACAATGAAGCTGCATTTTCTGAAATACGACGCACTGGCTTCCCTGCGTGCGAACGTTGAAGGCAACCTTGAGAAGTATCGCCTGCCGGTCAACGACTGGATATATGAATTTTTCGGCGAGGAAGAGCCTTTCGGAGAATTTATGACCACCGTCGGAGATATCAGCCTTGTATGCACCGAAAAGGAACAGGGAAAGGCTGACGTGCAGAACGTCATCACGCTGTATTCAGCTATGATGAACATAACGGATACGCAGGCTTCCGACGAGCGGCTGTGGGCGGGAATGTGCCACGGCGATATGTGGGAGTTCTTAAACAAGCGCTGGGAGGCTTCCTCGTCAAAGAAGATAACCAAAGAGGACGTGCTGTCGAGATATTTTTACGGTCAGGGCAGACGGCGTTCGCTGATAACCAACACGCTGGCGAAGCTGTGGTGGGTAGGTCGGCTTACCTACGACCCGGACCGCAAAGACCCGTTCGAGCTTACGCACTATTTCGAAGATGATTTTTCAAGAAAGACCCTTATCTTATTTTCGAGCAATTACATGAGCAGCAGACCTGTTGCGCTCGGGCTTCTCAGTGCGCTGAACGACCTGGAGCGCAATACCGCTTCCAGCGGCAGTGAGCGCAAGCTCATCTACCAGGAGGCTTCAAAGTATCTGAATATCCTCGGCGGTACGATGATACTTGACTACTTTACCAAGGAAGAGATAGAAGCCCGCGTGAAGAATCACATTCTCAGCATGAAGAAATCAGAAATGACCGTGTGACGCGGCGTTCCATGACCGCGCAGTATTAAGGAAGCACAACAGCCCCGGACGGAACCCCGCCGCGGGTATCAATATCTTTAAAGCGCCCGCTTTGCTGAAAAAACCGCCCCCGTTGCCTGAACTGGCTCCGGGAGCGGTTTTCCATCTATATCGAGCGCTTCAACGTCCCACTGGATAACTGTAAGCCCCATGCCCTCGATCGT
>ERZ779840.1741-NODE-1741-length-20113-cov-3.246784_pt1 | contig 20113 bp, 13 predicted proteins | sample MGYA00511561_ERZ779840 | MGnify/ENA primary metagenome ERZ779840 (study PRJEB29588, sample SAMEA2162036) | human gut metagenome | biome: human gut; feature: human-associated habitat; material: faeces | place: Denmark | collected 2008/2010 ...
TATTGTTCTTGTCAATATCCAACTCCAGCAGCTCCGTCAGTTCGCTCAGGTGTGATATGTCAGAAATATTGTTCGTATCGAGGTTCAGTTTTCGCAATGCGGTGAGTTTTTCAATCGGAGATAAATCGTAAATCATGTTTTCGGAAAGATCCAGCACACGAAGATAACCGAATTTTGTTAAATCGTCAATATACATCAGTCCGCACCGCCGCAGATGCAGCTCCGCAATGCTGCTTCTGTCCGATACGCATATCGAGCCATATTTATATTTAAAGGCACGCGCGAAGTTTTCGTTATTAAATTGTAATTCTGTCTCAAACGGATTCGGTTCGTCTGCGGGCAGCGGCAAAGGCGTCTGTACAGGAGGAATATAATCGCCTGGCAAAACCTGTGTGGGGTTCGGCACAGGGGAATCGGTTTGCCCGGCAGATCGCTCGGGTTTTACGGGAGCAAGGCTCTCGCCGCCGCTGCATCCGAGAATTGCGGTCACTACGATACATATAAGCAGCGCAAAAGCAGCCGGTTTACGAAGTGCAGTCAAAACAGCAGGACCGGGGGTGCGAACCCCATTGTTCCGTGAACAATGCTGCAATGCCGATTTTGCTTTTTTATCGTCAGTTTCGTTGTTTGATTTAGATTTATACGTATTTTTTCTGTTAATCATATTCGTCCCGAACTCATGTTGTTTGTTCCCGCCGCATTCGCCGCACTTTCGCAATGTCCGTTTTCGCATCAACCAATAGCCGCCGTCCCGTCAAGGATCCTCGTGCCAAAGGGGAGCAGCCTTGTCGGTCGCTCCCCATGCCAAATCATCGTGCGGAATACGGCATTATCCACCGGACTTTTGCTGTGCAAAAGCTGTCAAGGGTGCAAATGCCGTTCGACACTCGGAGATACTCCGGATAATTCGTGTTTCTGTGTGCAACCGCTTGCAGTTGCGGCTCGGTTCACAAAAACAGCCTTTAGGCAGAGTTTCCGTCGGACGGAGTTTTTTCAGATGACACCGATTGCCATACGCATTATGGTCAATGCATCCGAAACGGAAACGCCGGGGTTGCCGTCAACATCCGCAAGCTGAATCTGCTGCTCGGTAAGCTGCATCGTGCCCATCGCATACCGCATTGCAGCCAATGCATCCGAAATGGTCACGTTGCCGTCCATATCAACATCGCCGGGAGCGTACTGTGCGCCGATATAACCGGGAATGCTGATATTATCAACCCAGCCGCAGTCGCTTCCGCTGTTGACGCTGCTGTCCTTAGAATACACCCATTCGAAGGTGTAGGAACCGTTTGTCTGAGCGGTGTATGTAACCGTTGTCCAGTCACGGTCGCCGGAGATATTCGTGTTGTCCGTATTGTTGACTCTGAATTTGAGTTTGTCATAATTGCTTTCGCTGCTGACGCGCCAATCAAAGCTCATTGTTTCGCCTGCGTTCATGTTGACGGTAACGCTGAACCCTGCGGAAGAACCGCCGACGCCTGCATTTGTGCTTACAACGCTTGCGCCGCCGACGCTGTTCACAACATCAACCGCCCAAGGATGGCTGCTGTTGTTTGTGAAATTCAGCGTGCCGTTCTGCACGTTTGCCGCCTCGTCAAAACTCGGAAGCCCTGCAATCGTCACTTGCGCGGAGGCAGTGTAGTAACGATCGTTGAGCAAATCGTGTGCTCTTGCCGTTATGGTTGCCGTGCCCTGAGCAACGCCGGTGACGGCTGCATAACGCTTATTGCCGCGAACTGCTGCAACAGCGGGGTTTGAAGAAGTCCACTCAACCTCGAAATTGTTTGCATTCTCGGGTGTGCGGAGCGCAGACAGGCGAATTTCGCCGCCGACATAAGCCTGTGCGGAAACGGGGTCAATGCTGAGCGCCGTGAGCGCAACGGGTTCGGGGGGGATCGCATTCAGAGTTACGCCGAAATACTTAAGGCCGTTGTCCGCACCCTGCGGCGGGAAGTAAATGCCGTCAACGGGTTTTACGGTTATTGCACCGCCGCCGCTGATGGAGCAGCTGTTTCCCGTGAAAACAACCGGTGAAAGCAGGTTGTAGAGATTCTGAACATCGTGATAATCCGCGGGGTTGTATCCCTCCTGCATCCTGAAACCGTAAATGCCGTCGTATGCATCCGGCGCATTTGCTGTCATTGCAACGCGGAAATTGCCGACAAATTCGGAAGCCGTCTGGCCCGTGACCTCTTTGAACGCAGCCGCAAAGGATTTTCCTGCGGCAAGCTTTTGCAGAAGCGCACGGAAAGTCTGGTTGCCGTATTGCGTGTAGATATACTGAGCAAAGAACGATACCTGAGCATAAAGCGCAAGCCTGTCGTCCGTTTCGATCCAGTTGCTCCAATCGTACATTGAGAAGCCGTTGTGCAGGCTCCATGCGGAAACATACTCGTGTTCTGCGGGCGGAGTGAGCCAATCGTTATTGGTTTTGAAGCTGTAGTTCATCCAGCTCTGCACCCTGCGGGAAATGCTGCTGCCGGGATAGCAGATTTCCTCGGAAGCTGCGCTCATGCATTCGTTTATCCACGTGTCGGAACCGCCGGCGGAGTAGTTGATAAGGTGCTGATATTCGTGCACCATTGTGCCGTAGGTATCTGCAACGTCGATGATGACTTCACCCTCGGTATTAACATAGTAAACACCGGGATATGTATCGATATTAAGGCAGGGCATTCCGTTTGAAGCAAGATCCGATGCAGTGAAGAAGCCTGCAACATAGCCGTTGCCGGGAGTCCAGCCGTCGTCAATGTTGTAATACAGAATGTTCAGCCTGCCGTCGCCCTGGCTTCCGTTTGCGTGATCGCCGAATGAAGACTGCATCAATGCAAACTTCGAATCGAACTCATCCGCACAAATCTGGGCAAAGCTCTCGTCGATTTCATCAAGGGGATAGACGTTTGCCGCCGTTGAGGTGGGAGTCCAGATATAGCAATGCTCGCCCTTTGCAAGCACTTCAAACTCAACATTTGAGTTGGGCAGTGGGCAATAGCTTGAATAGAGGCTGAAAACATGTGTGTCGCCGACATTGAAGGAAAGGGATTCCGTGCCGATGCTTCCGATGTTGCTGCGGGAATCAACACCGGCTTTTTTGTCCGCTTCGGCAAGCTCGGAATCGATATCGACAACATAACCCTTGTCGGAAACGGGAAGGCTGCCGCGGTTTGCACCGGTTGCGCCGACACCGACTTCGGTTTCGATAAGGCCGCTCATGTTGCCCGTGGACATATCGCCGTAAGAGCTTGTGCTCGGGTTGTAAATAACGACATAGTCGCCGCTGTAGCCATCGCTGCCGTCGGTGTCGATTTCAACATCGCCGGTGTTGATGAGGTTTGGGGTTACCTGTGTTTTTGCAGCAGCGGAAGACGGCAGGGCTGCCGCAAGCGTCGTTACCGCAAGGCACAGGCTCAGCATGATGCTGATGATTTTCTTCATAACGTTTCCTCCTGAAGTTTTTGCAGAGGTGTATCGGCAAACAATCCGCTCGATGCGGGTTTGTCCGAACCGCTGCACATATATAATAACACATCCGCCGCATTCATCAAAGATAAATCGGGGCGAATGTGTCAATATATTATTCCCTTGTGTTATTGAATCTAAATCCTGCCTTTTCGCTCATGCGTCTGCTTAATTCTCGATTCAATGCCCATATCTGTCGGAACATAGTAAACATGTCCTTCAACTGAAGGCGGCATGTATTTTTGCTCCACTTCATGATTCGGGTAATCATGAGGATATTTATACCCTGCGCCGTGCCCAAGCTGTTTTGCGCCCTTGTATGACGTATCTCTGAGATGAATCGGAACGGGTTCGTCAATCGTCTTCTCCGCTTCGGCAAATGCACCGTCAACAGCAAGAACTATGGAATTGGATTTCGGACTTTCGCAAAGGAAAACTATCGCCTGTGCAATGCTGAGCCTTGCCTCCGGCATTCCGATGAATTCAAGTGACTGCGCCGCCGCAACAGCCTGCTGCATTGCGGTCGGGTTCGCCATGCCGACATCTTCGGAAGCATGCGCAATGATCCTGCGGCAGATAATCCGCGGGTCAAGTCCCGCATAGATAAGCCTTGCAAACCACGCAAGTGCGGCATTGCTGTCCCCGCCTCGGAGGGATTTGCAAAATGCGGAGAGCATATCATACAACTGCTGTTCATCGCATTTAATGACTTTTTGCTGAATTGATTCAGCCGCAATTTCAGCCGTGATATGTATCACTCCGTTTGCAGACGGTTCGGTTGTTCGCACCGCAAGCTCAAGCGCATTCAGTGCGCAGCGCACATCTCCGTTTGCAATGCGGGCAATATGCATCATTGCCGCTTCATCAACCGATGTTTTGTACATACCGAGCCCTTTTTCCGCGTTATTAAGAGCAGCCGTCATCGCTTGCATAACATCTTTTTCCGATAAAGGATAAAATTGGAACAGTCTGCATCGGCTGACTATTGCGCCCGTCATGGAAATCATCGGGTTTTCGGTGGTTGAGCCTATGAATTTAATCGTGCCGCTTTCAAGCGCGGGCAGAACGGAGTCGGACTGTGCCTTGCTCCATCTGTGGCATTCATCCAAGAGCAGGAAAGTTTCCTTTCCGTAAAGGCGCAGATTATTTTCGGCCTCGGCAATGACCTCGCGAACCTCTTTAACTCCGGACGTCACGGCATTAAGCTTTACAAAGTTCGAACGCGTTGTGTTTGCGATTATTGAAGCAAGCGTTGTTTTTCCGCAGCCGGGCGGACCCCAAAATATGCTGCTTTGAAGTGCATCGATTTTTATGGCGCGCCGAAGAAGGCAGCCCTCGCCCACAATATGCCTTTGTCCTATGAATTCATCCAACGTTTGCGGGCGCATTCTGTCCGCAAGCGGAGCGGATTTTGAAACATTGTTTGAAAAAAGGTCCTGCATAGCTCCGTTTGAATCCGTTTTCGAAATTGCTTTATTCGCTTGATTTTACTGTAATGCCACGCAATCCGCCGCCGGTTGCCGGCGACGGACTGCATTCGAAAGAAGGTGCAATGAAGCACACGATTTATTTATTGGTATCCTCAAAGCTCATTTCCATAAGGCGTGCGGGCAAATGTTCGAACATGTATGCCATGGGTTCACGTTCGTGAATGGTGCGCACGGCTTCCGCAAACAGCGGCGCGGCGGAAACAACTTTGATTTTCTTTGAATTTTTAAGCACATCGGTGTTGTCAACGGTATCGGTTGTGACAAGCATCTTGATGGGGCTTTCTTCAATGCGCTTAACAGCGTCCTCCTTGACGATCGCATGGGAAAGGAACGCATAAATTTCTTTCGCGCCCTTGTCCATAAGGCCGTATGCAACCTTGCAGAGGGTGTTGCCGCTGATTGTGAAATCATCAACAACCATGCAGGTTTTGCCTTTTACATCGCCGATAATCTCAAGTGCATTGGGGTTTTCGTCGTGGCCGATGCGAACCTTGTCGCCGATTGCAACATTGCAGCCGAGAATGTTTGCGTATGCCCTTGCGCGCTTTGCCGAACCCGCATCGGGAGAAACGACAACGAGATTTTCATTAACAATGCCGAGGTGCCGCGCATATTCGCAGAGCAATGCACTTGCATAAAGGTGATCGACGGGTTTCGAGAAGAAACCCTGAACCTGTGCCGCATGAAGGTCCATTGTAACGACCCTGTCGGCACCGCACATCTCGATGCAGTCCGCACAGACCCTTGCGCGGATGGAAACACGGGGTTCATCCTTTTTGTCGGCTTTTGCATAGCCGAAATAAGGAATTATTGCGGTTATTGAGTTTGCACTTGCACGCTTGAACGCATCTATCCAAAAAATAAGCTCGGTGAACGCATTGTTCGGATCCTTGCCGATGGATTGAACAATGTAAACATCCTTGTTGCGGATGGATTCATCGGCGCGGACGTAGATCCCGCCCTCGGAAAAAATATGGGTTGTGGATTTGCCGAGTTCAACGCCGAGATAATCACACATTTTCTGTGCAAACGGCCTGCTTGCGGAGCCGGCAAAAACAGTTATGATACCGTTGGTTGAGTTCATAATTCTAAGAAGCTCCCCCTCATCAAAATATTTTGCTATCGTAATTATAGCAGACAAGCCCCGTGCATTCAATGAGAGCAGCGAACAAAATGAAAGTATATTCGGGCAATATCGACTCGCCTTTTATTTTTTCGTGCCGCACAAAAGAATGCCCCGGACGGTTATAAGCCGTCCGGGGGCAGGGTTCATGCGTTCGGCTGAACGATTCAGTTTTGACTTTTTCCACCGCTTCCGCCGAACAGCTCCTCATCGATTGTGAAGCCGGGTTCGCCCTCGGCAACACTTCTGACAGCAGCATAATAGTCGTCCCAAACGATAAGATACTGTGTGTGTTCACTGTTCAAGAAGTATATTTTAAATCCGATCCCGCTTCCGCCCTCATAGTCGGGGGCGCCGGTGATTGCATTAAGCTTCTTAGTCACGTTCTGATACCCGTTCTCCGAAGAACGGTTTTCGGGCAGATTTGCAAACACCTCATGCACCTGTTCAAGTGTGAGCATCGGCACATCCTCCGGAAGATCCCCAATGATTTGCAGTATCTGCTTTGTGTAGTTCCTCTCAGACCCAATGCCTTGAAAACTCAGCTCAATGTTTTTAAGCTTCTGCTTCTGCTCATCGTCGGCACGAGCCATACAGTATTCATACAGCGAGCCATATGCCTTTGACCAGACATTCACACTTTTCCAAACATCCAAATCACTGTAATCCGGAGCTTCCGTCGGAAGCTGAGCCTGTTCTGTCGGAGCGGCAGTACTCGGATTTTTGCCCGAAGTGCCGGTGCAGCCCAAGACAAACACAACTGCGCATACAAGCGCGATTATGAGGGTAAGAGTTTTCCTGCTCATTCCTTTGTCCTCCTTTTCGTTAAAGAAACTTATTCAAAACGGTTCTTAACAGCGACATGAGGATCCAGACTCGGGTTAAAAGACCCCGCAACACCGTTTATGATGAATATTCCCTCCGTAAAGTCGGGATTGCAGGAGTAGACAGTAATGTACAATCCGCTCCCGCCCACATAGTCGGGAGCTCCGGCAATCTCGTTATAACGTCTCTCCAACTCAATTGCAAGTTCCCTTGAGCCGGGCAGATAACCCTCCGCCCGAACCTCAAAATAAATGCTTCTTGCCTGTTCAACCGTCAGTCTCGGAGTGTCCGATGAAAGCGCACCCATTATCGTCTCGATCTGCCTGGTGTAACCTTCCCTGTCTATCTCCGATGAAAAAGCGGTATAACCCAATTCAAAGCTTTCGAGCTGCCGCCTCTGCTCATCGGAAGCATGCGCACAGCAGTACTCGTAAAGTGACATTTCGTCGCCGTAGCTCCTGTTCCTGATGGTGTTAATCACTTCATCGTTTACGGCATCAACCTTTTCGGAATCGTCCTGTTCCTGCTCGTTCACAGCATCAACCTTTTCGGAATCGTCCTGTTCCTGCTCGTTCACAGCATCAACCCTTTCGGAAGCATCCTGTTCCTGCTCGGAAGCTTTGCTTCTGTCCGAAGTGACTGCATGAGCAGCAATGCAGCCGAGAGCGAGCGCAACCGCACATGCAAGTGCGATGATGATGGTAAGAGTTTTCTTTTTCATAATAAATTCCTCCTTGAATCCGGGAGAAATGATTCTTTTTGTTCTCGCAACGGCAGAATTGCCGTTGCGAGAACAGGTTTCAGTCAGCCGTTTTAACGCAATGCTATGCAATCGGTTCAGTTATGTATTCCACGACTGTGTGCGTTGCAGCATCAAACACCGCTGCGAAGCCTATCGTTACTTGCAGATACCGTGTGTGTTCACCGTTCAAGTAGTATACTGTGAATCCGATTCCGCTTCCGCCTTCATAGTCCGGGGCGCCGGTAACTGCGCAAAGTCTTCTGTCAAGTTCACTGCGCCATTCCCACCAATCTTCAATTCCCATGTCGTTAACTTCGGCGCAGATTGCGCGTGCCTGTTCAACAGTGAGAATCGGAGTATCCGAGGGCAGCCTCCCCATAATTTGCAAGATCTTTTTCTTGTAATCATAATTGAATCCACCGAATTCACGTTCGATGTTTTCAATCATCCGCTTTTGCTCGTCATTTGCTTCTGCATAGAGCTTGCCGTAAACAGCCGAAGTGTCACTCTCAACAGCTTCCGAATTTTCGAATTCGGAAGTATCCTGCGAATCCCATGCCCAAGGAATCTGATAACAGGAATTCGGATCGTTCTCGTCAGTCCAGTAGTAGTAATACTCGGACGCATCCCGGTTCTGTTCAAAAGGATCAACATCGTTCAAAGCAACATCGGCTGCATTCCTTCCGCTGAGCGTCAGTGCCTGCACGGCAAAGCAGCCCAAGGCAAGCACAACTGCGCATGTAAGCGCAAGGATGAGGGTGAGAGTTTTCTTTTTCATAATTAAACCTCCATTATTATAATATAATCAAATTAACAGCGTTAATGCGATTATCTCAGTTAATCGAATGATGCAGAATGTATTCCGCAACATTCTTGTTCTTATCGTAGATCTTTATAAAGTATCTACGGCCTGCTTCAAGGTTCATAGTGAAATTCGGATTTCCGACAGAAACAGATTCTCTCAGTTTGTTTCCGTAAGTGTCGTAAATCACTATATCCGCATCATAGCTTGACGGTGTCAACGATGTTGTGAATGTATATGTTCCGGTCTCCGCAGGTGAAAACGCAAAGCAATCCACATCTCCGCTGAAATCAAACCGTCCTCTCGTAAAAGCACCTCTTGTCGTTGCGCTTTTAGTTAACGTATCTCCCGCCTTGTCTTTAAACAACACAGGAGTGTACAACGCACTGCCTCTTCCATCTCCATGCGCATAATCGATTATTGGCGATTTCTTTATCAGATAATAGCGCACACCGTCATCATACCACCCTTCCCTTGCCGCAGTTGCAATATTGCTGTCAGTAATAACAGCATGAGTGTCCAACGACAAATTGGTTACATTAGTTTTTCCGGGTTTATGCGACCATGTTCCGTCGCTGTGCCGCATATAGAAATGATAGTCGCGTTCAATACCGATGGTCAAGGCTATCTTTCTGTACCCGGCGGGAACGGATGCAGTTTGTGTTGTTCGCGTTATCGTCCAATCATTCCCGTCAGCATTGCGGAGTGCTGCAAAGTCACCGTACATTTTCTGTTCAAGATAATTCAATATGGCATCCGATGTGGCGTTCGGTTGATAAAGCATTCGATGAATTTCGTATGCTAAATCAATGTTCGCCTGATTATCTCGAATAAACTCCCCGGGCTGCTGTTTATATGGGTTGGAGCCAGTTCCAACTGTTGCATGAACATGCATTGCATATCCGTAGCAATTCATGTTGTATTGCAGCTTGTCACGATACTTTGCCGTCATTGCATAAGTTGAATACATGCGATCTATGCTGATCGGACTTGCAGTGTACGTTATGTGCAGCTCCGGCTTGTGCGGAGATTCAGCATCGGAACTGTAAAAGGTCGTCCATTGGGATGTTCCGCTTTCGGTATTGTCTTTTACAACAAAGCCGTAGTTTGAGCGCGCTCCGCTGACCCAATCACGAACGATTGACGTTACGCCCATTTTGAACCAGTTCCCGCTGTCGGCAGCTGCAACAGTGGAAACATCGGTTGTTGAGTTTCCGGGTTTTGTGTTCCAAGTTATGTTTTTTGAAGACCAGCTTGAAGTAACCCGGTATGCGCGTGTCTGCGGAGTTGAACCGCCCTGTTTTTCCATTCGCAAATATGCATTTGTGACAGTGCCGCCGACAGTTGACGGAATGGTAAAACGGATATAAGTTCGGCTGATGTTGTATGAGCTGCTTCTGCCTGTTCGCAAATACTGATCAACATAATAATTTGTGTCAGAGTTTTTGCTTGAAACGAAGGCATCCTGTGTCTTATCCTTACCGGTTACCATTACCGAAGGATCAATCAATACAGGGAAAACCCGTTCGGAATCAGAGATGAAGCTTTGCGGAACGGAAAAAGAGATTATTGTCCCCTCCCGTACCGGCGACAACGTGAAACTCATTTCATCGGTGTATGCCCCCGCAGAATCAACAGCAAAGAGCTTTTCGAGTTCGAACACGCATTCTCCGAAACTGTCGCTGAAGCGAACTGAACCGTCCTCAGCTTGCAGAATTTCGCAATCGGATTCAACAAAGAAGCTGTATGTCAGCGGAGCATCGGCACATTTCATGATGATATACTCCTTCAGGCAATCGCTGTTTGCTGCATACACGAAATCCGCATTTTTGAACAGATTTGGATAAGCAACGGTGTTTTTGCCGTGCAAACTGTAACCTCCGATGGTTTTGTGCTGATACTGCGCATCTTTCACTGCAATAACATTATTCGCGTTAATCGGAATAAATGAAACGAAGTGCCCGTCATAGTCCGCCGACACCGAGGAAGTTTCCCCGTCGGCGAAAAAGAAGCGTACATCGTTTGCAGCGTTGGCAAATCTGTAGTTCAAACTGTTTCTTGTGAAGTTTGTATTGACAATCGAATTGTCAATCTCGGTCATTTCTCCGCCTGCGTTACGGTAGAATTTATCTTCCGAATAGATGACGCATTCATAAGTGCCGTCATCCCGCAGGAAGGTGCTTGAGTCGGTGCTCCTGAGTTCTGTAAGTTCCCGCACAATACTCGGCTCTTCGGAATAACCGCTTGATTCAGCTGAAGCAAGCGACTGCAAAGCAAGCATCGGCTGACAAAGCAACAGAACCAAAAGGAACATCGCCAACAGTTTCTTCACACGCATTGTTCTCTTCTCCTTCCTTTAGTAGTGGTATGGTGATAGTTTGCCCGATTGCTGTCGATTGAACCGTTCCCGGTCGAAATGAGTTTTGCAAGCCAAAACATTTATCGGGCGGAGATCGGAAACGGGGAAGTCCTTGTTGTCAGCACAGCCGGAATGCACAAAGACCCGAGGAACTGCGGCTTGGAGCTTTTGAAAATCGGATCGATCGCCCTCGTTTCGGCTCTCTTCCGCTCTTCGAGTCAAGCATACCATATATTGCCGGATAGTGCAAGTGTTTTTTTTATTTTTTTCTAAAAATTTTAACATTAATAATTTTCTCCCGAAATTCAAGCTGTTTACGCGGCATGTTACGGATTTGCAGCCGTTGCGAAAAAAACATCAATTAATATTTTTAATTGACGGATTTTTTCGCGCAGGGTTGATGTATGTCTGATATTTTATCATAAGAATTCCCGTCAATACTTACTCTGTATCGCCCGTTGACGGCAAAAGGTTCAATGCGTCATCAACCGATTCAACGTTTGTGTATGCCTGCGGGACATCGCCCACAATAACGGTTTCGCAAAGCGCGGCGGTATGGGACACGGCGATATGTTTTTCAAAAGAGGCAAGTATTATCCGAATGTTTGCAGTCAGTTTTAGATATGCCGAATATCTTGTTTGGTTGATTCCGGCAGGAGAAAATGCAGCGGAAAGTCCGGAATCGATTCTTCCCTCAGGAAAAATCCCGACGCTTATACGAGGGCCTTTTTCGGTAAACAATGAAATTCCGCTTGCCGTCCCGAGTGATACGCCGACAGAAGCATTCGAAAGCTCCCGAAGCCGAATTTGGGCGCAATCGGTTATTTGCGCCGCAAGCAGATTAATTTTCACGGCGTCAATAAAAAGAATGTCCGCACCGCTCTCGTTTCGCTGCACTTTTGCAAGTTCGGAAGGATCATGTTTCTCCGAATAGGCTCCCATGACTTCCAATACCGCAGAGTTCAGCAGTTCCGCTGCAAGCCGGGCTGCCTTTTCCTCTGCAAGAGCGCGCAGCGGCACGGAAAACGCCGAGTCAAACAGGATTGCGAACGCAATAAACAGCGCAGCCGCAGCACAGATTATACCCCGCAGGCCAAAATGCAGATTCGGTTTTTGTATCCTGCGGATATTGGCTGATTTTGTGCCGTGTGCTCTTCGGAAGCGGCGTTTTCCGTTTCTTTTCCTTACAACAGCATTGCTTTCGCCCCCCGTGCAGTCCGACATTGCATTCCCTCCTTTTTATCGTTTTCTTTTTAAAATATTCCGCACACGGCACGAGTGTTACCCGCAATGCGGGAGCAAACGCGGATAATTGCGGATATTTGCGGCAAAACTGCAAATATTTGATGTTCGGTTTGCCAAGCGGTGCACACTGTGGTATAATTTGAATGGGAAAATATGCGAAAGGTATTTTGAGATGGATAATTTCAAAAATGAACATAACAGCGCAGCGGACGGCGACACTCTCGTTTTTGAGAGTCCCGCTGCGGCGACAAATGCGAACGGAGAACCCGCCGACGGCGGGAATTCGGGTTTTTTCAAAAAAACCTTCGCTTCCGTGCGCAGTTTTTTTGCCAAACTGTTTTCAGACAAAAAAGGAGCAAACGAATCAATGCATTCAAAACCGAATAACAAAGATCATTCCCGTGCAAAACGCACTTCGCCGAACAAAGCGGATGCGCCGCAGGGAGTTTTTGCGCCGCGCAAACGACCGCGTTCAACCTTGCTCGCCATCGTGTTCACAGTCATAAAACTTGTTGTTGTTGCGGGAATACTTTGCGGTTTCATCGGACTCGGCCTTGTGCTCGGCATTGCAAAAGCATATATCGACACCACGCCGACGCTTGATATTTCCGCGCTCACGGAAAGCGACCGCACAAGCTACATCTATGACGGCAACGGAAATATGATAACGACCTTTGCCAGCATGGAATACCGCGATTGGGCAAATATCGACGAAATTCCCGACAATCTTAAAAATGCGCTTATTGCGGTTGAAGATGTTCGCTTTTATAAACACAGCGGCCTTGATTTCAAGCGGCTTTTTTCGGCTGTTATCAACACGCTGCGCAACACCAACACCCACGGCGGCTCAACAATCACCCAGCAGCTTATCAAAAACAAAGTACTTTCCAACGTTCAGAGTTATAAGCGCAAAATTCAGGAAGCGTACCTTGCATATGAGCTTGAAAGCACCGTTTCAAAGGACAAAATACTTGAAGCCTATATGAACGATGTTTACCTCGGCGACTCCAACTACGGCTTTAAAACAGCCGCAAAAGACTATTTCGGCAAGGAACTCGATGAATTGACCATTCGCGAATGCGCAATGCTTGCGGGCATGGTTCAAAAGCCGAACGTTACCAATCCCCGTGCGAACACCTATAAACGGTTTTACAGCAGCGGACGCAACAAAATGGATATAACCAACGACAGGACGAACGTTGTTCTTAAAGCAATGTATGATGAGGGCTTCATAACGCGCGCCGAATACGACGCCGCACTTGTTGAACATGTCAACATTCTTGAAGTAAGCGCTCAGAAGCAGCTCTATGACATGGCATATTTTGTTGAATACGGTGTTTATGATGTTGTGACGCACATGCTTGAAGCGCGTGACCTTGCGGACACGCCTGCAAACCGTGCCGAAATCGAAAGGGAGCTGCGCACCGGCGGATACCACATTTATTTGACAGTTAAGCCGGACATTCAGAACACCGTTCAGCAAACCATTACCGAATGGCAGAATTATCCCCGTCTGCGCAATTCGGCTGCATCTGAAATTACAGACCCCAATTCCGGCATCACAAGTGCGCAGCCGCAGGCGGCATCGGTCATTATCGATCAGCACACGGGCTATATCGTTGCCATGGTCGGCGGACGTGAAGAGCCGATTCAGAAACGGCAGCTCAACCGCGCTTACCAGAGCAGTATGCCTGTCGGTTCATCCATCAAGCCGCTTGCGGTTTACGGTCCCGCGCTCGACATGGGCGCAACGCCGGCAACATGCGTGCTGAATTCCGAGCTTGCAATCGACGGTTACGGCGGTGAAAGAGGATACCCGAAAATCGGTTCGCGTCGTTGGGAAGGACTGACTTCCGTTCGCCGAGGCATCACATCCTCGCTCAACATCGTTGCCGCAAGGATTCTGTTCGACATTGTGACCCCCGAACTCAGTGCAAAGTACCTTGAGCGGCTCGGTGTTGATCCCTCGCGAATCAACGTTGACGGCCCGGGTCTTGCACTCGGCACCAGCGGAATCACTCCGCTTGAAATGGCGGCCGCATATGCCTGCATTGCCAACGGCGGCATGTATATGGAACCCATCTCCTTCACGACCGTTGTTGCCGAGGACGGCAGCATCGTTATCGATGCGCGCGACTATCAGAAGACGCGGCGCGTTTTTGAAGAATCCAGCGCATTTATGCTCACTGACATGATGAAGGACGTTGTTTCTTCCGGCACGGGCACAAGCGCAATCATACCCGGTATCACCGTTGCCGGCAAAACCGGCACAAATGATGATTACACAAGCGTCTATTTCGCCGGATTTACCGGTTACTATACCGCTTCCCTCTGGATCGGCCATGACAAGTATTCCGAAAAGCTTGCCTCCGGCTCGACCGGCGGCAACAGTGCCGCTCCGCTTTGGCAGGCTTTCATGAGCAAGGTGCATGACGGTTTCTCGGACCGTCCGCTCCTCGATGTTTCCCCGTCCGACATCGGATTGACCCAAGCCACGATCTGCCCGGTTTCGGGCAAGCTTGCCACCGAAGAATGTCTGCACGACACGAACAACCCTCCGCTTACCGACTGGTGCGCGGTTGAAAAAATGCCCACTGAATACTGTGATATGCACTGCACCGTTGTGTACTGCAAGGATTCCGAAATGCCGGCAGGACAGCATTGCCCCGCCGAATCACGCTATGCAAAATGCATTGTGCTGATTCCTTCAACATCGCTTTATGCAAGACTGAGCAACGATAAACTCTATCAATACATGCCTAACGCGGTGCGCACGGATCTTACCGCAGACGAATTCATAAGCAACGCGGAACATCTTGAATGCTGCACGGTACACACCGGCGGCGGGACGGATATTCCGCTCGATGAGCTTATTGCGCGTTCAAACGAGCTTATTGCGACTGTGCGCCATTATCTTGACACCGTTCAGACACTGACAGAAACGGCGCGCCACATTCTTGAAGGCGGAATCACGCAGCTGCAAAATGCAATTGCACAATCCGATGCTGCGCTCATCAGTCAGTATATGAGCGAACTGAAGCGGAATTACGATGTGCTGAGCGCACTTTATCCGCCTCCGAATCAGCCCGCCGAACCCACGGATGAACCGACATTCCCCAACGGATAAATCGGAGTCGTGTGCTGCTTTGAAACTCCCTTCGAACGGCATTCTTAACAAAAGCGGAATTGACAGCATATTTATTTAGTAATCGCCGGACATGCCGAACGTGCATTTGCTGGCATTGTGTCTTAAGGCACTGCATCCGGCGATTGCTCAATAAACAACAGGTTGGTAATTTATATGATTTATTTTGATAACAGTGCAACAACGCCGGTTTGCCCCGAGGCTGCAAACACGGCTCTTCGATACATGACCGAGCAGTTTTATAACCCGGCAGCTGCATACTCCCCCGCCGTTTCTGTCGAGCGGGATGTCAACGCTGCAAGAGCAAGGCTTGCATCCTACCTTAATGCGGAGCAATCCGAGCTTATTTTTACAAGCGGCGGAACGGAAAGCAACAATATCGCCCTCTCCGGGACACTTGCAATGCGCCGCGACAAATGCCGCATCATAACATCCGCAGTTGAGCATCCCTCCGTTTTTGAGCCTTTTGCCGCGCTTAAAGCGCAGGGATACGATGTTGTTGTTGTCGGCGTTGACAAAACCGGGTGTGTGCGCATGGATGAACTCTCCGCCGCCCTTACCGAATCAACGGGCTATGTGAGCATCATGCACGTCAACAACGAGGTCGGCGCCGTGAATGATATCAGCGGCATATATCACCTCGTGCGCGAAAAAAGCCCCTCAGCGGTTTTCCATTGCGACGGTGTGCAGGCATACATCAAAATGCCCGCCGTGCAATGCGACATGTATTCCTTCAGCGGACATAAGCTTAACGCTCCTAAAGGCATAGGCGGGCTTTATGTGCGCCGCGGAACGCGCTTCAAAGGCGGGCAAACGGGCGGAGGGCAGGAAAACAATCTTCGCTCCGGAACCACGAACGTGCCTTCAATCATGGCTCTTGACGTGTCCGCAAAACTTTGGACGGACAACCGCACCGAAAGGCTCGAAAATATGACCCGCGTCAAACACCGCCTTTACAGCAACTTGTCCCGAATCAAGGATATAAAGCTCAACGGGCCCGAAATAAACGACAGTGTGCCGTATATTTTGAACATCAGCTTTCTCGGTGTGCGCGGTGAGGTTCTGCTGCATTCATTAATGGACAAAGGCCTGCTTGTTTCAACCGGCTCCGCCTGTGCGGCAAGGAACCGCGGCAAGAACCGCATTTTAACCGCAATGGGAATCACCGGCGACAGGCAGGACGGCGCAATCCGTTTCAGCTTCGGCGCCGGCAACACCGAGGCAGAAGCCGATGCGGCCGCTCAGATGATCGAGGACAGCCTCTCCCTGCTTCGACGGTTCCGCAGGAGATAAAGCACACTCGGGAGTTCAGCAAAAAACGTTCTATTCAGAAGATAAACACGAAAGGTATTATTATAAAATGGAAAGAGTTATTCTTGTTCGCTACACCGAAATTCATCTTAAGGGGCTGAATCGTCCCTATTTTGAGCAGAAGCTCGTTGACAACATGCGTTCCGCCCTTCGCGGCATTCCCTCAAGTATCGACCGCGAACACGGCAGGATATATGTTATGGATATTCCGGATGTACAGTTTGACGAAGCAATCTCAAGGCTCACCCGCGTGTTCGGCATTCACTCCGTCAGTCCCGCACTTGCCGTTGATAAGGATTGGCAGAGTGTATGCAGCACGGCATATATGCTTATGGACAAAGAGATTGAAAAAAATCCGAATTTCAGCTTCAAGGTTTTTGCCCGCCGTTCGGACAAGCACTATTTTATGAATTCGGACGGAATCAACCGCGAACTCGGGCATCTGATTCTCGAACGCTACCCATCCGTGCGTGTTGACATTCACAAACCCGAGGTTTCTCTTTCCGTTGAAATACGCGACAGAGCATACCTGTATTGCGAGGAGATTCCCTGCGCAAACGGAATGCCTGTCGGCACCGCAGGACGTGCAACGCTGCTCATTTCCGGCGGCATTGACAGCCCGGTTGCAGGTTATATGATGGCAAAACGCGGTCTTATACTGAGTGCGGTTCATTTTTACAGCTATCCCTACACAAGCGAGCGCGCCCGCGACAAAGTTGTTGACCTGACCCGCCTGCTTTCACGCTATGCAGGTCCGATCCGGCTGCACCTTGTTCCTTTCACGGATATCCAAATGACCATCTACGAGCAATGTCCGAGTAAAGAGACCACCGTCATCATGCGCCGGCTTATGATGAAGATTGCGCAGCGCATTGCCGAAAAGGAAGGCGCACGTGCACTCATCACGGGCGAAGCTCTCGGACAGGTTGCAAGTCAAACGCTTGAAAGCCTTTGCGTCACCAACGACGCCGTGACCATGCCTGTTTTCCGTCCGCTCATCGGTTTCGACAAGGATGATATTATGGATCTGTCAAGGAAAATCGGAACATACGAAACAAGCATCCTTCCCTATGAGGATTGCTGCACCGTGTTTGTTCCCAAGCACCCCGTGACAAAACCTGTGCTTGAGGATTTGCGCGCAAGCGAAGCAAAGGTTGATTTCTCCGAAATGATTGAGCATGCGATTTCGGACAGCGAGCTTATGATTATTAAGTAAACTGCACATAAAAGGGCAGGCTTATTCGGTCGTTGAGCTGCATCAAGCATATGTTCGGCGAGGCATTCGATATGAATCACAACACAAAAACACAATACACTATCCGCCGCATTCCGCGCATTGCGGCGGGATTCTTTGCAATGCTGACAGCGGCCGCTGCGGTTTTGCCTTGTTTCGCTTGTTCAACATATGCTCAATCGCAGCAAATCCGTTTGGACACGCAAACGGCACAACCGCAGATGCACAACGTAAGGGAGCGGTCGGGTTCATATTTCACGCTTTCCGCCGCCTCCGGTGCATCATCCGCTGTCGGTGTGAACGTTTTCTCCGCTGCATCGGCTCAGCCGACGGCCGACGTTCCCGAAAATCAGACTTCGGAAAGCCAAACGCCATATGTCGGGTTTGAGGAGCATGTGAGAACATCCGGCTGCTATGTTGTATGCCCTGTTTTCGTTTGCAAAAACTCCGTCCTTGTTAATGCTGCCGTGAAAACAGCCTTCGTGGAATATGCGCGTGAGCAGCCTGCTGACAGGTACATAACTTACGATGTTATGTATAACGATAATAACCTGCTTTCAATCAAAATGTGCGTTTATGTTCCCTTCGAACAACTCAATGCGGATTATGATGTTCCGACCGTTAACGGATATGCGGTTTTTGAAACAAGACCGATAAACATAGATATCTTATCGGGACGGATTCTTTCCGTTGACGATTGTTTCGGTGTTGCGTTCAGCGATGATTTTGCGGCAGATTTCGGTAAAAAAGCATACGAAACCGCAGTTTCGAATTTTGGTGATACTGTCATTTGTCTGCCTGAACCGATTTATTCGGATCGCATGTTCATGTTCTATGACTGCGGAATTTTGCTCTGCTATCGAAAATATGAACTTATCGCCGATCCGACAATCGAACCGACGATTTATATCCCGTCAGAATGGTTCATCGAGCAGGGCGCAAGGTCCGATTCGCCCATCGGAAGGCTTTTGTTCGATGAAACAGGCAGGCAGCCCTCGCCGAGTGACGGCTATGAATTTGCTGATTAATGTCTGAAATACTCCGAATGACTTATTTTCGTGAGATTTAAATTTGCCGATTTTTCTGCATGGTTCCGTCCGATGATTATTCAAACTCGGCATCATGCTTTCTGAAAAACTCATATTGACAGCGAACACTCGGAATATCCTGCCATGCGCAAACTCCCACCGGGAATGAATCAAAATCATAAATCTTTGCGTTTCGGGCGGAAAGCATAATCGCGGAATGAGTCGCAATTATAAACTGACAGCCGAAATACCTTGCGCTGTCCTCAATAAGCTGAAGCAGTTCAATCTGTTTTTCCGGAGAAAGACTGTTTTCGGGTTCATCCAGCAGATACAGAGCATTTTCCTCAATTTTGTTTTGGAAATACATGAATGCGCTTTCCCCGTTTGACCGTTCGCGCAAGCCTGCCGGTAAGCTCCTGCGAATAAATTCCGAAGCGGTCTTGCTGCGCGCCGTGTTGAGCCGCTTAAGAGCCTCATAATCCTCAAGTGAACGAACACTTGATTTTTTGTGTTTTAGTGAAAGATATTCATCAAACAGTTCATCGCGCCGCCTGTCAACCCCGCTGTTCAGGCTGCGGAGATCAAGCATAAAATCAAATACATCGTCACTCGTGATAATCCTGCTGTGCGGAGTGATCTCAAGTTCACATATAAAACTGCAATCCTCAAGGTAACGCTCGAAAAAGCAGTTGCGATTATACAACGATGCCCTTGTCAGTTTCAGTTTCTCTGCAATGATATTGAGTGCGGTTGTCTTTCCTGTGCCGTTGCCGCCGCAAAGACGCGTTATATCTTCAAAATCAAGCTGCGTCAGCCCTTTTTCTGAAAGAACGCCGAACGGATAGATTGAATCATAGCATGTCATTTTCAACCCGAAGCGGAAATCTGTCTCGGTTTCGGCATCCGGAAATTCAAATTTTGATATATACAGCATCGGTCGGCCTCCGTGTTTTAACAAGTATTTAATTGTTCAAATGCCGCGCCGAAAAACGGTGCGGCATACATGTATTACTCTGAATATTCTGAACAATTCCTGCGTGCAGCTTTATTCAAGCGGTTCGCCGATATACACGATATCACAGTTTTCTCTTCCGCCGTTGCTGGGCTTTGAAGTCAGTTCTCCGTCAAAAGCCATCATTGCTGTCTCGCCGCCGTCAAGATTATATGCTTCCTTGCAGCCGAGATCAAACATCAGCTTTGAAAGTTCCTTCATTGAAAGCCCCATGGAGTACCCTTCCTGTCTTCCGTCAACAACAACAAGACAGTAGTGACCAGGCTCGTAATAGCCGATCGCACAGCGCGGGTTCCAGTTGGCAACGCTCGTGTTGAACTCCTCCATCGGCTGGC